>ULMA01038094.1_pt1 | contig 60653 bp, 68 predicted proteins | sample 1951551 | NCBI WGS metagenome assembly ULMA01 (sample SAMEA4835540, study PRJEB28245) | human gut metagenome | biome: gut microbiome; material: fecal sample | place: Denmark | collected 2008
TGCCGTATCGCGTCGACTTGTATATAATACCATCTGACCTGCATTATGTCAACACCTTTTTTGTTGCTTTTTTAACATTTTTTCGCGATACACGTGGCTCAGTATTCAAATGAAGTATCATGTATACACGCTTTAAAGCACCTAAAATTTCTTCAAAAAATCTCAAAAAAAGTTAAAATTTCTACCGAAAAACGGCAAAATCTGCGTAAATTTCTCCAAAAAAAATCGAGCTGACGCAAGAATTTTTTCTCTCGTCAGCTCTTTTTTATTGCACTAGTACCATTCTATTTTACTTCAATTGGCAGCTTAATCAGTTTCTGCTGTTCGCCGCTATTATCCAGCATCACAAAAATTTCTTCTGCATTACCGGTTTCCCAATTAGCTTTAAACAATTCAATCGGATAAAGCTTATGAATTTGGCGCCAGCTGCTGAACTTATATGCAGGAATATATCGGCGCACTTTTTCCTCATCGCGCCAAAAAGCAGAAACTACCTCAAAAATTGCCTCCGTCTGCCACTTCAGCCACTCCGGACGCCATTGCACTATCTCGCAGAATACGTCAAAACGCAGAATCTCCAGCAATTCCGCCTGATTATCAGCATAATTTTCTTCTATAAATTGCTTTAAGATAGCTGCTACACCCTTGGCGTTATGTGTCTGCGGATAGAAGCCTGCCTTCACCCACCACTGCGTCAGCTTTCTGTAAAAGGCAAAGGCTGTCATGCCGGAAGCACGCAGCAATGCCCTAACCGTATATTTAAAGCCACCGCTGTTGGCCGTCTGGTCCAGAATATTATCCAAGTGCTTCAAATACAGCATATCCTCATACGGCATATACTTAGTCGCCAAAATCTCATAAGGCGGTTCGTCCATATAACGCAAATCATGCTTCTCTGTTTCCCTGCGCATCTGCGTACCCGGCAGAACCTTTAAAAAGCCCAGCTGCAGCATATCCGCACCCAAACCGTAAACATCATCAAAGGATTTGGCAAATGTCGGCAAATCTTCATAAGGTAAGCCTGCAATCAAATCAACATGGATATGCATATTACCGAAGGACAGCAGACGTTTGACATTAGCAGACAGCTTTTCCCAGTTATCCTGCCTGTTGATAGCTTTTAATGTTGGCTGATGCGTGCTCTGAATGCCGATTTCCAACTGAAAGCGTCCCTTCGGAACAGTCGCCAGAAAATCCATAACTTGTTCAGACAGTATATCGGCCTTAATTTCAAAGTGGAAAGTTGCATTTGTATCAGCCTGTGCTAAATGCTCCATCATCGGCAGAAAGTATTTTTCGTCCAGATTGTAAGTACGGTCTACGAACTTCACCAACGGCACGCCTGCAGCAATAAATCGGTCCAAATCGCGCAGCACAAGCTCCAGAGGACGCTTGCGCACAGAGCGCGATATACCGGACAGACAATACGCGCAATTAAACGGGCAGCCACGCGTGCATTCGTAATAAACTATTTTATGCTCTGCCAGCATTTTTTCCAGATCAGGATACGGGAACGGCAGCAGTGACATATCATCTATTACGGTAATGCCTCCATTCAGGTTCACCTGCTCCCCTTCGCGATACGCAATATGCTTAGGAACAGCGCCACCACCAGCCAAATACTGCAGCAGCTCGCTGAATACCAGCTCACCCTCTCCCTGCACGATATAGTCTGCCTGCGGCAGCTCCGCAAAAATTTTCTCCGCGTCAAACGCTACCTCAGGTCCGCCAATCACGATTGCTGCTTGCGGACGCAGTTTGCGCAGCATTCGTATAAGTTTAAAAACGAATGATTTATTCCATATATGCACCGAAAAGCCGTAGACCTGTGCCGGTACCGCCATAATTTTTTCCAACACCGCCAAAATCGGCGTGTTAATTGTTTCTTCTATTAATGTTACCTCATGCCCCTGCACTTTAGCATATTCGCCGACATATCGCAGACCAAGGCCGGTATGGATATATTTACTGTTAATTGCGCTTAATACTACTTGCATTTCTTTGCTCCTCAAATTTTTAACCACAAATACAGAAAAAGCTCTACAACCGAAATTGTAGAGCCTAAATTTACTGGTGCCGAAGGCCGGACTCGAACCGGCACGAGCGTGAACCCGCTTGATTTTGAGATATTCAACGGCACTATTTCGGTTTTTCTGATTTTCTTCGGTTTTCATGTTAACCCACGTTATTCGAATAGTTAACTTAAGTTGTGTTTCGTTGTATGTCTATTCATAGAATACAGTTGTTGGACACATTTGAGTTATCCACAAGAATTAAATTTTATTAGGTTCAGTTTTTTTATTTTCTTTTCTTGAAGTTTTATAAATGCGTTCCTTTGTTTATTCTATATTGATTTCTACCAATTGTCAATATCGGTCTCTGCATAAGAATAATAAGCTCCATTTCCTATAATTAGGTGATCTAACAACGGGATTCCCATTATTTTTCCTGTTTCTTTTAATACTTTTGTAAGTTTATTGTCATCCATGCTGGGTGATGGATCTCCAGAAGGATGATTGTGAACCACCACGATTGAAGCTGCCTTATTTTTAATTGCTTCATAATAAATTTCACGCGGATGCACTATTGTGTTTGTAAGTGTTCCTGTGAACAATACTTCGTAGTGCGTCATTTTATTTTTTGAGTTCAGTGAACAAACTATAAATTCTTCTTTTTCCAGGTATCTTAATTTTGGCATTAGGTATTCTGCTATTTCTTGTGGATTTCTAAAGTCTGGTTCGTTTGGTGTTGTTATTCTATTGATGATTTCAGATAGAAGCTTAATTTTTGTTATTTCATCATTAGTTAATTTTAATAATTTCAGTTCCTCTTTGCTTCTATTGATTATTTTTCCAATATCTTCGTATTTGCCTAGTATTTTTCCTATTTTTTTACTATCTAATACTGCAGACAGTAGATTTTCTGTGGATATATATTTTGTTGATCCGTAGATCTCTACTGCTTCTCTAATTTGTAAATCCATTTTCTTCTCCTTTCATAAAAAGAAAAAGGCGAGCATTATTTTGCTCACCTTTAAGTTATTTCTTGGTATTTTTTGGATATGCTATTTTTTATTTAACTTAGTAAATCCCCTTATTTTTAAAGTATTCTGTTACTAAAGCTTGAAAACGTTCAGCTTTTGCTAATTGAATTTCTGCATCTTTTTTGGAGGCAATAAAGAAATCTAGATAATCTGCTCGTTCTCTGTTTTCGGAAGCTTCTTTTATTATTTTGGAGGCCTCTTTAGGGAATATGCCTGTTTTAACGTAATGTTGATTGAAGAATGCTATTACTCCGCTGTGCTTGCTACTATCAAATGACTGTGTAGCATTGACGGCTCTGATTGCATAGAAGATTGCGTAATACGCTCTATTAAGAGTATTTTTAAATCGTCCATGTTCATACATTATTTTTGCATCTTCAATAGCATCTTGACAACATTCTAATCTGTATTTTGCTAAAGCTATTAAGCTGCTTTCCATAGTTCAATACCATCCTTTTTTATATTTTTATAAAAGGGAGAGACATTTTTCCATACATTGAATTGTGTATTGTTTATTAGAAGTACTGATATAACTTTATTGTATTCTAATTCTAAGTCAACTACTGCATCTATCATTTGTTGATGCATTTCTTCAGTGTAGTGTTCTATGATTACTGCAATATCTATATCAGATTCTTCTGTTGCAGTTCCTCGAGCTTCAGAACCGTATAAAATTATTGCTTCTACATTTTTTCCATTTGTATTGAATATATTATTTAAAGTAGGTATTAATTTGGTGATAATAGAATTAATATTTTTCATTATTTTCACCTCCGATATGAAAATATGTAAGTATTTATTTTTCTCTAATATTTTTTTCTTCTATTGCTTCGATTATATATTTTTTCAAGCTGATACCTTTCTTTATTGCTTGAATTTTTGCTTTTGCATGGACATCGAATGGCATTGTGGCGTTATAAGTTACAAATTTACCGTTTTCATTATTTTTGGGGTTTGGTAAGGTTGTATGTGGTTGCTCCTGACTTCTGCCAGATATAAATTCTTCGGCAGCTGCCATTTGAGCAGCAGTTATTGGTTTTTTGGGTAGTGCCATTATTATTCCTCCTGTTTTTGAAGTATGTTCTTGATTTCTTTTACGAGATCAGATAATTCTAATGATGCTTTAATTGATTTATCTTTTTCAACTTCTTTGTACTCATTGACGTTTCTTCCAATACAGATGGCTTCTTTAAAAGCTACTCTGTCGACAAATTCAGTTGACAGTATCTTTATATTATATTGTTCTGCTAATTCATTGACTGACTCTCTTACGTCTGACACCATCTTTACTTGTTTGTTTGATGGCATACGATTCAGCATAATATATGCTTTATTGATATCAACAATTTGTCTACATGCTTCAATCAGTTCTAACGTATCTTGCGTTGCCCAAAGGTCATATCCTGAAGGCTGGACCGGAATCAGTACCATTCCATATGTTCCGCAAAAGATTGCGCTACGAACTACTTCACCGTCTCCTGCACCAGCGTCAATAACGATGTAATCGAAATTATTATAGCTTTGAATATCTTTGAACAGCGTTTTGTAAGGTAAACTTACAGCACTTATACTTGCTAATTCATTTGCATCTGCTCTGATTTGCGCAAAGCTCATTGCCGATTGCTGTCTTCCGTCTGTGTCAATGAGCATTACTTTTTTTCCTTCTTGCGCCAGTGCTGTGGCAAGGTTAGTTGCTATTGTGCTTTTTCCGGTGCCACCTTTTGTGTTAATTACAGAGATTGTTTGCATGATTACTTCCTCCTTAGTAATATTATACCATAATAATAGTCATAACAAAAGTTATTTTTCTTACTTTAGTTATGTTTCTAATAATTATTATGTTAATAACTTTGATAATTTTCCTAACTAAAGTTATGATTGTTACATTGATTATTTTTGTTATTTTAGTAATGAAAAATTGGAGTAATCTGCTAACAGTTTTATTTTCTACCATTAGCAGATTATCAGTGATTAAAGGATATTTTTAGGATTTATCTCAATAACTACTTTGTTATGCTCTTTCGCGTATTTTACACATTGCGCTGTTCCTCCTGTTTCTTTGCAAATTACTGCAATAATAATATCACTTTTATTTACCATGTATCTGTTTCTAGCCATCATTTTATAAGTCGCAAATCCTCCTTCGGATACGGTCGTTACTTTGTCACTTTCAGATAACATTTGCTTGTATTGTTTTTGTGATTCGTGTGTCCATTTCTTCTCCTGTCCTACAAATGGTACGGCTGCTTCAATTTTGATGTTTTTATTACTTTTACGTAATTTAGCTGCTACTTTCCAGAATATTGTATCAACACCTAGTGCCATGCCGGTTACTAATGTTAATTCTTCATTTGGGGTAGCGTATTTGTAACATTCTTCAATGGTAGCTTCAATATATTCTTTTAATTTAGTCCAAGCTTCGTTATTCAGGTTATAGCCGTATTCTTTGGGTAAACCATTCGGTCTGTGTCCTGTAATACTAATAATCATTTTCATCATTCTCCTTTATATATTATTAGATTTATACTCTCGATATAGCATATAGGGCGGCAAAGTCAAGGATAAGGAAAGCGGGGTTAGGTGGGGTTGGCCGCTTTCCCCTTTACTTTGCCACTGCCCTATATGCTATAATCAATCATTTTTTTAACTATATTTTTTCATTCTATTGACATATTTTTGTCTGTGGTATATAGTAGCATTAGAAAATTAGAATACCTGGGTTTCCAGAGGCATTTAGTCGAACAATTTTACGTTCGATTGGATGTCTTTTTCTTTTTTCGGTTTGATTCGCAAATTTTTTAACCTCTGGCACGAGGGAACGGAAACTTGAGTCCTCCGTTATTAAATGTCCTGCGTGCAGAGGTTTTTTTATTTTCCAGCTTCACCTTTGACGCATAATTTTTAATAAGGAGTGATAAAGATGGAAAAAAAAGAATTGATTAAATTAATGGTAAAACCTTTTACTGATCCTGTTACTATGTTTTATGCGTTTGCTTTGCTTGCATTGTACGTTATTGTACCCCAGAACTGTTTTGCAGCACTGCCTTGGGAAACACCCCTTACTATGCTGCAGGAGTCTTTAACTGGTCCTGTTGCCAGATTGGCAGCAAGTATTACTGTTGTAGTTTGTGGTGTCATGATGGCTATGGGTGAAGGTGGTCAGTTCGGCCGTACAGCTATCAAGCTGGTTATGGGTTTGTCTTTAGCTATTTTAGGAAATCAGTTTATTACGGCAATGTTTGGTAAATAATTATACTAGGAGATATATTATGGCTTTTGAATCAAAATTTCAAAGTAGGGTTCCTGATGATTCTATGCCAGACAGTTACTATCAAAAAGGTGTCAATGGATTTTTAAGTCAGATGGGCTTATCTTTGCATAGTGCAGCTAATTGGCGTTTTTTTGCCATTAGTATGTTATGTGTTAACGTTTTTGCGGTTGGCATGGTAAGCTATCTTGGTGTTCGCAGTGCCATTGTTCCTTATATTGTAGAAGTAGATAATTCTACAGGTGCAGTTATCTCTTCAAGCAAGGTTCTTGCTAAATCTGTGGCTGATAATAAACAATATGAGTATTTTATCTGGCAGCTTATCCGTAAAACCCGTACTTTACCTAAAGATATGGTACTTTATGAATCTAATTGGAATGAAGCGTATACATTTTTAACAACTGAAACATCTCAGAAAATGAATGATATGGCTATGCGCGAGAATCATCAACAGAAGCTGAAAGATGGTATTACTACTATGCTTAAGTTAAAGAGCATTACACCACTTGCAGGACAGGAAAATACTTTTAATGTGCGTTGGAATGAAGTTTCTTACGATAATTCCGGCAAAGTCATTGGTGAATATGAATTAGAAGCATTTTTCAGTGTTGAGCAGACGGCTTTAGATGAAAAAACTGTTTATTCTAATCCTTTGGGTGTGAAAGTTAAAGACTTTACTATTAGCCAGGGACAGAAGTAAGCAAGGAGGCATAGTAATGTATATGAAATCTTTAATTTTGGCAGCATTGATTGCTGGTTGTATACCCGTTTGTGGATTTGCTGCCGAAAGTCCTGCTAATCCAATCGTTTCAGATTCTTATGGTTCTGAAGGATTTGTACAGGATGCTTATGATGCTGCAAGCAAGGGCGTAGAAGTTACATTCCCCTATTTCCCGCAGCAGGTTTTCAAAATTTATACTCAGCTTGGTTTTATTACTGATATCCGTTTGGAGCCTGGCGAAACCTTGAAATATGTCGGTGGTGGCGATACTGCCCGTTGGCGTATTGATAATGCCAAGACTGGCAGTTTTGGTAATGCCGTAGAGCATATCTTTTTAAAGCCTCTCCAGAATGGTATCAGCACCAATATTGTTATTAATACTGATAAACGTTCTTATCAGCTTATTGTTGAAGCAGGTCCTGCATATAACCCTATGGTCAGCTGGATATATCCAAAGAGTGATACCCAGATTTATGATGAGCATCAGACTAAATCTTATAGTTCTATTGATCCTTCACAGATTAAATTTGGTTATAAGATATCTGATACTCATTATAAATGGTCTCCTGTCAATGTTTTTCGTAGTGAATATAAGACGTATTTTAAGATGAAAACGGATATTAAGGATACTGAGCTGCCGGCCGTATTTGTTGTTGATGATGATAACAAACTCCTTTTGGTATCTTATCGTTTTGTTGATGGATATTTCATTGTTGACCGAGTTGTCGATCAGGCTGTTTTTGTTTTAGGCGGGAAAAAGGTCAAAGTAAAATATCGTTATGAGGATTAGTTATTATGGAAAATGAAGCAAGACGTAGAGAGAAGCTTGAAAAGGCTACTCCTGATGAACGTGCTGCCATTGAAAAGAATGAAGCTGCTCAAAAAGAATCTGTTGATGCTTTTAATGCTAAAACTGGTGGTGATAGCTTTATTGATATGACAGAGCAGAAAAAAAACAACTTTTCTAATGCTTTGATGACTCGCTGGCGAAATTGGCGGTCAAAAAAGAAAGCTGATACAGCTGAAGCTAAGCAGTCATTTGAAATTGTTGGGAAAGCCGATCAGGAAAAGTTTTTTGTTGGTATTGATAAGAAAAAGACCTATATTGGTTTCGGTATTTTTGCAGCTATTCTGATTAGTTGCTTTTCAATTAATTCATGTTTTACTACATCAAAATATGAAAGTAATGTTAAAGCCAGTAAAGCAGAACTGGCTAAGGAAAGTGCCAATGATACGGCTGTGACAGGCAATCATCTTCAAAATGTTCCTAAAGATTATAAGACTTTGGCTGAAAAAGAAAAGTTATATAAGAGTCAGTCTGGCAATTCCGAATCGTATTCTAATGATTCTTATGCTGCTAAGCGCAATCAGAATTCTTCTGCAGGAACTCAGAATAGAGCAGTTTATTCTGAGCCTGTCACAAGGTCTGCCCCTCCTGCTCCTTATGTTCCTCCCCGTCCTTCTGGTGCAGCTATTGAGCGTAAGGTTGATCCAGCCGAAGAAGCTTATGCTAAGGCTCTGGAAAAACAGCTTGAACTTAAAGCAAAGGCTAATGAAAGTCCTATTCGGTTTGAGCTTAACAAAGATAATTAAAGGAGGTTTTGATTTTGAAGTTATTACATTTTACTCTAGCAGCGTGTCTTTTGAGTAGTGTTTGTTTTGCTGATGAGCAAGGTTCATCTTCTGCTTCCGGCGTTCAGCAGCAAAATGATCAAAATCTAAAGGCTGCGCATCTCGCTTTTTCTAAACAGCCTCTTAATCTTAATACTATGTCTCCTGGTGTTCTTTTGGACAGTGTTTCGCCTTATCAGGTTATGGCCGGAACTGTTGTTCCTGGAGTTCTTGTTACTGGTCTAAACAGTGATTTGCCCGGTACTGTTATCGGACAGGTATCTCAGAATGTTTACGATACTGTTGAAGGTAAATATCTGCTTATCCCGCAAGGCACTAAGCTTATTGGTATCTATGATAGTAATACTGCTTTTGCTCAGACTCGTGGAGCCGTAATTTGGCAGCGTATGATACTTCCGAATGGAAAAAGCATGGTATTACCTAATTTTAATGGCAGCGACAACGAAGGTTATGTTGGTTTTAAAGATAAAGTTAGAAGCCATTATGCACGAGTAATTTGGACCGCGCTTATAGGTGGTGCTATTACAGGTGGTGTAGCTGCTGCAACGGATTCTAATGATAACAATACTACGTTTAAATCTGAGGCAGGTTCTGAAGCTGCTAACAATATTTCTTCTGCTACATCAAGTATTGTCAATAAGAATTTGAATATAGCTCCTACTGTAATTATCCGTCCTGGCTATAAGTTTAATATTATTTTTGATCAGGATGTTGTCTTGGAACCATATAAATCATGAATAAAAAGCAAAGAGTATTACTTTTATTAGGTTTAAACTTTCTAGCTCAGTTATTAGCTGGTATATATGCTAGTCAAAAAATAGCTGATATTTTAGATTATCAGCCGGCTCTTTATGGGAGTTTATCCTGGTTTGGGTTTCCTCATCTCTATTTTCCTTTTATATGGATAAGCTGGTACTTTTCTTACGGAAAAGAAGCTGCATGGATTTTTGATACTTATGCTTTTAATCCTGCAATGTATGCTTTAGGTGGAGCTATGCTTTTGGGATGTCTGATTATAGCTCGTAACAGTAAAATTGAATCCGTTTCTCATGGTAGTGCTCATTTTGCTACAGAAGAAGAGATTGTTGAATATAGCTATGATCCGGATGGAAGAACAGGCTGGGAAAAGCTTCTGACTGTTCTTAAATTCCTAAAACAAGGAAATTTTTCTCAGGCTTTTGCTGATAATCGTCATAGGAATGATAATGATTTGTTCTGTGGTAAAGGTGTTTTCTTAGGTCGTCTTGATAATGGTAAGTATATACGTGATAATTCAAAGACGCATATTCTTATCTGCGCTCCTACCCGTTCCGGTAAAGGCGTTGGTCATATTGTCCCTACTCTGCTTGCCTGGGAAGGCTCTACCATTGTTACTGATATCAAAGGCGAAAACTGGGAGCTTACTGCAGGTTTCAGAAAATATAAGCTTGGTAATGATGTTTTCATGTTTAAGCCGACTAGCCGTGAGAGCTGCCATTATAATCCGCTTGATGAGATTCGCATCGGTACTCCATATGAGATGAATGATTTGCAGCTTATTACTAAAATTCTTGTTGATCCAACCGGTAAAGGTGGTGACGGAAACAATGCGCATTGGGTAAATAATGCTTGGGATCTCCTGCAAGGTGTTGTTCTTCATCTGCTTTATGCCAAACGCTTTCATAATGGTAATGAACCTCCCCGTACAGCAAACCTTTCTGATGTTCTTGACTTTCTTTATGATGGTCAAGGCAGCGAAGGTAAAGAGTCTGCAGAAAAAGCGAAAGCTATCAAGAAAAAGATTGAAGAAGATGCCCGGCTTATGGAGGATTATGAAAAAACTACAGAATGTCGTATTACTTCTGTAGACCAGGCTTTGGCTGTTGCTGATAATCTTAAAAATGACGATAATAGCAGTAATAGTGATACTTCTGATTCTGCTTCTGATTCTGCTGATAATGCTAAGGTCTATAAGTTGTTCAGTCCATTAAAGCAGTATTCCTGTTCTTTGAATTCTTTCTGTAATGATGATGAATTTTTTGATTTTGATGATGGTGAAGATGAATTCGTATCTCCGTCTGATAATATTCAGCCTGGCTCTTTGATGAAGCAAATTGCTGCAGATGAGGAAAAACGTAAGGCATTAGCTGAAGAAATGCCTGAAATTAAAGTTGATGTCAACAAGGTTCTGTTAATGGCGAATGTTGATCCTGACAATGTTACTGAACTTGATGAAGAAGAGTATAAAAAAACATTAAGCGAAGAATCTGAGACATTAAGTGGCTTGCAGAAAAAATTTCAGACTTATATTACTAATTTTGATGGTAACAATCATGGTTATCGTCATGCACCTGACGGTAAGGAAAATGATGATTTCTTTGTAAAGCTTTATCCCGACAAGGTTAATCGTGATGGCCTGCATCCGCATGTCCGCCAGCTTTTTCAATCTATGGTAGATAAACCTGATAAAGAGTTTGGTTCAATTCTTTCGACGTTGAATACCGCTCTTATTCTATATCGTAATCCTATCATTGTTGATAATATCAGGGACAGTGATTTTGTTATGAAAGATTTGATGGATTGTAAGAAGCCTATTAGTCTTTATCTTGTCTTTGGTCCTGGCGAAATGGATGTTGTTCGTCCTCTTCTTCGTGTTGTCGTCGATATGTTATGGCGTCTTAACGTTGAGGAAATGAAGTTTTCTGATGGTAAGGCTGAAGAACATCAGCATCGTTTGCTGCTGCTTTTAGATGAGTTCCCTGCCCTTGGCAAGATGGATGGTTTTGCTATATCTGAAGGCTTTATTGCCGGCTATGGCATGAAGGCTTGTATTATTACGCAGGATTTGAATCAGATTAATAACATTTATGGTAAAGATAACTATGTAGTATCTAACTGCCAGGTTCAGGTTTACCATACTCCTAGCGATAATAATAGTGCCAAGTATTTATCCGATAAGCTTGGCAATCAGACTATTGAAAGCACATCAAGTTCAAGAAACAGTAATATCTTGCCTATGCCTACAAGTTATAATGATAGCCTTATGTCGAGGCCGTTGATGTATCCTAATGAGGTTTCCACTATGGATCCGTCAAAACTTTTGGTTTTCTGCAAAGGTCTTGCGCCAATTTATTGTAACAAGATCAGGTATTTTGAAGATCCTGTTTTCCTGCCTCGTACTAAAATTAAACCACCGGTCTTTAGTGATATAGTTGCTCCTAGCGATCGTCGTTGGAATATTAGCGATTATCATTCCCTTATGGATGCCAAAAAAGCAGCCGAAGAAAATAAAAAATAAAGTTATCAAGATAATGGAAATAACTAAAGTTATGAATGTTACTACGGTTATTTCCATTATTAAGATAACTTTACTAACTTTGATTATTTTTGTTATTAAGATTATTTTAGTTATGAACCTAATTTTCATGTATAATGTTACTGTCTTATACAGTGTTATGGATATTATGTTCATAACTAAAGTTATTTCACTAACTTTAGTTATTGATATGATTTTTATGATTTTTATTATTTTAATAACTATCATTATTTTTATTATATGCGTTATGTTAAGGAGGAATATTATGCCTAGAAAACCCGGCTCTTTTGGTGATGCAGCATTATCTGCTTTATCCGTAAACGAAGAAAAGGAAAAATTAAGAAATGAGCTGAAGCTTAAAGAAGAAGCGCTGAAAAGAAAAAGCCGCAGCGTTAAGGAGAAGTTTAATACATCTCGTGTATCTGCTACTATGAGCGTAGCATCTACAGTTTTTTCTGCTCTTGGCGTAGAAATGTATACGTCTTTGCAATCTGCTTGTAAGAATCCTGCTAATATTAGAAGGCTCAATAATTCAGGTTCATTTGACGTTCTTTTTGATGATGATAAAAAAATTCTTCTTGCTATTGCCGATTTTATTCGGAACAGGCCTGATGTTCAAGGTGAGATCATGGATTTTGTAGATAAATATCGTAAAGATCTGTATGCTAAGACGGCATCTGTTGATGATTTGAATGATAATAATGAGGAGAATGATGTCGAGTAATATTAATATTTCAGTTGATATTCATAAGGATTATCCTTTTGATGAATTTGTTTTTATTATGCGTGATTATTATTCCAGAAATTATATTGTAATGCAGATGATGAAGCTGCTTGTTCCTGTAAGATGGCGTCGTGGAGTTCTATTAGTTGATGGTAGATTTATCTCTGATTTACTTGACGAAAAAATTAACCTTTGATTGGAGAGATTAGTGTGGAACAAAATTCCGGTAAGAACCGTGCCCATATATTGCTTGATAATGCTTTAGGGCCATTGGCATTGTCTTTGCTTCGTGATGATGCTATCGAGGTATACTGTAATAGCAACGATTTACACGTATGGATTGAATATGTCGGTGTTGGTCGCGTAAAGACTGATATTGTGCTTAAAGCAGAAGACAGACGTAAGATTATTGAAACCGTTGCTTCATTCAGTAAAACGATTGCTACTAAGAACCAGCCTTTGATAAGTGCGGAACTGCCTAAATATGGTTATCGTTTTGAAGGTAGCCTGCCAGATATATCTATTTTGCCTTCTTTTAATATTCGTAAACCTGCAGATGTTGTTTTTACTCTTGATGATTACGTTTCGCAAGGAGTTATGACTGAACAGCAGAAAAATATTATTTGTTCTGCCGTTCATCGTAAACTTAACATTTTGATAGGTGGCGGTACAGGTAGTGGTAAGACAACTTTATGTAACGCTATTTTGGATGAGATTAGTAAAACTCGTGACAGACTTGTTATCCTTGAAGATACTCGTGAGCTTAATTGTACTGCCGAAGATTATGAATCTTTTCGTACAAGTGATACTGTCAATATGAATATGCTTTTACGTACAACAATGCGTCGCAGGCCAGATAGGATTATTGTTGGTGAAGTCCGTGATGGAGCTGCCTATGATTTACTCAAAGCATGGAATACCGGCCATCCAGGTGGCATCTCTACTGTTCATGCTAATGATGCGCTCGAATGCTTGAAGCGTATTGCAGCCCTTTCTTTAGAGAGTGGTGGTAATGGTTCTTCTGCCCCACCGCTTAGTGTTGTCAATAGTCTTATCGGTTCTACTGTAAATCTTGTCATCTTTATATCTCGCAGTTCCAAGTTAATTGACGGCAAAATGGTCCGTGGACGCACTATCAAGGAAGTGGCTTATGTTAAAGATTATGATGTAGAGACTGGTGCCTTTACTTTAGAATATGATTCTTCAAAGATTTTTCAGCTTCTTGAAGGTGTAAAAGTTTAATAATGTTACTTATCTTTATAGTATAAATTAGTATTTTAACTTATATTATGTTACTAACGTTAGTTAGTAACATAATAGTGATAACGAACATTATATTAGTTAGTTTAGTTATTTTCGTTATGATGATTATGAAAATAATTTAAGTTATTTTTATGTTTTTGATTATTTTGGTTAGGAGGTCATTATGGATAGAGGAAAACCGGATGGTTATTATATCCCTTTTCATCAATCTCTTATTAATCCGATTTTGATGCTTGGTGTTGACAGGAATTTTTGTATCGGTTTTTGGAGTATTGCTGTTGCGATTGGTGTGATGATGCAGATGTATTGGTTTTTGCCTGTTGCATTTGTAGTTCATATGTTTATGCGTGAAGCGACAAAAACTGATGATATATTTTTTAAAGTTGTTATAAATCACATCCAAAGCAAAAAAGTCTTCTGGTAATCAGATTTTTGGAGGTGTAGATTTTGCATTTATTTGATTTGCGAGAGTATAATTTTAAATACACTAAATTATCCAGCCATGTTCAGTGGTTTGCTTTATGTGCCCCGGGAATTGTTCTGAATGAGGACGGCAGTTTTATGGCGACTATCCGCTATAATGGACTTGATCAGGAAAGTGCTACAAGTGAAGAACTTATGGCTCTCATTGCCAGGGTTAACAATTATCTTAAAGTTTTTGGTGAAGGCTGGTGCTTTTATATTGAAGCTAGACGTGTAAAAGCTAATGTTTATAAAGACAGGACTTTCCCTGACAAAGCTTGTCAGATGATGGATTATGAACGTCAGAATTTTTTTAACCACGATCAGTACTTTATTGGTGAGTATTATTTTACTTTGCAGTTTTTGCCTAAAAGTACCAGAAAGGCTAAGATAGCTAAGCTTTTTTATAGAAATGAGTTAGAAAACGATACTGATATGCGTAAAGTTTTTTATGATAATCTCGAATCGTTTCAGACTTCTTTAAACAAGTTTTTTGATGGATTCAGTTCTGTAGTTTATTCTTGTCACTTGCTTGATGATGAGGAAATGCTTACCTATCTGCATAGCTGCGTAAGCTTGCGCAAGCAGAAAGTTAAGCGTCCTTTAGAACCTGTTTGCTTGGGTGATATGCTTTGCGATATGCCCTTTTTTGGTGGCAGTTATCCCATTTTAGGTGACGATTTTGAAAGTGAGCATATTACTCCTGTCTGCATACGCAGTTTTCCTCCAGAAAGTTTTCCCTGTATGCTGGACGAGCTTAACAGGCTTAATATGGAATACCGTTGGGTGACTCGTTTTATTTGCCGTGATAAAGTCGATTCTCAGGGTGATGTTGAAACCTTGAAGCGTGAGTGGAAGGCTAACGATAAGAATATCCTGACAATGCTGCGTGAGTTTTTCTATAAAGAGGAATCTGTCATGGTCGACAGTACTTCTCTCCAGCGTTTTGCTGATGCGGATGATGTTCTTGTCGAATTAGGTAATAATTTCATTTCAATTGGCGATTTTACAAGCAATATCATTATTTCTGACAGCAGTATGGATATTCTTAAGAATAAGGTTCGTGCAATCAGCCGTATCTATTCTAATAAAGGCTTTACCGTTGCTCCTGAAACCATGAATGCTGCAAGTGCTTGGCTTGGTTCTTTGCCTGGTAATGCTTATGCTGATCCACGCAGAAAAGCTATTAGCTCTCTTAACCTATGCCATATTTTGCCTTTATCTAGTGTTTGGCCAGGTGATGAATATTGTAAGCATCTTTCGGAGTGTTCTGGTAAGCCTGTTCCTGCGATTGCTCAGGTTGAGACTGAAGGCTCTACTCCTTTTTTCCTTAATATTCATGTAGGTGATGTTGGCCATAGCATTGTTGTCGGTCCTACCGGTAGCGGTAAGTCAGTTCTTCTTAATTTTTTGGCCAGTCAATTCCGCAGCGTTCCGAAAGCTCGTATTTATGTCTTTGATAAGGGTGCTTCCAGTCGGGTTTTTGCTGCAGCAGTAAAAGGTAATTTTTATGACCTCGGTAATGATGATAGTTCCAATAGTCTTGCTTTCCAACCTCTTCGTTATATCGATGATGAAAACGAAAAAGTATGGGCAAGCGAGTGGCTGCAGGAGCTGTTTGTGCAGGAAGGCGTTGAGATGAATCCGGAAAAGCGTAAAGCTATTTGGGATGCTCTTACGTCTGTTGCTGCTACGCCTCCCGATGAACGTACATTAACAGCCATTAAGGTGTTCGTACAGAATATGGAGCTTAGAGATGCACTCGAGCCTTTTGTTGTTGAAACAAAAGGTATTGCTGATACAGCTGGTGCCTATGGCAAGCTTTTTGATAGTGATATTGACAGCTTAAAGCTTGGCAGCTATCAGTCTTTTGAGATGGGCGAGCTTATGAGCAAGAAAAATGCTGTTATGCCTACCCTGCTTTATCTTTTCCACGTAATTGAGAAAAATTGTGATGGTTCTCCTACTTTCATTATCCTTGATGAGTGCTGGACCTTTCTGGATAACCCTATTTTTGCTGAGAAAATCCGTGAATGGCTTAAGACCATGCGTAAGAATAACGTAAGCATTATCTTTGCTACGCAAAATCTTGAAGACATAAAAAAATGCAGCATTTCAAGTGCTATCATTGAAAGCTGCATGACTCGTTTCTTTTTGCCTAATGCCCAGGCTTTGAATCAAGGCAATGAAGAAGTTTATGGTTTCTTTAATCTTAATTACCGTGAACGCCAGATAATTGCTGATTCCAGACCGAAGCATGATTATTACATTGTTTCTGCTGAAGGCAAGCGTAGATTTGACCTTGCTCTTTCTCCTTATGCTTTAAGTATTCTTGCTGCATCCAGCAAAGATGATCAGGCCGAATGTGAGCGTATCAAGAAATCTTATCCTGATGATGATTTTATGGTGCATTGGCTTGAGTATAAAGGCCTTCGGGATGCCAAAGAGGCTTATATGGCCTTGTAATTATATATAGTCTGCAGAAAAAAAGACGCTCATATAGCCTAATGAAAGGCTGTCAGAGCGTCTTTTTTAATTACTGTTATGAACGTTATTTTTGTTATCTTAGTTATAAAAGTTAGTAAAGTTATGAGTATTACAATCGGAAAGGAAGGCTTTTTTGTCATTCCCAGAACTTTAAGGAATCTAATAGATTCTTTTTGCCGATTTTGATATGGAAGAATTTTTCCGTCTTTTTTAACGGCATTATTATATATCGTCCTTCAAGCGTTGTGAATTCTATACCGTATTTCCGCTGGAAGTTTCTCGCTTTGTATTGGTCTTCAAATTTGATTTTGATATAGTCCAGCTTCTTGTTGATTTCCCATTCGTCCCCGATTTTTGAGTAAAGGTCGATAAAATCGAGAATGTTTTGGTCAAGATTTGCCTTGATCAGATAGTATTGGATGTCGTATTCTTTGATGTATGGATACTTTTTGATATCGATATGTTCGCTTAATATAGAAAGCAGCACCTTTGATGACAAGAGGAGAATATCAGGTATCGGAGCGTCTTTATCCGAAGAATGAATGGTCTTAAGGAATCCTGGAAGCAACACGAGCATCCTTTTCAGATATTCTTTGTACAGGCAGCCTGAAAGCATATCCAAATCGTTTTCAAAAAGCTTTCTTTGCAGGTTGCTCATACGGTTTGTGAACATGTTGATTTCGAAGGTGATTGTTCTTTTGCTCAACGCTTCATCAATCTCTTTTACATCGTTAGTCGCCATAATCATAGGGGACCAGAATTGGCTTGTGCTGTCGTGTTTGATAAACTTGGCACTGTATTCTTGCCAGCGTTTGGGGCTGAGCTCGTCGATCATGATTGGGAATCCCTTAGTAAACTCCAATTTCTGTTTCAGTGCCGCAGGAGCGTTTTCCTTGTCTTCCGCTTTTTGGATAAGTCCGCCTTCACCCTCAATTTTGGGGTGGAACTGGTTGAACATCAGCTTCAGAATGAATTTCATCAACGACGATTTGCCGCTGTTAGTAGTTCCCTTCAGGATAAGGAACAGGGGATATGGAAAGACCTGCATACTGGTTCCTATTGTCTCGTGCCTGCAAAGAGGAAGGAACGGGGCGCAGAACGCGTAGTTTACGGTTGCATAGTATTTGTCTATGTTGGTCTTCACGTTGCCCTGAAATGGCGGCTGTTTTTCAAAGAAGCCTTGGAAATATTTTACGAAGATCTCTATATCTTTGGCAAATTTATCCTTAGGAATATCAGATGTATCAATAGGATTGCCTTTATAATATGCTTTTGGTTTGTATTTGTCGATATAGAAATCAGGGTACGTTTCGTATGTCCTTCGGGTTTGGTCGGCGGCTATATTGATTTTTTGAGAAAATTCCTTTGTTTTGGTATAGGTTATCAGTACTTTGTTGCTTTTCTTTTCCAAAAGGTCTTCCGGATTTATATTGTTTTTCTCGACAAATTTGTTGAATTCGTCTTTTTGAACCGTATAGAAGATTTCCTCTTTGGGCGGAGTCATTATCTCTATGATTTTCTGGTCCTTGATCTGCTGGAAGAACGGAAGGTTTTCTGTAGTGGCCAGCTTCAGTTCTCTTATGTTCTTTACGGTCAGGTTTTGGCTGCTTAGCTCTTTTGTCTTCAGGTATATGCTTAGAAAAAGGTCGTAAGTGTCGAAATCGTCAGAAACCATAATCGTTTCCAGTTGATTGCCGGTCGAACCGAAAGCCTTCAAAGAGAGGTTTGCGCTGCCGACTATGGTTCTGAAATTGTTCTTTTCGTCTGACAGCAGATAGATTTTTTGGTGGCTTGTATGCGCGTCAATGCTTGTAACGAATAAGGAAAGTTTGTCCTGTTCTATTTTGTCGATTAAGATATTGTTGTTCTTAAAGTTTTCTTCCTGTAATGTCTTTACCGTAGCATATTGTGCCGCTATGATGTCTTTTATAGATCCTAGGATGCTTTCGTTGCCGAAGATGATTTCAACGTTGTTGACAATCTTTACGACCTGTTTCAACATCCCTATGCTGGAAGAATATGTGATGGCTTTAAGGGACGTGTAGCCGGCAAAAAGTTCCTGCCATGAACCCACACTGCTTTTTCCCAAAGTCTTGAATAGAGTAACGGGAAGGTCTTTCCCTTGGCTGTTGGGATTCGTATAAGTTCCGGAAGACAGGCTTGGATTACTGTTTTTTTCTTGTGCCGGTTCTTCTTGTTCTTCTGAGGCCTTTTCGGGTTCGCTTGCAGAATTCGTATTGTTTGAGTTTTCTTCCTTAAAGCTGACTTGTTGGATTTGTTCTGTCTCACAGAAATCAAATAGTGATTCCGTTATTGGTTCTTGTTGTTTCTTCTTGGCCAAAGATCCGGTCCTCCTTTACTAATGATATTATAGCATTTTGAAGTGGATTATGCTATTCTAACGTTGATAACTTTTGTTAGTTTAGTAACGAAGATAACTTTCATTATTTATATTATTAACGTTAGTTTTATTATGTTCATAACTTAAATAATTGCTGTTATCCTTATTATTTTCATAATGTTACTAACGAAAATAATAGATGCGGGAAAAAGACGCTCATATAGCCTAATGAAAGGCTGTCAGAGCGTTTTTTAATTACTGTTATGAATGTTATTTTTGTTATCTTAGTTATGAAAGTTAGTAAAGTTATGAGTATTACTTTAGTTATGAACATTAGTTAGCATTTATTTTATTTTCCACTGCAAATATCATGTATACGTTCACTGTAACTGGAAATGAACTCCAAATCAGAGCTCAATTCTGCTAACTCCCATTCGTTTTTCAATCATCTGAATATAATCTTCATTCATATCGCAAACAATACTATAGTGGCTACCTTTAGTGAGCCTAATCCTATAGTTTCAAATCGCACCATACAGTTTTATTTTTTAATTCTGCTTCAATTTCACCAATAGCCTTCTCTGCATCGGCAAAGCTAATCCTATCCTTGTCCAACAATACATACTGTTTCTGCATGATGTTGTACGCATCCTTAACCATAGATTTATGAATAGAATCTTTCAAAAAGAGAAACTCATCTGGCAGAACATTGGGTATACCATCTAGCCTTTTCAGTTCCTCCTCAAGCCTTATCATTACAAGTTTACGAAGGTGCTCATCATCCCTAATGAATTTCTTGATTTTGGGATGCTCTTTCATCACCGACAAATCGTAGATATGCTTAGCCGCTTCAAATGCTCTATTACCAACATTCGCATTTCTTATATAGGCCTCTGCAGCAAAAAGTTTATCAACGAAGATTCTCTCTAAAGTTATCGTATCAACAGTAAATGGTTTAATCTGATATGTATCTTCCAATATATTTCTAAATCTAGCATCTGCTAACTCATAAAGCATAGGAGTTACCTCTAACGGTGCCACCGGCTCACTAATTGTAAATGATGTTGCCTCAATTTTTACGTTACCAAATCTCTGCAAAGCATCATTTTCGTCAATAACAGTAACTGGATTATAGTTGTACACTGCTATTACCTCAGATCTGTGTGTTATTCCCTTGCTCGCATCACGTTCCAACGATACATACTTCTTGGTAGCCTTTTCAAGCAGCTTATCACTTTTTGTACGGGTGCAGTTTCTTGTATCAACCGATAAATCAATGTCTTCTGAAAACCTATTTGTAGTTTTCAATGCTTTATACAGAGCTGTTCCACCCTTAAAATAAGCTGGCAATCCGTCCCTCTGCAATTTTGACAGTTCCTCCAGCAATAAAACTACATAATAGTCTTTTTCTAAAACGTCCTTACGATACCCAGTCTCATTATGTATTGTTTCTAGCAGTACTCTGAAAGCATCCTGATCGTTATGTAGAATCATGCCGCCAATCCTCCTGCAATCGCTGTTTTACTCAGTTGCTTAACCGTATTTCCATTGTAATACTCTCCCGCCAAAGCTAAAAGCATTCTGTAGGACAATCCCAATTTATCTATTAGTTCTGCAATTATTTGGTATGGTTCTTCGGCATCCACAGGTGCTCTGTTAAGAAGCTCTAAAACATCAAGGATCTGTAGATATCTTTTATTATCTTTATTTACAGCTATCTTAGGAGCTTTGGTGACAATACCAAGCACTTTATCCTTTCTAGCACCATGAGCAACCACATTAGTCACAATAACCTTCTCATTAGGAATTTGAGTTGTCAGCCCCCATTTATGCAATAAGGACAGCCCGGATTCATACCCGTTATCACCAGCTAGGTACTTATCCGCAATCACTGCTTCTTTATCAATACCCAATTCGCCAAACGGAGTAACCTTAGTTCTATAATATATTCCCTTTTTATAGAACCGAAAGTCATTTATCAGCCTACCATCTAAAATTCTCTTTAAGGCAACTGCTGTGGCCATTGCAGCTTTTTTTATAGGCATAGCAAACCTTTCTGCGACCTTTTGGGCGAGTCCAGCAGAGTAAATAGGCTTTGCTATTTCGCTCTGCTTAACCAAATAACAAATATAATCCATATAAGATAATTCCATCTCAGCACCTCCCTGTGATATATTATAGCGTATGTTTACTTTATTTTTATGTTTTTATTATATCATCATTTATCCCATAGTCAAGTGCCACGGATAACGTTAGTAATGAAGATAACTAACATTATTTATATTATTAACGTTAGTTTTATTATGTTCATAACTTAAATAATTGCTGTTATCTTTATTATTTTCGTAATGTTACTAACGAAAATAATAGATTAAACGATTTGGCTATCTTGATAAACTACGCTTATATCAATACCAGCGACATAGATATCGAAATCCGAATCATCGAGTTCATATTTTGTGCAGATAAGTGATACTACAGCCTTAAGTTTTTCGTAATTAATCATGTCAAATAGTTCATCAAGATTACAGCCGCCTCTGACAATATATTTTACTTCGTTATATGCTGTTTCTTCAGTTTTATTATCTTCATCATAACCTAATTCATAGTATTTTAGTAATTCTTCTTTTACTTCTTCTCCTTTATCTAAAACTAAAGGATTTAAGTTCCAATAACTATAGTCCATGTTTGACATATTTTTCATCCTTTCATAACGAAGATTATGTTAGTTATAAAAATAATGTTAGTTATGAAGATAACTAACATTATTTTTATTATTATAGTTATATAAGTAATGAAGCTAATTTTAGTTATTTCCATTACTTATATTATGCTGCTGTTTTCTGCTCTTTCTCTGCAATGCTGGTAATTTTTTCTACTACTTTTTGTACAGTGTTCAGTACGTTTGTGATAGAGATAATGACGTTTTTATCTTTTTTCCCTTCTGTATATGTTTTGATATATTCATATGCTTGCTGTTCATAGCCGCTTATGCCAAGCATTTCTGTCAGCACTGCTGCACTAAGCTCAGCAACAATTTCTGCTTTATTGGTATCTACATTCTTCAATGGTTCTATAGTGTCATGTACCGCATGAGCTAATTCGTGAAAGTACACTATGTAGTCTTGGGAACATAATGTTATGCTTTTATCCCAAGGACGATAGTAGCCGTAAGCATTTTTATGTATGGGTTTCCATTTTACTTTAATACCCATTTTTTCAGCTACATCTAAAAATGGAGGAAGCTCCTGGGGTTTATAATCATGGTGCGGGATTTCCTTGCCTTCAGTGCTTTCATATCTGAATACCGGAATAGGTCTGAATCCGGTAATGATATATTCATCCTCATCTTTTTCGTTTTTGATTTTTTTGGTGTTTGGTGCAAGGATATAGAAGGCTTTTTCGCCTTTTTTGATATGTCTGCCAGCTTCCTGCCATTGCTTATATCCTCTGGCATCGGTGGTATTACCTAATAAAAGCATAATAAGTTTATTTGTGATACTCCATTTATCACTTGGTATGCCTTCGTCTACTCTTTTGATAATTGTTAGAGCAAGTTTTTGAGGAAAATCTTTATTCTTGAACATATTAATTAAATTGTTTACAGCTTCATCGAAGTTTTTCATGGCTTTACTCCTTTTTTGACATAATAAAAAGACATACCTAAAATTTTTTCAGGTATGCCTTCTTATAGTTTTTATAATACATATACGATTACATATTCAATATGGTCAATTTTGACAATCTTGATATCTTGCTGGTTTTTTCTTATATTTTCAAGGGTAATTAATTCATCTTTATCGTACCATTCATTTGCTTTTGCCCACCTGTCCCACTCTTCTGCAGGAATGACAAAGGAGCCATTTTCTAAGAATTTTTCTGCTTCTTGTCTTGTACATCCATCTGCTTCAAATGCTGCGATATCATCTTCATGTTGACATTTTTTTGTTTCTTCTAACGTTAGTCTATTTGTAACATAACATCCATAATCTCCGTATGACATAAATTCTTCTTCTTCATCAGTTATAGCGTTATTAATTGCTTGATTTTTACAAGTTTCTTTTATGAATTTAGCATTATATAATTCTTTTGTATCTTTATTGTATATTTCTACTTTGTACCACTGTTTCAAAGGATCGTACAGAATTCCTTTGATTTCTACCTTTGGATAGTAGTCTAAGATTTGATTCCAGATATATTTTGCTTCATCTTCTTCTAAGTGATTTTCAAATTTGTTTTCAAGTATCTCTTGTGCTGCATTTTGCATTTTAATGAATTGAGTATCATTGCTTTGCAAAAATGTATTAAGAAGATCAGTATAAGTACTAGCTTTTATAATATTTGTAGAGATTTGAATTGTTATCATTGATGTCATCCTTTCTGTCAGTGTTATTAATATAATACATTATTTTTTAATGAAAAGATAGTTATTTTAATTATTCATCTGTCCTCCTTTGACTAATTTATTATATTTAGTCAAAACATAACAAATCGCAGTGTAATGTCAAGGGTATAAAAAAATAGAAAATCGCAGCGAAGCAAGATTTTCTATTTTTCCCTTGACTTTACTAATCTGCGATTTGTTATAATCAAAATAATTTTCCTAACTATTCTAATCAATAATACTAAGATTAGTTATATTATTAAGGTTAGTAAAGTTATTTCAGTTATGTTTATTATGGAGATTATCTAAGTTATTACTATTATTTTCATTATCATCGTTATTATCATTATGAATGTTATTGGATGTTTTTGCAATTTTCTTCAATTGAGCTTTTATTGAAAATATTTAACTTCTTATTGACATATTTCCGGTAATGTTATATAGTATCGTTAGATAACTAAATACCTGGGTTTCCAGAGGCATCTAAACTGAACGTCCGTGCTTACGTTCAGTTAGGTGCTTTTTTTGTTATCTATGCTGTTTCTCATTCATATTATCTTCTTTTTATTACTCATCAAATCAACCTCTGTGCAGAGGGAGCGGAAACTTTAAGTCCTCCGCTATTAACTGCTCACGCATGGAGGCCCCAAACTCCTTTTTTAGCCTTGTGCGTCAGCGCAAGGCTTTTTTTGTTGTGATTTTTATTTGAAAATAGTTTGTTCGAAAAATGTCTTTTTTGAATAGAAAAGCGTTGACGGGGGGGGGGCAAGGTGTACTATATTAACAAGAGATGTGGACAACTTGCACTCTTTTTAATAGTCTAATCCCTTAATTGGAGGTTATCATGAAAAAATTATGTTGTTCTCTTATTGCTGCAGCTGTAATGAGCACTGCACTTCCCTGCTTTGCTATGACTGTATATGATCCTACTAACTATGCAGCCAATCTGGAAACCAAAATCCAGATGATCCAGCAGGTAAATCAGTCAGCACAGCAGCTGCAGGCTCAGATAAAAGATATTCAAAGTCTGAATCCGCAAGATATGGATAAAGCCTATAATCAAGTGCTTGGCATCTATAATTCTGTCAATAGTATTCGCACTCAGTCTCAGGCCATCGGTGAAGACTGGTCAACCAGTCTTAAAGAATGGAGTGACATGAATCCTGATTATTTTTCTATGGGCACAATCACCCTTTCTAAATTCCTCGAATTTCAACAAAAAAGCGATAAGCGTGTAGATAAGACCTTGCAGCAGGCTCTTATGATGGCTGGCATTACCAGTGATAAGGAAACTCAAAAGACTGTACAAAGTGTATTGGAAACCATTGATGCTTCTAATAAGGCTGACGGCAACAAGGCAGCCCTGCAGTGTGCTAATCAGCTTTTAGGCATTATGATCAGCGAGAATAATAAAAGTGCGCAGATGCTTAGTGAACTGCTTAAGGTTAATGTTATGAATAAGCAGCAGGTAATAGATGAAAATAATCGTGCTAATAAATTTGCTGATCAGTTTATGGGAGATACGAAGAAGGCGTCTGAACGTAATGTAACTATTCGTAATGGCGGAGAACAGGTAGATGCAGTAAAAATAAAATAATGCTCTCTAGTTTAGTAGAGAGCATTACTGATAATTAGTGATTTATTTAATTTTTACAGCATCGACTTGCTGGCCTTCGTTTTTAATGGTCGTATCTTTTTCATTTGGATTATAGTGGATTCTACCACCTGTTTCAGCATTGTAATATCTTTTTTCTGTCTTAGGTTTTCCATAAACATCAACTGTTTCTACGATTCTTTCTTCAACATCAACGATTTTATCTCCTTTATCGCCCCATGTTTTTACTTTACCGACTATTTTACCTTTGCTAATAACTTTATCGGTTTGGTAGGTTTGTACTTGTTTTGCTGGTGTTGCATTAGGAATAGATTGATTCTTTTGTTCAGCTTTTTCGGTTCCGCAGCCTGTAAGAAGCACAGCTAAAATAGATGTAATAATGGCAATATGTTTTGTTTTCATATTTCATGTCCTTTCTTTACTAAGTTTTTTATTGATTTTAATATATCATACTGACTGGATTTGTCAATGATTTTCGAGGTGTAATTTATGGATGATGGTATTTTAACAGCGGTATTAAATGAAATTTATACTGCTTGTGGCGCAAGCGGTGATATTCTTAATAACGCTAAAAGTTTATTCATTCCTTTAATGACAATAGATTTTGTTGTTGTTTTTATTATGCAAGTTTTTGGGTTTGCTAATAGTAATTATATTCCTACTGTTTTTTCTAAACTTATGAAATATGGTTTCTGGATTTGGGTTGTTGATAATTGGGCAATGTTAACAACAGCTCTTATTCAATCACTTACAACTGTTGGTTCGAGTTTTGGCAGTCTTGATCCAGGAATTTTAAAAAATCCTTCTAAAATCATAGATAAAGGCTTCACATATTCTGCTAAATATTATGATGTTATGAGTGAAATTAGTTTGGTTCCAGGTAATGGGTTAGTGAAAAATTTATTTATTTGGATTATTTGTGTTGTAGCTATGCTTGGTATTTTTGCAGCTTTTGCATATATAGCTCTTAATGCTCTAATCACCTATATAGAGTTTTATGTAGTTGCTGCTGTACTTTTGATTTTTCTTCCTTTTGCTGTTTTTGATAAAACTTCTCGTTTTTCCGAAAATGCCATTGGTTTCATTATGGGTACAGGAGTGAAACTAATGATGATGGGAGCAATTTTGAGCCTGTGCATTAATATCAGTGATAGTCATTTAAATACCGTGCCTGATTTAACTGGTGATAATGCTTGGGCTAAAGCGTTAACTTCACTTGTTGTGGCTTGGGTTTTTACTTTTCTTTCCGTTCATGTTCCTGAACTTGCTTCTGGTGCAATGAGCGGTTCTCCTTCCCTTTCCGGCAATACTGCAACTGCTTCTATGGCTGGTGCAATGAGCGGCGGCATTGCAGGTGCTGTTGCAAGCAAGGCAATGGGTGCTGCAAGTGGCGGTTCTAATGCTGTTGCTAAGGCTGCCGGCGCTTTAAGCGAAGGTGGTGGCGGTAATTTCTCTGCTGCTGGTGGTTCGCTTATGGCAGCAGGCAAAGCTGCTATGAGCGGAGATAAGTCTGGTGCTCTTGCTAATTTAGGTGTAGCTGCAATATCTTTTGGTCAAGGTGCTGCTGGTTTTGCTAAAGGTGGCTTGAATCTTGCAACCAGCGGTATGCAGGATTCTTTTGATAAAGGCCAAGGTGCTGCTCAGGCGAAATTTGGTCAGTATCATCCTACTAGCCCTGGTACTGGCAGCACGCAGGAAAAGATTCGTTCAACTAAAGAAAGTCAGGATATTGCTGCTAAAGTAAGTCAAATGACTTAATACAGATATAAACATACCATTAAATCATATCTCTCCATTCCATAAGCGAGCGTGCTGTCAAGGGAGGTTTACCGACCTTTACAGCACTAGCGAGCTTATGATAAAATCAGCAATTTTAATAGCGGAGGTGCTATTTTGAAGAAATTACATATATCCGGCAAAAGAAAAGCTTTAGGTGCGTTATTGGTATCTTTGATAATCGGTGCCAGTACTACGGCAGCACTAGCCGAAGAAGCTGGTGATCTTAGTGTCTTTGATGAAAATGATGCTGAACTTAGTATTTTGGAAGAGTCTTCTCTTATGCGTAAGCAGCTTGCACATATGCTTCAAGGGAAAAAGAACTTCAAAGAAGCTAATTATGGAGATACCATTCAATCTGCAGATAAAACTGAACCGAAAACTAAAAAATCAGCATTTTATCCTGCTATTGAAACTGATAAATCTCAAACTATCCCTATTTCTTCCATAAGTAATAATGAGCAGGAATCTAAAGCTGCTTTAGATTCATTTTCCAGATCACTTCAAAAGCCTTTAAGATCAGCTGATATTCAACGTAGCAGTACAGTTGAAACAGCTGATAATGATAATTCTTCTGAAGTCTCTCTCGGACGTCGTTTCTTGGAGCGTTATTATGCTTCTATTGGCCGCAGCTATTCTGATACCTCACGCCAAATGGATCATTTTTTTAAGGCTCAGGAAAATGCTTCCAGAATTGATGAAAATCATTCTAAGGGTAAATCATTAGGCAGCAAGTTTTTGAAGCGCTATGAGGAAGCTACGAAGCCGCAGGAGCCTGTTATTATTGGTGACTCTGCCTTATCTGATTATCCTCAGCGCAGTTTGGATTGTCAGTATCTTGACTATGAAAGCGGTGCCTCAAATATCATTTTCGTAAAGCCAGGCTTTAAAACCGATATCCTTTTGCCGGCAGGTGATAAGCTGCAGCGTATCACCTGCGGTGACAGACAGCGTTTTGATATCAAGACTTATTATGATAAGTCTGATTTACGCTGGCATGTATATGTTCAGCCGTATCAGCATGACGTGACTACTAATATTATCATCTCTACTGACAGACATACTTTTCAGGCAAAGCTTGAAACAACAGAGCTTTTAAAGCCATTTGTCCGTTGGGATGTGCCTGATGATGTTTATGCCGGATATAAAGACAGAAATGTCGTTATGGATGTAGAGAATGTCAAAGACCTTAACTTTGACTATGACCATAACGGCAAACTCAGTGCCGCATGGGCACCTCTTAACGTCTTTGACGATAAGCACTGGAATACATACTTATCGTTTGAGAAAAATATATTGCAACGCATCAATCCTGTAATCCTTGGTAAAAGCGAAGATGGATCCATGGTTATCGTTCCCTATGAGAAGCGTGGTGACATCATTGTCATGAACAAGGTTTATAAGGAATTTGATGTACGTGTTGGTGATCACATTACAAATTACGTGCGTACAGCGAGGTGAACAAGATGTTAGTACAATGTTTTGCAGAAAATGGTGACATGGTTGGTGTTGTTACTAAAAACAAGGCTTATTCTCTTATTCGGAAGCATTTTGCTGTTGTTGTTAATGTTGATAATGCATTGCGCAACAATTTAGTTGCAATCAAGCTTAAACAGGCTTTGCCCGTTGAAGAGCTTACAAAAAAGAATTGGAGGTAGTTTTATGTTAAGAGATGGTTACGTCAATGTTTTAGGTGCTTACCTGCCTGTTGAGATTGATCCTTATCTTGATAAAGATGGTAATGAAGTTAAAATCAATCCGTGCCCGAAATGTGGTTGCAAGGACCAGGAAGTTGTTGTGGACAACATTTATGAGCCTAGCGGCTATCGTCTGAAATGTGCTAATGAAGGTTGCGGCTACTCTATTCCTGAAGAAATCACTGATTTTGAGTATTTTCACGATGATGGTGTTCTTGCTGCTATCAATACATGGAATTTCCATACCGGTCTTGAGGATTTGATTAAATCTGGTGATTATACGCCATCTGCAGATGAGGACGATAGCCTTTAATGGTATTTTAATTTCAGCCGCAGGCAAATTTTATTGAAAGAGGTCTGCTATGAATCCCACTGATTATGATGATTATCGTCTTATGGAGCTTGCTATAAGCTTGTATTATGAAGGCTATTCTCGTGAGATGCTTATAAAAAAGCTCATGGAAAAGGTTAATGATCCCCGTAAAGCAGTCCGTTTTTACAATGCTGTAGAAAAATGTGTGCGTGTTAACCGGGATCTGGAAAACAAGCGTAAAGCTGAGCTTAATCGTGAAACTTTGAAGAAAAGTATTGACGAACAGAAGGCTTGGGAAAAGAAAAAATTATCCGAGCGTAATAGGGACGATGATTATGATTATTGTCCCCCGCTCTACTAATTTCTGAGGTTGTAATGGATATCAAATGTTTTACTAATGCTGGTTTTTACACCAGTTCCCTGTCGATATTCTTAGTCTCATTTTGGAGGTGTAATAAATGGCTGAAGAAATAAAAATTGACGATAGCAATGTCAATCAAGAAGAAACTGGTATGGCAGATGATTCTCTTGATGAGAAGCTTGTTGCCTATCAACAAATGATTGATAATTTCAAAGAAAATAAAAGCATTCAGACGAAAATTCATGAAGATGCTGAATTAAGTATCTCTGATTCTAAAGCTGTTTTTGGTGTGACATCCGATATGGTTGTCGGAGATGGGTTAAGTACCTATTCCATGACTGATTTAGAACCTGGCCGTCTTAAATTTTCTTATTTTAACGGTTCGGAAAATGCTTCATCCGGCATGAGCTTCATGGATTTCAGTAATAATGTTGATTCAGGTATTGCTAATTCTATGTTTGATAATCCCGATGGAAGGCCTTTGCCTGGTTCGGTGAAAATTGAAGGCATATATAATAACCATCCTTTTCATATGATCCTTGATTTTAATACTGAACATGTAACTCGTGGTTATTTTTATGGTTTTTTGGAAGATTTACAGACTGCTTGTGCCAATGGTAGCGGTAAAGAGTTTTTAAATAATCCTGCTCTTAATTTTGGTTTTTATGATGATGCTTCTGTAAAAGATGTTGATCCAAATGGCTTCCTGGCTTTCATGGCCTTATCTGCAAAGCTAAGTGTAGCTGAAGACAGAGCCAAATTACAGCTCGATATGGATCGTGACGTTTCGGAACGTACTCAGCGTAATTGGGGAGTCCTTTTAGAGAGTATTGAGTCTGCAAGAAACAATATATCCTCTACTCAAAAACCTGCTGATATTTTTAGTGAATCTGGTCTGAGTAATGTCAATATTGATTATGGTGATTATCACGTTGATGTTTTTGATTTGGTAGCTAAGGCTGAAAAAGCTAAAGAGTCTGTTTCACAGAAGCAAACAGATTTTATTGTCAATAATTTTGATAAGCTTGCTCCTGCCTATCAAAAGTATTTCAACAATCTGACGGAAGAACAGGATAAGAATCTGAGCTTTAATGTTGCCAGTGATGCTATCCGTGGTATGGTGGCCCGTGAAAAGCTTAAGAATTATCTGCCTAAGTTTGATAATCGCTGGAAAACTATGGATACACGGGAGGCTGAAGCTCTTGCTTTAGAATTTAAAGGCAAGCCTACGCTGCAGCAGCAGCGGTTTCTTGCCCGCTATGTCCCTGAAGCTGATTTAGAGAAGCTTGATTTTGTCAAGGCTAAAGCTGCTATGGGAGCATCTAAAGCGACAGATAAGCTTATTGCTATGGCTGTTTCTTTTGCTGATATCAAAGACAAAGCATCTTTGACTTGTGATCAGGCTTTAGCAATTGTTAATGCCGGAGTACAAAAGTTAAAAAGCTGCGTCTTTAGCAGTGTTTCTCCTTTTGTTGCTCGTCATGTTGCTAAATTCAAGGATGATGTCAAAGAGCATATCGCTGATTATACAATGGCACAGTGGCAGAAGGATTGTCAGGCAGTACCGCCGTTTGAATCTCAGCGTGCTTTTATTGATTGGCATAAACTCAATGGAGATATTAAAGATTTTTCTAAATCATATTCTGAGAAATTTCCTGAGAATTCATGTGCTTTGTACAGTAAAAGGATAAGAGATTATGTTCAATACCGTGATGAGCTTGCCAATAGCCCTGCAAGCCAAAAGCAGCGTGAATATCTGAAATCCAAAGGTATTATCATTGACAACAATACCAGTCAGAAGGAAGCTTTGAAATATATTGTTTCTTCTCTTTATGATGATGGAATTATAAATAAAAATATTGCTCAGTATATGGCCAAAAATCCTGAAATCTGTTCAAACAGATTGTTATCTTCGGTGATTGAGAGTAAAGATTTTTCCAAGGATGAGCGTAAAGAGCTGAACAAGGAGCTTGGTGTTGCCTGCAGCAATTTTGAAAAGTTTAAACGTACTTATGAGATTCATGAGTCTTTAAACCGTCCTGCTTATTCACTTTCTGATGTTGCTAAGCAGGCTGCTGCGCAACATTATGAAGCAGCAAAGACCTTTGATGATGCTGATAAAGAAATCGCAAAAGTACTTGTTTGTGCTAATTTTAATGAAATTGATAAAGACAGACATATTAAGCAGCTGGCTGAAAATGTTGCAAAACGCCTTGGCAAAAGTTCTGGTTCAATTTCCCGAACTGAAATCATTGCTGATGTTATCACCCGTACTTTACCACAGAATCTTAACTATAAAGAATCTATGGAAAAGAATATTGAGCTTGTTAACAATGCTCAAAAAGGTCTTAATAACGAACTTACCAAAGCTAAAATCAAAACTGAAAGCAAATCTAAAGGTAAGGAAAATTTTAAAGGAAAAACAGAATCAAAGCATGCTGAGCGTGATTGATTACTGTTACTTTCATTACTTAATGTTTGTTAATCAAATCCATTTGATTAACAGTTATTACGTTATTGACGGCTAAAATATATAAGCTATCCGGAGAGCTTGTTGTTTTATGCTGTTGATATAAATTTTTTTAAGGAGGTTTCTAAAATGGCTGACGAACATACCGCTTCAGCGGTCCCTAATGCTGCATCAGGCAGTTCCCAAGATTCCGAAGCTGCTGCCAACAAGAAGTTTCTTGATGCTGACGAGCTTGCAGCTAAAGTTTCCAATGCAATGTTTTTGAAGAATTTATCAAAAAGACTGCAAAAAGAAGCTGAACAACGTGAATCTGCGGCCTCTAAGAGAATCTTTAAGAGCAAAGAAGAATATTTTCAGAAGGCCCGTGAGGATGCTTATGCTGCCGAAGGTGACAGAATTGCAGATGCCAAGCAGAAACAAATTGAGGGTATTGAAAACGCCCGTATGTACAGCGCAAGACGCGCTCAGGAGGAGGAACAAATTATGGCAGAAGAAGTTAAATTTGAAAAAGGCGATTATAACGCTACTGACAACCAAAGAGCATTTCTTTCCAAAATCTATGATCGTCTGCATCCCTATCATAAGGCTCATATTGATAAGGAAATGCTTGATGGCTGTGCCCGTGATGAGTACAAACTGAGTTCCAAGATGGTCAATGAGGCTATTGCTACTTCTACTGCCTTGAATTTTTTGAAGTATCATATGGTTCCGGAAGATCTCGAAAAACTTACTGTTCAGGAAGCTCTTTCCAAGCAAAAAGATTTTGAAAACAAGCCAAATCTTAAAATGATTGCTAACATGAAGGCTGCCGGCATTAAGTATGATGAGAATACTACCTTTGAACAGGCTAAGGAACTACTTAATAATCGACCTATAACTGAACGTCAGTTTGAAATGTTGCGTAATCGTGTAGAAGGTGCTGAAAAGCTTACTTGTGGTGAAGCTCGTCAAATTATGGATAAGCTGCAGCGTGATTATAAGGATAGCCTTAAACAGCCTGTTAGCGAAGCTATCCGTAAAGTGGCTATTGAAAACAAGCTCATCAAGGAAGGTCAGGCATATACCAATGCAGAATGGAAAAAAGATGCTATGCGTATGGAGCCTACTCCTGGCATGAAGGCTCAGCTGAGCTATTATGCTATTACCCTGGATGAAGCGCATAACAATCTTTTCAGTGCTCAACGTGCTGTTGAAAACACCATTCGTCATTTTGAAGAAAATCAGCACTCTCCTATTACTAAAGCACAGCAGAAATACCTTGAACTGGTTGGCTATGTCACGAATGATTCTCGTTATGATAATGGCTCTCGTCCTCTTATGCCTGCAACTTATGGCGAAGCTCAGGAAGCTATTTGGGATGCCAAGTACACTTCTGGTCTTATCGGCAGATCTGATTCCGGATATCTGATTACTCATCCTGATATTCGTCTTCCCGAAAATTTTCTTGATGCTAAACAGCATCGTCTTGATTTGCCTGTTGCCGAGCGTGATGCTATCCGTAAGGAAACCCATGATCTTGTTGTTAGTGACAAACAAGCTCGTAGACTTACTGCTATTCTTTCCCAGGATGCTGTTCCTAGAGAACAGTCTATGTTACAGGATGTAGCCCGTATCGCTGCTTATGATCATTATGATCGTGATAAGGGCATTATCAAAGACACTGCTGTCAAGGATATGGCTAAGCAATTGCTGTCTCTGAATGTTGAACCGACAAAATATCAGCTTTCCGGTCTGCTGTTGCTGCAGGATAAGAATGGCAACAATATTGAGCCTACTAAAAATCAATATCTTGCTCATGTTATTGCCTGCACTCTGCCGCAGGATGCTGCTGATTACAAAGGCAGCGTAGCCAAGAATCTCGAAGTTGTCAACAAGGTTGAAAAAGCCATGCTTACTGCTCAGAAGAATCTTGAAAAGAAAGCTCAGATTGAAAAAGAAGTTGCGGCTTCTAAAGCTAAAACTCAATCTAAATCCAAAGGTCAGGGCTTGGGCGAATAAAATTTTATCGCTGCTTATCTATTTAACAACGTATAACCTTTATAACCTAAGACTAGGTAACTAATCTAATCTATCTAACCAATTCAATGCGTCTGGCTTTTTGCCAGGCGCATAAACTGGTTAAGCTGGAAGGGGTTTTTTGTATGTCTAACAAAACATTGTTTGCAATTAAAAAAGAGCTTTCTGCTAAAGGAGTTCCTTTTGATGATAATACTCCCATTCACGATTTAAAGAAGCTTTTTGATAGCCTGCCTGTAACATCAGGCCAGATCCGAGAGTTAAAGCTATTAGGTATTGACTATAAAGAAAAATGGAACTGGACTAGAAAAACGGCCAGTGAGTTTATCAGAGATGCAGAAGATTTTATCCGTCTGCGTAATCTGCTTCCTGCCTCTCCTAAGCAGCGTATTCTGCTTATGGAGAATGGTATAGATGTTCCCAAAGGCACAACGAGTGCTGGAGCATCCAAGATGATTAATGAGCTGCCTGCTACTGACGCACAGCTTGCTTATTTTGAAAAAAACAACCTTAAAATAAATCCTGCTAAAAAGCTTACTTATGGTCTTGCTCATCAGATGATTGCTCGTCGTGAGCGCAGATTTTTGGAATATAAACTGCATAATATCCGTGACAAGAAATGAAGAAAGCTATTCTTTTATGTGCTGCTGCCCTGCTTATTATAATAACTTTGTTTTTGGTTATTTTTGTGAATTTTTTTAGCGGCATGTTTGGTGGTGGAGCAAGCGGAGAAGGCACATGGAGCGGTTATGAGATAACTTCTCCTTTTGGTGAGCGTGTTCATCCTATTACTGGTGAAGTCAAAAATCATCATGGTGTTGATCTCGGTATAGATGAAAATACCGCTCTCCCCTCTTTTACGGATGGAACAGTTACCGAGACCGGCTATGATGAAGGTGGTTATGGTTATTATATCGTTGTCCGTGATAAAGATGGTAATGAAACCTTATATGGTCATTTAAACAGCATTGCCGTAAGCAAAGGCCAGGAAGTCAAGCGTGGCGATATAATCGGTCTGACAGGCTCTACAGGCGCCTCTACAGGTCCGCATCTGCATCTTGAATATAAAGATGCTAATGGTAATTTGCATGATCCTACGCAGGTTTTAAAGCCTTTTTAGATTAAGAATCGAGATGTAAGTTTTGAGAAAATCAGTTTTTTTATTGTTCTTTGTTTTGTTTATGTTGGTGATTTCATCCGTAGTCAGTGCTGCACCAATCACCTCTCCTTTTGGTTGGCGCATACATCCGATTACCGGTGAGTGGAAGTTCCATAGTGGTGTTGATATTGGTTATGATTATGGTACCGGTATTCCTGCCATGCTGGATGGCAGAGTTGTTTATGCTGCTCCTTATGGCGGATATGGCAATTGTATTATTCTTGAACATGCAGGTGGCGATCATACGCTATATGCTCATTGCAGTGCGCTTTATGCGTCTTATGGCCAATATGTCAGCAAAGGTACTGTTATAGCTGCTGTTGGTTCTACAGGTTTTTCTACAGGTCCGCATCTGCATCTTGAATGGTGGCATAATGGACAATATGTTGATCCTATGGGGTTGTGGTAACATGATTTCCGGAGAGTGGTGATATGGGGATTATAACCTTCTTTGCTATGCTGCTTTCAGCAGCTATCTTGCTGCTTATTTTCGGCATAGCTTTTTTGAAGTATTCACACAAGAATAGTATTTACAAACGCATAAAGAAACGTAAGGCTGTTATACGTATTTCAGAAGCCGATTACTCAGGCGAAAAGATTAAAGAGCTTGATATAATGCTGGCTAATTACGGTTATTCCTTTGACATCACTGAAATGACTGCTAGTGGCAGTATTGTGCATGTATACAGGAGAAAATAAGTTATGTTAAAAATACTTCTTCGTTTATTAGCTATTGGTGGTTTTATTTATCTTAGCCAGGATAATGCGTTTCTTTGGTGGTTTAACTCTAAAATAAATACAGCTCATATGAGAGATATATTGTATTCTCTTGCTTTTGTTGTTTCTGTATTCTGTTTCTATGTTTTTGATGTTATATATCTGGATAAGCTGTTGATTGAAGCAGGTGAAGCTGACAAGAGAGGGCAGCACGTCTTACCTTATTTAATGAAATTTATCTTTCTTGCCTTTCCTTTTGTGTTAGTGCCATTTTCTTTATCTTATACTTATTTTGTTGTTATGCCTGTCCTTAAGTTGTTTCAGTGTTATGCAGGCTTCATTGTTGTTACTATGTGGTTCTTCTCTTTTCTTTTGCTTTTCGGCTTTTATTATTATCTTAAACACTCTGAGGGCGGTAAGGAGATTATCTGTAGTGTAAATCATCTGAACAGATATCATAAGCTATGGTTTTTCTTGATGCAGCTTTCATTAGGTCTGTTTGCTCTTTCGGAATTTTTTCAGGATATAATATTTCATTTTTTGTTACTATATTAATTATATGATTTATTTATTTTTATGAGTCGGAGGTCGGTCTAATGGGGTTACTGGATTCTATCAATCATGATTTTGCGAGAAGTATAAGAAAAAAGAATTATTCTAAGGAACTGCCGGCTATGCTTGAAGAGACATTAGAAGCTCTCACGATGCTCAAAACACCTTTTATTATGGTGAAGCGCAATGAAAACGGTACTTATGTAACTGCTTCCGGAGCTGATTCATTTACTAATGCAGCTCAGGTATATGCTACGGCCGTATCTTTTATCGTTATGATTCTGAAGAATTCCGGTTACAGTGATGATAAGATTCGTAATACACTTACTGATATCGTTGATTCGTCTCTTGCTATAGTACATGATGATTCTGATGCACCTCAGAAGTATTTTCATTTGAACAAGAAGTAATGGATATGCTTGATTCATTAGTCAAGGCCCCTATTATCGGGCTTTACATAGCGTTTATCCCTTTGCTCTGGTGTTTTGCTGTCCATGCATTGAATCATGCCTGTATAGCTGATGAATGGCTTTATAAGGTCTGTTATTGCTTTTTTGCGTTTTCTGAGATGTGCTGCAGCTTTGCTATGATGTATTCACTATACAGGTTTTTTACAAATATTTAGGGATGGAAGGCTGGTGTTTTATGAAAAATATGACTGTTATTGTTAATTGTTTTGATTATAAGGCTATTGCTCAAAAGGCTCATAGGATCAATAAGTTGCCTTCAATAGTCTGCTATGAACGTCCTGCTGATTTTCCTAAGAAATTTGTTGCCCGTCTTTTTTATCTTGGCAATAAGACTATTACCACAAATGTAGTAGTTACCGGAGATACGTATGAGGAGCTGTTAGAAAAAATTAATCCCGTTCTTGATTATCTTGGTATGGTTAGGTTTAATCGTGCTCCTGGTGATGATAATTGCATTATAGAGGTATGGCTGTAGCAGTAGCTGATTTTTATTGTAATTAGCAAAGCTAACGTTCATAATATCCATAACTTTAGTTATGGATGTTATGAACGTAACGAATGTAACGAGCATTACTTTCATAATAAATGTAATTCTTATTATGATTATTACTTTCTTAATCTCTGTTATGGTTGTAATTAAAGTAATTATTATATAATGTTAGTTATATTTGTTATTAAGCTTACGAATATAACTTCAGTTATGTGCGTAAGTAATGTTACTAAAATAATTAGCATTACTTTCGTTATGTTAATTATTATAGTAATCTTCATTAGGTTAGTTATTACCATAATATTGGTTATCTTTGTTATCTGAAAAAGACGATAATGGATATTGTTTTATTTCTAAGTTCATAAATTTGTGTTTTTTTAGTAGCAAAAGTATAAAAAAAGTCTGTACAAATTGTGTTGTATGTGGTATATTAAGGCTAAAAATAAGTGAGGTATAGTTTTTTATGGATAAAAAAGATTTAATTGTCCAACTTGCTAAAAAAACTGGTTCTACTCAGTCTAGTGCTAAAAAATTCTTAGAAGCTTTTACTGATTTGATTGCAGATAATCTGACTGTGGATAATAAAATTCGTATTGTTGGTTTTGGTACATTTGAGGTACGTGCCCGTAGTGAGCGTAAGGGCATTAATCCGGCAACTAAAGAAGAAATCATTATTCCTGCATCTGTTACGCCAGTTTTTAAGGCTGGCCAAGTTCTTAAGAATATTGTTGCAGAGAATAATGATAAGCTTGGAAAGTAATCCTGCAGCTCTATAAACATTTTAACTGAATACCCGGTTATCGGAGGCATTGAACAAGCGCTTGTGCGCTTGTTTCAGTGCCTTTTTTATTTATCTGGTTCTAACCTTTGCACGAGGGAACGGAAACTTGTGTCCTCCGTTATAAAGTGCCTGTTGTGGTTTATTTCACTTCAGTGATTTTTTAACGGAGGGATATTATGAAACTCATAAAGGATGTTATTGTCCGTGGTTCGGACGGTAAGGAGATTAATAAGACCGATGTTGGCAAAGCAAGGCGTCTTTTGAAGTCCGGCAGTGCAAAACTGATTCAAAGAACACCTTTGATTATCCAGATGCTTAACTTTAAGACGAACATAACAAAAACTGAAGATGCGTCAAGTCTTGCATAGGGAGTGATGATTTTTGAGCATCGTAATTATATTAGGTAATAATAAAGTATCTTGTGTCAGTCTTACTGTAAAAGATAAAACAGTCAATATTTTGGAAGCTGACAGCAGACATTTTGATGATCTGTCTTCTTTCCTGAGTTCTGCAGATGGCGTTAAATCTTTGCTTTCTTCCTGCTTTGGTGGTGATTTGAAGGCTGCAGCTGAACATAAAATCTATTTTGCCTTTACTGCCGGCAGCGGACTCGCTTATAAGACCTGGCAGGCAGCTGCTTCTTCTTTCAGTGATGTGTCTGACAAGACTTTTGCTGATAAAGAAGAACGTATTTTGTCTTTATGTATTGAAAACATTCCGCAAGGTTTTACTGATCTATATAAGGACTGCGTGGCAAGCGTTGTAAGCTGTTACGAAGATGATGAAGTCTATACTGTTACTTCTGCATACCTCCCTGCCCTGTATATTAATAACATAAAGGAAGCCTGTGAAACTCTTGGCTTAACCTTATTTGGTATCAGTGATATTGTAAGCAGTTTATGTAAGCTTATAAACTGCTCTGAACAACAGGTCATGGTTCATGCTAAGGGGCTTACAGTGGTTGTCAATCAGTTCGGTAGTCTTGCTTTCATGATGAACGGAGATTACAGTGACTCAATCGGAGATATCATCTTCAATATGATTGAGCATTATTATCCTATCAAGAACAGTAGAATGAACAGTCAGACTGTTTCCAGCAGTGATCTTGAACCTTTTCTGCTTTTACCTTTTAATGGTTTGTCAAGATATAACTGTGAAATGAGCGTTATTGCTGCCGGCTGCGTTGTTGATTCCAAGATGGTTGCTGCAAGTGCAGGTAATGTTGAAACGGTCAAATCCAATCCAGATAAAGGAGGCAGTAAAAATAGTGTTATCGGTAAATTACGGAAACTTTTTAAGAAAAAGTGAGACTGCAAAAGCAGTTTATGAGTTCAAACGGCCAGTTTACCAGTTTATTGCAAATACTGTTTGTGTTTTCTGCCTTGCTGGTGCCGTTACAAGCGGTCTAGCTTTGGCTTACGCTTATATGGCTACACCTAAGCCTGTGTATAGCCAGGAATTGTATGGTAAGGCGCAATCGCTGAATAATAATCTTAGCAGGGGTGCTGCTTTGATGAAGCAGGGCCGTCCGCGTGGCGTAAATGTTTATGAAATCATAAATAAATTTGTAAATGCCCGTCCTGCAGATGTTACTTTGACTGATATTGTCATTTCTCCTGAGCAGTATACTGTTAAAGGCTTTACTCCGAACCAGGATTCAGTAAATGCCTATATATCTGCTCTTGACTTTGGCAAAGGGAAAAAGGCCGGTGTTGCTTCTATTTCCAATAATAAGGGTACGAATGAATTTACTATTATAGTGCATGTTGATGAGCAGAAAGCTGCAGCTAAATCTTCTCCTAAATCGAAAGGAAGTGGCAAGTAATGGGTTCTTTTTCTGAAGATAAGTCAAATTTCAAGACAAAGATTTTTCTTGCTGGTTTTTTATCTGTAGCTGCTCTTGCAGGTAGTGTGATGCTTTCCTCGATGTTTGTGTCTAAGATGGCTGAAAATAATAAGCAGGCAAGCGATTTTGCTTCTCAGAATGTATGGCTGCAGAAGTTTGATTATAAAGATGCAACTAATCTTTATAAGTTTATTTTAAAACCTTGTAAGGCTGCCGATGTTGATGATATTCAAAAGAAGCAGCTTGATATCTTAAAGGAACATAAGCTTACTGTTGTCAGTGTGAAGAATGACAAGGGTAATGACAAAGGTCCTTTGAAAGCTCGTAAGACTTCTGTTGATCTTATTGGGGATTGGAATGACCTTAATGCTGCTCTAAGTGATTTTGAGAAAAAGCATTTTGTTGTTATTACCAATGCTTCTGTCAGCACAGATAATTCTAATGGTGCTTCCAAGACAGGTGCACAGGGATTAATTAAAGTTAAACTTGATTACAATATCTATTATAACTAAACTAAGGAGGTCAAAAGTGCTATGAAAAAAATATCAATAACTGCTCAGTTGGCCGCTTATACTGTTAGTATGCTTATGGGTTTTGGTACATTTGCAGCCTGGAATTACGTTTCTATTCCGCAAGAAATTCAGATGAATGAGATTCCTGTAATCAATCTTGCTTCACTTGGTATTTCTACCGGCAGTGTTGCTCATGCTTCTTCCAGTAGTCCTTTTGGATTTTTGGTTGATGCATCTGCACTTCCTACAGGTAATATGCATATGCCGTCTGGAATTGCTGCTCCTACTCCTCCTGATGTTCCTTCTATGCCCGGCGGATTGCCTGGCAGTTCAGGTGGTGAATTGGTTGTTTTAGGTGTGCTTCCTCCTGATGTTGTAATAATCAGCCGTGGAGGTAAATCAATTACCGCGCGTACTGGACAGAATACAGAATTTGGAACTATTGGTACGGTAACTATGAAAGGTGCTTATATCAACGGCGCTTTCATAGCGCAACGTTGACGGAAGGATGGATAATTAAATGAAACCAGCAAAATTTACTTCGGCTGTTCTTGCAGCTATGATGCTTATTACTAATACGGGATTTGCTTTCCCTATTGATTTCGCTCCTGGTACTCCGCTTGTAGATGCTCTGCGTGCACTTGGTTATAAGAGTGGCCGTAATATTGTAATAAATGGTGATTTAAAAGGCAGTGTATCCATGCACATGGATGATACTAATTTTGATACAGCATTGCGTGCGCTTGCTCTCTCCAATAATTTCAGTTACGAGTACCTTGATAATATGGATACTGTGCTTATTGCTCCTAATAAGTCCATGTCTGGTATAGAAACAATTAAACTGAAACATATTGAGCCTGATGCTGCTGCAAAGCAGCTTTCCGTGCTTGATGATGCCAAGGTAGTTGTCAATAATGAAACTCATTCTCTTACTGTAAGCGGCAGTACATCAACTATTGACAGAGTTCGTAGCGAGCTGCGTAATATTGATAAAGCGCAGCAGCAGGTCAATATTTTAGCTACTGTTGTCGAGCTTTCCAAAGGAAAGGACCGTTCAATGGGTTTGTCTTATTCTAGCGATTCTTGGACTAAAGATACATCTGTTGGCGGGTATAATGGCTTTAAATTCGGTATAACTGCTAATCACGAGGAAACTCTTTCTAAAGGTAAAGTTCTTGCCCGTCCTAATGTGACTGTATTTGATGGCAGAAAAGCTTCTATCCTTATGGGTGATAAGGTTCCTGTATTTACTTCTACCAGCGATTCCAATGATACTGACAGTGATACTTCACTTTCCGTTGAATACAAAGAAGTCGGTGTAAAACTTGAAGTATTGCCTAGAATCAATGAACTGGATAAGGAAACCATTACACTTGTTATTAAGCCTAGTGTTTCCACTATTTCTCAGTGGGTTGAAAGTGGTAATAATAAAGCTCCGCAAATTAGCGAACGTAGTGCCGAAACTACTGTGCGTGTAAAGAATGGTGAAACTATTCTTTTGGGCGGTCTGCTTAAGAACGAGGAAATCAAATCTATCAAGCAGATTCCTTTCCTTTCTAAAATCCCTATTCTTGGTGAAATCTTTAAATCCCGTAGTATTGAGAAAAAAGATACTGAGATTGTGATTGCCATTACCCCTACTATTGTTTATGACGAGAATGGCAGACCAAAAGTTGAGACGCAGACTTCTACTAAAGGATTACGTGATAAGTTGAACGAGCTGCGTGCAGAGCGTGAAGGTTATGCTCCTAATTCAAGAACTGATGCTGATGCAAAGGCTGAGCTTGATAAAGCTAAAGCAAAAGCAGCTGCAGCGGAGGTCGATAAAGATAAGCTTGCTGCTTCCCTTAAAGAACGTGAGGACACCTTAAAGGCTCGTGAAGCTGAGCTTAAGGCTAAAAATGCAGAAAATGATAAGCTCCGCCGTGAACTTAAGAAATCTACTGCTATGATGCGTGCTGTTATTGACAGCATGGATGAAGGTGGCAGACATGAACAATAAGTATTCTGATAATCTGGTCAATGAATCTATATCTCCTGATGTATTAGCTATGCTTGACAAGGATATCATGGAAAAGCGTTTTATGATGCCTCTTTCCTATGATAAGGACAGTCATACTCTTACTGTTGTGACTAGTCATTTTGAGGATAATTTTATGGATATGAGCATTATACTTGCTCTTGTCCGCAAGAATTACTCTGATATAGAGAGGATTGACTTCTTGTCCTGCGATTACAATAATTTTACTGCCGGCTTTAATGCCCATTATAAGCAGCAGTTTCAGCCTGCAGCTCTGCAGGCTGTTGAGGAAAAGCGTGATTCATCTGTTACCAGTGAGCAGACCAGAAAAAGTGAGGAAATCCTGCAGAAAGGTATTGCTTTAAATGCGAGTGATATCCATATCACCCCGATGCGTAATGGTGCGAATGTAATCTATCGCTGTGATGGTGTTTTAGTTGACAGCGGTATGACATTATCTGTTGAAGACGAGATTATGATTACCCGTATCTATAAGACCAATGCCAATATCAATGTCAATAATCTTATTCCACAGGATGGCCGTTTCACTTTTGTAGGTAAAAACATTCGTCTTTCCACTATGCCTTATGGTGGTGATGGCGAACGTAATAAGGTTGTTCTCCGCATCCTTTCTACTTCTGATGTTATTCCTACGATTTCAGATTTAGGTTTTGATTCTGATGAGGAAAAGCTTCTGCGTTCTCTGATCTATAAACCTAATGGCATTATCCTTATCTGTGGTCCTACCGGTGAAGGTAAGACTACTACTCTCTACTCTCTTCTTAATGAGCTGAATCAGACAGGTAAATATGTCATTGTAACTTTCGAAGATCCTATCGAACGTTATATTGATGGTATTGCTCAAAGCCAGGTGCGCTATGCTGAAGATGAGCGTACTAACTATACTTTCCAGCGCGGCTTACGTAGTTCTCTGCGTCAGGATCCTGATATCATGCTTGTTGGTGAGACTCGTGATGCTGAAACAGCTCTTACTGCTGTGCAGGCATCTCAGACAGGTCACTTAATTTTTACTACACTACATGTACGTAATTCTGTTTCAGTGTTCCGCCGTCTGCAGGATATGGGCGTAAATGTCAGTGGTTTTGCCGAACAGATTGTAGGTATTGCAAGTCAAAGGCTTTTATCTACATTATGTCCTCATTGTAAGCATCAGATTAAGGTGCCGCAGGAAATTCTTGATAAATTACGTGCTGAAGACAAGAAAGCTTTGACCAGGGATATGAATGGTGATTATGTCACTTATGTTTCTGACGGCTGCAGTGAATGTAATTCTACAGGTGTTGCCGGACGTATTCCTATCATTGAGATTATTCCTTTCAGCAACTATCTTCGTGATTATTTTGCCGAAAAGCATGGCCTTGTAGATATTGAGCTGTTCCTTCGAAAAAACATAGGTTTTAAAAGCCTTTGGGATAAGGGTTTTGCTCATGTCGTTAAAGGTGATATATCTTTAGAAGAACTTCTCAGCTGCATCGAACCCGATGAAGAGCTTATCAGTCAGGCAGCAGATTTCGAAAATCAAGTCAATAATGCTAAAGAAGGTTATTTTTCAAGGAGGCGTAAATAATGAGCTTCGTGGAAAAAATCAATGCTTTTATTGGTGCAGATAAGCCTAAATTAGCCGATTTTTACGCTTGTTTTGATCAGCTTTACATGCTTTTGAAATCCGGCAGTACCTTGCAGCAGGCTATCAATGAGATTGCACATGTACAGACTAATGCCAAATTAGGTCAGGCTCTTAGAAATATCAGCCGTAATTTATCTGCTGGCGTAGCCACTGGTGCAGCTTTCAAGAAGGAAGGCGTTTTCCCCAGGCTCGTTGCTCCTACTATTGAATCTGGCGATCGAGCAGGTCGTCTTTCAGATACGTTTCTTAGGCTTTCTGAATTGATGTGGCTGCAGCATAATCTTTATAGCAAGGTAAAAAATGCTCTTTTTATCCCTAAGATTGCTGCAGTACTCATGGCAATTATGACCATTGCTTATATCAAGATTGCAATTCCCGAATATGTAAAGCTTTATAAAGAGACCGGCATTCCTCTCCCTTGGATTGTCAGTTTTGTCACGGGTTGCGTAAATGGTGTTGTTGATTATTGGTTTATTACTTTACCTGCTCTTTGGTTTTTTTATAAAGCCTGGGAATGGTTCAGTTCTAATAATGTTGGAATTGTTGATAGCTGGAAGTTGCGCCTTCCTATTTACAGTAAGCTGCATTTCTTCTTTGTACAGCATCAGCTGGCATCTGTACTGAATCTGATGCTTTCGAGTGGTCTTACTTTGACTGACAGCCTTTCGCAGGCTGGCAAGGTTGTAGACAACAGCATTGTTTCCAATGCTGTTGGCAAAGTACGTGAGGATATCATCAAAGGTAATACTCTTTCGGATAGTATGCAGCATTATAACCATGGTGATACACCTGTTTTCGATAATATGCTGCTTGCCAGCATCAATGCCGGCGAAAAATCTAATCATATTACTCTTGCTTTAGAGCATGACTGTAAGTATTATGAGCGTTTACTTAACAACATGATTGAGCCTACCTCTACGAAGATTACACTGCTTGTAATGCTTCCGATGGGTTTATTGATTGTTCTTATGTTTATGTTTACTCTTGTACCGATGTTTGATTATATGAGCCGCATTTCCAATGTCTGATACATAAAAACTAAATATCTTTCAACCTCCTTTTCCGAGGGATTGGAAACGAAAGCTTTTGCTTGAAGTCTTCCAATATTATGGAATAATTTGCCGAGGATAAGGAGGTGTTGAAAATGTTATCCACGGTAAAGCAAAAAACCGTGGTTTTTTCTTTTTCTAAAAAACACGGCTTTACCCTTGTTGAGATTATTGTAGCTTGTGCTGTAGTTATTGCTCTTTTTTCCGGTGCTGTCTTTATCGGGCATAATCTTTTGGAGAACGGCAAATATAATAAGGCAAAGACAGATATTGCTACTATTGATACTGCTGTCCGCCAGTATTTCTTTGATACAGGAAACCCAGTAGATAGTCTTGAGACATTGACTAAGAAAAATGGCGAATATGGTCCATGGCTTGATACTGACATGCTGAAGGATCCTTGGGATCAGGATTATTTTTATACTTGTTATGGCAATGGCATATATTATGTTTTAAGCTATGGAAGCAATAAAGAGCTTGACTCCAATCCTGTTAATATTCCTGATTGTGTTCAAGGTGATGATATTGGTCTTTGCAGTATATATTCTGGTCAGAATATTATCAGGTATTCAGATGGCAAAGAGATTCTTTATAATAAATAGCCTTTTTCTGTCTGTTATACAGACAGGATAAATATAAAATTAAATATTGCTCAACCTCCTTTTCCGAGGGATTGGAAACGAAAGCTTTTGCTTGAAGTCTTCTAATATTATGGAATAAATACCGAGGATAAGGAGGTGAAAAAAATGTTATCTACGGTAAAGTTAAAAAACCGTGGTTTTTTATTTTGGGAAAGAAGCAGGAAAGGGTTTACGCTCGTTGAGATTCTTGTTGCCTGTGCCATTATCGTTGCCCTGGCTGTCGGCGCGATTCTTATAGGCAGTACGCTTCTTGACCAAGGCAGGCATAATAAAGCTCAGACGGATGTTTCCAGTATCAGTGCTGCTATCAAGCAGTATAAATTTGAAATAGGTTCTTATCCGGCTACTTTGTCTGCTCTCACTACTAAATCTGGTTCATATGGTCCTTGGCTTGATAGTGACACCATTACTGATCCATGGGGAACAGCTTATAAATTTTCCATTGATGATACTAATAGGCGTTTCGGCGTGTGGTCATGTGGTAAGAACAAAACTGATGAAACAGGCAGCTATAGTGGCTCTTTTGCTGGTGACGATATCGGCATAGGGGGCTTCTAATCGCGATAAATTTTTGACTAACAAGCACTTTATTTCGAAAAAAATTTTAGGGGAGGTTTTTAAAATGTATTCTTTAAAGACATTGAAGAATAAACTGAATTGTAAACGTCGTAAAGGTTTTACCCTTATTGAGATCATGGTAGCTTGCGCTATTATCATTGCGCTGTCCGTTGGTGCTTTCTTCGGTTATTCTCAGGCACAGCAATCCCGTAAGATGGCTCAGATGCGTCAGGATATGGAAGCTATCTGCACTGCAGCGCTTGCTTACGAGGCTATGAGTACTGATTCTACTCCGCCGGCTGATATTGCTTCTTTGATTACTGGTCTTTCTGCAGATAAAGCTGTTGATGGTACTGCTCATAAATTCCTGACTCAAACTAAAGGCACCACTGTAAGTGCTGACAGCATCTTGGATCCTTGGGGTGCTGCTTATACCTACAGCCAGGCTGATCGTACCGTTACCTGCACTCCTAAAGATGCAAGCGGTACTGCTATGACTGCTGTTGTTCGTAGCTTCTAATTCCCTTTTCACCGCAGGCGGTGGCGTAGCCGCCGTCTGCTTTTTGTTTTCAGTCGAGGTGTGCTATTATGAATGTATTGAAATTCAAATACCGTTGTGCCCCCCCACGATACAAAACTATAGGCGCGGTTCTGCCCTTCTTGCCGTAGTTTTGGTTCTTGCTGTGGTCAGCTCAGTTATGAGCATAGGCACGGCAAAGATTACCCAGGCTGCTATCAACAGCACTGGTTCTAACAAAGTTATGCTCCAGGCGCAGCAGTTTGCTTCTTCTGAGGCAGAACTTATTAAATCTATTAGTTATACTGATTTGACAGCTCAATTTAGAGCAGATATTTCAGATTCAGGTTTTCAAAAAGAAGTAATTCTTTCAGATGAAAGCGATTACTCTGAACAAATTAAGCAAAAAACAGATTTCATCAAAGCTGCTTAAAATAAAAAACACACCATTGCAGGTGCATTTTCAAAAATTTAATATTATGTTATAATACCAGTTGAGACAGCTGGTAGTCGGTTTTCCTACTCCCTAATGAGTGGGGGTGATGTTATGACTGTTTTCGAAGCGTTATCTCTGATGATTGCTTTCGCAACTCTGGTCGTACTGATCCTTTCGTATCGTAAGTAATTACGGCATGAAAAAAACCGCCTAAGCGGTAAGACGGTTTCTTTCTAATCATTAAAGTTTTGAGGAGAACCGGCTTTCCACAACCAGTTGTCTCTTTGTGTTTATTATACGTTTTATCTGTCTTTTTGTCAAACCTGAATTAATATCTGCTCTATATATCGATGTTGAGTCGAAAGGAGCAAGATTATGAATATAGTAAAATTCAAATACCGTTGTACCCCCCCACGATACAAAATTATCGACGCGGCTCTGCCCTTCTTGCGGTAGTTTTAATTCTTGCTGTGGTCAGCTCAGTTATGAGCATAGGCACGGCCAAGATTACCCAGGCTGCTATCAATAGCACCGGTTCTAACAAAGCTACGCTCCAGGCGCAGCAATATGCTGCTTCTGAGGCAGAATTATTACGGTCAACCAATTATTCAGATTTGAAAGCTCAAAATAAACAGTCTATTTCAGATTCAGGTTTTCAAAAAGAGATAGTACTTTCAGATGAAACTGATTTATCTGGAGGTTTAAAAAAGCGTGATGTAACTGTTAATATATATAGTAATAGTGAATCGTTGCCTAGAGCTACGGTCAATTTTATCAGATATAAAGCTCCTTCTAGTAGCACTATATCTTCTAAGGTGTTTTCTATACCTAAAGATGGTTCTGTAACATATACGCTTCCAGGTAACGTCAGCCATTTGTCTGTATTAGCTATTACTGATTTTGATACTCATGGTGAAGGAACAAGAACCAATACTGTCAACATTGGCGGTATTGGAACTTTGTCTATGGATTCTGTTACTCATAAATATGGTAGCAAAGGTCATGGATGGGAATTTGATACAAGCCAGTCAGCCAGTGGAGATTATAAGGTTTCCCTTGCAGCTGGTTCTACAATTACCATTTCTACTCATGCTTCCAGTGGTGCTGAAATTACACATACTACCGTTCTTCTCATAATGTCCTGATCATGTTATTACTGTTGTTTTGAGCTTGTAAGGAGCAAGCAAAATGAAATGTGTTTTCAAGAAATATCTTTGTCCCCCCATTACACAAAAATATAGGAGAGGTTCTGCCCTTTTAGTAGTTGTACTCATTCTTGCTGTTGTCAGTTCAGTTCTGAGCGTAAGTACAGCAAAGATTAGCCAGGCTGCTATCAACAGCACTGGTTCTAATAAAACTACTCTGCAGGCTCAGCAGTATGCTGCATCTGAAGCTGAACTTATGCGTTCTATGCCATATTCAGATTTATCTTCTTCAGCAAAAGCCAAGATAGCCGGCACTGTCTTTTCTAAAGAAGTGATTTTAGGAGAAGAATCAAGTTATTCATCTTCTATAAAGCAACGTCCTGTTACTGTCAATATTTATAATGATGCTGAATCTTTGCCTCGTTCTACTATAAAGCTTCAACGATATAGTATTGAAGCTGGTGATTTGGATATAGGTAAAGCTGAATATTTAGGTAGCGGTGAGCTAAATGGTGTTGCTAAAGAAGCTGGTTTTATTATTGCTTATGGTAGCAGTAAGCAATCTTACGGTATTGATGTTGATGGTGTCACTTTAGGTTATGTTGTTGGCCGTAGCTATGGTACTGGTGCTATTTCTGCTTGTGTTCCTGTTCCGAAAGGTGCTAAGTGGCATATTTATGGTGATTGTCATAAGGCTTATTGGTCCAAATTAAAAGCTTAGGTATTTGTATGTTGATTTATCTATTTCTATCTTTTATTTTCCTTATGTTTTTCAGAATCTCTGTCATAGATTGGCGTGAACATGCCATCTATGACAAAGATATCGTTCTTACAATGGTTTTTGTTGCATTGTATAAGGTTTTCTATGGAGACTTTTTTTCTTCTCTCTACGGCCTTGCTATGGGCCTCATAGTCGGCTTATTAATCTTTGGTGTTGTATATAAGGTCTATGGCTTTGAAGCCTTTGGTCAGGGAGACGTTATTTTGCTCGCTGCGTTAGGTTTTTTCCTGGATACGAGTTTTTTACATTATTTTGCGTTTGCTATGATGCTAGGCGGTATTTTGGGCGTTCTGATGCTGTTATTAAGCAGGAAACATGCTGAAGATATTGAATTAGCATATGCTCCAGTGCTTCTCGTATGGCTTCCTCTATATTTTTATTTTAATAAGCCATCTCTTTGGGGTATATACAATCTGTTATTCTCTTGAAACAATCAAAGGAGGGTTATTATGCTTGTCAAAATTATTTTAGCTTTGGCTATAGCTTGTATGTTTATGGGTGGAATAGGTGCTGCTGGAGGCATTACGGGCTTAAAGACTGCTATTGCAGATAAACAGATTGTCAGTAACAGTGCTATGTTAGATAAAGCAATCATAAATTGGTATACATCTCATAATTATGAGCTTCCTGAATCGTTAAGTAAGGATATGCTTGCTATCATGGGTTTGCATGATATTGATTTGTCTAAATTCACTTATACTAAGCTTTCGGATAATAAATTCCGTCTTGTTGCTAATCTTTCTGGTAAAAAAATAGAAACCAGTGTAAACAGCGATAGGGATTTGCCAGTGAAACCTGTTTCAGATGTTCCTTCTTCGAGCGGTAGTAGTTCTTACTCCTGACACTGGTAATACAGGTGGCAGTGGTAACAGCGGTACTACTACTCCCGATTTTGGTAATACTGGCGACAGTGGCAATTCCGGAGGTTCTTCTGGTGGTACAAGTGGTGGTAGTGGTACAACCACTCCCGATACTGGTAACAGTGGTAACAGTTCCTCTGGCAGTGTAAATGGTAGTAATATTGCACCGAATACATTTGGTCTTTCCTGTATGGAGCAGGATGGTAATCCTGCAAAAGCCGAGACTACTGTTGATTTTGGAGAAGATGGTGCTGAGTATATTGTTACTCTCTATCATGTTCTTCCAGGTGGGGAAAACGATGGTAGTCCCGATATTGTATCACGTTCATTGAAATTAAGTGGGAAGGTTACTTTTTTACTTGAAAAAGATGGTCCTGCTTCTTTATATAATAAAACAACTAATGAGTATATATTAGGTTATAATGGTTTTTCTCATTCATCTTATTGGGTTGAATTCTCTAAAAAATCTTAAAGATGGTTGTATTATTCTTATTAAATTTGTCTTAAGTTAGCTATTTTTATAGTGATTCTTAATTCTAAGCAGGCCGAAAAGCCTGCTTTTTTGTTGCTTTTTGTGTTTTATGCTATAATATACCTGACTTTTTATTTTGGAGAGTGATGGTATGTTAAAAAAGAAGATTTTATCATTGGTAGCCGGCAGTCTCTTGTTTTTAGCTAATAGTTGCAGCGCTACTAATCTTATCAGCATGGGGCCTGTTTCTCTTATTGTACCTGCAGATACAGTGACTAATGATCTTATTACCCCTAAGTTCGATACTGACAGTATTCAGGTAGATAAGGCAGCTCATACGGTAGATGTATTGATTTTTATTACACCTTCCCCTTATAATCATTATGATGAATACCGCTTTGAACGCCTTAAGCTGTTTAAAGATGCTTCTCAGAGTACTGCCCATGTATTGCGTGTGAGATACTATGAGCGTGGTACTGATAAACTTATCGGTGATTATAATAGAGGCGGCTATTCTTTTGCAGATGCTAATGATTTGTCTGATCGTTATGGAAAGTATCATATCAACAGTGTGCTGCAGCGTGAGTTTGCTTACTTTCTTGATATTCCTAATCAGGATGGTTCGCCCTATACTACACCTAAAGATTTAGGCCTGACATGGATCAAATCTACAGGAAGTGTTGGCGTCTTCTATTATCCTAAGACAGTAAAGGTCAAAAAGAATAAAGTTAATCTGAAGGCGGCTTTCTGGTATCCTAAGCAGAATCGTATTCAGACTGTAGATTGTACTTTGGATTATGATAAAAAGCTGTTTAAACCAAAATCCTGTGAGATGCGCCGTATCAACACTGGTGAAGTAGTCGAAACAGTATATAGAGGTCTTATTCCAGGTCTTTTAGGTCCGAATTTTATAAACCGCAGCTTTAACGAAAACGACGAGTGCCGAATTCTTTCTGAGTTCTTTAAAGACAAAATAGTACAGCAGTAAAAAAATAAGCATGATAGATTAATCTATCATGCTTATTTTTTGCTTCTATTTCTTTTGAATTTTATTTATTTTGTTCTTTTATGAGTTTTGCTAGTTGCTTTTTAGCATATTCGTATTCTTCAAATGTGTAGAAGTGAGGAATATATCCTTCTCCGCCTTCGTTATGTATATCATTGTATTGTTTTTTCATTTTTTCAACATCTTGTGCATGATACAATCGATGTTTTTCTATGCTTTTGATTAATTCTTTGTAATAGTTTATTTGTTTATTTTCTTTTTCAAGAATTTCTTTTTTGTTGTAATTTAATAAAGCTTCTTTTTGCTTGTTGGTAATGACATATAATGCGTCATTATATAAAAAGCCGTCTTTTTCGGATGTTGTTATTACTTTTAGGACATCTTCAAATGTAATATCTTCTAGCGGAGTTTGTTCAATTGCTTTTGCTAAGTCAAAAACGTTGGCATGGTTATAGTTCGCTTCTTCTTCTACTGTTGCCCATCTAGCTAAGCCTACTGTTTTATCTGTTCCGCCAAAATGCCACGAAAAGAATGGGAAGGTTTTCAATCTTCTTTTGTTGATATAATCTTCTGTTAGATTGACGAATTCTTGGATTTCTTGATTTGTGCAATTATCTTCAATCATTTTCTTTACTATAATTTTATCTACATAATTATAGCCGTAATTTAAGTATCCTTTTATAATATCTGGTATTTGGTTTAATATTTCTTCTCTTTGATTTAATGAATCATCCAATATATGAATTTCTTTTGGTTTTAATGTAGTGTATTTGCATACTTTTTCTCGTGAGATATTGTGTTGTAGCATTAATTTAGCTTTACGTAATTTTTGAATATCTTCTGCTAATTCTACGAATTCATAGCCGATTCTATATTCATCTGGTTTTTTTATTTTGTTAAGCATATTAGTAATCACTATCCTTTCTTATTTTTATCTTTTCCATTAACATATCGCGGTCAATAAGGCAAGGACGTTTGTATCTCGAACGAAGTGAGAGACACAAACGATTCATTTTTCCTTGCCTGTATTGTTGGCGCGATATGTTAAAATAAATATTTTGTTTAATTTATTTTAACATTAATTTTTTCTTGCAGCAATCCTGTTGTCTTTTTATTCCATTTTAGCTTGATTAAAGTTTAATTTTTTAGTTTTTTGTATTGACGTTTTCGGTATTACGATTTATAATTATAGTATAAATACAATTTCAAACCTGAATTATTCAGAGGTATTAAGTCAGTCTTGTGACTGGCTTGATACCTCTTTTTTTATTCAAGAAAGGATTTGGTAAAATGCGTTTATTTATTTGTGAAAAGCCCTCGTTAGCCGGCACTGTCGCCTCTTTCCTCGGTAAGCCTAAAAAAGAAGATGGCTATTATAGTGTTGCCGGCGATTGTGTAGCATGGCTTTATGGGCATATTCTCGGCCTTGATGAGCCTGATGATTATGATCCTGCTTTAAAAAATTTTTCTTATGATACTCTTCCTATTGTGCCTTCCCCTTTTAAAAAGCACGTTAAAGGTGGTTCTTCTAAGAATGCTTTTAATGTTATCAAAAAGCTTGCTAAAGATGCTGATGAAATTATCCATGTAGGAGATCCGGATCGAGAAGGACAGTATCTTGTCGATGAGGTTTTGGAAGCTATCAAGAACAAAAAACCTACAAAACGTCTTTTAATCAATGCTTATGATGATGTGAGCGTTAAGCGTGCTTTCGATTCTATGGAAGATAATTCTTCTTCTAAACTTCGTAACCAGTATAAAGCTGCTTTAGGCCGTGATTATACAGATTGGCTCATCGGTATGAATGCTAGTCGAAAATATTCTTTAGATAGCGGTAAAACTCTTAAGGTTGGCCGTGTCAAAGTCCCTACTCTTGCTTTGGTTGCTCGTCGTAATGAAGAAATCGAAAACTTTAAATCTATAAAATACTATGTTGTACGTGCTTTTTTCAGGACTGATGATTCTACTCCATTTGAATCTTTATGGCAGCCTGCAGATGATGTTGAAGGTTTGGACAGTGAAGGGCGTGTTATTGATATACTTTCAGTCCGTAAGGTTCTGCAGCAGGTTGAAGGTCAGCCTGGCGTAGTAAAGAAACTTGAAAAAAAGAAAGGGACAAAGGCGCCTAGATTGCCTTTCAGTCTTTCTACGCTCCAGCAAACGTGCAAAGCTTTATCTCCTGATAAAGTTCTTGCCGTATGTCAAAGCTTATATGAGAAGAAGCTTACTACCTACCCTCGTTCTGATGCTCAGTATATTCCTGATAGTCAGCATGCTGATGCAGCTACTATTATTGCTAATCTTAAATTAACAGGTGAAGATGAAATCAAGCTTCTTGCAGATGGTGCAGACAGCAGCATCAAAGGAAAAGCTTTCAATTCCAAAAAAGTTGATGCCCATCATGCTATCATTCCTACTATGGAAAAAGTTGACTTTTTGACTTTGAGTGCTGATGAACAGCTTATCTATAAAATGGTTGCCAAGCGTTATCTTTTGCAGTTCTATCCCCTGCAGGAATTTGAAGATACTGTCTGTGAGATTGATTGTGCCGGCGAAACTTTTATAGCCAAAGGTAAGGTTATTTTAAAGGCTGGCTGGACTGCCGCCGCAAAAGATGAAGATGAAGAAACTGATTTTAAGGATAAGGATGCTGCTAAAGAATCTAAACAGCTTCCTGAGCTGCATGAAGGTGATAAGCTTGTCCTTTCCGTTGCTGATTATACCGAGAAGAATACTGCTCCACCTAAGCCTTTTACGCAGACTTCTTTAATTGGTGCTATGTGTAATGCTCATCAATACGTTAGAGATGCATCTTTAAAGACAAAGCTTAAAGATGTTAAAGGTATTGGTACTGAAGCTACCCGTTCTAAAATCATTAAAGAACTGCTTGATGCTGAGATGCTTTTGGAGACTGGCAAAAAATCTTCTAAGATCCTTTCAGTTTCAGATACTGTAAAAGAGCTTATTCATAATCTTCCCGATGAGCTTACTTATCCAGATTCCACGGCTCTTATGGAGCAGGATTTAGATGCGGTAGAACATGGCGAGATGTCTTTTGATGATTTCATGAAAAAAGAGATTGATTATGTTTCTCAGCTTATGACTCTTCAAAGCAATTTCACTAAGCCTGCCAAGGATCAGCCGGACCGTCCTGATTGCCCTGCTTGTCACGTTGGTAAGCTTTATTATAAGGATGGCAAAAATGGTCGTTTCTGGTATTGCGGTGAATGGAAAAATGGCTGTAATGCTACTTTTTCTGATGATAACGGTAAGCCTGCCATTTATGATTGCCCCATCTGTCATAATGGGTATCTTATTCGTTATAAGAGCAAAAAGGTTGAAAACGAATATTATTGGGGCTGCAGCACTCATCAATGTAAAGTCTTTTTCCCTGACGTTAAAGGTAAGCCCTTTATCAAGAAATGTCCTGAATGTAAAAAAGGCTATCTTATGAAGCGTACTGGCAAGAACGGAGATTTTTGGGCATGTAATGCCTATCCGGATTGCAAAGCTACTTTCCCTGATGATAATGGTAAGCCTGGTAAAAAGGATAAAAAATAAAAAATGATAATAAGAAAATTGATTCCTATAAAAATCCTAAAATCCAATAGATTTCAGTTGATGCCAGTGTCTAGTAGGGTTCTTTTTATAGAAATGTTGGTGCATTCTGATTATGATGGTTTTATTAATAATTCCGCTTCAATTATAGATGATTGTGGAGCATCAATTGATGATTTAAATCTTTTGATATCGAAAGGTTTTGTACGGTTTGTTAAAGATAAAAACAGTTTTTATGTTGTATCTGAGGAGGTTTATTTTCATGAATGAGACAAAATTATCTGGTCGTCTGACCAAAGATCCTGTTGTCCGTTATACTTCTAGTGGTAAAGTTGTTACTCAATTTATTTTGGCTGTTGACCGTATCCGTAAGGATGATAAGAATGAGGCTGATTTTATTCCTGTAGTTTTCTGGGGTAAAAGCGCAGAAATTATCGGCAACAGCTTAAAGAAAGGCAGCAAAATACTTGTTGACGGCCGTATTCAGGTACGCAGCTATGATGCAAAGGACGGTTCCAAGCGTTGGGTAACGGAGGTAATTGGCAGACGTTTTGAATATATGGAGTCCAAGTCTTCTAATGCTTCTTCCGGTTCTTTTTCTACATTTGGTAAGGAAGAACCTGTTCCTTTTAATGAGCCTTTTGATGAAGAAATTCAGTTTTGATGAAGGTTTGAAGCATGTCTAGATTTGTAAAATTTTTAGTTTTGCTTCTTGTTACTTTATTGATTGTCTCTTGCAAATCTTCTCCACTTTCTTCAGTCTCTCAGGAGAAGGTTTTGCATGGACAGGTTATAGATGTTTTAGATGGTGATACTGTAAAACTGCGTAGTGATTGGCATATATATAAGATTCGTCTTGCCGGCATAGATGCTCCCGAAAAGCAGCAGGCATATGGTGTGCAGTCTAAAATTTATCTCGAGCACTTGATTGCTGATAAGGATGTATCTATCAAGGTATTATCCTGTGATCAGTATGGTCGTTATGTTGGTAAGATTTATCTTAATGGTAAAGATATTAATGGCGAGATGATTCGCAGCGGTTACGCCTGGCATTATAATCATTTTGATTCCAATCCTGTGTATGCGGGGTTTATGTTGGATGCGCAGCGTTCCAATCGTGGTTTATGGCAGGAAGTCCATCCCACTCCGCCATGGATTTTTAGAAAAGGAAGGGATTGATTGAAATTGAGTTTTTATTTATCCGATAAGCTTTTTGTTGCTAAAGGTGTTCATAAGGCTGTTTATAGGCATCCTTCAAATACTAGATATTGTATTAAGGTTACCTTTTCTTTTCGTGATACAGATATAGAAAGAGAGCTGCTTTATAGAAAGGCATTAAAAATCCGGAACAAGAAGCCTTCTCTTTTGCCGGAGTATTTCGGTTCTGTAGAAACTAATTTAGGTCCTGGTCATGTGTTTGAGTATATTGTGGATTATGATAATCAGCCTAGTCTTGAATTGAAATCAGTTTTTGAGAAGAATCTTGACGTAAGAGAAATTTTTCGTGTAACTCCTTTGGAGTTTGTGAGAAATTTTCGTGACATGCTCTTAGCTCAGAAGATTGTTGTATCTGACGTCGATCCGTCAAATTTTATGGTACAGCGTATATCTGCAGATAGATTTACCTTTAAGGTAGTAGATAATATAGGTTCACCTGTAATGGTTCCTTTGGCTTATTATTTTGATTTTGTAGCTGAGAGAAGAATAGCAAAATACTGGAATCGTTTTATAGATGAATGTAAGCTGCATTATACAAGTTTTCTCACATCAGATGATTGGAATTCATTATATTGTTAGATCAGCTTTTGGTGAGGTTTTATGAAATATAAAATTATCTGTTCTTGTGGTCATGAAATTATCATTGATGTGTATGGTGAGACTTTAAAGCATGAGAAGAAATTGCTGTTCTATCGTGAGAATGAATGTCCAGATTGTCTTATCAGGTCTTTAGAGAAGCAGGAATTTATGAAAAGCCTACCTTCTCTTGTTGGCTCGGATAAGCAGATTCGTTGGGCATTACAGCTTAGAGAGAAGCATATTAACCTTTTAAGGCGTTCCTATGAGGAATCTTGTTGTAATGATGAATTGCTTTGGCTTATATTTTTTGTTGCTAAGCTGACTGACGCCTCTTCTTTTATTAATGCTGAGATGTCAGATAGTTCTATTTTGGGTTTTTATTCTAATTTATATAGGTCAAAAAATATTAATTAGTGTGTTTTGAAAGGAAATTATTATGGAGTATCCAAGAAGAAGCCGTTCTTTCAAAGTGATGTGCGGTGGTCCTTTAGCTTGTTTTACTCGGCCTGAGTTCAAGGTTGAACGTATAAGCTATGAAGTCCCTACCCCTTCTGCTTTAGCTGGTTTTCTGAAATGTATTTATTGGAAGCCTGCCTTCCAGTACGTAATTGATAAAATCGTTGTCTTTAATCCAATAAGGACAATGTGTGTTAAACGTAATGAGCTGAAGAATAAGATTCCTTGCAGTAAAGTTTATAAAGCTATATCTGGCAAAAATGTTGATCTTCATGTTTATACGGAAAAGGATACGGAACGTGCGCAGCGTACTACTACTTTTTTGAAGGATGTGCTTTACGGTATTGAATTTCATCTTGAAATGTCTGGTTGCATGGCTTTTCATCCAGGTGAAGGAATTCCCAAGCATACGGATATCCTTATGAGACGTTTTAATTGTGGCAGGGTTTTTCGTGAGCCTTATTTTGGCCTTTCGGAATGTCTTGCTGATTATTGGGAGATTGTCCCTGAGTTTCCTCTTGCTGATGTAGATGCTTCTTTGCGTGGTACCCGTGTTCCAGGCAGTATGCTCTATGGTCTTGATTTTGCTGTGAAAGCACCTGCTGTTGATTCTTATGAATCCTGGGTTGATACCGTGTGGAGTGATGAAGCTTCGGCCGTATATTATAATCCTGTTATGGTAGATGGCGTTATTGATGTAGCGAAATGGAGGCCTGAGTTCTGATGTTCATTGAAAAGCTTTGTGAATACAGTGATGTTTTAAAAAGTAAAGGCCTTCTTCCTCCTGACAATTACGCTTATAGAGGTATTACTGCTCTTATTGAGCTTAATTTGGATGGTACAGTCTCTAAAATCAGCAATTTTAAAGAGATTGTCACCATAAAGCTTAAAAATGGTAAGGAAAAAGAAGTGCAGCGTCCTGTGCAGCTGCTTTATCCGGCTCAGCCGGATGCTAATAATAGCTTTTCTTTTCTTATTGAGCATAGACCAGAGAATATCTTTGGTATGACCTTGAAAAATGGAGTCTATATAACGCAGAAATGTGAAAAGAAGCATCGTCTTTTTTTGGATAAGAACCTGCCTTTTTTTAAGTCTGTTGTTAATCCCTCTCCCATCGTGATTGCTTTTATCAATTTCATGCAGAACTGGAATGCTGAAGAAAAGACGCAAAATCAGGCTTGTTTACAAGAGCTTTTTTCTGATTTTAAGGACTTTACTATAGAGAAGTTTTCTTTTTGCCTTATAGGCCATCCTGAGACGCTTTTACAGAATGATGCTGGCGTAAAGGATTCATGGAACCAAATTTGTGCTAACTCTTCTCCTGAGGGCACTGCAGAAGCGTATTGTCCTATTTTTAAGGCTGTGCTGCCTGTTGCAAGGCTGCATAAAAAGATTATGCGTTTCCCTGGCGGTCTTGCAAGTGGTATGACGCTTGTTTCTTACAATAATGATTCCGAGAATTCATATTGCAAGGAACAGTCGGTCAATTCTAATATTTCTCAGCTTGCTGTAGATAAGTATGGTGCTGCGCTTAACTATCTTCTGAGCAGTGATGAGCATTGTGTTGTTGAGAAAACTACTGGTCTTGTTTTTCTTTTTTGGGCCGAGAATCCTGATTCTTCTTTAGAAAAGCTTTGTTCTGCTGTTCTTTTCGGTACAGATAATGATATGTCTGAATCTGCAGATAAGCTTTTGAAAAGAATTATGGAGCAGCTTTGTAATGGTCTTGATGTATCTGCAGATACTATATTAGATAAAGAGAAATTCTGTATTGCTGTTCTTGCTCCTAATTCGGCCAGAATTTGCATTAAAGCCTTTTATGAAGGTACTTTAGGATCCATTGCCTTGAATATTGCTAGATTTCAATCAGGCTTTGGTCTTGATGATGATTTTAGGCGTGTTGGTATCTGGCAGCTTATCAGCGTGCTTGATAATCCTAATGTAAAAAGGAATGATGCAGATTCTTTATATGGTTTTTTCAGATCAATCACTATTGGTTCTCCCCTGCCCCGAAAGATTTTAAGCAGGGCACTTAATAGGATACAGCACGATTTTAATGCTGGTTATATTACCAATAACATTCGTGTCGGCATTGTACGTGCTTGCTTTAATGATATTCATAGATCAAATAAAAGAAAGGATGAATTGCTTATGAGCCTTGATTATTCTAACTCTAATCCTGCGTATCTTTGCGGCCGTCTTTTTGCTTGTTATGAAGCAGTACAACGTAATGCAAATAACGGCAAGAAGCTTAATCGTTCTATTAAAGATACGTCGTTTGCTGCTTTCATGCGTAATCCGAGCAAGAAGTTTGCTTCTCTTAATGTGTTGTTTTCTTATCACATCAAGAAAGCCCCTCGTGCTAAGTTCTATTATGACTTTATCAACGAGATTATGGATGCTTTGGGTGATAATATTCCTGAGCATTTGAATGAATCCGACCAGGCACGTTTTGTAGTTGGCTATCATCATCAAAATGCAGAACTTTACCGTTCTGAGAAAAAATTAGTTAATCAAGAAGACTAACTATAAAAAGTCAAGGTGGTAAAGATAAAAAACTTAAACCAAATAGATACATTGAATTTTTATTAGGTTAGTTGAAAAACGCATGACAAATAAAGCATCGTTTACGGTGCTTTCAAAGACAGTATCAAATTAAGTAAAGTCAAGAAGCTTTCAGAAAAGCCTGCTTTGTTTTCTCAAGGTGGAAAATCACTCTAACCAATTTCTTCACGGCATGAGATATAGCAACATAGTAATGCTTACCTTCAGCACGTTTTTTCGCTAAGTAATCTGCAAAAGTTTTGTCCCAATGGCATACAAGTTTCGCAGCATGAAACAATGCGTAACGCAAATAGCGTGAACCACGTTTTTCCATATGAGCATAGCAGTTATCAAGTTTACCGGATTGGTAGATAGAGGGAGAAAAGCCTGCATAAGCTAAAATCTTATCTGGAGAAGAAAAGCGGTTGAAATCGCCAATTTCCGAGATAATCATAGCTCCAATATTACGTCCGATTCCAGGTATTGTAGTGATAGGAGAAGCAATCTTATCCATCATTTTAGAAATCTCTGCTTCTATTTCTCCAATATCAATAGTCAGTGCACGAATAAGCTTAATAGTATGCTTTAGCTCAAGAGATTTAGCTGGCATATTAGAGCCGATAGAATTTTTGGCAGCATCTCTAATCTTAATAGCAGTTTCACGGTCATAGTGACCTTTTGAGGCTTTGGAGAGTAGATTAGTAAGCCTTGTCAGATGTACAGAAGCTATAGCTGATGCGCTAGGAAATTCTTCCAGCAATTGGTAAATA
>ULMA01029764.1_pt1 | contig 21325 bp, 18 predicted proteins | sample 1951551 | NCBI WGS metagenome assembly ULMA01 (sample SAMEA4835540, study PRJEB28245) | human gut metagenome | biome: gut microbiome; material: fecal sample | place: Denmark | collected 2008
TGTGTGTCTAATTTTTAAGATTAATTAATTAATAGTTTATAAATTGTTTTAGTTGTTTCTTCAAAAATTTCCTTTGCGGAGAGAACGGGATTCGAACCCGTGATACGCTTTTGACGTATACACGCTTTCCAGGCGTGCCTCTTCAACCACTCGAGCACCTCTCCAATGTCTCTATTCAAAGCCCCCTTTCTGAAATCGGCTGCAAATTACAAATAAAATAGAAAACCGCAAGCGATTTCAGTCACAAATGTATTCTTTTTTTTCGTCTTACATCATATTCATCCGGCAAAAGTTTATTTATTAACGCAAAATTAATAAACTTTAAAAACTTCTCCCCGCGATTTTGAAGAGTTTTAAGGCATTTTCCGTCGTTTCTGCGGCAATCTTCTCCAACGGAAGCCCGTAAACATCTCCCAATTTCTCGGCCACCTTCACCAGGTAAGCACTTTCGTTCCGTTTTCCCCGATAAGGCACAGGAGCCAGATAAGGCGAGTCTGTTTCCAGGACAAGCCGGCTCAGAGGTACCTCTTTCAGCACTTCCGGCAGCGAAGACTTCTTGAAGGTTACTACACCGTTAATACCCAGCATAAAACCGGAATACTCCAGCAGACGGGCTGCGTCATCAGCCGTTCCGGTAAAACTGTGGAAGATTCCTGTCAGCCCGCTTGTCCGATAGGGTTCCAGCACTTCCAGCAATTCGGGATAAGCTTCACGGCAATGAATGATCAGAGGCAGGCTGTAATCCAAAGCCCAGCGAACTTGTTCATCAAGCACTTTCATCTGCTCCAGACGATAGGTTTTATCCCAGTAAAGATCCATACCTACCTCACCGATACCATAAAAGCGTTCTCCGGAAAGCAACCATTCTTTCACTCTGGCCAGACGGTTCATCCAGTCCGTATCGACAGAAGTCGGATGAAAACCGATCATCGGATAACATTCCTCATGCTTCCGGCAGAGTGCCAGTAAGGACTCTACCGTCGTATCGTCGATATTCGGCATGAACAGTCGCGTCACGCCTGCCTCACCGGCGCGTAACACAGCGAGCTCCCTGTCTTCGTCAAATTCTTCGGCGAAAAGATGAGTATGTGTATCAATCAGGCTTATCATTCCGTTACAGTTTCCGCTCCATTAAATGATGGACAAATATACGAAGATTTTCCTTACGAGCATCATCCACATCAATTTCATTTAGCAACTGCAGACCTTCCTGATAATATTTTTCGATCTGCGCATCGCAATACCCGGCAATTCCCACCTTATTATATATAGCAGTCACCGCAGCAATCTTTTCTTCCGGAACGAAGTCTGCCGCATTCAGCCAGCGCAACAGTTCCTCACGGTTCTCTCCCTTCGCCTGCTCCAGTGCAGTAATGAGCATATAGGTTTTCTTGTTGCACAGGATATCTCCTCCGATCTTCTTGCCAAAGACAGCCGGATTGCCATAAACATCCAGGTAATCATCCTGCAACTGGAAAGCCAGTCCCATCCGGATACCAAAGTCGTAAAGCTTCTGTGCATCGGCAAAAGATGCTCCGCCCAGTACGGCACCGATCTTCAGGGCTGCAGCCAGCAGAACCGATGTCTTCAGCCGGATCATCTCAATGTATTCACCGACAGTCACATCGTTGCGGCTTTCAAATTCCATATCCCATTGCTGTCCCTCGCATACTTCAAGTGCTGTCCGGCCAAAGATTTCCATCACTTCCTGTACATGCTCCGGCGGACACTGATTCATCATAAACTGATAAGAAAGAATCAGCATGGCATCTCCGGAAAGAATGGCCGTATTCTCATTCCATTTCTTATGAACGACCGGCTTTCCCCGACGCATGTCTGCATTATCCATCAAGTCATCATGCAAGAGCGTAAAGTTATGATAGGTCTCGATTCCTGCCGCCTGAGAGAAAATACTTTCCACATCTTCGCGATACAGGTTATAGGCAAGCAGCATCAACACAGGGCGGAGACGTTTCCCTCCCAAAGCCAATACATATTCAATAGGATCATACAATCCTTTCGGTTCACGCGAATAAGAAAGCTGTTCGATGTACGCATGAATCCGCTTCATCAGTTCTTCACTATCCAGTTGCTTCATACAAAATTCCGTTAATAAAACATGAGTCAGGTTCTTTCCTGTAAAGAGAAAGGAAAGCCTTTAAAAAACAAATTCCACCGATTTCACGGGTCTCTGCCTGAGAGAACCTGTGAAACCCGTGGAATCACTATTTCCAAGGAAAGGAATCGCGGAACTTCCCGCAAAGGATGTTCCGCAGATCCTTTTACTGCAATCTAAATCTAACCGGCAAGGTAAACATACAACGTACGGCCTTACCACGCTGTTTACCCGGATTCCACTTCGGCATCAGCTTCACAACGCGAAGTGCTTCCTTATCCAGATACGGGTCAACAGAACGAACAACTACCGGGTCTACGATAGAACCGTCCTTATTAACGACGAAACGTACAACTACCTGTCCCTGTACACCGTTTTCCTGTGCAATCTGCGGATAGTTCATGTTCTTCTGCAACCATTTCAAACATTCACCATAACCGCCCGGGAAAGAAGCCTGCTCTTCTACAACCTGGAAGATTTCTTCTTCTTCCGGTTCTTCCTCTTCTACCTCAACCGGAGTGTACTTGATTTCCACTGCCTGTCCGGTTTCTTCACTGGAAGCAATGTCAGTTTCCTGTACATTGGCGTCGTTATCTGCAATCTGCAGAACTTCTTCTACCTTCGGAGCCTCGGGAGGAGGTGCCTGTTCGGGTTGTTTTTCTTCCTGTTCTGTGATAGGAATCATTTCCTCTTCAAAGATCGGTACTACGATACCAGTATCGGTAGTTACCTGTTTGTCACGATCTGTCCATTCGAAAGCAACAAACATCACTGCCAAGATCAGCACGTAACCAATCAGCAATCCTGTGGTTTTTTTACCCTCAAGATCCGCTTTCGGCGATTTCTTAACTTCCATAAAATAGTTTTTATTGGTTAATAATTCTCTGTTCGGCAAATGTAGCACAAATCTCCGAAACCGCAACACTTCCTCCGTGAAAAAATATGCAAAAGCGTGAACAATTTTCCCACTTCCTATGCAGGTGCGTAAAAAATCCCTATCTTTGAGGCTCAAACAGACATTATTTATGAAGAAAATAATCATTGCCATAGACGGCTTTTCATCGTGCGGAAAAAGCACAATGGCCAAAGATCTGGCCCGGGAGATAGGATACATTTATATAGACAGCGGAGCCATGTACCGTGCAGTCACCCTTTACTGTATGGAACACGGACTGTTCAATGCAGACGGAAGCATCCGGGAAAAGGATTTACAGGATCAGATGGACGACATACACATTTCGTTCTGTCTCGACGCCGACAGCCAGCGACCGCAGACGTATCTGAACGATGTCTGCGTGGAAGACCGCATCCGCAGTCTGGAAGTTTCGTCTCACGTAAGCCCGGTTGCCGCCCTGGGATTTGTCCGCCAGGCACTGGTCAGACAGCAGCAGGCCATGGGTAAGGAAAAAGGCATTGTCATGGACGGACGCGACATAGGAACTGCCGTCTTCCCCGATGCCGAACTGAAAATCTTCGTTACGGCATCGGCCGAAATCCGTGCCCGCCGCCGCTACGATGAGCTGAAAGCGAAAGGACAGGAAGCTTCCTTCGAAGACATTCTGCACAATGTAGAAGAGCGGGACCGCATCGACCAGACGCGTGAAGTAAGCCCGCTTCGCAAGGCCGACGATGCCATCCTGCTTGACAACAGCCTGATGAGCATTGCCGAACAAAAAGAATGGTTAAAAAAACAATTTGAAAAAGCAATCCATGCATCACGTTGAAATCGACGAAGGCTCCGGCTTCTGCTTCGGAGTCACTACCGCTATCCGGAAAGCCGAAGAAGAACTGGCCAAAGGCGAACCGCTGTATTGTCTGGGTGACATTGTGCACAACGGACAAGAATGCGAGCGCCTGAAGCAGCTGGGACTGATTACCATCAATCACGACGAATTTGCCCGGCTGAAAAATGCAAAAGTGCTGCTCCGTGCCCACGGCGAGCCGCCCCAGACCTATGAGACAGCCCGACTGAACAACATCGAGATCATCGATGCAACCTGTCCCGTCGTATTGCGTCTGCAGAAACGCATCAAGCAGGAATTCGATTCGACACCGGCCGATACGGAAAAACAGATTGTCATCTACGGCAAGAACGGACATGCCGAAGTGCTGGGCCTCGTGGGACAGACCAACGGAAAAGCCATTGTCATCGAGAAACTGGAAGAAGTGACCCGGCTCGATTTCACCAAGGACATCCGTCTGTACTCACAGACCACCAAATCACTGGACGAATTCCGCCAGATTGTGTCATACATCGAAGCACACATTGCCCCGCAGGCCAGCTTCCAATATTTCGACACCATCTGCCGCCAGGTGGCCAACCGCATGCCCAACATCCGGGAATTCGCCGCTTCCCACGACCTGGTGTTCTTTGTCTGCGGACACAAGAGCTCCAACGGAAAGATACTTTTCCAGGAATGCCGCAAGGTCAACCCGAATACGTGGCAGATTGACCGTCCGGAAGAAATCAACAAGGAACTGCTTCGCCAGGCACGGTCCATCGGTATCTGCGGAGCCACGTCCACTCCGAAGTGGCTGATGGAAGCCTGTCGGAAAGTCATCATGGAGGACTGAGCAACTAACAAAATTTAAACCCGGTTTCCTGCTGTAAAAGCACTTTATTTTGTACATTTGCAGCAGAAATCATAACAAACAGAATCATTATGGGAACGATTAAATGCATCGGTATTCTGACTTCCGGTGGCGATGCTCCGGGTATGAATGCCGCAATCCGCGCCGTAACACGTTCGGCTATCTACAACGGATTAAAAGTGAAAGGTATTTACAGAGGTTACAAAGGACTGATCACAGGCGAAATCAAGGAATTCAAAACTGAAAACGTCAGCAATATCATACAATTGGGCGGTACCATCCTGAAGACGGCAAGATGTCAGGAATTCAAGACTCCGGAAGGACGACAGATTGCATACGAGACCATGCAGAAGGAAGGAATCGACGCACTGATCGTTATCGGAGGTGACGGTTCGCTGACAGGTGCACGTCTGCTGGCCCAGGAATACGACATTCCCTGTATCGGACTTCCGGGAACCATCGACAACGATTTGTTCGGAACAGATACAACCATCGGTTACGACACCGCCCTGAATACCATTCTGGATGCAGTCGACAAGATCCGCGACACCGCAACTTCTCACGAACGTCTGTTCTTCGTGGAGGTCATGGGTCGTGACGCCGGCTTCCTGGCCCTGAACGGAGCCATCGCTTCCGGTGCCGAAGCAGCCATCATTCCGGAGTTCAATACCGAAGTAGACCAGCTGGAAGAATTCATCAACAACGGTTTCCGTAAATCCAAGAACAGTTCCATCGTTCTGGTAGCCGAAAGTGAAATCACCGGAGGTGCCATGCATTATGCAGAACGTGTGAAGAACGAATTCCCGCAATACGACGTACGTGTTTCCATCCTCGGACACTTGCAGCGCGGCGGACGCCCGACCGCACACGACCGTATCATTGCCAGCCGCATGGGAGTAGCCAGCATCGAGGCACTGATGGAAGGCCAGCGTAACGTGATGATCGGTATTGAAAACGACCAGATCGTATATGTTCCGTTTACCAAAGCAATCAAGAACGACAAGCCGATTGACCGCGAACTGGTAAACGTTCTGCACGAATTATCCATTTAACTGACAGAACTCTGTCAATGCAAAGCGCCGGCTGTACGGGACTTCCCCGCTACAGACCGGCGCTTTGCATTGACTGCCTCCGAAGCCGCATGACTTATTTTCCGGCAGACAAGCCTTTCAGATCATATCTCACAATCGCATCCGAATCGGTCACGGCGTACAGATATCTTTGCTGCTCATCCACCGCAAACGTCCTGACACGTTCGTCAAAATCATACTTATACAACGGAGTGCCTTCCCAGTCATAGATCCGTAGCGTATTCCTGTCCTTATACCGCGGATCGTCTTCCAGCTTCACACTCAGTCCGCCTGCGTACAGACCGAACACATAGTCATCCGTACATCTTCCCATTTTATAATAAAGGCAACGGCGGTCCACGTCCTGAACCTCAGCCGGACTCAGAGACTTTCCCTCCGGCAGGAACTGGGTCACACGGCCCGAGGAAAGGTCGGCAACCGTAACCAGATCAAAGAAACGATAAAATAAAGCTACTCTGGAGCGGTCGGGACTGATGGCCCGGAAAGACTCTTTCAGGAAAGATTCCATCCACGGAAAATCCTCATATTTCAGCTGGCGGGTAACCTTGTCACCCGGACAATCATAAAATTCCCAGAAGAAATTATTGTTTCCTTCCACTCCTGAACGCAAAGGATCCTTTGTCATCATCAGATGATCCGGATCAAGGACATAAACACTGTGAGAAGCCTGATAGAGCTTTTTCCCTAAAGGAGTCTCAAACTTATACTGCCGGTCATACACGGTCTGTCCGGCTTTCAAGGACTCCCGTACATTCAGAATCCCTAAATAATTGGGATACGACTGGATAACGACCTTGGGATCTCCATTCTCCATGTACCATTGGGAAACCAGCCCGAAGGTTACCACCTCGTTCGGTCCGCCGCCTTTCTTCAGGAAACTTCCCAAATGCTTCAAAGATTCCGTTCCATACACCTGTATCATATTCTCCTCATGGTGCTGAAAGACCAGCAGAAAGGTATCGACCGCCAGAAGATCGGTCGGATAAAGAACGTCAATGGGCAGCTTCTCCTTCCCGCAGGCAAGTGTCGCACAGGAATCCGTTACGAAGCGCCGGGTGATGGAAGAAGAACGAGCTGCTTCTTTTCCGCAAGAACTCATTCCCAGCAGGAAGCATGCAGAAAGCAGAGAGGCCAAAATTAATTTTGATATTCTCGTACGCATTCCAAACATTCATGTATTAAAGTTATACCGGCCTATGTGTTTCTATCGCACCGCATTCGCCAACTCCACCAACACTTGTTTCCGGACATGTAGCATAATAATCCTGCCCGTATTCTGTTGTAAAAACAGTATAGCACGATTTTTTTGCCCACTCTGCACAATTAGTCGACTCACTAGAGGCCAACGCTTCTACATTAGCTTTAGCCAGATCTGACAATTCAACTTCTTTCTGCGAAGTATAAATGACATACCCCCCAGTTACAATACTAGCTGCAAGCAAAACTGCAGACAATAATTTCCGTGTTTTCATCGCCATCAATGTTTTTAATGATTAATAATTATAAGGCTTCACACAACATACAAACTGCCGTCTGAATATGACAAAGGTATATTTTTTTTTAGAGAAGCAAACTTTACGTCCGGATTTTACCGGAAATTCAAGCAAAATCAAAACAAATGCAATTCGGTTCATAACTGTTTATTTCATCTCATGTATCACTAATAATCTGTTTCCTTCATCCAATGCTTTGACCAGGCTGTCCGGAAGTATTTTAAAATCGTAACATTTACCGGCTATCATCTGATCCAGATAACTGATAACCTGATTTTCCTGATCAGACTTATACGGCATTATCACATCATACACCGACATATTATCCGCAAATTTCAAAACTTTACGAATTCCATCTGCCGGATTCAGGGTTATGGTATAAGTTCCTTCATTGGTATAGTCAGTCACTTCCATCAAACAATTGCCATCAGACAGTTCGACAGGATTATCAAGCAAATGCATGCCTCCCGTAATAAGGCCTTTTTCTTCCGCAGCAATGAAATTAATCCTGGCGGACTCATGAATCGGTCCATTTTCAAATTTAAGCAGGCGTTTGCCCGTCAGATTACCATCATAGTCCAGACGATATATAGTATCAGCCGGAGAGCAATAATAAGAGATTCCGTTTTTATTCTTTTGGAAAGCATTGTTTGTAACCCATCCTCCAACGTATCCATCCGGATAATGCAACATATATTTCAGAGGAGTCAGCATCGAGTCGGTAACACAAAGCTGATAATTGGTTTCTTTCGAAGGTTCAAGCTTAAATAATATTTTGCCATCTTTCAAAAGGGTAAATCCTTTACTTTCAAACGGGATCTCCTTGCTGTCAATGAATACTCCCTGATGGTCATACTTGATTAATTTCCGCTGGGATATATCCTGAATATATACATATTCGGCACTCACGTCTACATTCCAGGGAAGAGCATACTCCCCAGGTCCATTCCCTCTTCTTCCATATGAAGCGAAAGGCTTGCCATCGTGATCAAATGAAACGACTCTACGACTGCTATAAGAATCAACTACAAAATATTTTCCAAAAGCATCTATCAGCTGATTCATATCTGAAAACATTGTCTGATCATCCTCATGCAAGATAACAAAGCGCACCGCAGACATATTACGACTCATGCTTTCAGAATTACCATATTCGCTTGAAATAAAAAGAGTATCATCCACAGGTACTTCACAAGAGTCACAGGATTCCTTTGAGGAACCACCTGTACATGCTGTTGCAAGAATTATATTCAGGATAACAAGCAGGGATTGGTTACTTTTACCAAAGAAAGACATTCGGCTAAAACTTTAATTCAGTGATCTAAAATCTTACTCTTTTCATCGGGGTATTCACACAACATACAAACTGCTGTCTGAATATGACAAAGGTATAATTTTTTCTTTAGAGAAGTAAACTTTACGTCCGGATTTTACCGGGAATTCAAGCAAAATCAAAACGAAAGCTAATCAGACGAATAGCTGAAAATAAGACACAAAATAAAGAAATATGCTAACTTACCCTTTTAAACAGATGCCTGATCCGGCACATGAAACGGATAAAAAAAGAGAGTTTTTCGGAGGAAACCGCATAATTATACCAAATTGAGCGCTCTTTCGGCCTGCATTGTCCGGCCAATTCCCCGAAACTGACAGCATAAATCGGCTGAAACGTGCCGACGTTTCTCCCCATTCGTCTAAAGAAATCCCCAAAATGCTTCGGCAGATTTCCGATCATCCCGAAAAAAGGGAATTCTGAGTGTTCTTTCATTCCGGAACGAGTCGCCCGGAAATGTTAAAAAAGGAGTCATTCCCTTGAGAATCACTCCTTCACACGAAAAATAAGTTCCAAAATCCAATCCCTCTGCACAAAAGTACGCAAAGAAGCGATTCTCAGAGGTCCGGATATACAAAATGTCATTTTGATTCTGCCTGACAGGCACTTCAGCACCCCGGCTTTCTCCGTTGTCTTCTCCTCCGTTTCCGGTGCAGATTGCGGCGCTTGTAAGCCATCCAGCGGCGGCGTATCTGCCAGATGCACAACAGGCCGGCCACCACCAGAATCAGGGCAACGATACTTCCGTTCAGGTTATCTCCTTTCACCCGCGACCAGATTTCAAGTACATCCACCGTACGGTCGCCAAAATCCCGGATCATGGCACAGCGGGCCACAACGGACCTGTCAGGATACTGCGTGTTGCGTAACTTCACAGCCTTGGCATCCGGACCGAAAAAGTAGCTGGCGTCCACCGGCTCCGTCAAGGTCGTGTCAATACACGCTTCCATAATTTCGGGGGCAGCAATCGAACTGACATAACCGTTTGCTTCCATGTTGCGCAAGGCAATATCCGGACGACACAGGAAGTTGATGAAGTAACTGGCTGCCTTGCGGTTGCGCGCAAACTTCGGTATTACCCATCCGTCATACCAGATGTTGCTGCCTTCTTCGGGAACGGTATAGGCCAATTCCACTCCTACCGTACGGGCTTCTTCTATGGCCCACTGGGCGTCACCGCTCCAGGTCATGTTCATCCAGGCCTTTCCCTTGGTCATCATTTCCTTTCCGAAATCGGCTTCCCATCCGGCCACGTTCGGCTTCAGAAGCTTCAGATACTTCTCCACCGAGTCCATGGAGGCCGGCGAATAATCGTTCATTAGTTCGGGCACCGTTACCCGTCCTTCCGCCAGATCCCGGCGGCGGGCATAAAGCAATGCCATTCCGTAGGCATCCCGGTAAGCATCTTTCATCAGAATCTTTCCGGCAAAGCGCTTCTCCCACAAGCATCCCCAGGACTTCAGATCCGATTCGCTGACGTAAGCCCGGTTATACAACAGGCCGGCCGTTCCCCACATGTAACACACGGCATAACGGCTGGCAGGATTGTCGGGAGTACCCAGTTTGTCGATCTGTTCCCGGATATAGGGCGCCACTCCGTTCATGTAATTGGGAGAATGGGCAAAAACCGTATCAATGGGCAGCAGCAGGTCTTTGCGGAGCATACGCTCGATGATGTATTCCGAAGGACAGACCACATCGAAATCCTCATGCCCCTTTTCGATTTTGGTCAGCATGATTTCATTGATATCAAAGGTCTGATAAACGATCCGGATCTCTTCTCCCGTCTGTTCTTTGTAGTACTGCTGGAAATCTTCCAGAACACCTTCGCCGATATAGTCGGCCCAGTTATATACTTTCAGCACATGCTCGCGCGAGTCTTCCTCGTTATAACAGCCGGTCAGCAGACCAGCCAGCAGTGCCAGATACAATACATATTTTCTCATATTCCTTTCTTCTCTTTGCCCGCTCTGCGGTTAATGATGATCAGCAACGCCAGGATGACGATAAAGATGACAGCCGACAAGGGACGCAGTTCGGGCGTCAGTCCTCCCTTGCGCGCATCGGCATAAATGTAGGTAGACAAGGTTTCAAGCCCCTGATTACCGATGGTGAACACCGTCACCGCAAAGTCGTCGATTGAAATAGTCAGGGCCAGCAGGAAGCCGCTGAGCATTCCCGGACGGATCTCCGGCAGGATAACCTTGCGGAGAGCCTGCATCGGAGTGGCTCCCAGATCAAGAGCCGCTTCATACAGATTCGGGTTCATCTGCTTCAGACGCGGCAGGACACTCAGCACCACATAAGGCGTGCAGAAGGTGATGTGGGCGAGCACAACGGTCGTAAATCCCTGCGTAATGCCCAGCGACACGAAAAGGAGGAAGAGCGAGATACCGGTAATGATGTCTCCGTTCAGAATCGGAATGGAGTTCACAAAACCGACGGCCTTCCGGCTCCGTGCCTTCAGGTTATAGATTCCTATCGCCGCTATGCTTCCCAGCAAAGTGGATGCCGTGGCAGCTATCAGGGCGATGAGCACCGTATTGACAAACGCATTCATCAGAGAATGATGGGCTCCCGTGTTGAGCAACGATTTATAGAGGTCAAGCGAAAAGCCCGTCCAGTTGCCCAGCACCTTGGCATCCGTAAACGAATAGATGACAATGATCGCAATGGGTGCATACAGCATCAGCAACAGAACCCAGAGATAGGTCTGCATGATGATCTTCTTTACCATACGTTTCCTCCTCCTTTCTCCGAATCGTCGGAATTTTCAGTGCTGAACAGCGAAGTGACGGCAATCAGGAACAGCATGATCAGCGACAGGGCCGCACCGTAGTTCCACAGACTGTTGTTGATGTTTTCCTGAATGGTCGTACCAAAGAGCTTGATGTTGTTCATCGTAAGCAGCTCCGCAATGGCAAAGGTGGAGATGGTCGGCATGAAAACCATCATGATGCCGCTCACCACTCCCGGCATGGAAAGCGGAAAAACCACCTTCCAGAACACCTGGGAAGAGCCGGCTCCCAGATCCTGGGCTGCCTCAATGTAACTGCGGTCCATCTTCTGCAACGTATTGTAGATGGGGTAAATCATAAACGGAAGGTAATTGTAGATCATTCCGAAGATCAGTGCTCCTTCGCCCAGCGGCAGGCGGAGGAAATCAAACAGAGCCACGGTAGCCAGCGTACGGATCAGGATGTTTACCCACATGGGAAGGATAAACAGCAGGATCAGCGTCCGCGAATAGCTCATTTTGCTCTGGCTGAGTATCCAGGCTGCCGGATAACCCAGCAGGATACAGCCGATGGTTGTCAGGATGGCGATACCGATGGAATAGACAAACGTGTTGACAGCCTCGGGATGGGCAAAGAACTTCCGGAAGTTCTCCAGAGTCAGATGGCCGGCATCGTCGGTAAAGGCATAAACCAGGATCAGAATCAGCGGAATGATGACAAACACCGCTGAAAAGATCAGATAAGGCAAAGTCCAGCTCTTGCGTGAAGAGAAAAAGATTCGCAAATTGTTCATTTTCCTGTTTCAGTCCGTTTATAGGGTTATAGAATCACACGGATGGCGTCTGCCGGAATGCTGATACCCACCCGGTCACCATCGTCCCACACATCGTTGGTATCGACGAACACATCTTCTTCCCAGTCGGAAAGAACCGTCAGATGATAATGGTCACCCTTGTAGAGGATGAACTTCACTTCACCGGTGAGCATGCCGTCTTCTTCATTGTCCAGCAGGACTACCCGGTCGAAACCGACCGCCACCTGTGCCTTCGTTCCCTCTGCGGGACAGTTTTTCAGGGGCAGACATTCAAAGCGGCATCCCAGGAATTCCACATGGGTTTCGTCCACAATGGTTGCTTCAAACGTGTTTTCCGTACGTTCCTTCTTCATGATATGAATGTCGAAAGGCTTCACCAGCAGGCCTACTTCATCTCCCACCGGGAAGCAATGATAGTCCTGTACCACCAGTTCGTAGTTCCCGCAAAGTACAGTCATTTCGTAGTGTACGCCCTTGAAAATGCACGACTGTACTACGCCGCGCAGCTGGGCTGCATCCGACACCGGGAAGATATACAAGTCTTCCGGACGGACCACTACATCCACAGGCTTGTTCTCTCCAAAGCCTTTGTCCACACATTCGAAATCGTGTCCGCAGAAGTTCACCAGTCCGTCCCGGATCATGGTTCCGTTCAGGATGTTGCTTTCGCCGATAAAATCGGCTACAAACGAATTGACTGGTTCGTTGTAGATGTCAGTCGGCGTGCCGATCTGCTGGATCTTTCCTTCGCTCATCACCACAATGCGGTCGCTCAGCGTAAGGGCCTCTTCCTGATCGTGAGTGACATACACGAAGGTAATGCCCAGCGACTTGTGCATTTCCTTCAGTTCCATCTGCATGTCCTTGCGCATCTTCAGGTCGAGAGCAGCCAGCGGCTCGTCGAGCAGCAGCACTTCCGGTTCGTTGACAATGGCACGGGCTATCGCTACACGCTGTTGCTGACCGCCCGACAGGGAATTGACGTCGCGGTATTCGTAGTCGGTCATGCCCACCATCTTCAGGGCAGCCTTGACCTTACGTTCCATTTCGGGCTTGGGCATTTTTTTCAGCTTCAGTCCGAAAGCGATATTGTCAAAGACATTCAGATGAGGGAAAAGTGCATATTTCTGAAACACCGTATTGACCGGACGCTTATGGGGAGGAGTCTGCGTCACTTCCTTTCCGGCAATGCAGAGACTGCCTTCCGAAGCGGTCTGAAAGCCTGCAATCAGACGCAGCAAAGTGGTCTTTCCGCATCCGGAAGGACCCAGTATGGTAACAAACTCTCCTTTATTGACTGTGAGGTTGATATGGTCAAGAGCTGTTTTTTCTCCAAAAAACTTCGAAACGTTTTTAATCTCAATAATCGGTCTGTTTTCGCTTTGCATATTTTCATTGAACAAAATTCGTGTGCAAAGGTACATATATATTCAATGTCATCCTGCATTTCCTCCGTTTTTTCTCGTTCCTTTTCGTAAAAAGGAGAATCTCATCGGATATTTATGCAGGAAATAAATGCAAAGTTATTACATTCCTGCAAAAATCCGATGTATTTCAGGCCACCAGCCTGCGGGTCAGGCGGCTGGCAAAGAACAGACGTACCAGCAGTCCGCTCATCAGGAAGGCGGTCACGGCCATACACACGATGCGTACAACAGAAGGAGTTCCTTCCGGCAGCAGGGCGGCAAAGAGGTCATATCCCATCTGTACAAAAACGAAATGGCAAAGATAAATGCCGAACGTCATCGAAGCCAGGCGTGACAGGAAAGGAGAAGTCCGGGGATTCCATTTCTGTACGATCACAAACACCGGGAAGGTCATCATAAAGACATTGATACCTCCAAACAGCCATACAATCTCCAGATAGGCATAATTGCCGGGGAAATATTCCTGCATCACGAGATAGCCGCCGAAGGTAACGGCATAGCCCGCCAGAAACATCGGGATGCCTGTCCACAGCGTCTTCTTCCAGCTCCATGCGAGCGGATAAGTTTTCAGATAATAGGCCAGCACCAGATAACCGATGAATCCGGACACGTAATAGAAGGTGCCGAAAGCATTCCAGTCACATCCGCCCAGAATATCCATGTTACCCCAGTTTCCGATGTATCCCAGCGCAGGGGCCAGCATCTTCAGATAAGGCAGGAAGAGAGAAATGCCCCATACTTTCAGGAAAAGAAGAATATCCTTGCGGGAAGCTTTCTCCAGCCAGGCACCGAAGACGGGAATCACCAGATACAGGCCGGCCAGCATGTAGAGATACCAGAGGGGGGTCGTATCATAGTTGAAGTTGAAGATACAGGTATAGATCTTGGTCAGTGTCATGCCGGGCGTAAAAGTCTGCATGTCGACCGTAGGGTTATCGGTCGTCACGACATAGTTCAGATGAAAGAAGAACAGCAGCGGAAGGGCCACCGACCAGAAAAGCAGGGGGACGACAATGCGGCCGATACGCTTGCGGTAAAAGTCTCCCATTCCTGCCGGACGGACCGGGAAAAGGAGTACACCGGTCATCATGACAAACAACGGTACGCAGCAGCGCACGGCACTTCCCAGCGCACATCCCTGCAGGAAAGCAGAGCGGTCGGAATCAAAACGCGCAACGAAGGGATCACAACAATGGGCGAACACAACCAGAAAACAGGCCATGATGCGCAGCACATCCACCCATCCGACAGTATGCTTGGATTCTATTCCCATGACGGCAAATGTTTAAAATATGTATCCAACAGTTTGCGGGCTGCCGTGAAGGAGGTTGTCCGTCCTTCCAGCACCTCCCATTCTTTCTCCAACAGCATGGAAGCTATGTCGGGATTGTTATAGAAACTGTTGCGGAGATGTTCATTAATGGTTTCATACATCCAGTATTTGGACTGTTCGTTCCGGCGATGTTCGAAATAGCCGTTGGCCTTGACGAAATCAATATAGCGGAACACCATGTCCCAGATTTCTTCAATTCCGATTCCGTAGAAGCCGGAATAAGTAAGTACCTGCGGAGTCCATCCCGATTCCGGAGCCGGAAACAGATGAAGAGCGTTGCGGAAATGAGCTGCGGCCAGCTTGGCTTTCTCGATATTATTTCCGTCAGCCTTGTTGATGATGATGCCGTCGGCCATTTCCATAATGCCGCGCTTGATGCCTTGCAGTTCGTCACCCGTACCTGCAAGCTGGATCAGCAGGAAGAAATCGACCATGGAATGTACGGCCGTTTCACTCTGTCCCACACCAACTGTCTCAACAAAGATCTTGTCGAAACCGGCTGCTTCACACAGGATGATGGTCTCACGGGTCTTACGTGCTACCCCACCCAACGATCCGGCTGAAGGGCTGGGACGGATAAATGACTTCGGATGAACGGAAAGCTTCTCCATGCGGGTCTTGTCGCCGAGGATACTTCCCTTGGAACGTTCGCTGCTCGGGTCTATGGCCAGCACCGCCAGCTTGCCTCCTTTCTTTTCGAGTACATGCAGGCCGAAGACGTCGATGGACGTACTCTTTCCTGCACCCGGCACACCGCTGATTCCGATTCGAACCGAATTGCCGGAATAAGGCAAGCATTTCTCAATCACTTCCTGAGCTATGGTCTGGTGTTCGGGTTTTACACTCTCCACCAGCGTCACAGCCTGACTAAGCACGGTGACATCGCCCTTGACAATGCCTTCCACATATTCGCCCACCGAAAACTGGCGGCGTTTGGGTTTCTTTCGTAGTTTCAGATAAGGATTAACAATTGAGGGCTGTTCGATACCCTTGTTTACAGTTAACCCCTTGTAAGCATCACTATTTTCGGGGTGTTCCATAATTTATTCTTTTACGGTTGCTTTTACTCGGATGGTTACTTTCGGATGTTTCGGATCGTTGGTCAGCATCAGCACACGAGGCGTTCCCTTGACACGCGGCAGGTTTTCTGCCAGCACGGTAATCTTCATCTTGGTTGACTCACCGGGTTTGAGGACACGTTTCTTCAAGCGTACGGCCAGTGCGATGTTCAACACCTGCATATCCTGAATCGTCAGATCAGACTTACCCGTATTGGTAATGATGATGTTCTGCGATTTCTTCTGTTTCGGGTTCAACGGCGGGAATTCCAGACTCGTTGCTGACAGGGTCAGTACGGGCGGATTGTTCTTCACCCATTCAGATTCATGCGAGAAATCGGGCAGCAAGGCTACTGATACCGGGATCTCATTCTCGCTTCCTACCTTGTCACCCGGGAAGCGGGCCAGGTAGACGGAAGTACGCGTAATCCCGAGTTTCGGCAGTTTCTCCGAATCCAGTGTCACTTCAATGCGTCCGTTTTTTCCGCGTCCCAGCACTTCGGGAACAGCTTTCGCCGTCAGATACGGAGGAAGGTGCATCAGCACAGGCGAGTAGGCCTTGTTGGATGTATTGGCCACCAGAATTTCAAATACCGGATTGTCTCCCTTATTGACATCATCAAACTCGATTTCTTCCTTGTCCAGCCGGATAGAGCCAAACGCATAAGGATGGGTAAAGGTATAGTTCTTGGGATCGGCAGTTACTTCACCGTTGAATCCAAGGTAAATGGGAGTGGAAGAGGCATTGCAATACACGCCGACTTCCTTGTAGAACCGGCCGATGGCCTCAGCATCGAAGATGGCAGTCACTTCGCCCTTGCCACCGGCGGGAATCGGCTCTTCGGTCCATTTCGCTTCCGTACAACCGCACGAGGTGGTGACATTCGAAATGACCAGCGGCTTGTCGCCGTCGTTCGTAAAATGATAGGTTACGGTAACCGGGTTACGCCAGAGGACGTAACCCAGTTCCTGTGTTTCTTTCTCGAATTTTATCTTAGGCTGTGCCTGAAGTACCGACGACACGGCAATCAATATTCCTGCAAGAAGTAATATGCGCTTCATCTATTTTTATCTGTTTTTACGGAAACAAAGATAGAGAGAATATTTCAGTAACGCAACTTTTACCTTATTCAATCGTCAGTTCCACACCGTCCGTATGCCCGTTGAACTCGGGGACATAAGCCGACTGTATGGTGGCAATGCCTGCCTGATAAGTTCCCGGACGGTCCAGATAAACGGTATACTCCAGTACATAAGTGCCTTTCCGCATCTGATCGATGAAGAATTCGATGGAAGCATCCTTGTTCACCTGATAATATCCGATGCCGCCGTTCCAGTGATAACCTGACAATTGGACAGCAGGTTCCATGCAGGAGGCACGTTCGTCCTTGATCTGTACGAAATCCATATCCCGGTCGGCCTTCACCGTCAGGCGTACAGTCAGCTTGTCACCGGGTTTCAACCGGGTTGAAGCCGAAACCTGTTCTTCACCCAGCCAGTACTCGCGGACGATTCCCAGTCCGTTGGTCCGGAACGGACGGACACGAATCATGTCTTCCAGATACTGGGCATAGACAGCTCCCCACGACAAACCTTCACCCGACTTGACTACGGCAATCCGGGATACTTCCGTGTCAGCACCGGTATAAGTCTGACGGACATATCCCAACGCGTCGTCGGGAGTGACCAGTGTCTTCGAACCGATCCGGGCTTTCAGGCTTCCGCTTACCTGCAGACGGTTGCCTCCCATACCCAGAAAAGCATAGACAGCATCTGCGGTAGCCAGCGGAGTATCCCACACCTGTACCTGTTTCTGCTTCAGCAGCCATTGCTTCATGTCGCCCAACAAATGCTGGTCGGGAGCTATTCTCCAGATAGCTTCCATGGCAGCAACCTGTGTCGGTATCTTATAGCTGTTCCAGGAATATCCTGCCTTCGAAGTATCGAAATATCTGCCCATTTCCGGAGTTGCAAGCATATATTCCTTCACAGACTGCAACAACAGTTCGGCCTGCCGCTTCTGTCCGTATGCATGCATGATGACCGCCAGCAGGGATTTTTCGTAAATGGAACATTCGGCAGAACGGTTGGTCAGCCGGGCCAGGAAGTAAGTATTGATTTCCTTATCAGCCTGTTTCCGTGCCGTTTCGTCCAAAGCACAGATATAAAGGTATTTCACAATCTGCTCATCCGGACGTACCTGAATGTTGTTTTCCCGCTCCTGTATGCGCATCTGTTCATAAACCTTCTTCACCTCTTTTCGCAAATATCCCAGTGCACGTCCATATTGTGCTTCCATTCCGTCCGTCAGGGAAATATTCATTGCTTTCAGACGAGCCATCAGTTCCACAGTCTGAGTGGTGATGTAACGGCTGCCTTTCATTCCCTTATACCAGCTCCAGGATCCGTCCGTCAGCTGAAGTGTCCGTAACTTGTCTACAGCCTGCTGCAAACGGGAGCTCATGCCGTTCAGATCAAACAACAGGGCTATGCGCCGTTTCTGCTCAGCTTCATCAGCAGCTTCAGTCACCCAGGGTGTTTCGGCCAGCAGCAGATCTTTCAGATCACTGTTTTTCTCCAGATTGTTCATCAGTGTTTCCTGATCTTTTCCGGACTGCTTCCAGGATTCAAATACACGGCTGATAGCCGGATTGGCGTCCACCAGCACACCGGCAAGCCGGTTGGCATAATATGCCGTTGCCCAGGCCACAGCATCATCGGTTGAAGGATTTCCGACCACCGGCAAAGCCTGAACAGCATACCAGTCGGGGTTGGCCGTCAGTTCCACAGTCAGTCTCTTTCCGGAGGCTGTCCGGCTCTGGCCGTTGAAAAGGTTTTCAGTTTTCACTGTCACCCCTTCCTTGCCATTCAACTGCAAGGACAAGGTTTCGGTTATCCACTGCTTGTCTGTCAGCACAGGAAGATAATGCTGCTCGCCATCGCTGAACTTACCTGCATCGGCAGTTATCTTGCAAACCAGTACATCGTAACGGTCATTCACATGATAGGTAAAGGAAGCCGCACTGCTCTGTCCCTCCTTAACCGAAAACTTCTGTATCGAGAAGAATACCAGACGGTCCGTTACCGGATCGTACATACGCAACGTCAAGGTTCCGCTGACATCTTCCATAGACAGATTGACCAGAGACACCGGAATCTTCGCCTCATCGCCCATTCGCAGGAAGCGGGGCAGATTAGGCTGCACCATGAAATCTTTGCTCGTTCGGGCTGAACTTGAGATCTGGCCATAATCCATTTCCTGAGTATGTGCAAATCCCTGGAAGCGCCATTCGGTCAAAGCTTCCGGAGAAACGAATGAGAAACTTACCTTTCCCAACGAATCGGTACGCAAATAAGGATAGAAAAAGGCTGTTTCCGAGAAGTTATTCCGCAAAGCCGTTCCGGCTGTCTGTGCAGTCCCCTCTCCGAAAGCGGCATCAGTCGGCAGAGCAGCCTGATCCATACTTATCAGTTCTTCTTCGAACACTACGTCGGAAACAGAACCGGATGCCGCATTACGGGCGCTTTCTTCCACACTGGCCAATACGGGTGCGGCCTGTGCCTTGTACATCCGTGTCGGATACAGATAAGACTGACCGAAGAGAGAGGAATGATACAAACGGCTGTACTCTTCCTCACCCAGCAAGTTAAATCCGCGGCCAGAATACTTTACAGACAGGCTGCTGTGCAGATAAGCCTGATGTCTGATGCCCGCCATCGCCGGCCATGTGCCCGGCAAGATACGGTTGAAGGAAAGACTGAAAGCCCAATTATGTGCAAACAGTTTATCCAATGATGCGTCATACATAGAAGCCAGGAAGGCTGCACGCACCGGATTACCTTCCGCATCGGCTACTGACAGGCTCCATTCTTCCTGCCCGCCCGGAACAAGTCTATCGCGGAATGTTTCCCACTTCAACTGCAGTTTTTTCTCCGGACGGGGGCGGAGCAAGGCTACCTGATGAGTATATAATTGTCCCTTGCGCAAGAAAGTGAATACAACCTGCAAGCCGTCACCGTATTCGGGTTTCCAGGAAAACGTGAACTTTCTGATTTCCCGGTTCAGCGGAATGCACTGCGTTTCAATCCGCTTTTCACTAGAATATACATTGACAAACAGCCGGACATCGGACTCACTGCTGCCTATATACAACGCAGCCTCCTTACCTTCTTCCCAGCCTGAAGTATCTTCATAGAACCAGTCTGTGGTTTCCACCGGCAGACGGACATCACTCAACGAGAAGAGAATGAAGTCTTGTTCGGCACTACAGGGACGACCATGGGAGTCCGTTGCACTGATTTTCATCCGGTAACGTCCTGAAGGCAAGGCCAGCAAGTCTTCAGGAACAAAGGAATGCTGAGCTTCCTGTTTTCCTTCGCAAACCAATGTTCCCGTTTCTTTTTCTTCGTTCAGGGTAAATATCTGATAGGTCACTTCCAGCTGTACGGGCTGATGGTTCAGGTTCAATGCCTGGAACTGGATCTTCTCCCGTTTCTCACGGGCTACCCGTTCCGTAAGCCCCTTGACCAGCAAGCCTACAGACTGTTCACCGACCGGCAAAGCCAGTTCGCCCACCTGTGTTTCTCCGGCTCCGTCAGTTACCGCAGCCGATACCTTATATATATAGTACGGACGTTCTATGTTCTGATTATCCATTTCAGGACACTTCAGACAAATCTGCAAAGAGAATGTTCCGTCGGCAGATGTCTCAACTTCTCCCGACATCAAATCCAATTCTCCGGAAGAAGCACGCCACAACCACGCTCTGGAACACGTCAGCTGATAACGGACTTTAGCCAGACGTACCGGTGCCCCGGCAAAAGTCTTGGCCGTTCCTTTTACCGTCAGCGTATCACCCATGCGATAAGAAGCGGTGTAGGGTTCAAAGACAACATCAAATGTGGGGCGCTTGTATTCTTCCACCCGGATGTAACGCGCGGAAAGCCCCTTTACGGACACGGAGAAATTTCCCGGAAGTACTTGCTGAGGAAGTACAAATTCTGCGGAGAAGGTTCCGAATTCATCGGTTCTGACTACAGCTTCCGAAACTTTACGGGTGTGTGAATCCGAAAGTATCACTTCACATTCCTCATCTTTCAGTACCCGGACAGAGTCTCCGGTCTGTCCATACAAAATACCTGAAACCTGCACGGTCTGTCCGGGACGATACAAAGAACGATCGGTAAACAGAGTTGCCTGCCGCTTCATTTCCCCCTGCTTTTTCTCCGGGAAATAAAGAACAGACCGGGACAAACTTATCGGCATATAGTCATTTCCCGGCGTACGGACATTGCAAAAGAAGCCGGAACCGAGGGTATCGGGAATAAGC
>ULMA01016635.1_pt1 | contig 21265 bp, 18 predicted proteins | sample 1951551 | NCBI WGS metagenome assembly ULMA01 (sample SAMEA4835540, study PRJEB28245) | human gut metagenome | biome: gut microbiome; material: fecal sample | place: Denmark | collected 2008
CAACAGTATTTTAATATGGAGGCAATATATAATAAGGATTCTAAGATAAAGTATAATTTTATATCTCTTTACCGCAATAGTGATAGTGGTGAGATAAATGCACAGTGTGTTGATAATCTTGATGATATGACTGAGAATGCTATTATGAAAGAATTTGATGACTTATATGATAGAGAGCAGAGGTTTATATATGGAGATTAACGAGAGCAGATTATCATTTGTATTTAGTGAGGAAACTAAAGCTTATAAATTTGATGATGATAAGTTTTATAGAAAAGAATTCAATAATATGTCAGGTTCTAAGGGGGTTGATATTATTGCTTCATCAGATAAGTTTATTCACATGATAGAGGTAAAGAACTGTGTGGGGGATGAGAAGAACAATATTTGGAGAATAGTTGCTAACAATAAAAAGCTATCTAATAATGATTCGAATAGACATAAAGAAAGTTATGATGTGGAGATATCGAAAAAGGTGGCTATGACGATAGCTTGTATTTATGGGGCATTTACAATGAGAAATTCTAAAGAGACAGCAGTAGAATTGAAAAAGTATTGGTCGATAATTAATACAGAATCTATTTCTAAAGATAAAAAGCAGTTAATTATTACTTTGTTCTTAGAGGGGGACTTTGATAATTGTTTTACTTCAAGAAGTAAAAAGATGATTATGACAGATTTGCAGAATAGTATAAGAAAAAAACTGAGTTGGCTGAATTGCAAAGTCTCTGTTGTAGATTCAAATACATATAACAAATCACATTATAAAGTAGATTATGTTAAACAATCTACTTTTTTAAGCAAATGAGGTACACATGATATCAATAAAACCCTTAGATTCACCAATTAACCAGCAACAATATGGTGATATTACTTACAGACAGTATGCAGATACATATAATATTGACGACAGAAAAGTCCCATATGGACCTGATATGTTCTATTTGTCTGTTAATACAATTGCAGATAAGAATTTTACATTTGCAGTAGATGAAGATGGAAATTTAGTTGCAGCATTAGTTTTTGACGGTGGAACATATGCACATAAATATACATATTCAGGAGGAGTGGATACGGCTTTTATTGATAATTATGACTGTATATTTCTATATGACTGCAATGAGTTTTCTGTTGAATTGTGCCGGACAGCATTTAGATTTTGGAAGGGGAAAAGACTGGTTCTTGTAGGAGCTAACTGGGAGAAGATGATTGAGCATCTGGATGATATACCGGGGATTGAGTGCTTTTATGAGATTGAACCTGAAAATAACAGATTTACAGAACTTATGAATGGATTCAAATGTCTTCATGTGACATATGGCATACCACATCAAGAAAGCATGGAACGTTATGAACAGGGAGTTATGTATTATGATGAGGTGATGTCGTTTACATTTATGTTCTCTGATTGTAGAGAATTGGGCGAGAGTAATCCAGACAAGTATTTTTTTGTGATGGATGGTTATTATGGAAATCTGGGGCTTTTTACTATTCGTTCAAAGATTGAAGTATGTCTTAGATATGCATTATCTAAAGGAATGGAACCTGTTGTCAGAATTGTTAAATCAGGAGAGAGTTTTTATTCAGATTATAGTGGTGATGATATATGGGGGAAGTTCTTTAATCAGCCAGGGGATTATTCTTTAGATGATGTAATGCATAGTAAACATGTATTTTTCTCACCAGGATTTTATAATGGAAGTGTTCAGAGCAATATAATGAGCCAGATGAGTAAAGGAATTTCGTTAGATTGGAAACATGGTGTGTTTAATAATAACCTGATTGGATATATTGCGGAGAGAAAGAATAAATACCTTCCATATCCACAACGGACATTGGGTGTGTTAGCCAGGGGAACGGATTTTGTTAATACACATCTGCATAATCATCCAATTCACGCATCTAAGGAGATGATTGCAGACAGGATAGATGAAGCTTTGCGTGATTGGAATCTTGATTATGTGTATATAGCCACAGAAGATGCCGTTTATTGTGAATTCTTCAAGGAGCGGTATGGTGATAAGGTGTTTTTTACTGACCAGCAGAGATATGTAACGAGGCAGAATGAATTACTGAGTGAGCTTCACAGAAGTGAAGAAGTGAAAAGAAATGGATTTGAGCTGGGGGCTGAATATGCTGCTTCAATTAATCTTTTATCACAGTGTAACTCTTTGATTGCATCTGGCGGATGTGGAGGAGTCGATGAGGCATTGAGGGAAAATGCAGGTGGATATGAGCACGTGTATGTGTTTGATTTGGGAACGAATAGGTAAGAACTTATAAAAACCAGTAAAAAGTAGTAAAAGTAATTAAAACCAGTAAAAAGTAGTAAAAATATAATGAGTAGTTGGAAGAAACACAGGAAGGAATATATATGTACACAGAATTAACAGCATCTATGATGTGTGCCAATTTTGGCAATCTAGAGAAAGAAGTTAAAGAACTAGAGGCAGCGGGAATTGATTCGTTCCATATTGATATCATGGATGGACGATATGTGCCTAATTTTGCAATGTCACTTAATGATATGCGGTATATCCGCTCTGCAACGGACAAGCCATTAGATGTCCATCTTATGATTGAACATCCTAATACGCATATTAGTCTGTTCCTTAATTCACTTAAGGAAGGGGATACTGTGTATATTCATCCAGAAGCAGAATATCATCCGTCTACTACTTTACAGAAGATAATTGATGCAGGGCTTATTCCGGGCATAGCTATTAACCCTGGTACAAGTATTGAGACTGTTATGGAGATGCTGCAGATTGTAGATAAGGTTCTTGTAATGTCAGTTAATCCAGGAAATGCGGGGCAGATGTATCTTCCATATGTTGGCAAGAAGATAGAGAGACTTCTTAAGATTAGAGAAGAGATGAATTTTGAAGTGTACTGGGATGGTGCATGCGGTGCAGATAAGATATCTACATTTGCTCCTATGGGAGTGAGGGGGTTTGTTCTGGGAACTACATTACTTTTTGGGAAGGGAAGACCATATGCTGATATATTAAAGGAGATAAGACAGTTATGATAATTGATAATGTTCCAGAGCAGGTGTCAGAAGATAATGTTATAGAGCTGGCAAATGAATTTACTGAATATCTGGAGAATAGCGGAAATCTGTTTTTTCAAAATTATCAGTCATCTGTACTGACATATGAGCATCTTATAGCTATGTTTTATGTGACGCGTGCAATGACTGGTGGTATGAGGTTATATAATTATTGTTATGATGCCGCCATTGAATGTGCAAAATGTAATATAAAACGCAGGCTGACAGCCAATGAAAAGATAAAGGTCACATTTCTCCCAATATCAGCAGCAGAATGGCCGGCAGAATATATTTACAGAAAATTAGAGGCTGATGACAGATTTGAGCCGCAGGTGGTTCCTGTTCCGTTAATAGGAAGAACTAAGGAAGAACGAGGAAAGACATATTCACAGACTTATGATTTCTTCATGGCAGGTGGTTATAATGTGAAAAAAATATATGATTTCCAGACTGAGGAGATAATTGGCTGGGAGGAAATAGGTGGTATTCCTGATGTGGTGATAAATGTTACACCGTGGTATAGTGATATTGCAAAGAACTATCAGATTGCCAGATTGCCTTTATATGTGCTTAATGTGTATATTTCGTATGGACTTACTGTAGGTAATTCACAAGATAGGGGATATGCAGAAAAATTCATGTATAACAAAGATTTCATGAATGTTATGTGGAAGGTATATACTGAAACAAAGAAGGATTATACAGGTTTTCAGAAATATCAGGCACTAAAAGCAAAGAATGTAGTTAACAGCGGATATATTAAGATGGATTATTTTCTGGAAAAGCATGACTATTCAGAAGAAAGGCTTAGAAGTATATGGTCTGTTCCGGAGGGGACAGATATATACAGCTATAAGAAGATTCTCATTACACCACATTTTTCATTGGGAGATGATAATATATTATCTTTTTCAACATTTAATAAGAATATGTATTTTTATATATATCTGGCAAAGAAATATAAAGACAGTGTCTCATTTATATTCAAGCCTCATCCTAATCTTAGAAATTCCCTTGTTCTGGATGGATATATGAAATCAATTGAAGAATATGAGGCATATCTGGACGAATTCAGAAAGATGCCGAATGCATCTGTTTGTGAAGAAGGGGATTATCTGGCACTTTTTGATACTTCTGATGGTATTATCAATGACTCTATATCTTTTGTTGGAGAGTATATGTATGTTGATAAACCAATGCTGTTTCTTGAACGACCGGAACAGAGGTTTAATGAACTTGGAGAGGCTCTGATTAAGGCTCATTACAAAGTGGATGGACATGATTATATGGGAATTGACAGCTTTGTTAATGATGTTGTAATTAATGGAAATGATTATATGAAAAAGGAAAGAAAAGCTGTATTTTTAGAAGAATTGGATTATTATTCTAAGAATGGGATTAAGGCGTCTGAATATGTGTATAAGGATATTACGGATGGTTTGTTTAAGATGTAAAGGAGCGTTATGAATATAGCATTAGTGCTTGCCGGTGGAACTGGTACAAGACTAGGAACAGATATTCCAAAGCAGTATATTAGGGTCAATGGCAGGATGATTATTGATTATTGTCTTGAGACAATGGAACATTCAAAGGATATTGATGAAGTGTGGATTGTTGCAGATAAAATGTGGCAGCAGCACATTAAGAAAATTAATAAATTTAAGGGATATGCATGTCCGGGTAGTAACAGGCAGTTATCCATATATAATGGGCTTAGGGCAATTGAAGCTTCATTATCGGATGAGCAGAAAGATGTTAATGTTCTTATTCATGATGCAGCAAGACCGTTTCTAACAGATAAGCTTATACATGAGTGCGTTGAGGCAGTTGCCGGACATGATGGGGTACTTCCGGTTCTGCCTATGAAGGATACGGTATATTATAGTGAAGACGGGAAGGCAATTTCATCTCTTATTAACAGGAACAAAGTATATGCCGGACAGGCTCCGGAATTATTCAGATTAAAACCATATATTAAGGCAAATGAGACTTTACTTCCGGATAAGATTCTTTTAGTTAATGGTTCCACGGAACCTGCAATTATGGCAGGAATGGATATTGTGATGATTCCGGGAGATGAGAATAATTACAAGATAACAACGAAGGTTGATATGGATAGATTTACAGCAGAGTTTTAAGGGATAAGGTGTAATGAGGATGGAGAATATATATGAATATATAGCCAGACTGCAGTCAGAGGGGAAATGGCAGGAAAGCTTTGATGTGATAAGAGCAGGACTGAAAGATAATTATAATGATTATGAATTATATTTTGCTTTGGGAGAGTATTATCTTAAGGATAATATTGATAAAGCATATCTGTGCTATGAAAATGCGTTGTTTTATTGTGATAATAAAGATGACAGAGCATATATTTCAGGGGTTATGTCTGAAATAAGTTCATGTGGCATTAAAGTAAAACCTTTATCTATCGTGATTGTTTCATATAATTCTAAAGATGTAATGAAAGCCTGCATAAAGAGTATCCGTATCAATAATATTTCTTCAAGTTATGAAATTGTCGTTGTCGATAATGCATCAACAGACGGAGTTACAGAGTGGTTAGAGAGTCAGAATGATATCACATTAATAAAGAATCAGGATAATAAGGGATTTGGTGCTGCGTGTAATCAGGGGATTAAAGCATCAAGTCCTGATTATGATATATTTTTACTGAATAATGATACTGTTGTATCTCCTAATGCTATATTCTGGATGCGGATGGGGCTGTATGAGAATGACAGGATTGGAGCAACAAGCTGTATGTCAAATAATGGTGGATTTCAGAATATTACAGAAGTATTTGATTCTGTATCTGAGTACATATATTATGCCACGAAAAATAATATTCCGGAATATTATCCATACGAGAACAAAGTGTGGCTGGCTGGTTTTGCGGTTATTATAAAGCGTGATGTACTTGATCAGATTGGTCTGCTGGATTTAAGATATGGTAAAGGATATTATGAAGATGATGACATTGGAATCAGAATACAGAAGGCTGGATATCAATGTATTGTATGTCATAACAGTTTTATATTTCATTGTGGGTCTTTTAGTTTTAACAATGATGTGGAAGAGAAAAACAGACTGTCCAGAAATAATAGAAAAGTTTTTAAAGAAAAATGGGGATTTGATATTGATTATTATTCAAAATCACGGAATGAGATTATTCAATTTATAAAAGATGATGAAGATAAGCCTATTCATGTCCTTGAAATTGGATGCGGATGTGGGGCTACACTTGCAAAAATTAAATATTTATGGCCACATGCGGAAGTTAAAGGTATAGAGCTTATTGGGGCTGTGGCAGATATAGGGGCTAATAATTTGGATATAATACAGGGAAATATTGAAGAGATGGATGCGCTTCCATATCGTGATGATTATTTTGATTATGTTATATTTGCAGATGTGTTGGAGCATTTAAGAGAACCACAGAAAGTATTAGAGAAAATCAGAAGATATATGAAAAATGATGCAGCACTTATTGTCAGTGTTCCTAATTTTATGAATATAACGGTTATGCTGCCTTTGTTAAGAGGTAATCTGGAATATGCAGATGAGGGTATTCTGGATAAGACTCATCTTAAGATGTTTACTATGAAGTCGTGTGTTGAAATGCTTACACAGGCGGGATATTCTGCTGAATATAGAGGAGTTGTGTCTGGTAAGGCTTTAGGAATAGATGTATCTGATGAAGAAAAAAATCAGTTTATTAATGCATTACAATGTATATCAGGCTCAGCAGATATAGAGCAGTTTGATGCATATCAGTATATATTTAAAGCAAGAGTTATGAAGTAAAAGGAAGGTTTCGGGAGAACAATAATTATGAAAGCACAGGTATTACATGGTATAGGAGACATACGGTATGAAGAGACTGATAAGCCCCGGATAGAGAAAGGCTGGGTATTAGTAAAGGTAAAGGCAGCAGGAGTATGTGGCTCAGATATTCCAAGAATATATAAAACCGGTGCACATGTTCATCCAATTGTTACCGGGCATGAATTTTCAGGTGAAGTTATAGAAACAGCAGATGACAATTTTTCATGGAGGGGAAAGAGAGTAGGAATATTTCCGCTGATACCATGTGGAGAGTGTATAAACTGTAAGAAAAAGATGTATGAAATGTGCAGTAATTATAATTATCTTGGTTCAAGGTGTAACGGCGGTTTTGCTGAATATGCAGCTGTACCAGAATGGAATCTTATTGAACTTCCGGATAATGTATCTTACAAGCAGGCTGCAATGATGGAACCAATGGCTGTTGCAGTGCATGCAATGAGAAGATTTTATATAGAAAAGGATTCATCTGTGTGTGTTATAGGACTGGGAACAATAGGACTTCTGCTTACGATGTTTCTTAAAGCTGAAGGAATACAAAATGTTTATGTTGAGGGTAATAAAGACATGCAGAAGCATTTTGCACAGAAACTTGGAGTTGATGACGAACATTATAATGTAGATAATGTTGTGGCAGATTATGTATTTGAATGTGTTGGAAAGAATGAGACAATAAACAGGGCAATAGAACTTGCTGCACCAGCAGGAAATATTGTGCTAGTTGGTAATCCATATTCTGAGATGAATATACCAAAGGATACATACTGGAAGATATTAAGAAAACAGTTAAAGCTTAGTGGAACGTGGAATTCATCATATGCAGGAGAATCAGGTGATGACTGGCATTATGTGCTTAATATGCTTGCAGATGGACGGATTGATCCGGAACAGTTTATAACGCATGAATATCCGCTTGACGCAATTCAGAAAGGGATGGAAATTATGCGTGATAAATCGGAAGATTATGTGAAGGTTATGTGTATATCATAGAATGATTATCTGGAGAGGTTATTATGGTAATAGATATTCTTTCTCCTGTAGGTGGAAGATGTGGTGGTATTGAGAATGTAATAAGAGCATGGACTAAGAATCTGCCGCGTGAATTATATGATGTAAGAGTTATTCATATGTCTTCAGGAATAAAATATCTTGAAGGATATGATAGGGCATATGCATTTGACGCATGCGAAGAAGTGGATATTAATGCAAGACTTACACATTTTACAAGAAATTATGCAGGGTTTATTAATCTGTATGGAAAACCGGATATATGCGTAGCTGTTAACTGGCCAGCAATGTGTGTTGTGGCAGATGCGGTTAAGAGACTTTTAAAGCTGGATTTCAGGATTGTTTCATGGGTTCATAGCAGCATAGATGAATATGAACAATCTGGGTTTGGCAGTGTCAGGGAGATGCTTATGGCAGATGCTCATATATGTATAAGCAGAAGTAATGAGCGAAGAATTAAGGAATTATGTCCGGATGCTGTTACATATTATGTCGGAAATCCTGTTAATATGCAGGAGTTTATAGAAAAGCCTATTGATAATAATACTCTGTGTTATGTTGGAAGACTTCAGGATGTCAAGCGGGTTGATGTTATACTTGAAGCTTTATACAGAGCAAGACACAAGTGGAAGTTCAAGATTGTCGGTTCAGGGGAGTCAGAAGATGAACTTAAGGAGATTGCAGCATATCTTAAGCAGCAGGATCAGGTGCAGTTTCTTGGCTGGAAGGATTCACCATGGGAGTATTGTAAAGATGCTTCTGCACTGGTATGTGCTTCGGAATATGAAGGGTTTATGTTGACAGGTGCCGAAGCCTTGTCGATGGGAATGACAGTTATATCTACTCCTGTTGACGGGGTTATTGACTATGTACGGCATGGTGAGAATGGATATTTCTTTAAAAATGAGGATGCAATAGGTCTTGCACATTTGTTGGATGAGATATATGAAGGAAAAGCTAAACTGTGTGATAGAATTGATTGCAGAAAATCAGTTGAAATGTACAATATAGATAATTATTTTGACAATATCAAAAGAATATTGGAGGATATGAGATGACATTTTATAATGTATGTCCTGCAGAGATTGAAAGCGGCGGACCGGAGCTTGCACATCAGATGTGCCACAGGCTTAATGATGCAGGCTTGGAAGCATATATGTATTACATAAAATCTAATGATATTAATCCTCAGGATGTGAATGCAAGCGACAAATATATTAAATATAATACATTTCATGCAAAGCAGTTATCTGAGATAGAACAGGACACCAGTGTTGTTGTGTTTAATGAAGGAGCAACGGGACTTATTCCCTTGATAAAACATTGCCATAAAGTACTCTGGTGGATGAGTGTTGATAATTATCTTATTAATACAGATGGCAGGGATATTGATGTTATAAGAAAAGAAGTTGTACTACATCTGGTACAGTCAAAGTATGCATATGAGTATGTGAGAGATGTTGTAGGTGCTGATGAGAAGAATATAATGTATGTATCAGATTATATCGGTGATATATATATGACAGAAGTACCCGAGATTCTAAGGCAGAATATTGTTCTGTATAATCCCAAGAAAGGACTGGACAGAATTAAGCCAGTTATGGAGAGAACTTCGTCATGGCTCAAATGGATTCCACTTATAGGACTTACAGAGGAAGACATGACTGCCTATATGCATATTGCCAGAATATATATCGATTTTGGAGGACATCCAGGGAAGGACAGGATTCCAAGAGAAGCTGCAGTATGCGGTTGTTGTGTAATAACTAACCGCAGGGGAAGTGCCGGATATTACGAAGATGTACCGATTCCGGACAGATATAAATTTGAGAATGAAACAGATTATGAAGGTATAGAGAATTGCATGCATTATATATGTGATAACTTTTATGAAGCAAGGAAGGATTTCGAATATTATATAGATCAGATAAAACAGGAAAAATCAAAGTTTAATGATGATGTGGTAAAATTTTCAAATTTTTTTATGAACAGGGGTTAAGTATTTCATGATGGCTCCGATAAATAATACATAAGTGATAAACATTATTTAGTAATCACTATTTAATCTGTACAGTAAAGATTAGATATTATATAGGAGATTTATTATCAAGGAGGAATTACATTATGGTAGTACAGCACAATCTTTCAGCTATGAACACAAACAGACAGATGGGAACAGTAACAAGTGCCCTTTCTAAGTCTACAGAGAAGTTATCTTCAGGTTATAGAATTAACAGAGCAGCAGATGATGCAGCAGGTCTTTCAATTTCAGAGAAGATGAGAAGCCAGATAAGAGGTCTTAATAAGGCTTCATCTAATGCAGAAGACGGTATCTCTCTTATTCAGGTTGCAGAAGGTGCACTTAATGAATCTCATTCAATCTTACAGAGAATGAATGAACTTGCAACGCAGGCAGCTAATGATACTAACACATCATCAGATAGAAGTGCTATACAGCAGGAGCTTACACAGCTTACTTCAGAGCTTGACAGAATCTACTCTACTACACAGTTTAATACAATGAATCTTCTTGATGGTGATTTCACAGGAAAGAGTCTTCAGGTTGGTGCTCTTTCAGGACAGGTTATCAGCGTAAGCATTAAGAGTATGAAGGCATCAGCTCTTGGCATTGGGTATAATGCAATTAAGGTTAGCTCTAATGCAGTTGCTGGGCAGTCTATGTCACTTATTCAGAAGGCTATTAATAGGGTTTCAGAGGAGCGTTCTAAGTTAGGTGCTATCCAGAACAGACTTGAGCATACTATTAATAACCTGGATACAACATCTGAGAATACATCAGCAGCTGAGTCTCGTATCCGTGATACAGATATGGCTACAGAGATGGTTGAGTACAGCAAGAACAACATTCTCGCACAGGCTGGACAGTCAATGCTTTCTCAGGCTAATCAGCAGACACAGGGTGTTCTTTCACTCTTACAGTAATATAGAATATAGTACTTTAGGAGCTGGAGCTTAACGATAATAATCGTAGCTTCGGCTCCTTTTTTGATAAGGAGAATGTAATGATATTATTCTATCAGTGGAATGCATTTATGCAGAAGGGGATGGAAAATGCATTAAAGAAGCTTAGAATTGAATATGAAGTGTATTATGATATAGCTGATAACTGGGATAAGGATGATGCATTTGAAAGAAGATTTATTGACAGGCTTGAGAAAGGAAATTATTCGGGTGTTTTATCGGTTAATTATATGCCGATTATATCTGACATATGTGAGAAGATGAGAATCAGGTATATTTCGTGGGTATATGATTCGCCTCTGCATATAAGGCATCTGGATACTATGAAGAATTCATGCAATAAGATATATTTTTTTGACAGGATGCAGGCGGAAGAATTCAGAATTCAGGGTGTAGATGGGGCAGAGTATTTACCTTTGGCAGCTGACCCGGAAGTGTTTGGTGGAGTACGCTCATATTATGATGAGTATGTATGTGATGTATCACTGCTTGGACAATTATATAAGTCGGAATATTCTGATTTATGTGGTGGATTAAGTATGTATAACAGGGGATACCTTGAAGGAATAATAGCAGCACAGAGTCAGATATCCGGTGGGTTTATAATAGATGAGATGCTGGATGAGAAACTGGTTAATAATATCAATCTTGATTTTAGTAAGGCAGGAGATGGTGTATTCAATGCATCTAGAAGAGAACTTTCATATACTCTTGCTAAGGAAGTTACAGGAAGACAGAGATTTACAGCATTGGCATTGCTTCAGGACAGATGCAATGTTAATGTATATTCTAAAGATGTTGATAAAAGACTGGAAAAAGTTAATTTCTGTGGATATGCAGATTATTATACACAGATGCCGGATATATTCAGGAAGAGCCGTATTAATCTTAATGTATCCCTGTGTACTATTCAGACAGGAATTCCGTTAAGAATTCTTGATGTTATGGCATGTGGAGGCTTTGTATTAACTAATGCACAACCAGAATTATTTGAATACTTTGATGTGGGTAACGATCTTGTTGTTTATGAAGATATGAAAGATATGGTTATGAAAGTTATGTATTATCTGAAACATGATGAGAAACGTATTAGAATAGCAGAGAATGGTCACAGAAAGGTTCGCGAAAAGTTTTCTTTTGATGACAGGTTAAAGACGTTGTTAGAAATATAGGAGAAGTTTATGAGTGGGGAAAAGATATCAGTAATTATACCCTGTTATAATGTTAAGGATATGGTATCAGAGTGTCTTGATAGTATTGTAGCTCAGACAATAGGGCTTGAACATCTGGAGATTATTCTGATTGATGATGCATCTGCAGATGAGACTGTAAGTGTTTTGAAAAAATATGAAGAAAAATATCCGGACAATATTATGCTTGTTTTATGTGAAAAGAATGGCAGGCAGGGAACAGCAAGAAATATTGGCTTATCATATGCAACAGGAGATTTTATAAGTTTTGTTGATTCTGATGACTGGATTCATCCTGACATGTATAAAGTACTTGTTGATATTATGAATAAGAATGAATGTGATGTGGTACAGTTCAGATATATGGAAACAAAAGACAAGCCTGAAGAAATGTCTCGTGCAATAGATAATATTGATTACAAGATAGTAGATTATTCATGCAATAGAAAAGAAAAATTGTTAAATTCACAGATACTTAATGAATCATGTACAACTAAATTATACCGTAAATCATTAATTGATTGTGCTAATGTAAGATATGCAGAAGGAGTTGCATATGAAGAGCCCATGTTTACATATCCAATGAAATTCTATGTGAACAAGGTAGCGGTTACAGAAACAAAGCTTTATTATTACAGATATAATGAAAAAGGTACAATGTTATCATATATGAATAATCCTTCTACAATGGTTCAACATCTTCAGGTTCAGCTTAATGTTTATTTAACAATGCTCCAATCGGATTTTTTTAACGAATATAAAGATGAGATTGACTTGTATTTTATACATTCTTTTTATGCGGAGACGTTTTACTTTATGGCAGGCAGAGGGATGCCTATGTTAGCTGTTATGTTGCGCTATATGGCAAAAACGGTAAAAGAATATGTACCGGATTACAGAAATAATCCGTATATTGGCTTACCAGGGGTAAAAGAGGAGATGAAAAGCCTTGAATTGATTGATAAACTGAATCTGACTGATAAAGAATTAGAGTATTGTGCAAGTGAGTATATGAAGGGATTGTCGTTAGCATAGACTAGGTAATTAATATATGAAAATATTATATTATACATGGAATGAGATAATAAAAACAGATGTAATCCAGACATTTATAAAAATGGGATATGAAGTCAGTTCCTTTGAATATGAGTTAAAAAGTTATATAAAAGATGTTGAGTTTCTTGAAAGATTAGAATCTGAATTAAATAGGGCAAATCAGTCTGGAAAAGGATATGATTTTATTTTTTCGTGTAATTTTATACCTCTGATTTCTAAGATTGCGTTGAGAAATAAGACGCCATATGTCTGTTGGATATATGACAGCCCATGTATGACTATGTATTCGGAGATGGTATTCAATCCTTATAATTATATGTTTCATTTCGATTTATCAGAAGTTGAACGGGTAAAAAAGCTTGGGGTTTCACATATATATCATCTTCCATTGGCAGTGAATATTGAGAGAGTGAACAATGTTATTAAACAAGCAACAACTGTAAGCTGGAAATATGTAAACAATGGTGTTGCGTTTATGGGAAATCTGTATAATGATGAAGTGGATTTTATTGAAAGTATAGCAGGATTACCAGATTATGAAAAGGGATATATGAAAAGTCTGGAATTAGCACAACTTACAATGCCAGGAACAGATTTGATAGAAGAACTTTTTGATGATTATTATAATCAAAGACTGAATAGATATGTAAGTTTTTCGAAAGAAAAAGAATTTTTTATTAAGGACACGGAACTGGCATTAAATATGATTAAAAAGAATATTTCATCTATGGAAAGAATCAAAATGTTAGAAATACTATCTTCAAAATGCGATGTGACATTATATTCTGATTCTAAGAAGCAATGTCTGCCTGCGGTAAGAAAAAGAGGATATATTGATTATATGAAAGAGATGCCGGTGATGTTTGCTAATAGCAAAGTTAATCTTAACATAACATTAAGAAATATTAAGACAGGCATTCCATAAAGAGCTTTAGATATAATGGGGGCAGGAGGATTTCTTCTTACTAATTATTGTTATGAGTTAAGTGAATATATGAATGATGGAGATGACTATGTAACATTCATTGACTCAGAGGAATGTTGTGACAAAGCAGAGTTCTATATTAAGCATGATGAGAAGAGAAAGAGAATAGCAAGAAACGGACAGGATAAGATTATAAAAATGTTTACATATGATAATCAGATTTCTAAAATGATGGAAATATTAAGAAAGGAAATTTCCTGATGAATATACTTATTTTTGAATATAATAATTTTGGAACAGAAGATGTTAAAGAATGTCTTGAAAAAAAGGGGTACAAATATACTGTTGTAGAGACAGATGAGTATAGAAACAGGGTGAGTCCGGAATTTGACAGGTTGTTTGAAGAGAAGTTTAGCGAGGGAATAAATGGAGAGAAATATGATTGCGTATTCACATTTAATTATAGCCCTGTTATATCTAATAATTGCAAGGCAAGAAATGTTCCATATATAGCATTAGTTTATGACAGCCCTCAGGTTTTGTTGTATTCGTATACGATAATTAATACATGTAATTATGTGTTTATATTTGATAAAACTCAATATATGGAATTAAAAAAAGAGGGTATAAATACTGTGTATTATGTTCCATTAGCGGTTAATACAGACAGAATGAAGAGAATGTCTGCTGCTCAGGAGCAGAATAGAAGCAGATTCACAGAGGTATATGGTGGGGATATAGCATTTGTTGGAGCAATGTATAATGAAAAGCATAATCTGTATGATAAATTAGATGGTATATCTGATTTTACACGAGGATATCTGGATTCTGTTATGAATGCACAGAGAAAAGTGTATGGGCATTTCTTTCTTGAAGAGGTGCTTAATGGAGAGATTCTTAAAGATATGCTTAATAGTCTGCCACTGGAGCCAAATAACGATGGAGTTGAAACAATACAATATCTGTATGCTGATTATTTTCTTGCAAGAAAGATGGCTAATGATGACAGGACAGAGATTATGTCAAGGCTTGGACGGGATTTTGGAAAAGAATACATGGTTAATCTGTTTACATTTAATGAAACACCAATGCTGCTGAATGTGAATAACAGGGGACCTGTTGATTATTATAATGATATGCCATATATATTTAATAATACAAGAATTAATCTTAATATTACATTGAGAAGTATTAAATCAGGAATTCCACTCAGAGGAATGGATGTAATGGGAGCAGGTGGCTTTCTTATGTCTAATTATCAGGCTGATTATTATGACTGGTTTGTTCCAGGAGAGGATATGGTTATGTATGAATCTGTAGATGATCTTAGCGATAAATGCAGATATTATCTCTCACATGACAATGAGAGAAAACAGATAGCAGCGAATGGATATGGAAAGATATCAGAGTTTCATACTTATGATGTAAGATTTAAAGAAATGTTTGATGTTGTGTTCAATTAGCATTAAAGCGTTTTCTACCCATTAATGGGCAGGAAACGCTTTATCTATTATCTGCAGGACACGGATATCATATGTGTGATATTTTTTAATTGTTTCGTAACCATGCCTTGCTATTTCTTTTCTTTCGTCATCATGTTCAAGGTAGTATGAACATAATTCTTTCAAATGTGTTTCGCTTTCATAAGCTACAAGGTCTTTGCCAATTTCAAAGAATTCCGGAAGTTCAGCCTGATAATTGGTTATAAGGAAACCGCCACAGCCAAGAACATCAAATATTCTAAGAGATAATCCTGAGCGGATTGATTTTGCAGTGATATTGATATTGATTTTGCTGTTATTAAATATAAGCGGCATCTCTGTCAGGGATTTTGCAAAACCCCTATTATGTATATCAGGCATGCCTGAAGTATCGCTTCCGGTGTATATATCGACGTTGAAATTATCAGACAGCATGCGCAACATTCTCAAACGTTCCTGTTCGGCAACTTTTACACTTAAATAGTATTGTGCAACAAGTGCTTTGATGTTTTTTCGTGAGCTGGCAGGAAATTCATAATGGTCAGGTATGCTTTCAAGAAGTTTTTCTGCCATATCTTCTGTTAGCATGCTTTCTATAAAATTAAAACCATACACACCAATCTGTGCATTAATAATTCCGTCAACAAAACCTCTTTCATAATCGGAAAGTACAGCGTTATTAAATGGACATTTTTCCTGATAGGTTGAGCCGATGAATGATATGTCGCTGGCATATTTTTTCTTATCAGAATAAGAAGCGAGACTGATTATTTCGTCGGTTCTTGAAGTGTTAGCTGCGAGCGGCATATGAAAAATGTGTCCTTTGTTGTACTGTTCGAATTCTTCATAAAGCATTTTGTCAAAAAGAAATATCCTGTTTACAGGATTGGAAATAGCATTTGAATATAATTCAAGAACAGGACTGTCAACGATAAGGCTTATATATGTTATGTTAAGAAGCTGGCATATATCTGAAAGCCATGGAAAAAAGTTGATTGTGAATGCAAATGCGAATCCTCCTTTAGTAAGCACAGAAGAGGCAAGTGCCGCACTTTCGGATGGTATGATTGATTTATTATATATCTCAGCACTTTCTTCAACAATCTCTAATCCGATGCGTTTAAAGGCATCTATTATATCAGGCTCACAGAGACTGCCATATCTGTATATGTATATTTTCATAAGTATCCCCTTTTACAAAATATTTATGTAAACTATTATATATTAACTAGGTTGGCAATTGCTATGGCAAATGTTATAATTTTAATTAGTTTATAATGTGTTCAGATAATATGGGGGAATTGGAGTGAAAAAACTAAGTATTGTTGTACCATGTTATAATGTTGAAAAATATATTGACAGATGCGTGAATTCTTTGGTTAATCAGACGCTTTCACATTCAGAGTACGAAATTATCCTTGTTGATGACGCATCTGCTGATGATACTTGGAAGCATATTACTGATTGGGAACAGAGATTCCCTGAACTTATAATGGCTATTCATTGTGATGAGAATGGAAAGATGGGTAAGGCAAGAAATATTGGAGTTTCTTATGCTTCGGGAGAGTATATAGGTTATACTGACAGTGATGACTGGGTTGAACCTGATATGTATAAAACATTGCTTGATGAGGCGTATGCAGGTAATCAGGATATTGTTGTATGCCGATCAATGCGTGATGCAGGTAATGGCATAATTGATAATCCTGGAACTGGTTCAGTGAAGAAAATATATATAGATATGGATAGTAAGAGAAGAGAGCTGCTTGTAACCAATGAAATGAGTTATGTTGTATGGGATAAGATAATTAAGCGGGATTTGTTATTAAACAATAATATTGTTTTTCCCGAGGGGATTGCTTATGAGGATATATATTATGGAACGCTGCTTCATGTATATGCCAGACGAATTGCCTTTGTAGACAGAATTTTTTATCATTATTATGTCAATCCTAAGTCAACTGTACTATCTAAGAATGCTGAATATCATAAGGATATTATGATTTCTAATATGCTTTTGTATAAACAACTTAAGGAAAGGGGAGTGTGGGATTGTTTTCATGATGAACTTGAACTGGATTTGTTGTTTACATGGTATCTAGGGACTATGAAGGTGATTTGTTTAAGGTATGAAAAACCTCCATATGATATGTATATTCAGTTAAAGAATGATGTACTTGAGGCAATGCCAGGATGTGTTAATAATCCATATATTAAGACAAGCATGAAAGAGTTTTATCAGCTATTAGTTGAACTTCTGGATTGTGATGTTACACCTGATATATTATATCAGGTGGCAGACAATTTTAGAAAAGTGTAATATGTATATGGCAATGTTGTTATTTTTTAAAGAACGGAGAAAATCATGACAGATAAGAATACATTTTATAATATGTTAAAGAGTAATGCCGAGAGCCAGCCAGACGCTGTGGCTGTCGTTTATGATACGATGAAGGTTACTTATGCGAAGCTATTTGATGATGTAACTAAGAAGGCATTACATTTTCAGAAATTTGAAGGAAAGAGGATTGCAATATTCGGGCCGGCTTCATATAGATGGATCGTTAATATGTTCGGAACGATTGTTGCGGGAAAGGAGCTTGCACTTGTTGATTTCTTCCTTCCTCATGATTCGAGGGTTGACCTTCTTAAGAAGACGGAAGTTAATTATACACTGACATCTACTAACCAGTATATTCTCTCTGATGAGAATTCTATTATCATATCAAGTGCTGAGAAGGATAATGTTGACGGACTTATATATGATGAGAATACGCAGGAGGGCGATATTATCATGTTTACGGCTACAGCTAATGAATGTGATAAGCCGGTTGTTCTGTCTGTTGATAATATTCTTAATGCTGTTATGGCTATAAACAGCAGGGTTGAATGTACAAGTGATGATATTGTGCTTGCACAGATTTCGCTTCATAATGAATTTGGATTTATATACAGCCTCATATGGCCTCTGTATAATGGTGCTATGGTGTGTATAGGCAGAGGCTTAAGACATGTTGATGCAGATACTTATTATTATAATCCAACTATTCTTATAGGTACTCCTTCTATGATTGACTATCAGCGAGCTATAAGTGGGTTTAATAAAGAACTCAATACTATTATCATAGGTGGTGCAAGCTGCCCGTTCAGACTTTTTGAGAATCTCTGTGACAGTGATTTGAAGGTTTATAATATATATGGAATGACAGAGACTTCGGGTTGTGTAGGGGTTAATGAGCTTTACGATGGTTCGTATACTCTTTTTGATAATAATGCAGTATCTATTGCTGATGATGGAGAGATTATTGTAAGTGGACCATGTGTCATGAAAGGCTATTATAATGACGTGGAGTCTACTGAAAATGTATTAAAAGACGGTATGTATCATACAGGTGATTACGGAAGGATTAACAATGCCGGCAGACTTGTTCTGTTGCAGCGCAATCCGGATATTATTCTGTTGCCTACAGGTGAGAAGATAAGCCGTGTAAGAACTAATGAACAGATTACAGCTATTAATGGAGTTGCAGAAGGTTTTATAATATTTTACAATAACAGGCTTACGGCGGTTATTGTGCCTATTGATAAGAGTGCAACTGAGGATATATTCAAGAGACGTATTGACAAGTATAACGAGAAAAAAGGTTACCGCTGGGAGATTCAGAAGATTGTGTTAAGAAAAGAACCTTTGCCAAGAAAGTCTGATGGCACGGTTGATGAGGAAGCTGTATGCGAGTTTATTGGTGATTAATATTAACTTTCCACCAATCCAGCCGATATATATTCTATAAGTTCATAAAGAAAGGTGATTAGAATCATGGATGATTACAGACAGCAGCAGATAGATGTACTTAAGGAAGCTGTTCCTTACAGCGAGAAGCTTATTGGAGCAATAGAGAAAGTTTCAGAAGAACTTTCAGGAGTTCCTTTTCCAGAGACTCATGATGCGGTGAATGTTATTATTGAAGGGCTTAACTGGCTTTTTGAAGTATATAATGGAACTAAGGATATTATTGAGGCTGGGGCAGTTGACGAGGCAGAAGCTAATTCTGGTGTTAAGGAGCTTTCAGAGGCTGTAAAGGCTGATGATGATGTGACTGTTTCTAAAGCGCTTGTAAGGCTTAGTACATTTGTTAAGCAGTTACATGATGCAGGAAGCAGACTGATTAATGAATAATAAGAAACATAAAGGCATCCGCCGGTTTATGTATTACATGAACCAGACGGATGCCTTATTTTATATTATGGTAGTTAGATATAGCCATTAAACATCATGCCTGAGTAGGCAGAAAGATTATAAGGGTCATTCACAGGCTTATGTGGATTCTTATAAGCGACAATCTTATTGTTTACATAGTTCATAGGGTTGATGGAGATATCATCAGCCTTTCTTTGGATTGATTTCTTGAATGAATCCAAAGCGTTAAATACATCGGAAAGTGTGCCGTCAGAAGCAGCTTTCTGAATAACCACCTTATTAACTTCAAGCGAACCCTCATCACTTACTGTAAGTCCATTGCGTTCAAGCTGTGGCTGGTAAGCCTTCATTATTCTTGAAAATTCTTTCTTTAACTTGGCATTGCCCTCAAACTTATCGTTCTCTTTATCTGCGGCGATGGAAACAAGTCTGTTGTAGCCGGAAACAAGTTCTGTAATGCTTTCTGTGATTGAATCAGCATCATCTTTAAGACTGATGGTTGCCGGCTTGTCAGTTGTATTATGAAATGATATTGCAAATGTTTTGTTAATTGTTATGTCATTCGAAGCAGATGAGCGTTCTTCTCCATTGACAGAAAAGATTGCATTGCTAGGATACTGTGTTACACGGTCAAGACCATATGTTTCAATGAAGTTAGTGTTCTTCTCCATAGTAGGCTCATCAAAACCTTCCACGAAATCAGGATTGTCTGTCTGAATATCGTTATTAGGCCTGATGTTAAATATTGTAGGCTTGATTACACTTACACCTGTCATGTCTGATTCAATGTTCAGCGCAGTATTGCCGAGGCTGTCTTCACTTACAGAAGCATTAAGTCCGATATTGGAACGGTTAATAAGTCTGGCAAGCTTGTTCTGTATGTCAGAATTGCTCTCTTCCTCATCTACATTAAACTGGAATTCATAGGTCAGATTATTGATGTTCAAATCAAATGAATAATCTCCTGGTTTAACTGTGCGGCTGTTAGGCTGCAGGTAATGTCCGGTATTAATCTGGCTTGTTGCAAGCTGGTGGACTTCTATATCAAGGCTTGTATCATCGGCAGATGAGCTGTCGCCTATAAATGTGGCTGTTACCGCATCAGGATTGTCTGACACTGCTGATTTCTTAAATACCATGCCGTGACCGTCGCTTCCTGAAAGCTCATTGGCAATGTTACTTAATTCTCTGGCATTCTCTTTAAGGTCGATTGCATATTTCTGCGCAGCCTCTGACATATCTGCCTTATATGTAGGAGTCTGACTGTTAGATTTCAGAACTCTGCCATATGTATTCTTTAATTGTGCTTTAGTGTGTGTATCGTACTTTGAGTTAGTCTTATGTCCATACTGGGCAAGATAATAGCTGTACACGCTGCTGATCATAACAGTCACCTCCTTGTCTGTAATAATCGGTAGAAAATGTAAGGAAATCCATTTCCTTATATATATCGTATGTTTTTGTACAAATATTATAATATGAAGTTCATTTTTTGTCACTATATTTTCTTTAAAAAAGTTGTTGACG
>ULMA01037223.1_pt1 | contig 17540 bp, 14 predicted proteins | sample 1951551 | NCBI WGS metagenome assembly ULMA01 (sample SAMEA4835540, study PRJEB28245) | human gut metagenome | biome: gut microbiome; material: fecal sample | place: Denmark | collected 2008
CCTTATTTGCGAATCAGTTATTTCCTGATTGCGTCTGAACTCTAGCTGAAACTGTAGGACCAAGATCACGGCCGATTGCTGTTGCACCAACCAACATGATTTCTGGCTTGAACTCATTGATAACTGAAGCAAGTGCGTGTGCATATGGCTCAGTTCTGTAATTCTTCAACTCTGGATCGTCTACTACGATTACCTTATCTGCACCGTAAGCAGCAAGCTCGTCTACAAGTCCTGAAACATCAGAACCAACCAATACTGCTGTTACTTCTGTGCCTAACTTCTCTGCAAGTCTCTTTCCTTCGCCAACAAGCTCGAAAGAGATTCCGCTTAATACATTATCTACCTGCTGTGCAAAGACGAATACGCCCTTGTACTTTGCTAATTCTTCTGCATTCATTGCTCCCATTTTATTCACCACTTTTCCTTTTTAATTAAATTACGTGCTTATCCTTCAGTTTACCAACAATATAGCTTACTGGATCTGCGTCTTCCGGAGCCATCTCGCCCTGACCCTTCTTAACCTTGTCAGAAGCTCTTGCGATCTTCGTTGGAGAACCATTCAAACCGATGTTTGAATCATCAACATCTACAAGATCTGCTCTACCAAGAGTTGTGATCTCTGCATTGACTGCATCGAAGATTCCACCTGGTGTCATATATCTTGGATCATTTAATTCAGAAAGTGCTGTGATAAGACATGGCATCTGAGCCTTTACCATATGGTAACCGTCATCATACTGACGCTTAACGATTACGCTGTCTCCATCTACCTTGATCTCCTGTGCATAAGAGATAACTGGAAGTCCAAGATGCTCAGCGATCTGAGGACCAACCTGAGCTGTATCACCATCGATAGCCTGACGGCCTGTGATGATCAGATCATAGTCAAGCTTTCTGATCGCACCAGCGATTGTTGTAGATGTTGCCCAAGTATCAGCACCACCAAGTACACGGTCTGTTACAAGAACACCCTTGTCAGCGCCCATAGCGATTGCTTCCTGAAGAACATCTGCAGCCTTTGGAAGTCCCATTGTAAGAACTGTAACCTCAGCGCCATACTGATCCTTCAGTCTAAGAGCTGCCTCAAGACCAGCCTTATCATCTGGGTTCATAATTGTGAGCATTGCTCCTCTATTCAATGTACCATCCGGGTTGAACTGTACGCCACCCTTTGTATCAGGTACCTGCTTAATACATACGATAATTTTCACGATAAGTACCTCCTTACTTTAACAAGTTTGCTGAGATAACCATACGCTGTACTTCTGAAGTACCTTCGTAGATCTCTGTGATCTTAGCATCTCTCATCATACGCTCAACGTCATACTCCTTGATGTAACCATAACCACCATGAAGCTGTACACACTTTGTTGTTACTTCCATAGCAACCTCAGCAGCATAAAGCTTAGCCATAGCAGCCTCTACAGAGTAAGAAACCTTAGCGCCACTCTGATACTCATCTTTCTTTCTTGCAGCCTTGTATACAAGAAGCTTAGCAGCCTCGATCTTTGTAGCAAGATCAGCAAGTACAAACTGTGTATTCTGGAACTGGGCAATTGATCTACCAAACTGCTTTCTTTCCTTTACATAGTTTACAGTTGTCTCAAGAGCGCCCTCAGCGATACCAAGTGCCTGAGCAGCGATACCGATACGACCACCATCGAGTGTGTGCATAGCGATATTGAAGCCCTTGCCCTTCTGTCCAAGAAGTGCATCCTTAGGGATACGGCAGTCTGTGAAGATCAACTCATATGTAGAAGAACCACAGATACCCATCTTGTTTTCCTTTGTACCAAATGTAAATCCAGGTGTTCCCTTCTCTACGATAAATGCAGAAATCTCTTTCATCTTTCTGCCACGCTTCTCGATGATACCTGTAACAGCGATAACGATATATACGTCAGCTTCCTTACCATTTGTAATGAAGCACTTAGAACCATTCAGTACCCACTCGTCACCATCAAGAACTGCCTTTGTCTGCTGTCCCTGTGCATCTGTACCGGCACCTGGCTCTGTCAGGCCGAACGCACCGAGCTTCTTACCAGATGCAAGATCCGGAACATACTTTGCCTTCTGCTCTGGTGTACCAAATGTTACGATCGGGTCTACACACAGAGATGTATGTGCAGATACGATTACACCTGTTGTACCACAAACCTTAGAAAGCTCTTCTACACACATAACATATGTGAGAATATCACAGCCCTGTCCGCCTAATTCCTTAGAAACAGGAATTCCTAAGAAACCATACTTTGCCATCTTGTCTACAGTCTCTCTTGGAAATCTGTGCTGCTCATCAATTTCCTGCGCAAGAGGCTTTACTTCGTTCTGCGCAAAATCCTTGAACAGAGTCTGCGCCATTTCATACTTCTTGTCTAAAGTGAAATCCATTCTTTCTATCCTCCATAATAGATTGATTATTACATCCGCACATGGCTGAAAAGCCACGTGCGGGGATTGTACGCTTATTACTGAGCGTCAACAGGTGTCTTTGTGCGATCTGCGTTGTATACATAGAAGCCCTTGCCTGTCTTACAGCCGAGGTTTCCACCACGTACCATCTTACGAAGCAATGGACATGCACGATACTTGCTGTCGCCTGTTTCCTTGTACAGAACATCCATGATTGCAAGGCAGATATCCAGGCCCACGAAATCACCTAACTCAAGTGGTCCCATTGGGTGGTTTGCACCAAGCTTCATAGCTGCATCGATACCAGCGATATCAGAAACACCTTCCATCTTAATGAAAGCTGCTTCGTTGATCATTGGGATAAGGATACGGTTTACAACGAAACCGGCAGCCTCATTTACCTGAACAGGTGTCTTGCCGATCTCTTCAGAGATCTTGATGATCTTATCAACTGTCTCCTGTGGAGTATTTACACCAGCGATAACCTCAACAAGTTTCATTCTGTCAGCAGGATTGAAGAAATGCATACCGATCATAGGACGTGTAAGACCATTTCCAATCTCTGTGATAGAAAGTGAAGATGTATTAGAAGCGAAGATACACTCTGGCTTTGCAATCTTGTCAAGCTCAGCAAATGTTGTCTTCTTAACTCCCATATCCTCAAATGCAGCTTCTACGATCAGATCGCAGTCTGCACAGAGATTTTCCTTCAGACCAGGTGTGATGCTTGCAAGAATCGCATCTACCTTCTCCTGTGTCATCTTTCCTTTTTCTACAAGTCTAGCGTAGCCTTTCGCGATCTTATCCTTTCCGCCTTCAGCCCACTCCTGCTTGATGTCGCAAAGTGCAACTTCGTAGCCATCAACCATAGCAAATGCCTTTGCAATGCCCTGTCCCATGGTACCAGCACCAATAATGCCAACCTTCATGTTTATTTCCTCCTTAAAATTTTAATTACTTTTATTATTTGTTCTGGAATGGAACAACCTTTAACTTCTTCTCCTTGTCTTTCTCAAGGAAGTTGCCCATACCTGCCTTCTGGTCTTCTGTCTCGAAGCAGTCACCGAAGAGCTTCTCTTCGATTACAATTGCTGTATCCATATCTACCTGAAGACCATCATTGATTGCCTTCTTGCAGTTTCTGACAGCGATCGGAGCATTTGCTGCGATGCCTGCTGCCATCTTCTTCGCTGCCGGAAGAAGCTCTTCCAATGGATATACAGCGTTTACAAGACCGATTCTGTATGCCTCATCAGCCTTAATATTTCTTGCTGTGTAGATCATCTGCTTTGCCATACCAGCACCTACCAGACGAGCGAGTCTCTGTGTTCCACCAAATCCAGGTGTGATACCAAGACCTGCCTCCGGCTGACCGAATACCGCATTCTCAGAACAGATACGGATGTCACAGCTCATAGAAATCTCACAACCACCGCCAAGTGCAAATCCGTTGATTGCAGCGATTACCGGGATTGGGAATGTCTCGATCTTACGGAATACATCATTTCCCTTCTTACCGAATGCTTCGCCCTCAGCCTTTGTAAGTGTAGACATCTCTCCGATATCAGCACCTGCAACAAATGACTTCTCGCCGGCGCCTGTAAGAACTACGGCTCTTGTTGTATCCAGATCGATTGCATCGAATGTAGCCTCAAGCTCATCCAACACCTGACTATTCAACGCATTCAAAGCCTTTGGTCTGTTGATCGTTACAACGCCTACAAAGCCTTCCTGCTCATAAGTAATAAATTCCATCTTAATCTCCTTAAACTCTATCCAAGTATGTTACGCGGCTCAATTAGTCCTCAATCTTAACGATTGTAGAGCAGCCCATACCACCACCGATACACAGTGTAGCAAGACCTGTCTTAGCGCCTCTTGCCTGCATCTCATGAAGCAATGTAACAAGGATACGGCATCCGGAAGCTCCAACCGGATGACCAAGTGCGATTGCACCACCGTTTGGATTAAGCTGCTTCTCTGTATCAATACCAAGATCCTTACCAACTGCGACTGACTGTGCAGCGAATGCCTCATTTGCCTCGATGATATCGAAATCTTCGATCTTCATGCCTGTCTTAGCCATAACCTTCTTTGTTGCAGCAACAGGTCCGATACCCATGATTGAAGGATCAACACCTGCAAGTGCACCTGCAACGAATGTAGCCATAGGCTTAACACCAAGCTCCTTAGCCTTCTCCTCAGACATAACAACGATTGCTGCTGCACCATCGTTGATACCAGAAGCGTTACCAGCTGTAACGAATCCGCCTGGGTTGATTGTACGAAGCTTAGCCAGAGTCTCAACAGTTGTTCCAGGACGAGGACCCTCATCCTTCTTGAACTCGATCGTCTCTTTCTTCTTCTTAACCATAACTGGAACGATCTCTGCGTCAAATGCACCAGACTCCTGAGCTGCTGCTGCCTTCTGCTGGCTGTTTGCTGCAAATGCATCAAGCTCTTCACGAGTCAGACCCCACTGCTCACAGATGTTATCAGCTGTCTTGATCATGTGGTAATCATTGAATGCATCCCAAAGAGCATCGTTTACCATTGTATCAACGAGCTTGCCATTGTTCATTCTGTAACCAAAACGAGCGTTCATAGCTGCGTAAGGAGCCATAGACATGTTCTCCATACCACCTGCTACAACGATGTCAGCATCGCCAGCCTGAATCATCTGAGCTGCCATGTTAACACAGTTCAGACCAGAACCACAAACTACGTTTACAGTAACAGCAGGTGTCTCGATAGGAAGTCCAGCCTTCAGAGATGCCTGACGAGCTACGTTCTGTCCAAGACCTGCCTGGATTACGCAACCCATATATACATGATCGACCTGATCTGCAGGAACGCCTGCTCTGTTCAGAGCCTCCTTGATTACGATAGAACCTAACACTGGTGCTGGTGTTGTTGAAAGTGCACCACCCATAGTACCGATTGCTGTACGACATGCGCCAGCTAAAACTACTTTCTTTGCCATGTTGAAAATTTCCTCCATTTCGTTTTATTGTTTCTATCTGTGCCGATCATGCATATGTCGACACGCCTAGATAGATAATATCATAATTTCCATGGTTTCGCAATAAAAGAAACCTTTACTTTTGTTTCTTTTTATGTACATTGCGTATACTTTTTTTGTTTTTTGTATTCATTTGCTGCTTCTGGTTTTGCCCCTGCTTCTGTGCAGAATTTTTATGTTGCACATTCGAACGATTTCCAGATTGTTTATTCGATGCGCCATATTGAGATTTTTTCTCATTTGCAGCATTTTTCATCTTCCGCGGTTTGATCAGACAGTTCTTATCGAACCCGATCAGATCCGTCCGTCCTGCTTTCACAAGTGCCTCATGCACCAGATCGTAATTATCCGGATTCCGGTACTGGATCAGTGCCCGCTGCATCGCCTTTTCATGTGGAGAATTTGGCACATATACCTTCTCCATCGTCCGCGGATCCACGCCAGTGTAATACATGCAGGTTGATATCGTCGAAGGTGTCGGATAGAAATCCTGCACCTGTTCCGGCATATAACCCAGATCCCGCAGATATTCCGCCAGTTCCACCGCTTCTTTCAGAGTGGAACCCGGATGCGATGACATGAGATACGGTACCATATACTGCTTCAATCCAAGTTCCTCATTGATCCGTTTGTATTTCTTGCAAAATGCCTGAAAGACTGCATTTTCCGGCTTACCAAGCTTCATCAGTACCTTGTCAGAGATATGTTCCGGCGCCACCTTCAGCTGCCCGCTGACATGGTATTTGCAAAGTTCCCGAAAGAATGTATCATCCTTGTCCGCCATCAGATAATCAAACCGGATACCCGAACGGATAAATACCTTCTTCACCTTCGGCAGACTTCGGAGCTCCCGCAGTAATTTCAGATAATCGGAATGATCCACAATCAGATTCGGACATGGCTTTGGGAACAGACACTGACGGTTCGCACAGACGCCGTATTTCTCCTGTTTCTTGCAGGCGCGCTGCCGGAAATTCGCCGTCGGGCCGCCCACATCATGAATATAGCCCTTAAAATCCGGATCCTTCGTCATCTCTTTCGCTTCTTCTATAATCGAAGCATGACTGCGTGTCTGCAATGTCCGCCCCTGATGAAATGTAAGCGCACAGAAGCTGCACCCGCCAAAGCACCCCCGGTTGCTGACCAGCGAGAATTTGATCTCCGATATCGCAGGGATTCCACCCTGTGCCTCATAAATCGGATGATAGGTCTTCGTATATGGAAGCGCATACACCTCGTCCATCTCCTGCTCCATCAGTGGTTCCGCCGGTGGATTCTGGATCACATATTGATAATCCTTATATTTTTCTACCAGAATCTTCGCGGTGATATGATCTGTGTTATCATATTGGATTTTAAAGCTTCGCGCGTAATTTAATTTGTCTTCCTGCAACGCGTCATACGACGGAAGCTCAATATAGTCTTCATACAGATGTTCCAGATTTCTTGCTTTGTAGACCGTTCCATGAATAAAACTTAAGTCTTTGATGTCGATGCCGCTTTGCAGCGCATCCGCGATCTCCACAATGGCATGCTCACCCATACCATAGATCACAATATCCGCCTGTGCATCAACGAGAATCGAATGTTTCAACTTATTGGACCAGTAATCATAATGTGCCAGCCGGCGCAGACTTGCTTCGATACCGCCTGCCACAATTGCCGCATCCTTGTATTTCTTCCGGATCAGATTGCAGTAAACGATTGTCGCATAATCTGGTCGTTTTCCCATCTCGCCACCCGGGGTGTATGCATCTGTATGCCGTCTTTTCTTGGAAACAGTATAATGGTTCACCATTGAATCCATATTTCCGGCGCACACCAAAAAGGCAAGCTTCGGCCTGCCATAAATCGCAATCGAATTTTCATCCTTCCAGTCTGGCTGTGAAATGATTGCCACTTTATATCCATGTGCCTCTAACACACGGCTGATGATCGCCGGTCCAAAAGATGGATGATCCACATAGGCATCTCCGATCACATAGACAAAGTCCGGCTGTTCCCAGCCCTTTAATTGCATTTCCTTCTGCGTGAGTGGGAGGAACCGCTCATCATATGTATATTCCACACCATGTTCACGCAATGTTTTCTTCTTATTTTCCACGTATTTCTATCCTGTCTCTTACTCTTCCAAGGTTCTTCCGTCCTTGATATAATAATGGGCTGTTCCTGCACCTGTCGCAACAACCTGATCCGGATTCTTGATGTTCACAACCGGGACACCAATCTTATCCATAATAAGCTTGTCCATACCAAATATCTTGCTTCCGCCTCCGGCAAGGATAATACCATGCTCGGATATATCGGAAACCAGTTCCGGTGGTGCCGCCTCCAACATCTCCCGAACGGAATCCAAGATCTGATCTGTCTCCTCCTGACACGCCTCGATCATCTCAGAGGATTTGACTGCCATCTTCGTTGGAAGTCCGCGCACCAGTTCCTTTCCACGTGCATACCCGATCGCATCCTGTTCCCGCGGATACACAGAACCAATGTCCTTCTTCAACTGTTCGGCAGAGCTTTCGCCCAGCAGCACATTATGACGTTTCCGCATATAACGGATGATTGCCTCATCGAAATCATCGCCACCAATCTTGATGGAACTGCTATGCTGCACACCGCCTCTTGCTACGATTGCAATATCCGTCGTTCCCGCACCGATATCCACAACCATCGCACCAACTGCCGACTCAATATCCACACCTGCACCGATGGCTGCCGCAAATGGTTCCTCAAGCACATACACATTCTTTGCACCGGTACGGTATACTGCATCACACGCTGCACGCCGCTGTACGTCCGTGACACCACTTGGCACACAGACGCAGATGTTTGGTTTGCCCCAGATCTTTCGTTTTGCAATCGCTGACTTCACATAGATCTTGAGCATACGCTCCGTCATAATATAATCGGAGATAACACCATTCCGGATCGGACGTGTCACCTCAATATCCTCCGGTGTCTTTCCAAGCATCTTTTTGGCTTTATTTCCAACCGCAATGATCTTTTTACTTTTAGCCTCATATGCAACCACCGATGGCTGGTTGACTACGATTCCTTTGTCTTTTATGTATATGACCGTATTCGATGTTCCAAGGTCTATACCGATATCTATATTTACCACGTTTTATACCTCTTATCTTCTGGTTTCTTATTTATCATCCCGTCTATTGGCTTATCACGTAAAAAGCCGATGCTTAAATTATAAGCATCGGCTCTGATTTTTTCAACGATTATTTAAAATCTTCACTTAGTAAATATTTCCGGCTGGAACCTTTTGCCTTCTCACGATCGTCACATTTGAGCATTGCCTCATCGCAAGCCTTGAGCATACGATCGATATTTCCAGACTCCATTGCCATCAGGAGATTCTTTACAGTGCCTTCTACAGAATCATCTGTCTTAAAGCCCTGCTGTTTGAAATATCCCTTTGCAATCGCAAGCATATCCTGTGTAGAAATGCCTTCCATATTGATCTGGTGTGTAAACTTATCCTTGGCATCTCCAGTCGCTCCAAACAAGCGGTTGATAGACTCAGTCGCACCTGTCAGAATCACAACAACATCGTTTACATCCTTGGCTGTAAGTTTCATCAGCTCTGTCATCTTATCTGGTGCGATCAGACCTGCATTTTCAACAACCATACATCCACCGGCAAGCTTTGACATTGCATCTGCAAGTTTAACCTTGTTCAATGCCTGTGCCTTGATCTTCGCGATCGTCTTCGCCTTGCAGATTCCCATATCGTAGAAGCTTCTTGCGAAATCTTCTCCGACACTGGTCAGACCAAATCCGTGATCACCCATCATACATACGTTACGATTCTCCTGATCAACAGTAATTGCATTGAATGTATCCACGAGACTCTTTCCGGATTTCTCCATCTTTGTATACTTTTCAAGGTAAGATGCAGCAAGTGGAAGTTTTCCTTCCTCCGCTGGCTGTGTCAGGTCGATCTGAATGCTGTCTGCCTGCTCTGCCGCCTTCAGCGCTTCCTCTTCAGCCTTCTTTGCAGCCTCTAAAATCTTGCGGGCTTCCTCAGCCTTCGCCTTTGCTTCCGCCTCTGCCTTTGCAGCTTCCTCGGCTGCCTTCTTGCGAGCCTCTTCTTCTGCCTTTGCAGCAAGTTCTTCCGCTGCCTTCTTCTTTGCTTCCTCTTCGGCTTTCTTCTTTGCTTCCGCCTCTGCCTTCTTCTTAGCTTCTTCTTCAGCCTTCTTGCGTTTCTCTTCCTCAGCCTTTGCCTTTGCGGCTTCTTCCGCTGCCTTCTTTGCATCTGCCTCTGCCTTCTTACGAGCTTCCTCAGCTGCCTTTAGTGCGGCCTCTTCCGCCTTCTTTGCTTCTTCTAAGATACGCATAGCCTCTTCGGCTTTCTTACGGGCTTCTTCGGCTGCTTTCTTTGCTTCTTCCTCAGCCTTCTTACGGGCTTCTGCTTCGGCTTTCTTCTTGGCTTCTTCCTCTGCCTTCTTCTTTGCTTCCGCCTCTGCCTTCTTCTTTGCCTCTGCTTCGGCTTTCTTCTTTGCTTCTTCCTCAGCTTTCTTCTTTGCTTCTGCTTCGGCTTTCTTCTTGGCTTCTTCCTCAGCACGCTTCCGATTCTCTTCTGCACGCTTTGTTGCTTCTTCTTCTGCCTTCTGTGCCTGTTCTAAGATACGCTTTGCTTCTTCGGCTTTCTTCTTTGCCTCTTCCGCCTTCTTCAAAGCTTCCTGCTTTGCCTTGGCTCTTGCCTCTTCCTCAGCCTTCTTGCGGGCTTCCTCGGCTGCTTTCAGACGTGCCTCTTCCGCTTTCTTACGTTTTTCTTCCTCTTCTGCCTTGAGGCGTGCCTCCTCGGCTGCACGTTTCTCAGCGGCTGCAGCTGCACGCTGTCTGGCTGCTGCTTCTGCGATTCTACGCTCCTGTGCAGCTGCCTTTTCTTCTGCCTCTTTCAGCTTCTTTCTTCTGGCTTCTTCTTTCCGCTCAGCTTCCTCAATAGCCGCCTTCTTCTTGGCTGCCTCTGCCTCCGCTGCCTTCTTCGCCATCTCTTCCTGCGCCTTTTTCTTTTCTTCCTCTGCCTTATTCTCAGCATCGCCATACTGCGCAAGCTTTGATATCTCTGCACCCAGAGCATCCTCATCCTCATCGCCAAGATCGTACATACTCTTCACATCATTGGTTGGAGTACTCCGGTTTGGCACAATGCTGATGATATCATCTGCATCATCCTTGGATGCTTTGTTCTCCTGTGCTTTCCACTCTACACCATCGGAAATAATCGTTGTATTTCCCTGTTTTGTAAAGGATGCTTCCTCTTCTGCATCATCCCCATTGATTACCTTTACATCGCCACTGCCACCGGATAATTTTGTAGGACGCAATCTTGCTTTTTCATCATCCTGAGCCTTTTTCTTCTCAGGTGCTTTCTCTTCCTGCTTGTTACCCATGTCAATATTGAGACCAAGTCCTCCAGATGGCTCTGTAGCTCCAAGGCTACCGCCCAGTCCTCCAAGTCCTTTGCTCTCTGTCTTGCCACCTGACAGTCCGCCACCTACTGGTGCTCCAAGTCCGCCGCCAGCCGGCTTATCTAAGGATTTTCCAGACTTATCTGCCTGAATGCCAACACTCATGCCAAGTCCTTCATCACTTGCCTTCTTTGGCTCTTCCTTCGCAGGTTCTGCTGCCTTTGCAGGTGCCTCTTCTGGTTCCTCGTCCTCCAATTTAATACCAAGTTCTGCAGCTTTCTTACGACGTTTTTTCTCTTCGATTTTCGCAAGTTCTTCTGCTGACAGAGTTTTGTATTTTGGCTTATTGTGGTCTGCAGCAGTTTCTCCCGCATCTGCAGCTCCAGACAATTGCATTGCTTCCTGCTCTTTTTTCAGTTTTGCAGCCTTGGCAGCCTTCTCTTTTTCTACCTGTGCTCTTACTGCAGCAATCAATGCTTCTCTTTGATCAATAGCCACTCCCATTGCCTCCTTTCAGTCATACCTTCTCTCGGTCATATCTTCTCGTCAAGAATTATCTGTATTCTTTTACACGTTTTAGCAAATTCTTCTTAACAGAATCTATCTTCAAAGATGCTTTTAACTCATCTCGTGAAGGTCCTTTTTGTACCGGCTGTTCCTCTTTCTTCTCGGCCTGTGGTGTTGTTGGAATCGAGTCTATGCTGATTCCAAGTGATGCAAGTAACGCTTCTGCCTCTCTCTGCATCTGCTCTTCCTTCTGCATGTTCTCTGTCATCTTATCCTGTGCTTCTTCCATGATCTCGTTGAAATTGTTCTCAACGATTTTCACTTCTTTGTGATAATCCGGGAATAACGATGACTTGAATACCGGGAAGTCCAACTTCTTTTTTTCCGGTTTCGTTGTAAATGGAGCTACATGGAATTCCTCTTTCGGTTCTTCCTCCGGCTCCTCGATTTCTTCCTCTGTCTCTGGTTCTTCTTCAACAGCTTCTTCTACTACTGTCTCCTCGATCTCCGGTTCTGACTCGGATTCCACCTCTGGCTCCGGTTCTACAACCTCTGGCTCCTCAATTTCTTCCTCAACCTCCGGTTCTTCTTCGACAGTCTCTTCAATCTCCAGTTCTGTCTCCGGTTCTTCCTCAACAACATCTTCTACTGTCTCTTCGATCTCCAGTTCTGGCTCGGTTTCCACCTCTGGCTCTGGTTCTACGACCTCCGGCTCCTCGATTTCTTCCTCTGCCTCTGGTTCCTCTTCGACAGTCTCTTCAATCTCCAGTTCTGCCTCCGGTTCTTCTTTCACAGATTCTTCCACCGTCTCTTCGATTTCCGATTCTGGTTCGGCTTCAATCTCTGGCTCCGGTTCTACAACCTCTGGCTCCTCGATCTCTTCCTCAACCTCCGGTTCTTCCTCCACAGTTTCTTCAATCTCAGGTTTCGGTTCCGGCATCTTCATCTCTCCGAATTCATCATCCACAGTTTCAGAGAAATCGTCAACCTCATATTCTTCCTCAAAATCTTCCGGCGCCAGTTCCACTGTCTGGAATTCAAACGTCGTTTTCTTGGCTGTTGTCACTTCTGCTTCCTTCGTCTCGGTCTCCTGCGTCACATGTTCCTTGGATGCAAGTTCCTCAATCGTATCCGCTTCTGCTTCAAAACCATCATCTTCATCTACTACGACTACATCTTTTGCAATTGTCCCTTTTCCATGTCTCATATCTTCCGCCTGCCCTGTTGTCTCTGCAATCTCTGATGAAATGTCACTATTTGATTCTTTCGGCTCTTCCGATGGTTTTACATCTTCCGATTCCGATGTTACTTCTTTTGTTTCTTCTATATCAGCATCCGTTGTCTCAGATTCTTCCTCGTGTTTCTTTCTCTTCCGTCTCTGGAAAAATCCCTTCTTTTTTTCTTTTTCCGGTTCTTCCGCTTCTGTCTCAGACGCTTCCTCTGCCGTTTTTTGTTCTGATGTTTCTGTCACAGATGCTTTCTCTGCTGTTTCTTGTTCTGTCACAGTTATTTTCTCAGACGTCTTCTGTTCTGTCTCATCCGCAACTGTCTCAGGCACTTTCGTTTCGGTTTCCGTTTTTTCTTCGGTAGCAGGTTTCACTTCTGCCTCAGTCTTTTCAGCTTCCGCCGCTGCCGCAGCTTCTGCCTTTTCCTGCTGCTTTTGTTTTTTCAGCAGTTTCTTTTCTTTCCGTTGCTCCTCGCGTTCCTGCTTTTTGAGCATCTTCTGCACTTTCTTCTCCGAACCGGCAGGTGTATATGAATCCTCATACATGATCGTAATCTCTGCCTCTTTCGGATGCATCCGCAGATCATCGGCTGCAAGCAGCTCCTGTTCTTCTGCACGAAGTGCCTCCATATCTGGATCATCATCTACAGCTTCAGTGTCCGCATATATATCGAAATATGTATCTACCTTTACTTTTCCAGCTTCGATATCCAATATAATCTGGCTGTTATCGGAATTCTTGAACGATGCATGATATAACTCAGCCAGCGTCGCCGCCTCGTTCTGTTTTTCCTCTTTCTTGTAAAGCAGATATAACTCAAAGCTCCAGTCATAGTCCAGATTGTGTGCATACCCGGCAATCAATGGTTCCAGCGTCTTGTAATCGTCCGCATGTTCATGCTTATTCCAGACATATTCCATGTCCCGGCTGTCATATGCATTGGCATCAAACATATACATATCGTAATACGTCTTTGCCAGCTGGAAATATCCCATCCGCAAATACAGCTCCACAAACGTATACAAAACCCGCTTCGATTCCGGTCCCAGACGATGCGCCATGATCAGACATCGTCTGGCATCCTTATATCTATCATTTTTTATGTAAATCTCTCCACACAGTCTCAGGAACTGTGGGTTCAGGGATTTTGTCAAATCCTGATGTTCCACTAACTCAAGTGCCAGACTATATTCTCTGGAATTCGCCAACTCTTTAATTTTATTTACACTCGCCATGCTGAGTCCTGCGCCCATGCCCTGTCACCTCTGCCAGTTTCATTTTACTTAGTGTCCTTCAAAGACCTTTTCTACCTTCTCGATTACGGTGTCTTTCATGTTGCCTCTTGTCTTTTCATACTGCAATCCTGACTCCATAATCTCCAAAAGTTCCATTCTGTACTCGCTATCAATATCCTTGATGTATTCCATCAATACATCCTTCAGTTCAATGACATATTCCTTCGTCTGCATCTTTGCAAGCATCTCATCTGGATTGAACTTCGATGTACTCTTCATGTCTTCCTGCTTACGTCCACAGATCAGACATTCATCTGCACCAGCCTCGTTTACATAACCACAGTTACATGTCCAGATCATGCCATCGGTACGATACTTCTCGACTGCATCAATACCACGTTTCTCTTTAAGTGCAGATAATCTATGTAACGGCATGCTGACATCGATTGGCTGGTCGTTGCACGCGAATACACCACGGCTTGTCACATATTTGGAGATGCGTACCTTTGCATCCTTCAAAAGCAGAATATCCTTTGCAGGAAGCTTACACTCCATATCCTTGGATTCGATCAGAGAAACATTTCCTTTCTCAAATACAAAATCCAGATCCTTTAACAGCAATCGTTCTTCATACAGGTTTGCCAGCTCGACGTCTGCACGGATTGCACGAATATCATCTTTGTTATAATTAAAGAAATCTGTAGAAATTGTTACCCCATTCTTAGAACCACGTAACCATACACGTACCGGTCTTGGCACCAGACGATTATAGTAGTTGCTGACATACAGAGATTTTTCTGTAACTGGATTCTCCTCTGGCTTCTTCTTCAGGCGAACAGCTGTACCAGAAGCGATCGTTCCTACGGAATAGCTTGCAAACTGTGTATAATTCAGTTCCACGCCAATTACCGCATCCGCTTTCTTTCTTGCTGCGATTGTCTGCAGACGCTTCAGTGCTGTCTCATTTACCTGCTCCAGCTTGCCTGTCAGCTTCTCACTCTCGGAATCTGACATCTCACTCACACCGGCTGCAAACCCCTTGAAAAAGTTCGAGCTAAGTACCGACTGTACATTTACAAATCCCAAATACTCTACGATTTCGTAACCCTCAAAGCCCTGTCCGGACGTCAACATTACTTCTGTCATTTTTATTACCCTCCCAAAATAAAAATAATCGCTCAAATTTACCTTAAATGATACCATACTTCCATCATATTTGAAAGACTTTTTGTATGATTTATAACATTTTCATCAATTATTTTGTGCATATTATGCAAAAATCACCAAATTTCTAAAATGCTAATGGATTTTTATTCTCATATTTGTGGAAATAAAACTCCAAATCAAAATAGGTATGCTCGTCGCTGTCCGCGATCATTTCCCAGTTCTCCAGTTCATCCAGATTCGGGAAATGTGTATCCGCTGCATAATCATAGTTGATCTTCGTCACATGCGCATACTTGCAATACGGAAGCAGCATCTCATAGATCTGTCCGCCACCGATTACAAAAATTTCCTTATCCTCATATTTTTTCAGTTCCTCGAACAGTTCTTCCTTCGAGTGAACAACCGTACCCCCTCGCACGGTATAATTCGGATCAGTCGATAAAATGATATTATCTCTTCCCGCAAGCGGCAGGCCATTCGGGAATCCTGCCAGTGTCTTTCTTCCAAGTACAACGACATTTCCCATTGTCGTCTGTCGGAAGAATTTGTGATCCTCTGGTATTGATACGAGCAGATCGCCCTTGTTTCCAATCGCCCAGTTGTTATCTACTGCTACTATTAAGTCCATATTACCCTCCAAATATTTCACTCTAAACCGCTATTGGTATGTTCTTGATCTGTGGTCCGGTCTGATAATCTTCGATTGTAAAATCATCGACCGTAAAATCATAAAAATCTTTGACATCTGGATTGAGTGTTACTTTCGGCGCCGGATACGTCGGCCGGCTGATCAGCTCTTCCACGATCGGAATGTGTCTGTCATAGATGTGTGCATCTGCGATCACATGAACCAGTTCGCCTGGTTCAAATCCGGTTACCTGTGCCATCATATACACAAGTGCCGCATACTGTACGACATTCCAGTTATTCGCTGCAAGCACATCCTGCGAACGCTGATTTAAGATTGCATTTAATTTGTTGCCTGTGACATTGAACGTCACGCTGTACGCACACGGATACAGGTTCATCTCAGACAGATCCTGATGCACATAAATGTTCGTCATAATACGGCGGCTGTATGGATTATTCTTCAGATCATAGATCACACGATCGACCTGATCCATCATACCCTCTTTGTATTTGTGCTTCACACCGAGCTGGTAACCATACGCCTTGCCGATGGAACCATCTTCGTCTGCCCACGCGTCCCAGATATGACTGTGCAGGTCATGGACGTTATTTGATTTTTTCTGCCAGATCCAGAGCAATTCATCAATTGCGGATTTGATATAAGTTTTTCGAAGTGTGATCGCCGGAAATTCCTCCGCCAGATTATATCGGTTTACAACACCAAACCGTTTGATCGTATATGCCGAAGTCCCATCCTCCCATTTCGGACGCACCTTTTCGCCTTTCGTATCGTAACCGTTCTCAATAATATCCTTACACATCGCAATGAACAAATCATCTGCTTTACTCATGTTTTGTCTCCTTCTCCTATTTTGTGCAGTATTCACAGTCTCACTTGTGAATATGTGCCAATCTTATTTTTTCTGCTTGTATTTTTTTCTTTTTCTGTTAACATAATGCCCATGGAGGTACATTCTATGATTCCAAAAGAATTCGGGCCTCGTCTAAAAATTTCGCGTCGTCAAAAACATCTCAATCAAACCGACATTTCCAAACGACTCAATATTACAAGACAAGCCTACAGTAACTATGAAACGGGAAGATGTGCGCCGCCAGTCGATGTTCTGGCTGAACTTACACTGCTTCTCGAATATGATTTCTTTTCTATTTTTCTGGAAGCGGCTGCTTCCAAATTATTTCATTCCAATTTTCAATTTTATCCAGAAAGCGAGGATCTATCATGTCAGACACAACCACCTTTGGAGCTATGCTCATTCGTCTCCGACTCCACTCCGGTTACACCCAGAAAGAAATAGCCGCATCGACCGGCATCTCACGTTCATCGTATTGTCATCTGGAAGCGGACTACCGAAAGCCAACGATGGAATTTTTTATTAAGCTTTGCATCTTCTATAAGCAAAATCCCGTGAAGCTCCTGCTTCCACTTTTCCCGGAAGAATCCATGGATTCCCAGAAGCATTATCTGCAATATTTAAATTCGTTATGTGAAATCCGATACAAATCAGACACGAAGCGCAATCGAAAGCGCAACGTCAAATGCTGGTCTAAGAAATAGCATCAAAGTTGTTCCCGATCAGAAATCCGGCTTCCGCCTGTTTCCGGTTCTTCTCATATGGATTGCTCTCCGAATACTGAATCTGCGTGGTTGTCTCACCACCAGCAACATACGTTCTGCCACATTCCGGACAGACCCCCATCTTCAATGTCACATTCGCCGATATCAGCTTCGCGCCCGGCTTGCTGCTTTTCTGAATCGCATTCGCCACGTGCTCCCGTTCATGTGCACTTACTTTCGCGTACGATTCTCCTGCCGCAATCTTGCCCGGTGTCTTAAATGACACATCCGGTTCGTTCGAACCATCGACATATTTCCGATTCTTACACGTCTGAC
>ULMA01012926.1_pt1 | contig 15195 bp, 9 predicted proteins | sample 1951551 | NCBI WGS metagenome assembly ULMA01 (sample SAMEA4835540, study PRJEB28245) | human gut metagenome | biome: gut microbiome; material: fecal sample | place: Denmark | collected 2008
AAAGCCACCCGCTAGGCGGGTGGATCTTTACTAGTGAAGTGCTTGCGTTATAGCAATTGGCAAATAACTCGCTTTATGATATTATTTAAGAACATATCCTATTGACTTTATACCTGCTATATAGTGTAGACTGTATCATCATAAAAGAAAGTATATAACGTCGCGGCAGCGTTTTGACAAAAGCTGCTGCCCGCGCTTTAGAATATATATGAATAGAGGATAGGAAGCTTTATGTTCAAAACATTTCTCAGCTATTATAAACCGTATAAGGGTATTCTGCTCTTTCTCGTGATAGGCTCGCTGCTGCGTGCGCTGCTCGAGCTGTTCTTTCCCTATGTAGTGAAGCTGATGCTGGAACAGCAGCTGCCGCTCAAAAATCTGCCGCTGCTCCTTGAATGGTCGGCGGCACTGCTGGCCATGTATCTGGTAAACTTTGGCATGCATTTCAGCATCATCTACTGGGCGCAGTCCATGAGCTATTCCATGGAACGCGACATGCGCCGCGATTTGTTCAGCCATCTGCAAAAGCTGTCCTTCGGCTTTTACGATAAAAACAAAAGCGGCCAGCTGCTTTCGCGCCTCACAAGCGATTTGAGCGAAATTAACGGCTTCGCAGGCAATGCGCCGATTGATCTTATCGTCTGTGGGCTGACGATGGTCGGCACAATGGTTATTCTGATTTACATGAATCCTATGCTGGGCAGCCTTATTGCCTTCCTGCTTCTGGTGAAGGCAGTGCATACCGTTTTCGTCAACCTGCGCATGAAAAAGGCCTTTTTCGCTAATCGTGTGGCAATGGGCGAGGTAACGGGCAAGGCTGCGGAAAGCATTAACGGCGTGCGTCTGATCAAGGCCTTCGCGGGCGAGCGCAGCGATATGGCGCAGTTTATGGAAAAGGCGGATGCCTATCTGACGGTATGTAAAAAATCCTTTAAAATAACCTCATATTTCGTCGGCAGTATGATTTTCTTCAGCAACTTTATCAATGTGGCGATATTAGTCGTGGGCGGTCTGCTGATAAATCAGGGGCTGATGAGCTTCGGCGAGCTGGTGGCCTTCTTCCTCTACGTGGGCCTGTTTATGAAGCCGCTGATGCAGCTTTTAGGCTTCATTCAGGTATATCAGCGCGGCATGGCAGGCTTCAAGCGTTTTTATGAGCTGCTGCAGGAAAAGCCCGAGATTGTTGATGCACCGGATGCTAAAATCTGCCCGCCCTGCAAGGGTAACATCACCTTTGATAACGTCAGCTTTGCCTATGCTGACGGCAGACCTGTTATCCGCAACCTTTCGCTGAGCGTGGCAGCAGGTGAAACTGTGGCCTTTGTGGGCGCTACGGGAGCAGGCAAAACAACTATTGCCAGCCTTTTGCTGCGCTTTTACGAGCCGCAGAGCGGCAGAATTCTGCTGGACGGTAGCGATATCCGTGAATTTACGCAGGAGTCGCTGCGCAGGCAAATCGGCCTGGTGCAGCAGGATGTCTTTCTCTTCGGCGACAGCGTGCGCTATAACATAGCCTACGCTAAACCGAATGCGACAGCGGATGAGGTGCAGGCGGCAGCGAAGGCGGCTGCGGCGGATGAGTTCATTCAAAAGCTGCCTGCAGGCTACGATACCGAGGTGGGTGAGCGCGGCGTGAAGCTGAGCGGCGGCCAGAAGCAGCGCTTGGCGATTGCGCGTGTCTTTCTCAAAAATCCTCCGGTAGTAGTGCTGGATGAGGCTACAAGTGCGCTCGACAATATTACGGAGCAGCAGATACAAAAGGAGCTCGACGAGCTGGCGGTAGGACGCACTACGCTGATTATTGCGCACCGTCTTTCCACCATCCGTCATGCGGACAAGATTGTGGTGCTTGATGAGGGCGCTGTGGTGGAATGCGGCAGCCATGAGGAGCTGCTGGCGCGCAAAGGGCATTATTATAATTTGTATCAGAAGGGGTAAAGCAGAGGCTTGCGGATGCAGGCGTACTGCAGAAAATAATAAAATAAAAATAGCGCACGCTCTTAAAGTGTGCACCGAGAATACAGAAAACCCATGTCTTGCCGATTTCGGCGGGACATGGGTTTTAGTAATTTGTGTTTAATTTTTTCGTATCGAGTTTATTCAGCTTTCAAAGCTTCAACCTGGTCAATAGAGAGAGAAGTAGCTTTGGCAATATCCTGTACATTAAGCCCCATACTTAAAAGACGTTTAGCAGTAGCAATGTTGGCATTTGCTTCGCCTTCAGCAATGCCCTCAGCTTTACCTTCACGTCTTTCATCTAACAAACGTGCTTCCATAAGCATAAATTCTCGCCTCACTTTCGTATCTAATTTGAGATAGCTGATTTCATCGTCAATCTGCTTGGTGAAATCAGTAGTTACAATGTGGTTGTTTACATAATCATAAAAGCTCTTGATGTCCTTAGAAATATCGCCATGCGTACCCTTAGTGTTCAAAATCATGGTGGTTGCTTCATCCGGAAGCTCCAACTTCCGATTTTCCAGACAACATTTTTTAAAGGTATAGACATAATTACCCTTTTCAAAGAAATCGAAAACGCAGATAAAAATGATAAAGGTCGGTGGCAGCAGGTCGTAAGGCTGTCCCTTCTGCAGCAAATCAATATCAAGCAGCGCCTGATAATAACGGGAACGCTTGGGCAGGACGTAGGTATCCGTTTCGGGATTTTTATTGTTTTTCACCTGCATCTCCAGATTATAATGCGTGTTTTTATCATCCGCTACGATGATATCAAGGCGGATGCCGCGACTGGTGTACTCAGGCTCAAGCGTCTTTTCTGCCTCCAGGTACTTGATGTCCGCAATCTCAATCTGCAGCAGCTCCTCCAACAGATGCTTGCAAATGCGCTTGCGCGACATAACCTTTTTGAAGATGAAGTCACTTTGGATCGTCAGGTTCTCAAATTTTGTTAGAAGGTCTTGCATGGTTTCTCTCCTTTCATTTTAACACAGATGCAATAAAAAATACATAAGCAGCGCAAAAACAAAAAAGAGCAGTACCATGACGATTAAAAATCGTCAGTTCGTACTACTCTTAGAATGTACCAGATAAATGGCCTTGCTTAAGCTTCTGCAGAAAAGATGCATCTGCAGGATATACTGCTTATTTAATTGTCCGCAGGTAAATGAGCCGGATGCTTATGCTTACTTGCGGTTTTGAAGAACTTAGTTTAAGTTTACTTGAAATACAGGGGAATGTCAAGGGAGGGAACTTTTCATGCGAACATTATACTTACTATAATCCGGTTATAATACGGGTACTTCTATTTTAGAAATGAAGTTGTCATGCGAATCGGTTGACCAGTAATTTCTTAATGTTTTGATATAAATAATATTATTTGTTTTTAAATTTAGTGCTTGACAAAATTTAATTAAAAACGGTTTTGCTGTATTTACCGCGTCGGCAAAATTGGTATTAACGCAGATTTGCATATACAGGCCGTAAGGCTTTATGTAATTGTGCCGTTTTTTATTAGTCTTGCAGAAAACTTTGTAGGATTTCGGAGAAAAATCGGTAATTGTTTCATTAAAAATAAAACCGCTGATACTATATTCTTTAAGCCCGTTTTGGTCGACAGCCGAATTCAGCAGGGTGGCAGCAGCTAAAAAACGTTCCTTTTGCGGTAAAGAAAGCAGAATATCCTCGCTTACCAAAAAATATTCCTCTTCTCTATAGGACAAGGTAATTTCGTTCAGTTTGCAATCATTGTAGACATTTATGGTATTTATTTTAGATTTTATGTTATCGCATAATTTACTAGTCAGTTCTATTTGTTTTGTCAATTTATGTAATTGTTTGTTGAGCAGAGAAAGAGTATCGTCAGGAGTGCGGTGCTCCAAAAAATTCTTTATATCGTTAAGGTGGAAGCCCATTGTTTTCAAATCCAAAATAATTCCCAAGATGAAAAACTGCTTCAGCGAGTACATGCGATAACCGTTCGAATCTACATAATCAGGCTTAAACAAATCCTTTTTATCGTAGAAAATCAGCGTCTGTTTTGATATGTTATATAATTGCGCCAAGTCACTTGCGTAAAAGAAATTGCTTTTGTCTATCATTTGAAAATCTCTCCTATTGACATTATAGTTACTATATGGAGTATACTGTATCATCGTAACATAAACAACATAATAATGCTAGAGTATAAGCATTAGGTGAGTGTATGAGTGTTTGATGAAGTTGTTAGGAGGTATTGTATTTTTATGTTGAAAATGAACAGAAAAAAAGTTGCCGCTTTATTCATGATTTTTGGAATTTTGCCTCAAAGCGTAAGCTCTGCAGAAGAAAAGCTGGATCAATATAATTTGGACGAAATTGTTGTAACAGCTTCTCAGGAGAAAATTAAGCAGGAGATGAATACTCCCGCTACTACTGAAATTTTCACTGCGGAGGATATTAAAAACTACAACGGCAGCAACGTACAGGAAGTACTGGAATATGCAGCGGGCGCAATTGCCGCTCAACCTACCGGTGTAGGCTCTACCTTTGGTATGAGAGGTCTGACCGGTGCAAGCCGTAACCCGACTATTCTGGTTGACGGTGTTCCTTTAAATATGCAGGGCTTCGGTAACCTGGATGCTATTCCCGTTAATGCTGTTGAAAGAATCGAAATCATCCGCGGTACCGGCGCAGTTCTTTACGGCACCGATACCTTGACCGGTGTTATCAATATTGTTACCAAGCAGACTCCGCAAATTTCCGCAAGTGCAGGCTACGGCAGCAGAGGCAAGCGTCTGGCTACCTTGAATGTAAGCGAAGATAAATTCGCTATGGCATATACACATGACAGAATTGCGGAACGCAACTGGTACACTGCGAAGAAAACATCTCAAGGCAAGTGGATGGAGAAAAACAGTGTTATGTTAAAGTACAAACCTAATGATAATTTATCTATGAGATATATGCTGACTGATAATCAGAATGATTACGATAAGTTTGCTGCCCTCAAAAAGACAGGCTCCAACGAAACCAATATTGTATTCCATGATCTTAATGTAGCATACAACAACAAAGGCCTGGATGTTACCGTGTTCGGTCAGAAGCGTAAATACAAAAACAATGCTTATAACGCAGCTCACGAGCTGATGTCCAAAAATTCTCTGCGCAGAAACAGCTGGAACTATGGCGTAGATGCTAAGTATAATTTTGATATCGGCAAGTTCAACATTACTACCGGTGCGGAAGTGGCTTTGGAAGCAGATTCTCACGGTAACGTTAAAGGCACATCCTTCGATCTGGATATGATTAAACGTCACAGAAAGGCTGTATATATTCAGGCTGTTGACAACATGACCGACAAAACCACCTTATCCTTCGGCGGCCGTGAAGTAATGTATGACGACATGAAGAATGAATTCCTGCCGTCCTTACAATTACTGCACAAGCTTAACAATAAGGATACCGTATTCCTGAACGTCAACAAATCCTTCCGTATGCCTACCATCGGTGACCAATATTCCGACAGCGATTCTATGATTTTCAATGATAACCTTGGCCCCGAAACCGGCTGGAACTATGAAATCGGCTGGAAGAAGCTGTTGTCTCCGCGTGAATTCTTAAAGGTTTCTTTGTACCATTTGGATATCAGCAACAGAATCTTTACGCAGAAAATCGACGATGACCACAGCATGGTTGTCAATGCCAATAAATTCAAAAACACCGGCTTAGAGGTTTCCTATGAAGGCGTTTTGAGCGACCACTGGAGCTTCAAGACCTCTGTTGCATATTCCGATCCTAAGCAGATTGATAAACCGGGTGCCGATTTCAGAAACTGCGATGATAAGCTGCTGATTAACAGCGTTTTAGGCTATAAAAACGGCAAGCTGGCAACCAATCTGTTACATCAATATGCTGCTATGCGTTATCTGTCTTACGCACCGTATTCCGGCAATGGCATCAAGCAATATCTGAGCTTTAATGCTACTTATCAGTTCGATAAAGAAAACAGCGTGAAATTTGCTGTCAACAACATTCTGAACAGAACCGAAGAGATGGCTGCTTCCAGAGGCTGTCTGCTGCCGTACCGTGACTGGTTCATTACTTATGAAAGAACATTTTAATAAAATGCTTTGAAGGTGAACAATGAAAAAGCTGTTTCTGGTAATAATGGCATTGTCCTTATTGTTAGTCACCGGCTGTGGCAAGGAGTCCTTGTCCTCGCAGGAGCAGGGCAGCGGTTATACCGTTGTTGATGCCAGAGGCAAGAAAATAACCTTTGCATCAGCACCGAAAAGAATAGTTTGCTTAAATTACAGCGCTACAGATATTTTGACGGACCTTATACCGACAGAACGGATAATTGCTACGGATATGTGGGCAAGGGAAGAGGATTTGTCGAACTGCTATGAGAAGCTGAAAGGTATTCCTGTATGCGAAAATAATCCTGAGCAGATTATGAAATTTAACCCGGATCTTGTTATTCTGACTGAAGGCAGAGCTAATGAGCTGGCAGATACTCTTGACAGTGTGGGTGTCAAGACCTGTGTATTGCGTCAGCCGAAAACTATACAGGAAATTCCGGATTATATTAAAATTGTTGGTGAGGTAGCAGATACTAAGGCTGCTGCCGACAGCCTGGCAGAAAAGGTTGCCGCATATCTTAAGGCTTCTGCCGGTGGACAGAAAATCGAAAGTGTTCTGCTGATTCATCCTAACGGCGGTATTGGTCAAAAGGGCTCGATGCCTGCTAGCATATGTGAAGCATGTAATATTGAAAATCTGGCTGCAAAGTACGATTTTCCACAGTCCTCCTATCTTAGCAAGGAACAGATTATTGCTATGAATCCACAAAGAATAATAGTGTTGGACTGGTCCTTTGGCGGACAACACAAAAATGCCGAGATACGCAAGGAAGAAATTTTAAATGATCCCAGCTATCAGACTGTTTCAGCCGTGCAAACTGGCAAGGTTGTTATTGTGCCGATGAAATATATGCATTGCTCCAGTCAGTATGTGATGAAAAATCTGGAAGAATTAAAACGTATTATGCGCACAACTCTATAATAAAAAAACAAGCAGTGAACTACGAAAAATAGTTCCTGCTTGTTTTTTAGAATATGTAAATATATGGTATGGGGAAAGTTTATGTTCAAAACATTTCCCGGCTATTACAAAACATAAAAGGAGAAGGTTATGAGAAAAATTGCAATTTACGGTAAGGGCGGTATCGGCAAATCCACCACCACCTCCAATTTATCGGCAGCACTGGCCTTAAAGGGCTACAAGGTTATGCAGGTAGGCTGTGACCCGAAGAGTGACAGCACCAAAAACCTTATGGAGGGCAAACGCATTCCGACAGTATTGGAGCAATTAAAGGAAAAGGGAGAGTCCTTGAAGCTGGAAGATATTGTTTTTGAAGGCTTCGGCGGCGTACTGTGCGTAGAGGCCGGCGGACCTACTCCGGGCATCGGCTGCGCAGGCCGCGGTATTATTTCTGCCTTTGAAAAGCTGGCAGAGCTGGAGGCCTTTGAAACCTATAAGCCTGACATCGTTATCTATGATGTATTGGGTGACGTAGTCTGCGGCGGCTTTGCTATGCCGATTCGCGGCGGCTACGCACGCGAGGTATTCATCGTATCCTCCGGCGAAATGATGGCTTTGTATGCGGCGAATAATATTGCCCAAGCAATCAAAAACTTTGGCCGTCGCGGTTATGCACGCCTGAAGGGCATTATACTTAACGCCAAGAATATCGAAAACGAGCAGGAGCTTGTAGCAAAGGCTGCGGAGGAAATCGGCACCGAGGTTGTGAAGTATGTTCCGCGCAGCGGCGATATCCAGATTGCCGAAAATCAGGGCGGTACCGTCAGTGAGTTTGTGAAGGATTCTCCTATGGTACAGGTATATAACGAACTGGCCGAACGGGTTTTGGCTATGAGTGAGGACGAAGAGGAATAGGAGAAAAATATGGATTTACAAGAAAAGGCAAGGCGCAAGCTGCAGGAAAAACTGAGCGGGCCACCGCAGGCTGTAGGCATTGATGGTAACGAGCTTTTAGGACGTCTGAATCGTTTGAGCAAGGTGCAGACGATTAAGGACATTCCACAATTGACGACGGCACTGTTTCCCGGCACTCATTGTCCGCTGATGGGTGCTGCTATGATTGCAGGCGGTATTAAGGATTGCCTGCTGGTTATCGTCGGTACGGATGAATGCAGCTATTATACTAAAAGCCTGACTCTCAGCGACCGCTACGGTGGTATTAACGGACGCTGTGTTTCTGTAGTGTTGAACAGCCACGATGTTACATTCGGCAGTGTTGAAAGCACGCACAAGGCGTTCAAAGAGATTGTAGCGGAATATCAGCCTAAATGTGTAATGCTTGTGACTACTTGCGTTATTGAGGTTATCGGTGATGATTATGATGCCATTGCCGAGGAGCTGACAAAGCAGTACAGCATTCCGGTAATGGCGGTGCATACCGAGCACTTTAAATGTGAGGATCATTTCCCCGGCTTCGAACGTGCCATTACTGCCTGCCAAAGCATTATGCAGCCACAGGAGTGCGATGGCAGCGTGAATGTTTTGGGACAGCGCTTCGGTGATTTTGCAGATACGGAGCTGTATGCGCTGCTGACAAAGTCCGGTGTGAAAATAGGTGTACAGTTGCCAAGCGGTTGCACAAGTGATGATATTCGTCATGCTCCGGCAGCAAAGGTCAATATTGTTGTCAATGATATTGCTCTGCCGTTGGCGCAGGCTATGCAGGAGCAGTATAACATTCCTTATGTTTACTTCAACCGCTTTGCCGCACCGGAAAAGATTCTGCAGGCCTGTCAGCATCTGTTTGCTTATCTGGCGCTGCCGCTGCCTGCGGAAGTCAGTGCGAAATTCGACGAATGCAAGGCGTTGGAACAGGAAACAATGCCTGTTGTGCAGGGGGTGCCGTATATTTTCGGCAATACGCAGTACGACTGCTTTGAGCTTAACAGCTATCTGTGCCGTTTAGGCCTTGTGCCGCAGCTGATTCAGAGCAACAAGCTGCGCCAAGAGCATTTTGAGGATATCAAAGGCATTCTGGCGACTACCGACCCGTATGTCTGCAAGGCGGCTAATATAGCACCGCTGCAATATGTTTATGATGTACTGCATCCGTGGATTTACATAGGACATGAATTTGGTGAACGTTTGCGCCGCAAGGGAATTGCGCAACTGCACAGCGACCCGGCAGGAAAAATGCTGGGCTTTGAATGCAACACCTTCCTGCTGAAAATTTTGCAGCAGGCTGTGGCTGATGCCAAAGTATTCAGAAAGGAGGCAGGCCTGTGAGCTTAGTTAGATTTTTACCGACACCGTCGGACAGAATGGGAATTATCTGGAGCCTTCTGGCCGTTCAGGGAGCTATTGTACTGGAATACGGCCCTGCGGGTACTACGCATTACAGCATGGGCTTATACGGTGGCTTGGGCCTGCGCTTTCAAAACCGCATGTTCACTACGCATATGAGCGAGGACGATGTTGTAATGGGTGACGTAACACGCCTGGAGGATGCCATCGTTGAATTGGATGAAAGCTATGCGCCGAAGGTTATCTTCGTCGTAGCCTCTTCCGTGACTGCCGTCATCGGAACTGACATCAAGGGCGTGTGCCGCTATATGCAAAATGAGGTCAAGGCCAAGCTAGTAGCCTTTGAACAGGGAGGCTTCCGCGGTGATTACAGTATCGGCTTGGCAGAAACATATAAGCTGCTCGTGCGCAATCTGCCCAAGAAGGATGTAGCGCAGGAGGCGGGCGTGTACAACATCATCGGCGCCTCTGCGTGGCGCTACCGCATGGCGAGCGATATTTGGGAAGTGAAAAGCCTGCTGGATGAAGCGTTGGGACTGAGCTGCAATGCCTGTCTTTGCTGCGATACGAGCGTGGAGGAGCTGGAGGATATGGGCCTGGCACAGGTGAATATTGTGCTGGGCAACGAAGGTCTTGCGGCTGCCAAATATCTGCAGGAAAAATTCGGCACGCCGTATGTTTACGCTGTTCCCTACGGTTACAACGGTACGCTGAGCTTTTTGGCGCAGGTTGGAGAAGCGGTAGGCAGGGAGCCGGATTCTATGGTACTGCTACGCCTGCAAACAAAGGAAAAGAGCCTTTCCAGACTCAGTCTTTTCACTATGATGGGTAACAACAAGCCAAAGAAGGCTGTAGTTAAGGGCGATTATGATTTGGTACAGGGCGTGAGTGCCTTTCTGGAGCAGGGCGGCATCACTGTACTGCACAAAATGTGTGCGCACAGCCTGAAGGCGATTGCCGAGCCGGCGGCAGATGTGGAAGCCTACGCTGAAGAGAGCGATTGGCTGCAGGTAATTCGTGGACTGCAGGATACACTTATTTTGGCAGATGATGTGGCACTGCTGCAGGCTGATGCAGATAACACGAAGGTGCTTATCAGCGCTCCGTTTATAAACAGCGCTGTGGCAACCCATCTGCCGTTTATGGGCGAAAAGGGAGCAGACTTCCTGTTGGAGCAGATGCAGGCGTACTGCAGAAGATAATAAAATAAAAATAGCGTACGCTCTTAAAGTGTGCACTGAGAATACAGAAAACCCATGTCTTGCCGATTTCGGCGGGACATGGGTTCTCTTAGGTGTGCTTACTTCTTTCGTCCCCGAAAGAAGTAACAAGAAAGGGGCGCGCTTTGCGAAAGCGCGGGAAACAGTCGCTTTTTTGCTCGCACAAAAAAGCTTAGCAAAAAATGCTTTACCATAACTCATAGGTTAATAATAAGCTTATTTTTGCGTACTTCCGCAAGCGATTATATATCGCAGTGAAAACATAAAAATTTTAGGGAATGAGTGCCTGGAATAACAGAAATTGCAATACTGTTTGAGCGCTAAGCTGACTGCTGCAGCAAAATATCTTCGTATAGCGCGAGTTTATTGCAATTTCGTCGTTGTTCCGCACGAAATTACCGTCCGTGAATCGCTTTGCTTTTTATAACGTGAACGCCTTAGGCTACTAAGCGATTCATGGGAAAATTTTTCGTTACAACGCGATATATAATTGCGATGCTCATGTTTTATAACACAAAATATAGCACAAAAAACTGCCTGCTGAAATTTTCAGCAAGGCAGTTTTTAGTAAATCCTATAAATGTAACTCTATTCTGCTTTAACCTTAAACACAATCGCATACAGCACCGGCAGTACCACCAGCGTCAGCAGCGTTGCTCCGGTCAGGCCGCAGGCAATAGCCACAGCCATCGCATTCCAAAACTGGCTGGCGAACATCGGAATCAATCCCAGTACCGTAGTGAAGGCCGCCAGCATAATCGGACGGAAACGCACAATCGCCGATTCCGTAATCGCCTTGGCAGGCTCCATTCCGGCATCAAGATGCTGCTGAATCTGGTCAACAAGCACCATACTGTTACGGATAATCGTACCGGTGAGCGCCAGAATACCCAGCTCTGCCATAAAGCCCAACGCGGAATTAAACAGCAGCAGGCCGAAGATAACGCCGATTATTCCCATCGGCGCCGTCAGCATAATAACCAGCAGCTTGCGGATATCCTGCATCTGCAGCATAATCAGAACGACAATCAGCAGCAGCATCAGCGGTATCGGCTTCATCAGATAATTCAATGTATCGTTGCTGTCCTCCAGCGAACCGCCGACCTCAATGCTCATGCCGGCAGGCAGCTCCTTGCGCAACGGCTCTAGCTCCTTATACACCTGCTTGGTAACATCGTTGCCGGTAACGCCGTCAACAATACCGCCGTTGACGGTAATCGTAGGACGCAGGTTGCGGCGCCAGATGATATTGTCCTCGCTGGTGTAGTCAAGATGCGCAATTTGTGACAGCGGCACAGCGCCCTTGCTCGTAGGAATGGAAATAGTTTCCAGCTGTGAAATATCTGCACGCTGGTCAGGCTGCAGGCGGAAAACGATACCAATCTGCTGGTCGCCCTCCAGATAGGTTGCCACGGTATAACCGGATACCTGTGCCTGCAGAGCGTTGGCCACAGTCTGACGTGTGAGCCCCATTTGCAGCAGCTTGTCATTGTCGACCTTCAGCTTAACGGCGTTGGTCTGCTCCAGCCAGTCAAGACGTGTCATGTTGACATAGGGATTAGCGGCCATCACCTTGCGCACCTTCTGCGCATATTCCTTAACCTGCGCGTCGTTGTTGCCGCTGACGCGGATCATAACAGGATAGGGAGCAGGCGGACCGAGCGGAATCGAGCGGGAGTAGACGATAGCCTCCGGCAAATGCTCGGCAGCAAGCTTGCTGATGCGCTTCTCCAGTTTTTTGCGGTCCTCAACGCTCTTGGCTACAACAACGAGCTGTGCATAGTTATCACGCGGCTGTACCGGGTCTATTACCAGCACAAAACGCGGTGCACTTTCGCCTACGTAGGTGGAAACATGGTCTAATTCTTTATCATCCTTAATCAGATTCGTCAGCTTGCGTGCTGCGGCATCTGTAGTTTTAATCGAACTGCCCTCAGGCATATTAAGCTCTACCAACAGCTCCGGACGTACGGAGGCAGGGAAAAATTCCTGGCTGACGAAGCGCAGCATGAACATGGAAAGTCCCAGCATCGCCAGAGTAATGCCGATAACCGTAATTCGGTGTCCCAATGCCCAGTGCAGCAGCTTGCGGAAGGCGCGGTAGAAGCTGTTGTCATAAGATTCCTGCTTGATAACGGTAGGACGTATCCATTCATAGCCCAATACCGGGGCCAATGTTGCGGAAACAAGCCAGGACAGCATCAGTGTTACGGTCATAACCGGGAAGAGGCTGTAGGCAAATTCCGAAGCGCTGGCCTTGGAGAAGGCAATAGGCATAAAGCCGAGGCAGGTGATGGTGGTGCCGGTCAAAAGCGGCCAGGCGCAGGTTTTGAAGGCGTAGGAGGCTGCTTCCTTACGCGGCATGCCTTCGGACATTTTTACTTCCATCAGCTCAACGACGACTATGGCGTCATCGACGAGCATACCCAGGGAAACAACCAGTGCGCCCAGGGATACCTTATGCAAATCAATGCCCAAAGCAAACATGGCGCAGAAGGAGCCTAGCAAAATCAGCGGGATGCAACAGGAAATTACGTAACCGCTGCGGCGTCCGAGTGTCATCAGGCTGACTACCAGCACGATGATAATTGCCTCGTAAAGGCTTTCGGAGAATTCGCTGATGGATTTTTTTACTACCTCAGGCTGGTTGGCAACCTGATTAAGCTCCAGTCCGAGCGGCAGCTCCTTTTGGATGCGGGCGATTTCCTTGGCCAGATTTTCGCCAAGCTTGATGTTATCGCCACCGTCCTCCATAGAAAGAGCAATGCCGACTGCGGGCTTGCCGTTATAGTACATCATTGTTTCCGGCGGGTCTGCATAACCGCGGGTGATGGTTGCGATATCGCCCAGGCGGAAGACACGTCCGTTGGCATTGATGGGGATGGCAGCAATATTTTCTACGCTGTCGGGGCTGCCGGTAATGCGCAGGTAGGAGTTGGCTGTGTCGGCCTCAATCATACCGCTGGCATTGACCGAGGTCTGCGCCTTGATGGTGTTGGCAATGCTGTTGATATCCAGGCCAAGCTGCGATAGCTTGGCGGTTTGCATCTGCACGAAGATTTTCTCCGGCTGAACACCTACCAGCTCAACCTTTTTGACATCAGGCACGCTGAAGAAGTCCAGCTTGATTTTTTCGGCGTATTTACGCATATCCTCATAGGTGAAGCCGTCACCGGTAATTGCGTAGATATTGCCGTAAACGTCATCAAAACGGTCGTTAAAAAACGGACCTACGGTACCGGACGGCAGCTCTTTTTTGCCGTCGTTGACGATATTGCGCAGCTCCAGCCAGCGCTGGCGGACAGTGTTGCCGGTAACCTCATCCTTGAGCGCTACGGTAATAACGCAGATGCCGGGGCGCGAATAGCTGGTGATTTTCTTGACCTGCGGCAGACTTTGAATCTGCTTTTCCAACGTATTGGTCAGATGCATCTCAACATCCTTGGCGCTGGCACCGGGCCAGGCTGCGGATACTACCATCTGCTTGACGGCAAAGCTGGGGTCCTCGCTGCGTCCGAGCGATTTAAAGGAAAACATACCCATAATCAGCACAAGCACAGCGAAGAAGTAAACTAACTGGCGATGGTTAATAGCCCATTCTGCCCAGTTCGCATGATGCTTTTCGTTGTTTGACATCAGATATCACCGCCTTTGGTCAGACGTACCTGTTGGTTATCGACAAGCTTGCTGAGGCCGGCGGTTATCAGAATATCACCCTTGTTTAAGCCGCCTGCCAGACGCACATTGTTGCCTACATAGCCGGCAACCTTAACGTCCTGCAGCACAGCGCGGTTATTGCGCACCAGCCAGACCTGAGTCTTGCCATTTATCTGATACAGCGCGGTAGCGGGGATAACCAGCTCGTCCTCGGACGCCGCAGCGTCCTTAAAACTGACCTTGGCAGTCATGCCGAGCTTGGCTTCTGCAGGCAACTGCGGCACCGCAACGCGCACCTTATAGGTACGCGTGATGCTGTCGGCAATAGGCGATATTTCGCGGACAGTGCCCTTCGCCGTAACATCGGGAAGCGCCCAGAAGCTGATATCCGCCTGCTGGCCGACGCTCAGCTTGACGTTTTCCGGCACGTTTATCTGGATTTCACGCTCACCGCTGCGCACGATAGTGACCATCGGCGTACCGGCTGCCGTTACCTGACCTGCTTCGCCGGTGATGGCTGCTACAACGCCGTCGGCATCACTCGTCAGCTGCGTGTAGCTCAGCTGGTTGCCGCTGGCGTTGGCGTTGGCCTGTGCCTGGCGCAGCGCAGCATTGGCTGCCTCCAGCTGGGTGTTGTACTGGTCGCGCGTTGCTTCGCTCACAGCACCGCCGGCATACAGCTTGTTAAAGCGTGCCGCATTGTCGGCCGCCAGCTTTTGGTTGGCAATGGCAGATGCCAGCTGTGCATTGGCTGCTTCTACGCTTTGGTTTACGTCCTTCGGGTCAATGGTCATCAGAATCTGGCCGGCGTGTACCCGGTCGCCTACGTTGACAAGACGGGAGGCGATTCTGCCGGCAGTCTGAAAGGCCAGCTGGCTTTCGTAGCGTCCGCGCACCTCACCGGGATAAACAGCAGAGGAATCGACAATGCTTTCGCCTATCGTCATTGTCCGGACGATGGGGATGTAGTTTGCCTCCTGCGGCTTATGCGTAATACTGCTGTAAAGCTGCCAGCCTGCGGCTGCCAGTACGA
>ULMA01002089.1_pt1 | contig 15058 bp, 8 predicted proteins | sample 1951551 | NCBI WGS metagenome assembly ULMA01 (sample SAMEA4835540, study PRJEB28245) | human gut metagenome | biome: gut microbiome; material: fecal sample | place: Denmark | collected 2008
TCTATAATGGTTGGAGTGTGTTCTTTCAGGTGAAGGAAGATATTGTCATAAGAGGCGAAGATACCTTCAGAACAGGTGCAGCCTTCGGTGTAAAAATCCCATTATAAAAAGTAATCATTATGAAATCAGTAATAAAAGGTATCACTCATCCGGTTCTGACCATGATGCTGATGATAGCCATCACAATTTTCAGCACCTCGTGTGACAATCACGAACCCATAGACAGAGATATTCATGTAGGCTATGTTCTCTGTAACGACCATAGCTGCATGGACACGGCTTCTTATTTCAACCAGACAAAAAGAAAGGCAGTAGGCGTTGTCTTTGCCGAGAAAACAGATGACCACCCTGCTCTAGCAGTCATGTTTGATGAACTCAATGAGGTATTCTGTGATTCCGTGGGTATGGTAAATGGAACCAGTACAGATATAACATCATTCTGTGGTTTCAAGAATACCGTAGCCATGTATAACAGCTACAGCGCAGAAACCGGCAAGGGTTCTCCTTTAGCCATGGAAATGATTAACTTTCATGCTAATGGTCAGAGCGACTACCTTCCCAGTGTAGCCGAACAGCGTTTACTGGCATCCTCATCGAGAGTTATCAATCCAGTTTTGGAAAGACTTGGTGGCACACCTATAGCCTTGGAAGGAGACTGCTGGTATTGGACATCAACGGAAGTAGAGGATAATCCGGGAGTTCAAGCCTGGCTCTGTGCCACAGATAATGGTAGGTTTCTCCCTACCCCCAAAACACAGAGACATAAAGCCAGAGCAATCGTAGAGATATATGATCCTGAGTAAACAACTTAAAAATATAGAATTATGGCAACTTGGTCTGTATTATGTAAATCCCTTCTTAAAAATGCCGTAGAAGGCGGTAAAGCTGCAGCTCCTCATATTATGACGTTTTCCAAAATGGCATTTCCTTACATTAAAAGTGGTGTTAAAGCAGTTGGCTCTGCCACTAAAAGTGGAGTAAAATTTGCAGTAGAGCATCCCAAATCAGCAGCAGCAATGACCGCAGTAGCTCTTCCTATTGTTGGTTATAAGAAAGGTCTTTTGACTTTTGCAAAGGAAAAAGCATTAGGAGAAGAAGGCTCCAACAAGGGACTTGTTGATTCTGCCTCCACCCTTCTTCTCGGAAGTCATAAAGATGCTTATGGTAATGAAAAATCCGTAAGTGAAAAAACCGTTGACACCTTATTAGGCAAAGGCGCATATTCGTCTATTAAAGCTGGGGTTGGCAATGTTGGTGCTGAAGGCGCAGATGTATATTATCACTTGAAGGACACGATAGGTAACGTTGGCACAGAAGGAGCCAATGTCTATAACCAACTGAAAGGTACGCTCGGTAACGTAGGTTCTGAAGCCGGAAACCTTTATTACGATGGAAAGGAATACGTAGGCGGTATGTTCAATGGCAATGGAATGGTAAATCATGGTAATGGTTATTATGACCCAACCACTGCACAATATCCTAGCATGTCAGCAGTACAGGGCGTACAGGGGCAGTCAGGAGTGGGCGGCGGTTTGATGAATAATCTCAATTCTGCCCTTGCTAACGTTACAGGAGGCAATATCAGTAAGATGAATCTTGCCAGTATGCTGTTGGCTTCCTATATGATGTTCGGACGTTTCGGATGGTTCAGTAAGATTGCAGGTCTAGCCTTGGGCGGTATGACCATGAAAAATGTGAACCAGCGTTCTGTTCAAGTTCCACAGCAGATGAATCTTCCAATGCAAGCAGCTGTAGCCCCTCAGGTAGCAGCAACACCTGCCACAGAAGAAGACCATTCCATGACCGTTCATCGTAGACGTTAATGAATTTCTCATAAACCCATGAGGTGAGGAGCTATTCTCACCTCTTAAAAACAATAAGTATGAAACAAAATTATAAAGATATGCTTCTGGAAAGTGCCAGTGGTTATATGATGCCTTTCCCTCTGGAAGAAAAAGACAACATACAGGCTACCCTAGTCTTTGGCGAACAGAATCATCCCTTGACAGGAGAAAAGTTTTTCCACAAAGGAATTGATTTTCCTGCTAGTGATAAACCTCTCTATGCCATTGCCACAGGTGTCATCATCGGTGCCGGACAAGATGCGGTTTACGACAACTACATTGTAGCCAAATATGGCAAGTATGAAGTAACCTGTGGTCACATAGCAGAAGCCTATACCCCCTATGGAACCCAGGTTGTTGCCGGTCAGGAAATCGCAAAGAGCGGACGATTCCTTCATATAGGAGTTCGCTTTGATGGTGTGGATATTGATCCTGCCGAGTTTCTGAGTATGATATGGGCAAACATCGAACAGTTGGCAGCCATGGGAATCAGTCAATTGCCATCCATGGAAACACTGGGAGACAAGAATGTAGAAAACAGTTTTGAACAAGACAAAGATGCCCTATTAATGATGATGCTCCGTTGGCTTCCAAGTTACTGGAATGACCTCGTGAGCGGAGCATATACCTCTTCCAAAAGGGCAGATTTGTCTTTACGTAACATATTTCGTCAGGCAGCCGAGAAGAATTACTTTTTTGAAAGCATGCCTTCAATAGGTAATCCTCTCGGACTCTCCGGAAGAAGCAGCATCCTTGCCGGTAAGGTACAGGATGTCTTGATAGATGATTTCCTCAGCTATATGGCTTTGAATCATAACATCTATCTTCCTACCTGGGATGAAACTCAAAAAAAAAACTTTTTGATGAAATTACCGACGACGGAAAAACCATAGACCCTCTGCTTGATTTACAGATTGACGTACAGAGTTATGATATTGACAGGGAAGCTGCTGTGTATTTTGACAATTCTGGTACGAGATGCTGGACGAAAGCCTGGTTTAATGGTAGAGAAAAGGGAGAGAAGGCAATTGAGATTACACGCCAGCTGGCTTTAAAATTCATTTCAGACCAGATAGGTTTGAATGAATGGCTTTCCCGGTACTATCCGAAACAGATGTCTGTTTACTATAAAGCCATAGAACAGGCTCGTCAGCAGATTTTAGGTTTTTAAAAACAGAATTATGGCAAAAGTAAATAACTATCAAACCTTCTCGCAGGTTGACTATTGTATCAGCCAGTATTACAGCAAATACATGGCTTCCACTCTGGTTCAAGAGAAAAAGAGAATAGAAAAGAACCAGACAAAGGAGTTCATGGATGCCATAGACAAGGAGGACAACCGTTCCATTTGGGCACAGGCTGTTGACAGCAGACACGGAGTAACCCCTGCTTATCGTGCCAAAAAGCAAGTAGATGCCAATGGCAAATGGAATAAGATGTCTACAGACGATCTCATTGAAAGATGCAATCTGAGATGGAACAAAGACAAGAGATTACAGAATGACTACAGTACATTCGTCTATGCTTTTTACGAGAATCTTGTGGTACAGAATGGCGGTAAGGAGTCCAAGAAACTCTTTGAATATGCCCAGTCGTATGTGATGCACCGCTTTGAGATGCTTATGGTAGAGCAGCTGGCTAGAGAAAAGGTGCCAAAAAATACCGCAAGTTACATAGCGAGAAAAACATTCTCAGACAGCCTGATAGCCTTCGTAATGCCTACCTGTGGATTAAAGAAGGGTGAATACGGCGAGAAGGTAGAAAATAAGGCAGAGGCGATATACGATCCTTCTGCCTTATCTAAGGCTACAGGTTTTCTCGGTGCAAGCCTTATAGACACTGCTATTTTGGGCGGTTTCGGTGGCGTTGCTTCCGGAAGTACGAAGGCTATAGCTAAAGCAGGAATTGGTGTTGGTTCAGATTTCGGTATCAGAGAATTTATCGGTCACAAGTCATCCAAAGACTGGTCAAAAGAAGAATATGCCAAGGAGAACAGTAAAGAAGTCTTTGGTGATGCAGATGCATTACAGAAGATACAGACTGGTTCTGCAAAGTATCGTAAGAGCGGTACTGAGTTCATCGATAACATCAACAGTGTCTTAAGCAGAAAAATCAAGGTGGCTCCACTCTCGGTAAGTGACTCTGCCAAGAAAGTCAGCAATGCCCTGCTGGTTCAGCATAAGGGTAATTCTGCAAAGCTACTCAATACCATCAAGACTAATTTCTCCAAACAATGCATCGCCTACAAGGGTAACACTGAAATTCCCCGATGGATGTTGACTAAAACAGCTAAACAGAACAGAGCATTTGCAGCCACGTTCCATTCCCTTGCGATAGAAATGTCAAAGCAGGAGAAGGACTGGATCAAATGCGGTGGCAAAAAGATGTCTTTGAAAGAAGTAAGCCAACGAGCCTATGACTACGCTAGAGCTGCTGACTATCTTGATAAGCATACCCCTCATCAGTTCCGAAAAGCAGCATCGGCAAAAGGGAAAGACCAGTGGGATGTAGAAATGGAAAAGTTGAATGCTTCCATCAATGGTACAGTTCCAGAAAAGAAACACCGGCATTCATCCTCTCCTACTCGTTCTTCAGTAAGTAGTACACGGCTTCCTTATGCTCAACAAAGCACACCAGCTTCGTCACAAACTATTCAGACGCAACAGACACAATCCACTCAGCAAATCTTGCAGACAGGTAATAATAGTCAGCAATTTGCAGGATGGGGAAACACCCTGGAACAGATGGGACTGAACGATTTCAGTATTGTATCGAAGAATCTCGGTTATGTTTTAGCCATGCTTCCTGATATGCTTATCGGTATGTTTACTGGTAAAAAACCTAACATGAAGATGCAGGATAACCTGATGCCATTGGCTGCTATCGTAGGCGGTATGTTTATCAGAAACCCTCTAATAAAAATGCTGCTGATAGGTTTTGGTGGTGTCAACATCCTTAATAATGCCGGTCATGCATCCCTTAAGGAAGGTTTAAGTAGAAGCAGTTCGACTCTTAAAATGTATAAAAAATACGAAGATGAGAAGTTGAACCCACGTATTACAGATGTCACAATGAAAGGCGGTTCCATGATAGCAACCATTGATGGAAGCCCTTGCGTCATCAATATTTCAAACAGTGCTGCAGATGCCTATCAAAAAGGTGTAATACCACTAAATACCCTGGCAAATGCAGTACTGAAAAAGTATGATGAGAATCAGTCTTTGGCATCCCACAAGTACGAACAGATTAACAGACAGGAAAATTCCGTTCCACAACAAATAGGTATTAAATAGTAGTAAAATGCCAACTTAAAGAATTGATTGTTCCTCCTGGTTCGTGAGAATCGGGAGGATTTTGTTAACTGTTAGAAAACACAAACCCTTGATACATCACGTACCAAGGGTTGAACTTAAAATAATATATCAAAACTATCAACGATTTTCAGATACTCTTATTCTTCCTTGATCTTCCAATCGCTGATAGTCCGCTGGGTACTATCATAATTTACACCCACTTTATACAATCGCTTGCCATCAGCGGAATATGGAATGAGATAACCCTTGTCATCAATCTGCTTCAAGGCTTCCTCGGCAGAGCCATCGTATTTCAATTCGAACACATAGATGGCTTCAGGCAGATGGAGCACGGCATCAGCCCTGCCTATGGCACTATCCTCCTCCACTTTGATAAGGGCACCCATCAGGTTGAATATCAGATAGAAGACGGTCTGAAAATCACGTTCATTCTTATTGCTTAAACGGTTTGAGATACTGGAGAGATAGGCCTTCAGGCGGACCATTGCCTGTTCTATTTCTCCTTCATAAACCAGTTCCACAAATTCATTCACCAGTCCGTTATTATCTACAGAAACCGGCGAAAGATAATTGGGCGCAAGACTCTTCAGCATACCAATTTTCACCTCCTGGTTAGGATAGCCCAGTTTATAACTCTTGGTAAACGGTTTGTATTGCTTGATGGTAAGATAACCACTCTGATAGAGCAGAGGCAAAGCAGAGGTCATCTGCTCGGGCGACACATCAAAATCGTCAACACTCACGCTCTTCTGTTCGATGTTAGTCACATTTACATGATACTTCTGCAAACTCTTAATGAGATAGCTTGGCGTACCGGAGCTAAACCAATAGGCGCCAATCTTCTGCCCCGACAAAGCCCTTATCAGGCTAAACGGATTAAACACATCTTCAGAATGTTCACTGAAATGATAGCCATCATAATATTGGCGCAATTCTTCTAGACATTCCTCGTAAGATACACCTAAAGCCTCCCCCAATGCTTCCACATCAGGTTTCATAGCTGTGGTCAGTTCTGTTTTGCTGATACCACAGATTGCGGAGTACTGGTCAAGCATGCTGATATTGTCGAGGTTGTTGAGTTCGCTGAAGATGCTGAGCTGTGAGAACTTAGTAATTCCCGTGATGAAAATGAACTCCAGATATGGGTCGAGCTTTTTTAAAGGACTATAGAAGTTCTGCATGATAAGACGCAACTGCTTGAGTTCATCCTTCTCATGCACCACATCCAGCAATGGGGCATCATATTCATCAATGATGACTACCACCTTTTCGCCAGTCTGCTTGTAAGCTCGCCTTACGATTCCATCCAATCTTTCGTTAGGATAATTTTCACCTTCACCTTTACCATAAAGCTCTTCATAGGGTAAAAGCTGCAGATTCAGATAACTGTTCAAGGCATCAGCATCAAAGTGCTTGGCACCGCTCAGGTCGAAATGTAACACAGGATGCTTCACCCAATCTTTCTCATAATCAGCAATGGCCAATCCCTCGAAAAGTTCCTTTCTTCCCTCAAAATAAGCCTGAAGGGTAGAGGCAAAGAGCGACTTTCCGAATCGCCTTGGACGACTCAGAAATATATACGACATTTTCTTTTCCCTGAAATCCACAATGTATTGGGTCTTATCTATATAGAGATAGCCATTCTCGCGGATATCTTCAAAGGTCTGAATTCCTACAGGATATTTATTTACTATTTTTGCCATATTCTACGCACTTTACGTTTTGCGCTGCTAAGGTACGAAGAAAATCTGAATATACCAAGTTTTCTCCCTATTTTTTCCTGCAACATTCCCGTTGCAAGTAAAATCATAGCTTTTATTCGTATCTTTTTTGTAATTATATGGAAGGCTTTTGGGTCTTCAGCTCGTTCTTGAACCACATGTGAAAGTTCAAGACTTAACACTTTCTTTTGAATTTAGACGAAAGGAGTCAGATACTTACGCAGTGCAAAGATACGAATAATATTGAAAATACGCAAATTTATTTCCATGAAATATACGAAAATACGCAAATTTATATTGCAAAATCCTTTAAAAATACGCAAATTTGGAAGTTTGAGCTGTAGCAGCTCCCCAAAGTGGACTGTTTTGCAATTGTTAATTTCAAAGGTATATCGCAAAAGCACCTCTTCAATGAAAAAAAATCAGTTACTTTGCCCTATCATTTTAATCATTATTCAAAATATTATGACAAGAGAAGAGTTAAATGCTGAAAAAAGGAAAGGGCTGAAGCCAGAATTAATTCAGCTCTCCAAACATTTGCTGATATGATAATCGCCAGAATGGAGACTATTGAAGCGAGCAACTGGAAGAAAGGCTGGACAGATGGTGAAGCGATGATAGGACTACCTCAGAATGTTACAGGAAGAGTGTATACTGGCAGTAATGCTTTTTTGTGTCAGCTTCACACAATGAAAAAGAACTATAAGGTTCCTGTCTATTTTACCCATAAACAGATCAGAGATTTGGGAGCTCATCCGAAGAAAGGTGAGAAAAGTATACCAATTTTCAAGTGGGGACTCAGTATTTACAATCGTGAAAACGGCAAGAAAGCCACTTTGAAGGAATACGACAGCCTCCCAAAAGAAGAGCGGGATGAAAAATATAAGGTTATTCCTTATCTTAAAATCTTTAAAGAGTGGAATATTGACCAAACCAATCTGGAAGAGGTGAATAAGGAGAAATACGATGTCCTGCTTTCCAAGTTTGAGACCAAAGAAATCAAGGACGATAAAGGTATGTACTGTAATGCCGCTATCGACCAGATGCTGGCTTCCCAATCCTGGGTCTGCCACGTGGAATATAACCAACAGAACCCTAGTGCTCTGTATAACAAGAGCAAGGACTTGATTATAGTTCCTCGCAAAGACCAGTTTAAGATCAGTGATACGCCAGAAGAAATCTATAAGGATGGTGAAGAGTACTACTCCTCCCTTATTCATGAGATGGCACATTCCACCGGTCATGAAAGCCGTTTGAACCGCTTAAACCCAGACGGAAAATTTGGCGGTTCGGAATATGCAAAGGAAGAGCTGGTAGCTGAACTTACGGCAGCCATGGTTGGCAGTGCCCTGGGCTTTGACAGCAGAATCCGTGATAACAACACCGCCTACATTAAGAGTTGGATGAGTGCTCTGAAAAAGGAACCGAAGTTTCTCCTGTCAGTCATGTCCGATGTCAACAAGGCTTCTGCTATGGTAATCGAGCACATTGACGAACAGCGCGTGAAACTGGGAGAAAAGGCTTTACTTGAAGGTAACTTAGACGGCGAGGAAGAGCGTGAAAAGAATGAAAAGGAGATGGAGAACCTTTCCAATGAAAATCAAGAGAATGCTCAGTTAGGCAATACACAGACTTTTGCACCTTCGCAAGTTGAAACCGCCCAAAATACAGAGGCGGAACCAACAGAAGAACAGGAGGAAGTAGAGTTGAGCAAACAGGAAAATTCCGCAGCCGAAGTAAAGGAATCAGCTATAGATGAAAATCCGGTATTTTCTGAAGAGGACACTCTTTCCGGTAAGAAATACTTCACCATCCTGATGAACAGCTTCACCGATGGCGAGCATGAAGGACATTCAGCTTTGAATATCAAAAGCATTTCTGAACTAAGAGATTACTTTAAGGATAATTCTTACGTTAACAAGTGGATGAATAGCGCAAGTAATCGAGAGCTCATCGAATCTGGAGCAGATAGACTTCCCAACATTCGGTATCCTCATCAGGAAGGCAGAACAATCCACGACATGAACAAAGCCTATGATCATCTCATTTCTCAATATGCAGCAGTCAAGTCAATGCGTACCAGGTTACTATTCAGTACTGCCATTGCAAACAAAAAGGAAGAAATAGACATTCTAGATCATCGAATCAAGCAAATTGCTCATCGTGTAGAACAGGCGCAAGCCATCATCTATGACTATCAAGCCAACATAAGCAGAGCTTATGATAACAGATACTTTGAAGATGAGCATAAGTTTATTCCTAGAGCAGAATACACTGCCAGTATCTCGCAGGAGCAAGCAGTAACTTCTGAAAGACCAATTGATGAGAGCTACCATTACTCTTTTGCCCGATTCGAGTCTTCTGAGCGTACCAAGGCATTTGACAATCACCGTGAAAACGGTGAAAATGAAGAACTGCTTCATCTGGCAGAAATCATGGATGTGAACAACCTCATTGAATTGAATAAAGTGCGAAAGAATGCACCAAAAACTTCTGAGGACAAAGTTCTTGTTGAAAACAATTCTTACGCTGTAACCTATAATCAGCAGAATAGTACATACGATCTTTTGCGCAAAATTGAAAAGGAAAAGGTTCTGGAACTGATTGGCGACATCAACGACTACGATGAAATCAAAGCATCTTCTATTGACGTACAGAAGTTGGCATACGAGGATGCAGCTCAGCAGATGGCAGAGTTTGCAGAGCATGAGCCACGTTTTCTAACCATGCCAAACAGAGAAGTACTTGACTTTCAGTATAACGCAGAAAGTAACCAGATAGAAGTTGGCAAGATGACCTCTGAAGGCATGGACGTACAGTATACATTCGACTACGATTTGTCGAGCAGTCCGGAGCATAATCTGTCCATTGCCCATGATGACCTTGTTGGTCTGGATGAATTTCGGATGCTGAGCGAAGAAGAGATTGAACAGAGAGAAAAGATAGCTCTCAGATGGCGAATCACAGACAATAAGCTGGAGATGCCGTCGGGTGATGTTCTCATGGTGGAGTATGACAAAGAGAAAGATACACTCAACGTTGCCTATACTACCGAGGACGGAAAGCCGGAAATATATAGCACAAAGTATAATCACGAAGGAAGCACTACGAAAAACGTGGGCGACCTTTGGCAAAATTTCGCAAACATGAAGCAATATCAATCAACCAAAGAAGCTTCCCCAGAAAAAGAAAACAAGGAGAAAGCTTCTGCCACCCAGGAGAAGAAGGGTGAAGTTTATTATTATTCGTACACTTACCTGCAATCTACAGATGATACGCAGGAATTTGACGATTTGCAAAAGAAGGGCGATTACAAGCAGATTCTTCAGCAAGCCCAGATGTATGACCAGGGTGATGCACTGGAGCAGAGTAACACCTTCAAAAATGCCAAAAAGTATAGCGGTGATGATATTCTCAATGAGGATGACAACTACGCCGTAGTGTATAACGGCAGTGTAGGTGGAACCTATGACCTCATGCGTAAGGTGACAAAAGAAGAGGTTCTTGATAATATAGACCGCTATGGCTTGGAACAGGATGCTTCTGAGGATGTGAAAAAAGTAGCCTATGAGAGTGTTGCCAAGCAGTTCTCCGAAATCAAGGCTCAGATACCAGCCTTCACCATGCCTAACAATGATGTCCTCTACTTCCAGTATAACCAGGAAAAAAATCAGGTAGAAGTGGGTCATGTTACCAATATAGGTTTGATGAAAGAGCATACTTTCGACTATGATGTCAACCAGACCCTTGATGCCAATCTGGAAGCCATCAATGAAAGCCTTCAGGAGAATGAGGAATACCAAGCTATAGAAGAAGACGAGGAAGAAGCCGAGTCTCTTGATGAAGACAACCAGGTAGATGAACCTCGTGAGGACAGCAATATTGAGACCGATGTTGCTGGCATGGCAAAGCAGTTTGTAGCTGAAGGCATGTCGATGGAAGAGGCAGAGCAGAAAGCCAAGTCTATTGCCGAGGAACAGCAGCACCAGGAGTATCACGATGAGGAGAAACAGAAGGATGCTGAGCAGAAGCAACAGCAGAAGAAGCAAGAGGAGAAAACAAAGAAAGAAGAGGAGAAAAAACCAGTAAACCATACTGCCCTGCTCTTTGCAGCCCTCGGTCTTGCTTCCGAGAAAAATGGAGTTTGGATGAACCGTGCCCAGCGTCAGCCGGCTGAGTTTATCCATTCCCATACTCCTGTTACAGCCTATAACAGCATCATGATGACCCTCAACACAGATGCCAACAAGTATAAGACCAACGTCTATACTTTCTATAAAACAGCAGCAGAAAATAACATGCCGGTAAAAAGAAACGAGGAGAGTTTGAGATTCAACTGGGTCAACTGGGACTACCAGAACATGATGAACCATGATGATATCATAACCCAGAAGAAATATGACTCACTCTCCGATGAAGAGAAGAGTTTCTATGCCAAACATGCCTCAAGAGTGGTGGAACATATCTATAATGTCGACCAGACCATTATGAATGCTAAGGATCACGAAGCCTATGGCAATTTGGTGAAGACAAAGGGCGCACCATTCGTGAAGGCAGAAGAGAAGACTATATCTGTGTTACAGCAGTATAACGACTATCAGAAAAAATATCCTGATATGGTAGTTCTTAACAAGGATGGGGACTTCTATGAAATCTATGGGGAAAAAGCCTCAGACGTGGCAAAAATTCTCAACTTGGAAGTTGAAAAAAAGAAGATGGATGGAAAGAAAGTGGATTTAGTTTCCTTCCCTAGCCGGTATCTTGACACGTATCTTCCTAAAATTATCCGGGCAGGTAACCGCGTTGGAATCAATGACAACCTGAAGGAAAAAAAGGTAAGCATTTCTGTGCAGGATAATACTGCTATTCTCAACAAAGCCTACTCCACTGCCAAGGCTGTTGCCGATCAGAGCGGTATGAAGTATGAGCGTATCATGGTTGTCCAGGATGCCAAATACGATAAGGAAGATGACAAAATCGTTGTCAGCGGCATGAGTGAGAAAACAGCCGATGAGAATCATGCTACCCTGTATAAGGCAAATGATATCTACCGGGCTGTAGTTGCCGCTGTAGGCTCAGAAAACCGTCTTGACCGTTCTGGCAGAAACAGTTTCCTTCCGGAAGACGATGCCAAGCATGAAAAGCTTGTTCAAGAACTGGCAGCAGGCGTGCTGATGACACGCCAGGGACTTCCAGCCATCCTGTCCAAAGAAAGTGAAAAGCTGGTTCCCTACTGGCAGCGAGAGCTGACAGAGAATCCGAAGATGCTGGGAGTGTTGGAGCGTGACGTGAATAACGCTGTAGAAACCATTGACAGCATCCTTGCAAAAAGAGAGGTGGACTACAAGGCTATCCGTGGACAGATGCCGGGAAAAATTCTCACCGAGAATCCTGAGCGTTTCAGCATCAGTTCCTCTTTGGCAAAGCTTCCATCTATGGAAACCAAGGAAATGGTTGTTGTATTAGATAAGAAGCATAAAACTGCAGATGTCATCCTGCCAGCTGGAGCTTCCCTTCAGGTAAACAATGAAGTACCGGGAATGAACAAGAAGAGAATCCTTACTGCCCTCGGTAAAATGGGAGTAAAGGAAGTGAGCTTCTATAATGCCGGTGGTGGATTGAGCCTTCATGAGTCAAACGACTATTACAAGGGTAAAGAGGTGACTGTCAGTAAACTGAAGCAATATGAATTGCTCACTCAACAAACTGTTGACTTGAAGGATAAGTTTGCCCCAAAGAAGGAAGTCAAGATTACCACTTTCGAGGCTTTACCAGATGATATGGGACGCTATGCTTTCTTCATCAAGGCTGAAAACGAGCCATCCTTTGCCGTATATCCAAATAAAGAGCATGTCAACCAGTTCTATTCCTCCCTGAAGAGTGAGAACAGGGCAGTTGTTCACAACGCTTTAGCAAAGAAGTATTATGAGCTGGGAACCAAGCATCCGGATGCCAGGGTGGATGTCATAACCCCAAGAAAGGTAGATATCGGCGATGCCAAGATTGAGCGTATCTGTATTACGGCAAAACGCAATGACCCGAAGCAACACATTATCTTTGCCTCCGTGAATGGAGAACGTATGCATGCACCGGTTTCCAAGGCACAGTGGAACAAGATGTGGCTTTCTGAAGATATGAGTGACTATAAGCAACGCCTGGCAGCCGTTATATTTGAGCCTTTCATCAAGAAAGAAGTGAAGAATGATGTCCAGCAACAAGACTCTGAGAAAACAGAAGAAACTGTAAAGCCGGACTCCCCTGCCCCTGAACAGGAGCAGGAAGAACAGGTAGAGCAAACTTCCCATAGGGGGCGAGGAATACATTAATATATAAGAGTGCGCCTTTCGGCACACTCTTTAAACGCTAAAGAAGAATGTCACAACAGAACTTTTATGAGAAATATGCCCAGTTGGCAATAGACCAGCAGATCAAATACGGCATTCCTGCCTCTATCACCCTGCAGCAGATGGCATTGGAAAGCGGTCATGGCAAATCCGACCTGGCAGCAAACTACAATAATTATTTCGGTGTGAAAGCCGGTAGCAGCTGGAAAGGTCCCACCGTTATGAAGGTGGATGACCACAACTATCCGGAAGCATTCAGGGTTTATGGCAGTGTAGAGGAGAGCGTGGAGAACCATTCTAAAGTACTGATGGCTTCACGTTACAGAAACTGTTTCAACTATTCATCTACCGACTATCAGAACTGGGCTGTCCAAATCAGGGCAGCCGGTTATGCCTCAGACAAGACCTATGCCCAGAAGCTCATCAATCTTATCGGTGAGAACCAGTTATATAAATATGACCAGATGGCATTGGAGCAAGCCCGGCAGCGAGGCGTAGAGATTGGATATATGAGGAACAGCAAAGCCCCTTCCACTCCAACCTCTACCCCTTCCAAGCAGTTGCTGAATCCTCTTCAGGGAAACTGGGCATTGCCGATAGACCTAGCCCAAGTGAAGGTAACAGGACAATTCCATGAATCACGTCCTGGTCATCTGCATGGTGGTCTAGATTTGTCAACCCAGGGAAAGTTTTTTCCGGTAGCCGCAACGGAAGATAACGGAAAGGTTGTCGATGTGAAGCACAATAATGGTGCTGCCGGCAATATGGTTACAGTGGAATATAACCGACAGGATGGTATCAATATACGTGCTACCTATATGCATCTGAGCCAGATAGACGTGAAGAAGGGAGATATCGTGAATGCCGGTCAGCAGTTGGGCATGTCGGGAAATACCGGAAGAAGTAGCGGACCCCATCTGCATTTTGAAACCAGTGTCCAGAATCAGAATGGAGAGTGGGAGAAGTTCGATCCGAAGAACTATCTGGCAGAGATGGAGGTAAGAAGCGGCATCACCACCTCACTGGATAGAAACGGCAAAGACTATCTTGCAGAAGCACGTAACAGTATGGCATTGGATAATCAGCCTTCACAGCAGACGAACCAACTGCAAGACAGCAATATGGCACTTCTGGCTTCCATCACTAATTCCAACGACCCCACGAAATGGTTGAGCTATATGATGCAGCAGAATGGTGAAACGCCAGGCAGCGGTCAGGACATCATCTCCAGTCTGATTTCTTCCCTTTTCTCTGCCGCTCTCACTCTGGGCTTGAAGATGAGAAGCGAAGAACAAGCCGAAGCCGAAGAATTGGCTTCCAGCAAAGCGGCAAAGGTAGAAGAGACAGAAGAAAACAATGTAGTGAAAATGAGCCGAAGCGACGTACAAAAAATACAGGCAAATGCCAGTATGATGTTCGATGCAGAAAGTCCAGAGCAGGGTCAGCAGCAGAGCCAGCGTCTTGCTTAACAGAAAATTTATTCGATAACAAATAAACAAAAAATTATGATCAAGTGTAATGTAACAACCTGTGGAGTGATTACCAGTTCCGCAGAAGAGAAAACAAGTAAGGAAGGTGAAAAGTTCATTTCATTTTCCATGGTGGTACCTTTTGAAGGTAAGGATGGTACAGTAAAGGAGCAGTATATATCTGTTTCAGCACCAGGTGATGCCCAAAGTGCAGCCAACTATTCTGCCGGAAGAAGAGTAACCGTTTCCGGTGTGCTTCATATCAGAAAGCACGACAGCAGCACCTATTTGAATCTCCGGACAGACACAAATATTGAGTTCAATGAGTCCACCACGCCAGACCGCCTTGTGGGCAGTATGGAGTTC
>ULMA01032982.1_pt1 | contig 14795 bp, 23 predicted proteins | sample 1951551 | NCBI WGS metagenome assembly ULMA01 (sample SAMEA4835540, study PRJEB28245) | human gut metagenome | biome: gut microbiome; material: fecal sample | place: Denmark | collected 2008
GGTGGAGATGATGGAACGATACCACTCGCATCCGGACGTCAGGTTCATGTTCGAGGAAGTACAACCAAAGACCTGGCAGAAGGAGCTTCATACGACAGCCGATCGGGTGTATTCGGCGGCTAAGTTAGACACGAAGGCTACATCTATCCGATGCGCTATCCGCCTTTTCCCTTTGGTGTCTTTCGTAAAACCATGGTCAGGTAAAGGAGTTCAACCTACCAAGATACAAGATGGGATGTGTGACGCTACGCTTATAGCCGAATATATTAGACGTAAGTTTAAGTTATTTTAATACTATTAAGCGTTTATTGTATTTGAGTTAATATAATTATGATTACATTTGCGATGTAATAAAAAGTAGTTCGTTATGCTTATAAGATGCTTGTCGAAATCATTAAATGAGAAGTTGAGTAAATTGGAGCTGGTTGTTAAAAATGCCGGATCTAATTCACTTTATAAGAATATTAAGATAGATATTGTCAATAATCTGGCTTATATCACTTCCGTAAACGCAAAGGTATGTGTTATAGAGCGATTGGAGGTTGAGGCTGACTCTAACTTCTCCTTCTTGGTCGAGGCAAGCTCTTTTATCAGGTTTATAAAAAAGCAGAAAAATGGTGAGATTAAGATCGCTCTTTCCGATAAGAAGGACAGTATTACCATATACTACGCCTCTGGTGAGTATAGTTGTCCGGCGTTTGACGTAAATACCTTCCCTATGGTATATAATATTCCTGAAGGAGGTATTAATGTTAAGATGAATGATTATGTATCGATACTTAACAAGGCCAGTAACTATACGGAGATCAACGAGCTTTATCCTTGCATAGAAAATGTGGTCATTGATATTGATGAGATTAATATTAATATAGTAAGTACTGACAGGAATACTATTTACAGGTATTTTGTTCCTAATCAGGATAAGGTAGAGAAGGTATTCATCCCGGTATCAAACGCCTCCTCTATATTACTTGATAAACATATAGATAAGTCATTAGATACGTTGTCTATCAAAGTAGATGATACTAGGACTTACTTCTCTACCCCTGATATGGATATGTATGAGATTCACTTTGACGGTAATTATCCTAACTGGAGGTTCGTGGACGAGCATTTTGTCAAAACAAGTACCTATGTCTTTGATAAGGATCTACTCGTCCATGCCCTCCAGAATAATATCAAAATAAATGAATTTGATCATTGTAAATTGATATTTACGGAAAAAGGATGCGGTATTATGTCAGAGAACCCTATGTCTGGAAGATCTTGTAAGGAACGGCTTACGGCTTTATCGCATAACGGTAATGATATTATATGCGATGTGCTATGTGGTAGGTATCTTGGTATCGTGAAAAGCATATCATGTAATAGGATCGTTATCGAGCATGACCATAAATCTCATTTCAACAAGATTTATGGGGAGGATAATAAGAACGAGTATTTCTTATCATCATCAATTATTGTTTAACGTTTAAATATATATAATATGGGAGTTCGTGAAAATTCATTATCGTTTAATACACAATACTTTAATATAAGTGGAGGTGGTGTATTATATCAATCGTCAAGAGATCCTAAGGAAGGTTTCGAGGAGCATATAAATGATAAGACAGGAGCCGTATCATACTGGAGGGTTTTCTGGAATGGTATAGAAGGATATCTTTCCGATATTTTTGTATTAGAGCAGGAGATGAATGGCGCTAAGACAAATTCCTTATTTATAAAAATAAGCGACGAGGAAGGTAATTATGTTATAAAAGTTCCGTTGATGACCTCAAGAGGCGGGATTAACAGCTATGTCAAGTCTCTTGTAAGATACTTGCCTAATATCGACCTGAAACGGAAGATTGTTATCAATCCTGCGCATACTAAAAAGGGAGAACAATATGCTCCCGGTAATTTCTTTATCTCATACGCTAGGGAGACTCCAGACGGAAATGATGAGCTTATCCAGCAATATTATAAGAATGGTCAGAATGGATGGCCTGACAGGGTTGAGAGCACGGATATTATGGGTAATAAGAAGTTTGATTATACCGCCCAAGACGCTTTCGCCTATCAGGTACTTAATAAGTATATTCAAAGCATTAAAACAGATGGTGTGAAACCTGCTCATTCGGAAAGCCAAAACAATGCTGGTGAGGTTACAACGCAAACGCCCCCACCGTCATATCAGGCGCAGGTCCAGCAGCAGACGCCTCCTCCATCATACCAGCAGGCCCCGCCTCAGACAACCCAAGCGCCTTCTTTTGGAGGTCAGCAACAACCTCCTCAATATCCTCCTTTTGGAGATGACAATGATCTTCCTTTTTGATTAACTAATTGAAAATGAATAATTTAATGGAAAGTAATTTTAATATATCTACTAAAGTGAACCGTGTCTCGATGCCTACCCAAAATAAGGTAGATACGGTTATGAAGAACTTAGGGCGTCGACCTTGTGTAGCGTATTCCGAGGAAAAGAATATGTATTATAAGGATGGAGAATGGGTAGCGTCAGATCTTGACGCTACTATCTTACCTCTTAGGGAGATGTTCGAAAAGACATCTGATTTGAAGTTAGGATTGAAGATCGTTTATTTAATAATCAAATTATAATGACCAGTATTGAGGATATTAAAAAACTTCTGGAGAGTAAGTCGTTTACATCAGCTAGAGACCTTGACGAGTTTGAGGAGAAGCCGGATGATAAACAAAACGAGGTTAGACTGAATTGCGAACCTATGGTAGGGATGGTGGAGAAAGAGGGAAAGATCTTCCTTAACTCCGTAAGATTCTCGAAAGCATGGAACTCGTTGGGTAAGGATATTCCTATCAAACAGGGTAATGCCTTCCCATTAGGACAGGGTGATGTCCTTGATATAGACACAGGGTTATGGGCATCGTTCCCGAATAATACCATAGGGGTGTTGATGATGCTGCCGTCGTTTACCGGCGATACGGGACTTACTTTGGTAGGGTCACCGTTCGTATCATCTAATAACGGGAATATCATGATCAGGGTCACTAATGTCCGTAAGGATATGGCTATAGTCGAGAAAGACAAACATATAGCTGAGTTAATTATAGTCGGTAAGATAAATGTCGATATTCGTAAAACTTATAACAGCGAGAAAGATGTTCGGATTGAAGATAGTAAAGAATAGTTATATAAATACTCTAAAACATGACCTTGATGAAGCTATTAGCTATTCAAGCAGATTAAAAAGGGATTATGAGGATTCCATCAAGAAGATAACGAAATTGGAAGAGAGAGTAAAGTATCTTGATGAGCTTGTCGATTCTATTGATAAGGATATAGATTCCAAGGATTCTCATATAGTTAAGATGGGAAATGAGCTTAGTAAATCAAGAGAGCTATATAATGAGTCGGTAAAAGAGAAAGAGACTCTTAAACGGGCTTATATGGATATTGAGAAGAAACATAAGCTATCATCTAAATTACTCGATGAGGCTAGAAGAAGATATAAGGAACTTGAGGATCAGAATAAGGATATGTCCGATCGTATCAAATATCTTGAGGCAGAGCTTTTAGATAGCGATGTGCCTGATGAGGTTGTTGTCGATGAGGATAAGATGGATCCTAATTCAGGTCATATCGATATACCGAAAAATGATGATAAGGTTACTGAGGTCGTTAATTCAGATACCGGTAATGATACGAATGTCGAGAAGAAGGAAGATAAGAAGAAATCTAAGAAACGTAAAAAACCTAAAAAGGATGAATAAGATCTTGTTATTATTGATAACTATCCTTACCTTAGCGGTTGTCGGATGCGGTACGTCAAGAACCTACTATACGGAATATGATACTACTGATATATCTTATGTAGTGGATTCAATAGTGTCTTCCGGTACCGTGATGGGCCAATGGAAGGAGTGGCGGTTTACGTTGGACGATGGTCGGGTCGATAAATTTGGTTTCACCGCCCTGTACGACGCCAAGGGAAAGGCTAGGGGTTCGATACAGGTAAGGCAAAGATCCGATACGTTTAATATCAAGATAATAGATTATCATAAAAAGGATAAGTAATGGAATACGGACTAGGTTACATACCATCACCAGTGGATGACAGGGACGCTATCATGAACATGCAGCACGAGGCTGTTCCTGATGAGTATAAGATCAATAATGTCGATAGCGTAGTGGATCAAGGTTCTTCCCCTATTTGCGCCGCTGTAAGCTTAGCTGAGATACTTAATTGGAGAAAGAGTATAAGGGCTATTAAAAGACCGGCTAAGATCTCTCCTTACGATATATATGATCTGAGAGAGGATAAGGATCAGGACGGGATGGTTCTTCGTGACGCTATCAAGTCTATCAAAAACGTAGGCGTAGATGGGGAGAAAATAAACAGTTACGCTAGGATCATAGATCCGGTATCGGCTAAGGTAGCGTTGATGCTGAATGGGCCTCTGGTTATAGGTCTGTATTGCTATAATTATGGTAATCGATTCTGGCAAGGCCAAGGACAGAACTTGGGAGGTCATGCCGTTATCCTCACCGGCTGGGACAAGGCCGGCTTCGTCCTACAGAACAGTTGGGGGACGGGATGGGGTAGGTCTGGTATAGAGACGTTCCCGTTAGATGATTGGTGCTATATGCTAGAATGTTGGACAATAGTTTCATAACTTTACTATATAAACTTCGAGAAATTACGTCCCACATCCTCTTGTGAAAGCCGATGTGGTATATTTTAATTAACTTATATTATAAAATAACTAAATACAATGAGTAGATTTAAAGAAATTGAAGGTTATAACAATGATTATTTTATTACTGAAGATGGAGATGTGATATCTGTCAAAAGAGGTAAGAAAATATTATTAAAGAAACGAGTTAATAGCCGTGGATATTATTATGTAAATTTGTGCAAAAATGGTAAATACAAATCCATATGTATTCATAGGCTAGTTGGAATTTACTTTGTTGAAAACAATAATGGATTTAATGTGTTAAATCATATAGATGGCAATAAGTTAAATAATAGATATGATAATCTTGAATGGTGTGATCAGGTTCATAATATGAAAGAAGCGTCAAGAATGGGGCTTCTTAAAATAAAAAGAGGAGCTGAATCTAATTTATATAGTGGGAAATTAAATATTGATATATCAAATATGATAAGAAGTATAAGAAGTAATGAAAAGTTATCTTATGATAAGATCGCTAAAATGTTTGATGTATCAAAAGCAACTATAATAAATATATGCAAAAATAGAATATATACATAAAACCATCCTGGCGTATCCCCTCAAGCTTATATCTTGTAGAAAGGGTAGTTGGTCGCACGTGGGTTCAAGCCCCTCCGCCAGGACTACGTTGTTTTTTTGGGGAAAAACTAGCATAGAGTTTTGTCATTAGATTTAGAGTTTAGATTTTGTTTGATGTCCTTGTCCGGGAGGATCGGGACATATGGATCCGAGGATCATTGGATGATTACCATAATATTGGAGATGCTGGTTCGATTCCAGCCGGATTCGCTAAAATATTGTTTGGTAATTATATACAATTTATAGATCTTTGAATAAAGGGGAGTTAATTTAACGGATAGAATTTACGATTCCTAATCGTAGCGTGGATAAGGGTTCGATTCCCCCACTCCCCACATGGTGTTTTCTTAAACATATTCCCGTAGGTCGGTAATTAACGATAACCGGTAGACAGCCTACGGGAATCAATAAAATCTTACGTGCTTAAGATCGCTTTCAGTTCTATTTTTCGTGTGTAATCTATAGGAGGGTAGCACGACCCTCCTATTTATAATAACTATTTGGTATGGATATTAATCAAATAAAAAAGTATCTACCAGCAGGATGGGATGTGGTTGATCTAATAGATCACGGCATAATCGATCTTGATATTATGAACGGAAAGATGATGGGTGAGTATGTGGCTGTGTTGATGATAAAATCTTATGATAAGACCAATGGTCATATCTTAACCACTTTCTCGTTCCATGATAAAGATATGGATAAGTTGAGGATGTTGATAGGTAATGCTATAATGGCGGTAGGATATAGGAATAATCCTCTTACTGGAGATGGGAACACGGCGATCAAATAAAGGTGCTGAATATACTGAGAGAGGGATATTGGATATCCTTAACAGACAGTTCTTGGTATCTCCTAGATGGATTATAAACAACTTATATGTCTATAACTGGGAGTCTGATTATCTGGCTATAACCAGATCTATGTACGCTTATGAGGTTGAGGTCAAGATATCATTAGCTGACTATAACAAAGATTTCGAGAAACAGGAAAAGCACCAAGTAATGCAAGGATGGTTCGAGGCACGGAAGCAAGCCCTGTACGAGACCGGGGACTGGGTCAGGTACGGCCGGCCCAACTACTTCTACTACTGCGTGCCGGATGGGTTGGTTGATCCTAAGGACATACCTCCGTACGCCGGGCTTGCTTATGTTTGTGGCAGGAATTTGAGAAAGGTCAAGGATGCCCCTATCCTACATCGTGATAAGTTTGATCCGGAAGCCTATAAGATGGCTGACAAATTCTACTATAATTGGTGGAATGAGAGACGTAAGGCCAGACAGATAGAAGGGAAGGATATGAAAGACGAGTTCAGGAAAAGCATGAAAAAGGTGAAGGAGAAGATAACCGTCGATGCCAAGATCAAGGCGATGGAGGCGTTCTGGAGCGTCTGCGATTACGCCTACTGGCCGTACGGGGGAAGAGGGGTGCCCGGAATGAGACCCAACTGTTCCGCTTGTGGCGAGGAATGTAAATTACAATGCCCGAAAGGGAAGGAATTTAAAAATAAGATACGATGAGCAAAATTAGAAGTGTATTGGCGAAAGTCATTTCGTTTGCCTCTGAGCAACCTATGAGTTATAACGAGGCGTTTGAGTTACTTGAGGATATAGATACGTGCAAGGTCAAGATCTGGCTGGAAGAAGGGGCTAAGATGCCTGAATACGCCCATGAGGATGACGCTTGCATGGATTTGTTTGTTAAGAATATAGAACTTGACAGTGGTAGGATCATATACCATACTGGCGTACATGTAGCCTTACCTGAGGATTATGAGATGGAGATCCGCCCTCGTAGTAGTATCACCAAAACCAAGTCCGTTATCCAAAACGCCCCGGGAACTGTTGATGAAGGATATAGGGGTGAGATTATGGTAGTATGTAGACGTATAGATCGCTATGGAGATCCTTCTTATTCGGCAGGGGATAAGGTAGCTCAATTGCTTATCCGTAGACGGGAACGCATCGTATGGGATCAAGTAGAGTCGTTAGAAGACCTTGGAGAATCCGAGAGAGGAAATGGTGGGTTTGGTAGTACTGGAAAGTGATTAATGTCTTATGAGCGGAAGAATTAAGATAAAGCCTAAGAATAAGGATAAGAGACCTAAGATCGATGTATTTAAGGTAATAGAGAACCGGTTCAAGAATATGAACGAGCTTCGGGATCTTATCGACATGGATCCAAGGAAAGGGCTAGTCAGGATCCGGGCGGGGCCGGCTTTAGGGAGGTGGAGCGGGGAGGATGCCTGCACCGGAACTACCTTAACCTGTTGGAGGAGGAGCTGGGAGCTAAACTATCAATAGATCTTATAGAAAGGTATATCAAAAGATAATAATATATTAAATCGTAAAATTATGAATAGATATGTAAAGAAATCAATTGCGATAGAAGCCGTAAAATGGAAAGGCTTTAATAATGATGAGATCAAGGATTTCGCTGGTGATAACGTTAAAATAGAAGTTATTCGTGAAGGTGATGCGGATAGAGGGATACCTCCTTGTATTGATTGCAGTATAAAAACCCTTGAAGGTGTTATGACAGCCAATGTAGGTGATTATATCATAAAAGGGGTAAATGGAGAGTTTTATCCTTGTAGGTCTGATATATTCGAGAAAACATATTTACATGAAGATGAGATGGGTAATATATCCGACGGGTATCATACATTTAACGAACTATATAAATATCGAATGCTTTACAATGCCGCTTTCTTCAATGAGCTGGCTAAAGGCGATATAAAGGTCTGTAAATCACATAAGCATCATGATGGAGAGGAATGCTTCGGCGGAGGGTGGTTTATCGTAATGGCAGAACTGCCAACTGGACAGATATCCAATCATTATGAGAACCAGTATTGGGAGTTGTTTAATATCCCTGAACTTGATACGGCATGGGAATGGGATGGACATACGCCTAATGAGGCCGCTGATAGAATAGAATCATATTTGAAGTCAAATTGATTAATATCTGCCCTAGGAATTACTTAGGGCAGGTTCGTTTTATATACCGAAGTGCCTACCACGATCTGGTTATCCAGATCCTTAATCAACTCAACGATCTCATCCCTGATATCGTAAGAAAGCAAGATCGGGATTATGGTTAGCATAAAAGATAGTATGATTAAATAATTACAAAATCGATAGTAATTCATTGCAAAATCATATAATTATTTGTATATTTGATATATTAAAATAAATTGATAATGAGTATAATAAAGCATTCATATAAATATCGTATGTATCCGAATAAAACACAAGAAGAACTTCTTGCAAAAACATTCGGATGTGTCCGTATTGTATGGAATGCTTGTGTTGACTCATTTAACTCATACGATAAAGAAACAAACCCTAATCCGAAATTCCCGACAAAGTCGGATCTTGTTATTGAAAAACCTTGGTTAAATGAAGTATCGGCAGCTACCTTACAGCAGAAGCAACGAGACTTTATCGAGTTTTCCAAACAGTACTTCAATAATAACAGGAAAGAGAAATTCGGTAGACCGAATTATAAAGATAAACATGACAACCAGTCATTTAGATTGCCATTCCCGAAGTTTAAAATAGCTGACAATAAGATCCGGATCGAAAAGATCGGATGGGTTAAGATTGTTATTGATCGTGGAGTTCCAGATAATGCTCGTTTCATCTCCTGTACCGTTTCAAAGAACCGTGCTGGTCAATACTTCGTATCAGTTCTTGTAGAAACAGAACAGTGTTACAAACAGAAAACCGGCAAAACAGTCGGAGTTGATTTAGGGATCAAGACATTAGCTACATTATCTGATGGGATTGCTGTTGAGAATCCCCATTTTCTTTGTGAGAACCAAGCGAAGTTAAAAAGGATGCAACGGCATTTATCAAGAAAGAAATTAGGAAGGGTGATTATATACAATTTTGCACTACTATGTTGTATAATATAAGTAAAATGATATATAATTAATTTTTATATCATACCTTTGCATCAAAAGACAGTAGAGTAGTATGCTAAAATCTTATAAATATAGACTAAATCCAACATCCGAACAAATCTCGCTAATGGAGAAGACTTTCGGATCAACTCGATTTATCTATAACTGGGCTTTGCAGACAAAAATCGAAGCGTATCAAGATGATAAAAAATCACTGACGGCTGTTGATCTATGCAAGAAACTGACTGACCTGAAGAAACAAGAGGAATATACTTGGCTCAATGAGGTATCTAATGAATGTCTACAGCAGTCAATAAGAAACTTAGATCAGGCTTTCACCAGATTTTTCAGGGAGAAAAAAGGCTTCCCAAAATTCAAGTCAAAGCGAGGATCAAGGAAATCGTTCAAGAATATCCTTAATGTCCATATCGATTTCGATAATAACAGAATTAAGTTACCGAAATTAGGATGGGTAAGATTCTACTCTAATCAAGTGTTTAAAGGTAAGATAGGAACTGTTACCGTATCAAAGTCACCTACAAATAAATACTATATCAGTATCCTTGTAGACAACGGCCTTAAATTACCGGGCAAGTCTCCTATTAATCCGGATACCGCTGTAGGTATCGATGTAGGGATAAAGACATTCGCAACCTTATCAAATGGTTCGGTTTTCGAGAATCCGAAATATCTGGAAAGGTCTTCCGCACGTTTAGCGTGCTTACAACGTAGATTAACTCGCAAACAAAAAGGAAGCCGAAGAAGAGAAAAAGCTAGATTAGCTGTAGCTAAAACATACGAGCATATATCAAATCAAAGACATAACTTTCTGCACCATGTTGTCAACAATATCCTAGGCGAGAACCAAACCGTGGTTATTGAGGATCTTAACGTGGAGGGGATGATGAAGAACCATAAGCTGGCTAATAGCATAGCTTCATGCTCATGGAGCGAGTTCTTTAGAATATTAAGCTATAAATCGGATTGGAAGGGCGTGAATTTGATTCGGATAGGAAGATTTGAACCTAGCTCCAAGATGTGCGAATGTGGATACGTGCATCGGGATCTTAAATTATCCGATCGTATCTGGACTTGCCCTTCTTGTGGGGCCGTAAATGATAGGGATCTTCTCGCCGCTAGAAATATAAAGAAATTTGGGTTAGAAAAACAGAATCTTCTAACCCAATAAAACACGTCACCGGTGGTGAACCGGGAAGGGGGCGTGGAGTCGCTGGCGTTGGCCGGGGCTGTGAAGCGTCAAAATGTACTGGTGTAAATTGGTATATAATCACCTAAATTATATATTTGTATGTGCAAAATACATAATAATATGATATTAAATAAAATTAACTCAATGGGGGGGGGTATTTTTCATCCTCCATAAAAATTTATCAGTATGCTTAGAAGAAGATTTCATTCATCAGGAATACATCCGTCTAACGCCGGCGATGGAGTATATGGAGTTGCTAAAAATCTAAAGTTACTTCCATCCAATAAGGTAGATGCCGAATGTATTGGAGCTGCTTTGATACATAAAGGCCATAGGATTATGATCGAAAAAACGAGAGTAAAAATCCTAGTTATAAACAGGCAACAGAAGGTATGTTGGCCAGTGACAACTTTGTCTGGGGAGAATATTTGGTAGATCAATACGAGATCCCTAATTATGATACTATTGATTACGATTACCAAGGCCTTACTAGCGCGTATCTTATGAGTAATTCCGGGGTATATAATGGTCAGCCACATATACCAAATGACATATCTCAATGGACCGGAGTGATGTCTGATTGGAATGGTAAATCTAATTCAGAGGTATTAAAAAAGATTGGAGCCACAGAACAAGGATCTTATGCTATCTCAGGCAATCTTCTTAATGGATTCATAAATAGTAGCGACGCCCTTGGATTCGATGACTGGTATATCCCCTCTTGTCCGCAAATGTCATTGGTATATATGAGGATGGTTGATATAAATGATATATTGTATCTTATTGGAGGTAAGATGTCCCAAGCCTCAACTGAGGCGTATATGACAAGCTCTGAATGTAATGATGGAAATTATTGGTCGGTTTCAGGCTACGGTCAAGTAGGCGTATCGGATAAAAGAAATCCTAAAAGAATTAGACTGATACGAGATCTATAATATTAAGGTAGTGGTCGTGCCGCCACCTATCTAATTATCCCATAAAGATATATACCAAGGGAAGTAGCCGGCGGAAGACCCGATGGGTAGGCCCGGAGGGATGAAGGGAGGCCTACCTCCCTTTGGTACTACATCCTCCTCACAATATATCATGATGGTACTACAATTACTATATTTACATTATAGGTGTTATTGTAAATGCCAGTTCCAACGGCAACAGATTGGCATCCCTCACAGGCATTGGCTGTTATACAATGATCACTTGTTATAAGATGACCTTGCCAAGTTATACGATTGTTACTTGTAATCTGATTATAAAATTCAGACATGTAAGTGAAATTGATGATCTCCTCAGGATCGGTTATCTCCGTTATAGGAGTAAATTTAGTTATCCTATTCCCGTATAACTCCGTATCAGCTAAGTCACAATGCACACCAGAATCATATAGATACGTAAGAGTCCCTTTTGAAACACCTCCAGTTGTGCCTAATAAAACGTTGTACTCATATTGTTGATCCTTTGAAACTATCTGTCCACCTATTCTTATAACTTCTATCTTCTTGTTGCGATATATATCAAGATAAGATCCGTTAAAATCAGATTGATATGTATCTCCATCAATATATATATCTACAGGATTAGGACACATGCTCTTGTCTATATTAATACGGTAGTGGATCTTACCGGAAGAAGAAGTCCTGCGCCTAAACATACCCCCTCCTTATCTGAGGGTTAAAATATCCCCCCCCCCATGTATTCAACTTCTTTATTCATAATATGTTATGTTTTAATTATATCGCAAATGTAATAAAATTAATGAGAAAGTCGTTAGGGGATGAGAGATGGGATATGTTGGGACGCCGGACATGTAGGGATATGCGGGGATATGCGGGGATATGCGGGACGGACCACCTCCCCGAAATCGACCCGGCCGGGCTGCCGTTTTTTGGTCTCACCCCCCCCAACCCTCATAAATCAAAATACAGGAACGGCAAACGACCAGCCGACTAAAAAAAGAATGCTTATTTTCCATTTAAATTGTTGATTATCAATGATATAAACCAATATTTTAATATACATTTACATTTGATTAGTTTTATTATATATAATCGTTGAATTTTTATTGCATAATATTTGTTTGATAATAAAATACTCCGTATATTTGCCCTCGTAAGATAACAATATTAACAAACAGGCGTGCTAGATGCTAATATAAATCCCAAGGGCATGGGTAAAATATAATGACAAGTAAAGAGTTAACTAAAGTACAAAGTGAGGTAAAAAAAGCAAGTGAGAAAACGTTAACAGGTGCGGTTAAGGCGTGGTGCCAACTATTTAAATCTGGTAAAGAAGTGAATGAAATACTAAAGGGAAATGATATTAAGGTAGATAAGGATATCGTACCCGCCTTGGTATCATTAGCTAAAGACAAAGAAGTTGTAATACAACTTTGTAAGGATATACTCCCACGCATTAATAATACCTTTTGTGCATACAAGGAAATAGAAAGGGAATATCTTGATAAATTAGATCAAGATAAAAACGTTAAAATTACCGTTGACAAAATAGAAAGTATTGCAATATTAGGCACCACTCATAAAAGATTTGGATATAATGAGCCTGTGGAATATGATGGGGGTGTATATTATGACGTGTTTAACGGATCAGACAAACGCATTGTAAAGTGCGCTGTACCTATCAAACGATATACATACAATCTCATTGCTAAATGTATTACATACTATTTAACGCACCCTAAAAATGAAAGATAGTAGTAAGGCACTCCTATAAATGGAGTGTCGTGGTGGCATACCTGTACGTTCACGCCGTGCCACTGTTTAGACTAAACAGGTTAGATATTTAACATATTGATATAAGCATACACAAGCGGGTAGGGGTATAGCCGTTGGCGTTCGATAACTTGTGTAGATAGGCCGCCGCTTAACAATGTGGTCTAGGTTCGTATTCAGTCGTAGTATGAACCATTATTCTTTGGGCTTGTATCAAGACGGGTTAATACGTCCGGTTTCCGGATAGGCCGTGTAAAAACACGGGGTATATTGGTGTATATACGCATGTATAGGGCGTATGTCCATGTGTAGCGAGAGCAGCACGCATGGAGTGCATTACGGGGTTATAACCGTACCAATATATCAATGCAATAACATATAGGGTTGCTTAAATACTTGTATGTTATATGTATTAATTAAAATAACAACCCTTACAAGGGTATTTTGTGCGGTTAAATTGACGGACTCAATACGCCTTGTCGGTACGTATCACGGGTGACGTATGTACGTATTTGGCTTCGTTCGTTCGAAGCAAAGGGACAATCCAATGAATACGGGCTGGCGTGGTGCGTTCGGCTGGCAGTATTGATAACGCCGGCTTTGTGCCTTCATAGCCGTGCCGTATTCTTGTTGGTGTAATTAAATTAATATATTATGTATAAAAAGAAATTCAATAATCTAAATAGGAAACTATCTATCCAAAAAGAAAAGGCTTTAGAGGCTGCAAGAAAGTCTCAAATGGAGTTTTATGTTGAGCTTACCAAAGAACTATACAATTCTAATAAATTAGATTGTAGTAGGGATTCTGATAAATGTAGGCGGAAACGTGTTAGTTATATGGCAAACAAATTGCGACAATAGGTCGTTTGTTTTTATTTGATTTTAAAGTTTTCCCTTCCGTACTGTAGTGATATAGGACGGGAGGGCTTTTTTGTGCCTAATTTTACAAAATGATAGCATAACCATATGTTTTGCTTACACATAAAAGTGTTGAGGCGGTAAATTTTAAGCCTTGACCGAAAATGTGTAAGTAAAATGCTTTATTATGTATCATTTTGTATATATCTATATCCATACGGGCGGGTGAATTGTACCCTTATGCATGGATTTGCGCTTGAATCGATCCTAAAAGGTATATAATAGGCGGTACTTATTGTATATTTTTTATCTATGTATGGGCTTATCTTTCCTTAGAGGTAGCTCTAGGGATTGATATATATTATATTATTGATACCCAATTATTTGTATTATTTGGTTGTTGTTTTTAAATCACGGTTACTTATTGTATATTTTTATGGGTGTATTTATATATTTGGTGCTTACCTTGTTTTGTTGGTACATGGCGTTTGAGTTGGGGCGGTATGTTATAGCTACGGGCGACGCCCTGCCTATAATCATAGTTTCTTTATTGGTTTTATTATCAATATATTGTATTAGGCAAGTATATAAGGTAGTCAAGAACAAAGACCTCGATATCCTAGACTGAACGGGCGTTCCACGTGGAACAATCGGGAGGGAGGTCTCGGTTTTTGTGCTGGGAGTTGGTGGGGTTGATTTGTTTTGCGGGAGGGGACACCTCCAAACAAGGGAAATCAAGGGAAATCAATGGAAATCAATGGAAATCAATGGAAATCAAGGGAAATCAAGGAAATCAAGGGAATCAAGGGAAATCAAGGGA
>ULMA01034684.1_pt1 | contig 13352 bp, 9 predicted proteins | sample 1951551 | NCBI WGS metagenome assembly ULMA01 (sample SAMEA4835540, study PRJEB28245) | human gut metagenome | biome: gut microbiome; material: fecal sample | place: Denmark | collected 2008
ATGTGTCTTAAGAATATACATTAAGAAAAGCTCAGCCTGTGTGATTTCTACTGAATCCATCACACAGGCTGAGCTTTATATATATGTTATCTCCGGCTACTTTCTCACCCTGACTGACTTTGTCTTGCTCCATGCTGAGTAGCATCTTGTGCCAAACTTGTTCGAAAAGCTTCTAACCCTTACATAATATGTTTTTCCGCCTTTAATCCGCTGCTTTGCTCCAAGACTCGCAGTCGTCTTGCTTCCACCGCTTAACACCGTGAATGCATATGTACCCTTTTTAAAGTTTGATGTTGTTGAATACTGGATCTGATAGCCATCTGCGCAGCTTATCTTTCCCCACTTTAATCTTACAGACGCAGCCGATGGGCTCTTTATCTGGCTTATACCTGGTATCTTCGGGCTGACAGTAACAAGTATTATCTTCTTCACCTTCACATGATTCGAATCTCCAGCATATACGGTGATGTTTGCCTTGCCTATATACCGGGCTGCGATCGTTATTGTTCCAGCAGAGTCTACCTTTACAGCTTTGTTATCCGAGCTGTAGCTGAGCTTTCCGGCACGTGCGCTCACGCTCTGTGAAATAGATATTCTCTTCGAGCTGGTTGACATCTCTATTCTGTAGCTGCGCTTTTTCAGCGTTATGCTGTTCGGCGCCTTTTTGATCGTAAAATTGATCGTCTTCTGTCCCTGATATGTGCCAGCGCCTATAATTACAGCCTCTGCTGTTCCGGCTGCTTTGTTCTTATTGTATGAAACCGTATAATCTGTATCCTTCTCCAGCGTTTTGTCGCCAAGCTTTACTGTTACAGCCGGCTTCTTCGAATTACCATCATATGTATATTCTGTCTTGTTAAGTGTAACCTTTGCTGACGATATGCTCTTACGCGTGAGCTTTGAGCCATACGCATAGCTAGTCTCACCCTTTTCTCCACAGTATACACATGCATAGTAATACTCTGCCGGAGAATCATAATCTGCTACCTTCTTCAGATATCGTGCAGTTGTTTTCTTTGCTGTGTAGCTGTGATCGACTGGGTCTGTTGCTGTACCGGTTTCAAAAACCTCACCACACATGCTGCAGACAACATCTCCTGTATATCCGCCGCCCATACAGGTAGCTTTCTTCTCTCCTACAAGCGTTCTATCATGGTCTGTCTTTGGAAGAATCTCAGTAGTCCTGCTGAGTTCTGCCTTGCACACGGTGCAGTATATAACCTTGTCTCGGCTGCCTTCAGCCTGACATGTAGCCAGATTTACATTCTCATACACAGCCTTTCCCTGGGTATGTCCGAGTGGCTCTGTCTTCTCATCCTTTGTCTTTTGGCATCGCTCACATGTGTATCTGATCAGACCTTCTGCTGCACACAAAGCTTTTTTCTTAACCACGCCTGAATCCCATCTATGTCCCAATGCACCAATGGCTATCTTCTTGGTACTCTGATAACTCTTGCCATTCAGCGTGCATTTTGCTGTACACACCTTTGCACCATCGTTCTCGCAGGATGCCTGCGTTATCTTGCTTGTTACAGTCATCGGTTCACTGATCACATGACTCGAATCTCTGGTACAGGTGAGAACCAGCTTGCAAGTGTTGCCATTTGCTGACCACTCATACTTTGGGGCGTAATCATGCCCCAGGCTATCCCCGTGTGTAAATGTCTTTTTGCGATTCACTCTTCCACAGTTATCACAGGAATAATAATATTTCGCAGCAGTTGTACAGGTCGCAGCCTGTGCAAGAGTTTCATCATTTACTATTTCCGCAGTGTATGAATGTCCGCCTATCTCTGTTATATCAAGTTCATACTCAGCCTTCACCCACGGATTATATTTACTGGCAACCGTAATCGTTACAACGCCGTTGCCGATTGCAGAAAGTGATGCCGCAGTCCTAGACACTTCATTCACCTTTACAACAGTCTCATCCGACGATGTAACCGCATACTCATGTATGTCCGCTCTCGTTGGCCAATCCATTATATTTATACTCAGTTCCGCTCCAATTTCATACTCACTTGGTGAAGTAGTCCTGTTATCGCTGTCCTTCTCCTGCCAATACACATATCTGATACTGGTAGGAAGTGACACGATCTTCTCATATCCGCACTTTGAACACGTCTCTACTGTCTGGCTTTCACCCTCATCTGCCTCTGATATGACATACTCATGTCCCCCCTGATCTGCCACATTGAACGTGTATTCCTGACAAATTGAGCTGTCATATTTATGAACTATTCTTATGGTTACATCACCTGTTCCGACCGCCGTAAGCTTAGCATCATATCTTCTATAAGAAGATTCCGGATCACTCACTTTTACAATACCTTCATCCGATGATGTAACTATAAACTCAGAGTTGTCGACCTTCGTTGGTGCATAATCTACTTCCAGATTGATCTCATCACCTACTTCCACATCAGCAGGCTTGTAATATCCATTACTATCACTCCACCATACAGTACGTGTTATCGCCGTCGGGATTGTCACCGTTTTTGTCGTCCCGCACTTTGAACAAATTTTTTCTGTCTCTCCAGATCCCGGTTCTGCCTGACTTATTACATAGTCATGACCACCCACATCTGTTACCGACACAGTGATTACCCTCTTCATATCCGGATTCACGACCGGATATACAGTCACCGTTGTCTCTCCTATCTTGTTCATATGGAATGTTCCAGCATAGTTAGACGAAGGGGTATACGAAATAATAGACGGGTCTGCTATATCAAACACGAATTTATCATCAGATTTGCTATCTGATGCCGTTGAGAAAGATATGTATGTCTCTATATTCTTTCCTACTTCGAACTCCTGATCATATGTGGCTGATGAAGCAGTTTCCGATAATCTCCAGTACACGTACATCGTCTTTGGTCCTGTTACTTTACATCTCGTACATACGCCATCTGTAAAGCTATGCCCAAGAGCCGGAACCTCATCCTCTATCTTTTTGTAGCCACATTTAGCGCATGTGTATACTGTTCCACCTGTCTCTGTACATGTGGCCTCTTTTTTCACACCTTCACCATACACATGCTCCGTGCATGCATCATACCGCTGTCCAAGCAGCTTATCCAGCTTGGCCTGCGCTGCATCCACCTTTTTCTGCCACTTCTCCGGATCTACAGTCTCATAATATTCATCAAACAGCTTCTCAAATTCAGCTATTGTGTACACCTCATATTGGCTAGTATAGTTTGAAAGCTTGCTTGCATTGAAGCATGAAGTATTGCCATACCTGCCATAGAGTGTGAATCCGACTCCCATCACCTGATCTGCTGCCCAGAACATATTGGTATAATGTCCAACCGTGACTCCCTCCGAATCCGCCTTTTGTTCAACAGCTGTAAGCTGACTCTGCGAAGTTATGGATGAATATCCCAGCTCATCCCTTATCTTGTTAAAAGATGCCTTCTCACTGTTCCATCCTGCCGCCGGATCAGTATATCCAAACGCCAGATTCTCACATGACACCTGAAGAAGTGAATGATTTGTGAGTCCTGCACCTCTGTCCGCGCCTGACTGTGCCACCGCCATGAAATAGAAATTAGTCTTAGCCGCATTCCTCTTCATTGCCCCGACATAGTTTTCGTCTGTGTCCCTTAACGAATTAATTTTATTCAATACCGCAAATGTCGCCTTTGTGTTTTCAAGCGATATGGCGTCTTTCTTATCTCCGGTAACAACAACCTTGTTATTTCTCGATTCCGGAAGACCTGTATTATTTCCACCAGCCCACTTGGAGAAATCTTCCTCACATGCATTCTGCAGGACATTCTTAGCCCAATCCAGATCATTTTTCTGTTTTGTTGTCAAGTCGTTCTTCGCAAGCATCCAGTCTACAAAGCCTATAGAGCCCTGATCATATACAGCCTGCACTTCACTCTGATCTTTCTTCACCTGTTCCAGCTCACTCTGAGCCTCTTCTATCTGCTGGTCAAGGGTACTGGCCTTAACAGTCTGAATACCTGTCGTCTGAATACCTGCCGTCAGCATCAGCACTGCACACATTACCACTGTTGCTGCTTTTTTACACAGTGTCCTTCCCGATAAGCTTCCTTTTCTTTTCATAATCTTTGATACTCCCCCTTTTTTCACATTCTATTTATATTACCCCTTTACCCACATGTACTCCGGCGCGCCCATGCAGGGGATTTATTATAAAATAAGGAGACTCATTATAATAATAAACAAGTCTCCTTATCCAGTATAATATACTATTTTATTTCTCCTTGAAGGTGAACTCCTCGTTCGCAAGCTTGAATCTGATACCATCTATGAGCATCATATCCGTTCCGCTGCTTATGATCTTGCCACCAAGGTAAGTGTGGTTGGTCGACTTGTTATCTCTCAGATAGTACACGCCGTTGACATTGATAATGTAAGCATGGCGGCGACTGACTGAATTGTTGTCAGTTACCTGATAGTCAACTCCCTGTGTAGACTTACCGATACAGAATATCGGCTTGTCGATCCTTATCCTCTCACCTGTTCTGGTCCTTATGATGACTGGGCCGCTCTTGCCACGGTTGTTGGCTGTGAGAACTGTTGTCGAACCGTCATCGTTGTCATCAAATCCAATATCATTTGATGAGAAATCCTTAACTTCCTTTGCAAGCTTGAATGAAGAAGTTGTAACATGAGGAGTCTCAGGAACCTCTACCTTAGCCACATTGACCGGGCTGACTCCCGCTGACTTCATAAGCTCCTGCTCATCCTCAGGATGTGCTATATTGTCATTCTTCAGGTCTGTTATAAACTTATAAAATTCTGACAGATAAAATGTAGGATTGTGATCAAAGTATTTGATAAGCTCATATCCGGCATCGGATGCCTTCTTATTCGCAAACTTCATATTGCCCATAAGATCCCTTATAAACTTCTCCATATTACATCTGTCCATAGGCTTATCTATAGGCAGGAATATGAGCTGAACAGCCATATTCTGGAAGTCTATATACATATATCCCTTATTCAGTATAACCTTTCCAATGGACAGATCATTCGCCTTGAGATACATGAGCTGATCTGCAATACTGAATATCAGATCAACCAGCTCATCCTTGTGTATCTTCTTCTCAAGGAACTGATTCATGGTAGTCATGGCTGGAATAGAATATGTCAGAGCTCTCTGACCATCTATATATTCCTCATGGCAGAACGCATTATTGCCCACAAACTGAGCATTGTACAGCTCTACCTCATTGTGAAGAACCTCTACATCGTCTTCAATCTTAAAGTACAATTTGTACTCATCACACAAATACATCTTATCACTCATATAAAACCCTCCGATATTTATCGCACGATATCCATGTAAGTCCCGGAGTCAATTATTCTACTGTAACTGACTTTGCCAGATTACGTGGCTTATCTACGTCCAACCCCTTTGCATCGGACGTGTAATACGCTATAAGCTGCAGGATGACAGCAGCCGAAAATACCGTGAACAATCCATCCTGCTTTGGTATGGATATGTGTTTGTCACATACATCTTTATCATTGTACTCTTCATCCATGCTGACAAGAATGACGTATGCGCCTCTTGCCTTAACCTCGCGTATATTGGAAATCATCTTTCCGTATACAGATTCCTGTGTAGCCAAAGCTATGACCGGAACGTTCTCAGTTATGAGTGCTATCGTTCCATGTTTTAACTCCCCTGCCGCATAAGCCTCAGCGTGAACATAAGAAATCTCTTTCAGCTTCAGTGCACCTTCCAGTGACAGTGTATAATCCAGTCCTCTTCCTATGAAGAATGCATCCGGAGCCATCTTTATATAGTTTGCAACTGTCTTTACTTCATCTGCCTGCTTGAGTGTCTCCTCTATCACCGGGATAACGCCCTGAAGCTGTCTGATGAATGCCTTTGCCCTGTCCTCAGAGTATATACCCTTGACATAGCCAAGTCTGCATCCAATGAGATACATTGCAGCCATCTGTACCGAATATGCCTTGGTACTTGCAACTGCGATCTCAGGACCGGCATGTGTATAAAGGACGTAATCGCTCTCTCTGGCGATGGTCGATCCCTTTACATTGACTATGGACAGAACCTTTGATCCACATCTCTTGGCAAGTCTGAGTGCCTCGAGTGTGTCAATAGTCTCTCCTGACTGTGATGTAACTATTACGAGAGTCTTTTCATTTATGAGTGGTTCCTTGTATCTGAATTCTGATGCTATCTCAACATTAACAGGAATCTTTAACTCCTTCTCAATCATGGCCTTGCCGACTATTCCGGCGTGCATAGCTGTTCCGCATGCAACCACTGTGATGTTCTCAAGATTCTTAAACACCCCATCATCGATGCCGTCCTCAGTGAAATCAGGAAGCTCATTCACTATACGAGGAGTTATCGTGTTTCTCAGTGCCTCTGGCTGCTCATAGATCTCCTTCAGCATAAAGTGCGGATATCCACCCTTCTGAGCTGCCGTTATGTCCCATGTTATCTTGAGCATCTCCGGCTCTACCATGTTCCCCTTCATATCTTCTACTTTGATGCCTGTGCTTGAGAGTGTCAGTATATGATACTCCGGCACAACAAAGTATTCCTTTGAAAATGATATTATCGCTGTGAGGTCTGATGCAATGATCGATCCCTCATCTGTGTATGAAGCGATCATCGGACTTACATTTCTCACTGCGTATATCTTGCCCGGTCTGTCTGCAAACATAATGCAGAGTGCAAATGAACCGGCTATAGCCTTAACAGCCTTTCTGATAGTCTCGATGGGATTGCCATCGTACAGTGTGTCCAGAAGTGCTGCTACTACCTCTGTGTCCGTCTCGGATACCAACCTGTCGGCCAGTCCGTATTCTCTCACAATGTCGTTATAGTTCTCTATAATTCCATTATGTATAAGTGCCACATCTCCGCACCTATGTGGATGTGCATTCACATCCGTAACTCCGCCGTGAGTAGCCCATCTCGTATGGCCTATTCCACAGGTTGATCTGTACACAGGACTGTCGTCGCTGCACATCTCCCTGAGGTCTTCCACTCTGCCGGCTTTCTTCTTGATCGTCAGTGTATCATCATCATTAAGCAGTGCTATTCCCGCACTGTCATATCCCCTGTACTCGAGCTTTGCCAGTCCGTCAATAAGAATGTCCTTGGCTGGTTTCTTTCCTACATATCCTATGATTCCACACATATTAAATTAATCTCCTTTCGGCTTATAACCACGCTGTATACTGATAATATTATAATATGGCGCACTAAAAAAAGGTGAAGCCACCATACATAACAGCTATGGGTGTCTGGTCATGATTCTTTGTTTTGGAGTTACCCCCATATTTGGATATCATGTGCGCATCCAGACTCTGCGTGAAGGCATCCGCCGAATATTCGATAACCTTCAACCTCGTTATCCCTGAAAGCCAAAGCCCAGGGGTCATGGCGCTAAGATTTCTAAATCTTTCCAAAGGCACACTCCTCCTGTCCGTGCACCTAACAAAATTCTATCATGAAACATCTAATAAATCAATGCAGAAAGGCCTCTGCGTATAATCTTTGTAACATAAAATTTACTTCAGCTTTATAAATAAAAACAGGGAAACACCACGGATCCCGGCCGTGTGCCCGGCCTGTGATGCTTCCCTCATTATATCCACTATTTTATATCTTAGCTTATAAAGCATCCACCTGGGAAGTCCTTCTCGGTGGTCAGGAGTGACAGATTACCCTCAGGATCCTCTGCGCACAGAAGCATACCCTCTGATACGACTCCGGCAAGCTTGCATGGCTTGAGGTTTACTATAGCCACAACCTTCTTGCCAACCATATCCTCAGCGGAATATGTACCCTTGATTCCGGACACAATCTGCTTCACATTGTTCTTGCCAAAGCTTACCTGTGAACAGAGAAGCTTTCTGGAGTTTGGAACCTCCTCACAGGAAACGATCTCGCCGATCATGAGCTGCATCTTCTGGAACTCCTCAATGCTTATCTCCTGCTTGTCAACTACATCAGGATTGGCCTTGAGTGCCTGAACCTTTGCCTCTGCGATCTTGATCTTCTTGGTCTCAGCAGAATTCTCCTTCTCTTCCTTCTGCTTCTTGGCCTGCTCGTACATGGACTCCTTCTCCACTGGAGCGAACTCGGCAACCTTAGCCATAACTTCCTTCACGTCAAGACGTGCGAATAGGATCTCAGGCTGCTCTGTTACCTTTGTTCCTGACTTGTACAGACCAAACTTTCCAAGCTCTGTGACCTTTCTCTTCTCGGTATTGAGCTGTGCCATGATCTTCTCAGTTGTCTCAGGCATATATGGCTCAAGGAGTGTTGCACCTATAACGATGCTCTCGACAAGGTTGTACAGAACTGTGTTCAGTCTGTCCTTCTTGTCCTCCTCCTTTGCGAGTGCCCAAGGCATTGTCTCATCTATGTACTTGTTGCATCTCTTGAACAGTGCAAATATCTCTGTGATCGCATCTGCAACCTTGAGCTTATCCATGCACTCTGCAACCTTGTATCTGCAGTCCATAACGACCTTCTTAAGATCCTCATCGACAGGCTCTGTGACGTTGGTATTTGTCACAATGCCACCGAAATACTTGTTTGACATCGATATGGTTCTATTGACCAGATTTCCAAGTGTATTTGCAAGCTCTGAGTTGAGTCTCTCAACCATGAGCTCCCATGAGATAACTCCATCATTCTCAAATGGCATCTCGTGAAGAACAAAGAATCTGACAGCATCCACGCCAAATATATTGACCATATCGTCAGCGTACATTACGTTGCCCTTCGACTTACTCATCTTGCCATCACTCTGGAGGAGCCAAGGATGACCGAATACCTGCTTTGGAAGCGGAAGTCCGAGTGCCATCAGCATGATAGGCCAGTAAATGGTATGGAATCTCAGGATATCCTTGCCAATCAAGTGAAGATCTGCCGGCCAGTATTTATAAAACTTCTCATCGCTCTTTCCATCTACGTCATATCCAAGTCCAGTTATGTAGTTTGAAAGTGCGTCAACCCACACATATACAACGTGCTTTGGATCAAAGTCCACTGGGATTCCCCACTTGAATGATGTTCTTGATACACACAGGTCCTGAAGTCCCGGCTTAAGGAAGTTGTTAACCATCTCGTTACGTCTTGACTCAGGCTGTATAAACTCAGGATGCTGCTCTATATGCTTCATGAGCTTGTCCTGATACTTGCTCATCTTGAAGAAGTATGCCTCCTCCTTGGCCTCCTGAACAGGTCTTCCACAGTCCGGACACTTGCCATCTATGAGCTGTCCATCTGTGAAGAACGACTCACATGGTGTACAGTATTTTCCTACATAATGTCCCTTATATATATCACCCTGATCGTACAGCTTCTTAAATATCTTCTGTACCTGCTTCTCATGGTAATCATCTGTTGTACGGATAAACTTGTCATATGAAGTATTCATGAGATCCCATATTCTCTTGATCTCACCTGATGTCTCATCAACGAATTCCTTTGGGGTCTGCATGTTCTCAAAAGCCTTGTTCTCGATCTTCTGTCCATGCTCATCTGTTCCTGTCATGAATCTTACATCATAACCTGCGAATCTCTTGTACCTTGCAATGCTGTCAGCCAACACGATCTCGTAGGTGTTGCCTATATGAGGTTTACCTGATGCATATGCAATAGCGGTTGTAATATAATACGGTTTTTTTGCCATTTCAAAAACCCTCCCTGAAAAAATACTACAAGCACAAATGAAATGCTTGTGCAACTTTACCGAAAAACTCCTCGGTAATTGTAAATTATATGCCTTTTTATTATTTATTGTCAAGAAGATGGGATATTAAATAAGTCTGTTACGATGGTCATTCTATAACACTGCCAATAAACTTGTCATCGTCTCTCTCTCAAAAGCGCATCACATTCCTGAGAACGGCAAACATCACCGCCCCGGCAATACATATAAATATAAGTATATTGTCAAATCGCGATAACTTTCTGTTTCCATATCTTACGAATACATAATCGTTTTTTACAATTATGTATGCCAACGCCGGAAGAGCTATAAACATAAATTGATTATAAGCAAATGCCTTTGCAAGATCCAGCCTTACGGCCGCAAGGATAGCCCGTGTTATCCCGCATCCTGGGCATAAAAATCCGGTTATCTTTCTGAATATACATGGTATGGCAAGTCCTGTCACTCTTATGAATATATAATAGAGGATGCCTATCCCCACGAGGATGGCATCCCTTTTAATTATCGCATTTCTTCTTGATTTCTGTATCTGATCCATGCTCTGTATTTCTTTGTCTCCACCGACTAATGCTGGCTGTTATCACTGCCTGAAGCATCTGCTGATGTGTTAATATTCTGATCTGACTGCTGGCCAAATGTATTCTGGTCTAAACCGGCCTGCTGACCATATCCCTGCTGATTGTATGCATTCTGATCATATCCCTGCTGGCTGTATGGCTGCTGTCCGTATGCCTGCTGGTTATATGCATTCTGGTCATATCCCTGCTGACCATATGGCTGCTGTCCGTATGCATTCTGATTATACTGCTGCTGACCATACGCATTCTGGTTGTATGCGTTCTGATCATATCCCTGCTGACCATACGCATTCTGGTTATACTGCTGCTGGCCGTATGCATTCTGATCATATCCCTGCTGCTGACCATACGCATTCTGGTTGTATGTGTTCTGATTATAACCCTGCTGACCATATCCTGTATTCATCTGAGGTATAGCCTCTGCATATTTGTTTGCAGTGTCCTGCATAAGCGCATATGCAATAATTCCAAGTCCAAATACCTGAAGAAGGACGTATAAGATGCCTGAGTTGCTTGATGGTACACCGTTCTTATTCTTTATGATATCAACTTTCTCACCCATCTTATATGCCCAGAACCATCCATAGATGTTACATGTAACGATAGTGAGCAAAAGCGACATTCCACCACTTGTTGCATCTGTCTCTCCTGACTCCTGATTGATATCGTCTGTCAGCACAACAAACCAATACAATCCATATATTCCGCATGTCACAATTGAAAGCAGAATACATATTCCAATATTCCTCTGTTTGATCATAATTGATAATCCTCCTTAAATTTAGATCCTTAATTACATATGTATGACTTGTGTATGACTGCAATTATACTGTTCCTATATAACCACTACATAACTGCAATAAAAATAATAGAATAGCCCCGCAGACACAACTCAGTCTACGGGACTATTTTCTCATACATTTTGTCTGTACGCAACTGCATCTATACATTTTTCAATGTATATTTGTATGCAATTTGATTCATTACGCATTTTTATTGATGGTATCCTGCATAATAGCATATGATACAATTCCAAGTCCACATAACTGGAGCAGAAGGAAAAGTATGCTTGAATTTCCTGCTGACTGACCATTCTTTGTCTTTATTGCGTCAATCTTCTCGCCCATCTTGTATGCCCAGAACCATCCATAGATATTACATGTAACGATAGTAAGCAACAATGCTACCCCACCGCTTGTTGCATCTGTCTGTCCAGATTCCTGATTAGCATCGTTTGTAAGGCAAACGAACCAATACAGTGCATAAATTCCAAATGTAATGATTGAAAATACTATGCACAAAGCAATGTTCCTCTGTTTGATCATAAAATGTCCTCCCTTGATTAATTATAAATTTTTTATAAAAATTTTATAAAATATATAAAACCATATCTATACATCTTTGTCAATAAAAATCAAAAAATTAAGCTGTTTTTTGCTTTATTATCTATATTTTATTATCTATATTTTTTTATAATCAGGCATAAATCTTCAAATATTTACATTCATAATTTATGTGATGTCGTAAACTGTTTTACTTTTGAAACCATGTGCTATATAATAAAATTTCAGGCAGACATATCTCAACACCCGTATCCTAAATATATTGCCAGGATCCACAGATTATGTTTGTCCGTATTGCAAACAATTTATAATTCTAGAGAAAAGAGGACATTTGTTATGAAAAACATGCTTAACTTCAAGAATTTCACAGCTGATGAGCTGATGGATATTCTCAATCTGGCACTTGACATGAAGAAGAACCCTGATAAGTACGCTCACGCTCTTGAGGGCAAGAAACTCTACACTCTTTTTGAGAAGACTTCCACAAGAACATTTCTTTCATTTACAACAGGTATAACTGAGCTCGGCGGTACATATTACAACCAGCTCTGGAAGGATTCCAACTTTACACTCGGTGAGCCTGTATCAGAGATTAAGTATGTATGCAGGAATGTAGATATCATCATGGCACGTCTTGTAAAGAATGAGACAGTCGAGCTGTTCGGCAACAATGTTACTGTTCCATTTATCAACGGATGTGACAGTTCTTATCATCCATGCCAGATCCTGGCAGATGCCCTCACTATTATAGAAAAGTTTGGCAGTCTCGATGTAAAGCTTATGTATATCGGTGCCAAGAATAATGTATTCAACTCTCTTGTTGAGTTCTTTGCAAAGATGAAGAAGGGAACTATCTACGGACTCACGCCACTTGTGAACAACACCGTATGCGGCGATGACTTCTTTGAGGCAGCAAAGGCTACAGGTCACTATATTGAGCTCGATCCTACCATGAGCATGGAGGAGGCCAAGAAGTACGCCAAGGACATGGATATCCTCTACACAGATACATGGGTAGACATGGAGTTCTTCAACAACCCTGCATACAAGCAGCAGAAGGAGGAGACTCTTGCAAAGATGATGCCTTACCAGCTCAACGAGGAGTTCACAGAGGGCAGCAAGGCTATAGTATTCCACGACATGCCTATGCACCAGGGATTTGAGATCTCACAGGGCGTTATCGACAAGAACCTCAACCACATTTTGGATGAGGCTGAGAACAGACGTCACGCTGAGAAGGCTGTTATGTATACCCTTCTTAATTCTTAAAATATTCATTCTGATAACCTAAGGAGGATCATGTCAAATGAGACATTTAATAGACCCAATGGACCTGTCAGTTGAGGAGGTTGACCACCTTCTCGTGCTGGCACAGGACATCATCGACAATAAAGAGAAATACAGCGAAGTCTGTAAGGGCAAAAAGCTTGCAACTCTGTTCTTTGAACCAAGCACACGCACAAGACTTAGCTTCGAGGCTGCCATGATGGAACTTGGCGGAAACGTTCTCGGATTTTCATCTGCGAGCTCCTCATCTTCAACAAAAGGTGAGAGTGTGGGCGATACCGTCAAGATCGTCAGCTGTTATGCCGATATTATAGCTATGAGACATTATAAAGAGGGTGCCCCGATGCTGGCTTCCATGAAATCAGATGTTCCTATTATTAATGCTGGTGACGGCGGTCACAATCACCCTACGCAGACATTGGCCGATCTTC
>ULMA01046625.1_pt1 | contig 13295 bp, 7 predicted proteins | sample 1951551 | NCBI WGS metagenome assembly ULMA01 (sample SAMEA4835540, study PRJEB28245) | human gut metagenome | biome: gut microbiome; material: fecal sample | place: Denmark | collected 2008
GCCCACGCGTTACTCACCCGTTCGCCACTAAGAAAGTTCAACACCTAATACTTCAACCACCGTGTTAGTTCATGCTTTTAATGCGTAGTAAAAATTGCTTCGCAATTTTTACCGCTACACTATAGCGGATGAAATACTTGGTGTTGAACTTTCTCCGTTCGACTTGCATGTGTTAGGCATGCCGCCAGCGTTCGTCCTGAGCCAGGATCAAACTCTCCAATAAAGTTTATTGAAGAACTAATCTAGCTCTTATTATTTAAAAAAGAAGTTATTTGACTTGGTCTTGCGTTTTCACGCTCGACCCGCACATTCGCTTTTTTCTAGGTTCAATGTTCAGTTTTCAAGGTTCAGTTTCTGGCTTCGATAAATTGTTATCTTCTGCGTCAACTCATCACTTCACTCGTTCAATATACTATAAGTATTATCTCACTCGCTCAGCTTGAGTTTCCTTGAATCTAAGCAATTTTTCTTTGCCAATGCCTAGCGATTTTGGCTTTTGTTTTGTTGCCGTATCGCGTCGACTTGTATATAATACCACGTGACCTAGGTTATGTCAACACTTTTTTCGACACTTTTTTAAGATTTTTTCGTGAAACACCAGGATTAGTGGAAAAAGAAACATGCTTGATTATCGCTTTTATCGGCCTTAAAATTTCTTCAAAAAATCTCAAAAAAGTAGGATTTTCAGCTGTTTTTTCCATAAAAGCCGCCGAAAATCAGTAAAATTTTTCTTTGTTCCGCAGATTTTTTTCTTAAAATCATGTAGGTTTTTTCTTCTATCTTCATTATCCGCAAGCTGCCGATTCAATACATATCCTTCCGGAGCATGCTTTTACATACTTTCCTTTAAAATAAATACGCTGAGTTTTCAATAATTCTATGACAAAGTTGTCTGAAAATGCTATAATAAGATGACTTCTATTTGCAGCCTTTGGTATTGGCTGCGCAGTCAATATAATGAAGAAGAGGTAGAAAATGTTTAAAGTACTAAAATTCATTGTCATCAGTGTTGTTTGCCTCATTATAATGGGAGCATCAGTGCTTTATGGCTTCTCCAGTCTTTTTGCACCTCCTAATATGGATGAAACACTGATTCCGGACGCTGCTTCACAGTTCTACGATATCAATGGTAACGCAATCTATACTACGCTTTCGGAAGAACGCAGAGTACCTGTTACTATTGATAAGATTCCTAAGCATGTGCAGCGTGCCTTTATTGCTATTGAAGATAATCGCTTCTATGAACACGGTGGTATTGACTACCGCGGCACAGCACGTGCTTTGCTTTCTACATTAAGCGGTCACGAAGTACAGGGCGGCAGTACCATTACCCAGCAGCTGGCAAAGAATGCTTTCCTTACCCAGGAACGTTCCATCATCCGTAAAATTAAGGAAGCTTTTATTGCCAAGGAACTTGAGCACAAATATACTAAGGATGAAATCCTCACTATGTATCTGAACCAGATTTATTTCGGTCAGGGTGCATACGGTATTGAAAGTGCTTCCATGTATTACTTCAATAAGCATGTTCAGAATCTGGATATCGCTGAAGCTGCTACTCTGGCAGCTATTCCCAAAAGCCCTAACTACTTTAATCCTTTTGAAAATCCGCAGGAAAGTAAAAAACGTCAGGAGCTTGTTATCGACCAGATGGTCAAATACGGTTTTATCTCTGCTGCCGACGGTAATGCTGCCAAAGCAGAAAAGCTTGTCTTCAGCACAACACATAAAACCAATTCCGATCCCCGCTCCTATTTCTTCGATATGATTACCCAAAAGGTTATCGAAGAGGTTGGTGCAGACGCTCTCTATAAGGGCGGTCTTAAGATTTACACCACTTTAGACCCGGATATGCAAAAGGCTGCTGAAAATGCTATGAAGCATCTGCCGGGCTATTATACAGACGGCAAGAAGCTGACTCAGCCGCAAATGGCTCTGGTTGCCGTTGACCCGCATAACGGTTATGTTAAAGCTATGATCGGCGGCCGCGGCCAGGATAAGTTCAACCGTGCTACTCTTGCAGTACGTCAGCCCGGTTCTGCCTTCAAGCCTTTTGTCTATCTGACCGCAATGCAGAACGGTTATTCTCCGGCCAGTGTCATTGAAGATAAGGAAGAAGAATTCTCTCCCGGCTGGAAACCGCAGAACACCGACAGAGCATGGCATGGTAAGGTAAGCCTGCGTACTGCTCTGGTACGTTCTATAAACGTGCCTACCGTTAAGCTGGCCCAAGAGGTTGGTGTAAGCAAAATTATTAACAATGCCGAAAAAATGGGGATTACTACTCTGGTTGATTCCGGCGCCTACAGCGATGCAAACCTCGCTATGGCACTCGGCGGTCTCAGCAAGGGCGTTAATCCTCTGGAAATGGCTGCAGCCTACGGCGTTCTGGCAAGCAATGGTATGTATTGCAAGCCTATTGCTCTGCTGAAGATTGTTGACCGTGAGGGCAAGGTTCTGTACGAAGCTAAGCCTGAACCCAAACGTGTTATTGATGCCGAAGCAGCATACCTGACTACTAATATGCTGCAGGATGTTCTTATCAGCGGCACTGCAGGCGGCATGGGAATCGGCCGTCCGGCAGCAGGGAAAACCGGTACTACCGATACCTACATTGATGCCTGGTTCGTTGGTTACACTCCCGACCTCAGTACTGCCGTATGGGTTGGCGATGATAACAACAAATCTATGAACCGTATGTACGGCAGCGGCGCTCCGCTTTCTATCTGGCATGATTTCATGGTCAACGCTCTGGCCTCTACTCCGCGCACCGGCTTCAGCAATCCGGGCGTAGCTGTTCCGCCGGAACCGGAAATTAAGCAGGATGATAAGGACAAAGATAAAGATAAAGACAAGGATAAAGATAAGGACAAAGACAAACAGGCTCCCGCTACGGTAACAACTGAAGGCAATGCCAACCAGGCACCTGTAGTAAGCAACCAGCCCACTAAAAAGAAACGCAGCATTAAAGAGCGCGTTAACGAAATCATGGGCAAGCCTGTTGTCAGCAATCAGCCTACTCCGCGTAACTAATTCACTTTTATGGTGGTCACTAAATGTGGCCACCATTTTTTATTGCTCGAAACTTAGTATACTGTATACAACAATTCTGGTTTATGCTATAATAAATACAGCTATAAATCAGCTTTAATTAACGAACTATACTAATAAAAGGAGTACTGCCATGGAGAAGAAACCCGTAAAAATAGTTGAAACCGTCCTGCGTGACGGCCACCAGTCCCTTGCTGCCACCAGAATGCGCATCAGCGACATGCTGCCGGCACTGGAACAGTTGGATAACGCCGGCTACTATGCTTTGGAGGCTTGGGGCGGCGCCACCTTTGACTCCTGCCTGCGCTTCCTTAACGAGGATCCCTGGCAACGTCTGCGCACGCTCAAAAAGCATCTGCGCAAAACCCCAATTCAAATGCTGTTGCGCGGTCAGAACATTTTGGGCTATAACCATTATGCCGATGACGTTGTCCGCGAATTTGTAAACCGCTCTGTTGACAACGGCGTATCTATTATCCGTATTTTCGATGCTCTTAACGATACACGCAACCTGGAATGTGCAATGCGTGCCGCTAAGGAAGCAGGCGCACATGTTCAGGGCTGCATTGTATATACCATCAGCCCCTACCATCAGGACAAGGACTTTGTTCAATTAGGTAAGGAACTGGCGCAGATGGGCGCAGATTCCATCTGCATTAAGGATATGGCGGGCCTGTTGCGTCCCTACGCTGCCGAAAGCCTTATCCGCAGCCTGAAGGCAGAGCTTGACCTGCCTATCGACCTGCACACCCACTTCACCAGCGGTATGGGTGATATGACTTACCTGAAGGCTGTTGAAGCCGGTGCGGACATGATTGATACCGCGCTTTCTCCGTTCTCCGAATCTACCAGCCAACCCTGCACCGAAGCTCTGGTAGCAACGCTGGAGGGCACTCCCTACGATACAGGCATCAACCTTGCCGAGCTTAATGCATTGGCTGACTATTTCAAGGATGTACGCAAGAACCTTATCCACGATTTCAACCTGAACGCCAACATCCCCATCGATCCCAAGGTGCTCACCTTCCAGATTCCCGGCGGTATGCTTTCCAACCTGCTGAACCAGATGAAGGAAATGGGTGTTGCCGACAAATACCCGCAGCTGCTTGAAGAAATGCCGCGCGTGCGTGCCGAGCTCGGCTATCCACCGCTGGTTACTCCTACCAGCCAGATTGTAGGCTCTATGTCCGTATTGAACGTTGCTCTCGGACGCTACAAGATGATTCCCCGCGAGGTTAAGGATTTGATTCTTGGCAAATACGGCCGTACTCCGGGACCGATTGATCCTGAGGTTAAACGCCTGGCCATCGGTGACGCGCCGCAAATCGACCACCGCCCTGCCGACGATATTCCGCCGCAAATGAAAAAGCTGCGTGAAAAGCTGGCTGAGGAAGGCTTCCCCAACGCACCGATTGAAGACGTTTTAAGCTACGCCTCCTTCCCTGAGGTAACTCTTAACTTCCTGCGTCACAGCAACATCGGTATGAAATTCCACGATTTATAAAGCACAACGCTAAAGAGCACGCTGAGAAATCAATCTCAGCGTGCTCTCTTTTTATGCAGATATTATTTTACATCCTCCAGATGTTCTTCCTGAAGCTCCTCGTGAATCTTTTCCGGCTCGTGCAAAAGCTGGATGCCGACACGCACGATACGCATCTTATCAATTTCTTCTACCGTAAAAGCAGCAGCAGATGTCTGCACCTTCTGCCCCACCTTAGGCGGATAATCAAGCTGAGAGTAAACCCAGCCGCCGATAGTATCACAGTTTTCGGTATCTAAGGCCAGCTCAAAGGTATCGTTAACATCCTCCAGCAGCATTTTGCCGTCAACGGAATAGGTTTTGCTGCCCTTTTCCTCTACCTCCGGACGTTCCTCGTCAAACTCATCCTGAATCTCGCCTACGATTTCCTCCAGGATATCCTCAACGGTAACCATACCTGCGGTACCGCCGTATTCGTCAACGAGGATTGCCAGCTGGCTGCGATGCTTCTGCAGAATACGCAGCAGCTTGCTGATAGGCAGAGATTCCGGCACCAGCAGCACCTTACGCGCCAGACTGCGCAAATCAGGACGCTCGCCGGCATTTAAGCTGCGCAGCAAATCCTTGATATGCAAAAAGCCTATAATATGGTCCTTATCCTCATCACAGATTGGATAACGCGTCATGCGCTCCTCCAGCGCCGTCTTTATATTATCCTCCCAGGAATCCTCCAGATACAGGCAAATCATATCGGTACGCGGCACCATGATGTCGCTGGCACGACGGTCGGAAAAATCAAAGACATTATCCAGATAAGTAAGCTCTGTTTTATCAATATAGCCATGCTTATGGCTTTCTTCCATCAGTATGCGGATTTCATCCTCGTTGTGCGCCTCTTCTGCCTCGCTTGCAGCCTCAACGCCCAATTTGTGCAGCACCCAGTTGGCAACGTGATTGAGGAACCACACCGCAGGATACATCAGCTTATCAAACAGAATCAGCGGAGCTGCCACAAACAGAACAATCTGCTCAGTCTTTTGAATAGACAATGATTTAGGCACCAGCTCGCCCAAAACGATATGCAATGCGGTGATAACACCGAAGCCGACAACAAAAGCTATTGTATGCTCAACTTGCGGCGGCAGCTGCAGCAGATTAAATACAGGATGCATCAGCTTAGCCACCGTCGGTTCACCAATCCAGCCTAAGCCCAGCGAAGCAATGGTTATACCAAGCTGCGTAACCGAAAGATAGGCATCAAGATGCTCCGTTACCTGCTTAGCGCTTTCTGCCCGCGTATTGCCTTCCTTAATCAGCGCATCAAGACGCGAAGGGCGTACCTTGACGATAGAAAACTCCGAAGCAACGAAAAAGCCGTTCAGCGCCACCAAAAATAAAATCGCTATAACATTAAACAAACATATGAGATAGTCCAAAAATCTCTGTAATCCTGCAGATTGCAGAAAAACAGTTCACCTCCGTAAAATATATAATATTAACAGTATTGTACCATAGATAGACAATAAAGCAAAATAATTTTTTGTAAAGTTTGTAGCAAAAAAGCCGCCGTATCAGCAAAAATTTACATGATACGACGGCTTTAAGCTTTTATTTGAGGTCGGCTACAGCCTTATGCAAAGATGATGCCTTATACTCAAGCTTTAACTGCTTCAGCGCAGCGTTTGCACAGAGTCGGATGCTCAGCGTCCTGACCAACCTCGTCACTGTAAATCCAGCAACGCTCGCACTTGTGGCCTTCGGCAGCAGCAACAGTAACCTTCAGGTCCTCGCGTCCGGTTGCTTCGGCACCTTCTGCAGCGCCTTCAACAATAACTGCCTGAGAAACGATCAGCAGAGTTGCCAGATCTTTTTCTACGGATTTCAAGATAGCCAGTGCTTCGCCTTCCGCATGCAGCTCAACCTTAGCGTCCAGGGAGTGACCGATTTGTTTGTTACGACGAGCCAGCTCCAGCACCTTGGTGATTTCGCTGCGGATTTCAATGAAGTTATCCCATTTGGTTTCCAGCTCTTCGTTGATGTATTCTTCCTTAACCTCCGGCCAAGGCAGCATTTGTACGGATTCCGGAGCATTAGCAGGTTTCTTCATGAACTGCCATACTTCTTCCATAGTGAAGCTCAGTACCGGGGACAGCATAACGATGAGATCCATAAGGATTTCATGCATAGCGGTTTGTGCGCTGCGACGCTCTTTGCTGTCTGCCTTGTAAGCATACAGGCGGTCCTTGAGGATATCCAGATAGAAGCTGGACATTTCAACGGTGCAGAAGTTATGGATTGCATGGTACAGTACATGGAAATCATAGCTTTCGTAAGCAGCGGTAACTTCCTTCTTCAGCAGCTGCAGATGCATCAGAGCCCATTGATCAAGCTCCAGCATTTCGTTGAACGGAACTGCATCGGTTTCGTAGTTGAAATCGTTGGTGTTGCCCAGGATGTAACGGATGGTGTTACGGATTTTGCGGTATACCTCAGCCAGCTGCTTCAGGATTTTCGGGGAGATACGGATATCTGCCTTGTAATCGGAGGAAGCAGTCCACAGACGGATGATATCAGCACCGTATTGTTTGATTACGTCCTGCGGAACGATAACGTTACCTACGGATTTGGACATCTTGCGGCCATCGCCGTCAACTACATAGCCATGAGTCAGTACGGATTCGTACGGAGCACGGCCTGCAACAGCAACGGAGGTCAGCAGAGAGGACTGGAACCAGCCACGATGCTGGTCACTGCCTTCGAGGTACATAGCAACCGGCCAGGACAGCTCCGGACGTTTTGCGGCAACAGCCATGTGAGAAGAACCGCTGTCGAACCATACGTCCATGATATCGCTTTCCTTGTGGAAGTGCTTGCCGCCACATTTCGGGCAGACAGTGCCTTCCGGCAGCAGCTCTTCCGCAGTGTGAGCCCACCATGCATCGCTGCCTTCTTTTTCGAACCAGTTAGCAACGGAATCAATGGTAGCTTCGTTAATCAGATGCTCGCCGCAGTTATCGCAGTAGAATACCGGGATAGGAACGCCCCATACGCGCTGACGGCTGATGCACCAGTCATGACGGTCGCTTACCATGTTATGGATACGTTGTTGGCCCCAGGAAGGAATCCACTGTACATCGTCGATAGATTTCAGTGCTTCATCGCGGAAGCCGTCGATAGAAGCGAACCATTGAGAGGTTGCGCGGAAAATAATCGGGTTTTTGCAGCGCCAGCAGTGTGCGTATTGGTGCTTAATGTTTTCTTTACCCAGCAGGCAGTTCAGCTCAGCCAGATATTTCAGTACCGGGATATTAGCGTCGAATACAAACATGCCCTTGAAGCGTTCGCCGGCTTCTTCGGTCAGCTTGCCTTGGGAATCAACCGGGCAGAGAATCGGCAGCTTGTATTTCAGGCCGGTTTCAAAGTCGACATCGCCATGACCGGGAGCGGTATGTACGCAGCCGGTACCGGCTTCGGTAGTTACATAGTCAGCCATAACTACGAGAGAGCGGCGGTTGTTGTATTCAGGGAACGGATGCACGCATTCAGCGAATTCCATATCTTTACCAAGAGTAGTGCCGAGGATATTGCTGAGGTCCTTGTGACAGACAGCGCCAACCTGAGCCAGCAGGTCCTTTGCCATGAAGAGAACTTCGCCTTCGCATTCAACCCAGGCATATTCCAGAGCAGGGTTCAGAGCAACAGCAACGTTGGCCGGCATGGTCCACGGAGTGGTGGTCCAAATTACCATGTAGGCTTTTTTGCCTTTGGCAGCTTCCGGAGTCTGGCCGTTATCTTTTACCAGCGGCATTTTTACGAAGATAGTCGGAGTTTTTTGTTCGCCGTATTCGATTTCTGCTTCAGCCAGAGCGGTTTCGCAGTGCGGGCACCAGTAAACGGTCTTTTTGCCTTTATAGATATAGCCTTTGTTAGCCATAGTGCCGAATACACGGATTTGCTCAGCTTCAAAGCTGTGATGCAGAGTGATGTACGGGTTTTCCCAGTCACCCAGAACGCCCAGACGTTTGAAGTCTTCGCGCTGGATATCAACCCATTGCAGAGCGAAGTCGTGGCATTTGCGGCGCAGAGTCAGCGGATCCAGCTCATTGCGGTTCAGGCCCAGCTCTTTGATAGCAGCGTGCTCAATCGGCATGCCGTGAGTATCCCAGCCGGGAACATACGGGGTATCGAAGCCGCGAGCATATTTGTATTTCATGATGATATCCTTTAAGATTTTGTTCAGGGCATGACCCATGTGGATTTTGCCGTTTGCATACGGAGGGCCGTCATGCAGAACAAATTTCTTGTGGCCTGCATGCAGAGCCTGCTTTTTGCCATAAATATCGTTTTCTTCCCAGAATTTCAGAAAATCAGGTTCGCGCTGCGGCAGACCGGCACGCATAGGGAACTCTGTTTCGGGCAGATTCAGTGTTTTACCATAGTCCATTACTAATAACCTCCAATTTTATTAAACAAAAAAATTAACAATATAAAAAAGCTTCGTCCCTCAGATAAGGGACGAAGCTGTAGACTAACAACGATTAATACGCTTGCGTATCATGCATCATTATCAAACGTGTACTCCGTGGTACCACCCTCATGACGACAGCCTTTGCTGCACGCCACTCGTGTGCGCAATATCGGGCGCTCCCGTATGCAGCTACTCAGGTTCGCCGCATCCGCTCCAAAGTGATTTTCACCTGCTTTACTTCGTCCGGGCTTGCACCATACCCCGGCTCGCTTAACCTGCGCTGCAAGCTACTGTCTTTTTCATCGCGTTAGCAAATATCAATAAACGCTAATATTATACATTAGCTGTAGCAAGAAGTCAATGAGTTTTTGACAAAGCAAAATGTGAATCCGCAATTCTGGCAAGCTGTTGCTTGATTTCGGAAAAATCCTTATTCAAATCCAGCGTTTTTACAGATATCTGATTGCCATGCATTTGATATACGTTATCCGGCTGAATTTCTTCATCGGTTTTTGCGTAAAGCAGCATACCGGAAACTTTATTCTCATACTCGCCAAAGCTATAAGAATAATTCTTTACATAAGTAAAAATTTGATATAAATTGTTGGAAATCAAGCTAAGTTTAGAAAAATTTGTCTGCATCGTATGACTGTAATACTTAGCATCAATAATAAGCACCATATTTCCTTTTCGTAAGGTTATATCACTTTGCATTTTAGGCAGCATATAGCTTACACCGTCATCTAACCCCCAAGGTATCTGTGCTGCTTTGACAGAAAGAACAGGATAATGCTTTTTATAATACTCCAAAATGAATTTTTCGTACAAATGGCACATTCTCTGCTCATCTATCCAAGATTGTAATCTATAGACACCACTCTCCGTCGTAAGCAACAGTCCTTCGATAATAAGCTGACAAATCCCCACCAACAATTGATAATTGCGATTGTTACGCTGAAACATCAAATTGGACCACTTAATTGATTTGACTTCCAGCGTATCAACATTGTTGAAAAACAAAAGCTCCTTGCGCAGCTCATTTTTATATTTTTCCTTCACATTCGCAAGTCTTATCAACAACACAATTGTGGTTTTGATAATTTGATTGAGCAAATTATTTTCAGAAAGCAAATCATAATCACAGGTCAGAAGCTGCTTGCGCATGATTTTATTCTTAATACTGCCATGAATATTTATTTTTCCGCGCAACAGCATCAGATTATCCTGATGATTGACATACTCTCTGTACAATCCCTGTTTAAGCTGTAAAGCTACACCTTTAGCCAAAATTGCCGCTAAGAGATTATGCACATTATCAAACTTCTCTGTAGCAATATCCTTATAATTTTCTTGCTGCAGACTTTGATATGCATAGGCAAGCATATAATAAATGTTTTTGATGAAGATGCTTTTATCCTTAATCATTTAAAGCACCGTATAGTTTTTCACTCCAAGGAGCAACTTTTTCTGTAAGATTATCAAACCAATACTCACTTAACATCGGTAAAATATCATACTCTACTATACCTTCAAGCAATTCCTGCGTACACTCATCTGCTTGCAAGCCACAGAAATAGCTATGTCCGATACAAAAACCTTTTCCCAAAGACGGATCATCGGCTATTTCATTATTAAGCTCCTTAATGCACTCTATCAAAGCATTAAATTTATCACTGGCAAGTTTTTCCTGATATTCCTTAAAGCCCTCAGTATCAAAACCGGGCTCCATATCAAAAAAGCTGAAGCGTCTTCGCAAAGCATAGTCAATCATCGCAAGGCTTCTGTCAGCAGTGTTCATCATACCAATGATATAAAGATTTTCCGGAACGGAAAAATTCAAATTCTGATATGCCAGCTTGGAAGAAGTACCGCGATAATCCTTTTCAATCAAAAGCAGCAGCTCACCAAAAATTTTACTCATATTGCCACGGTTAATTTCGTCAATGATAAAGAAGTAATCTTTCTCGGGATTATTTTCAGCCTTTTTGCAGAAACGATAAAATACGCCATACTGCATTTCAAAGCCGCCATTTTCAGTAGGTTTATATCCCATCATAAAATCTTCATAGGAATAATTCTGGTGGAATTGTATAAATTCAACGCGCTCTTTATCTTTTTCGCCCATCATTGCATACGCTAATCTTTTGGCAGCAAAGGTTTTTCCTACACCGGGCGCACCTTGAAGAATTATATTTTTCTTTCGCTTAAGGACATTGAGCAAACGGTCATATTTAGCACCGGTCATATAAACCTCGGCAAGAAAATCATCTTTGGAATATGCCTTGTTAACCGGCTTACTATTATCTGACGGATTATCTTCACGAATTAAATCCATTACATTCTTAAATTCATCACTGGTAAGTTTGAATAAGCTGCCTAATGGATTTTTTAAATACTCCATTTCAGATAATTCTTTGACAGATTTTAAAACAGAATACTCTATAGGAACATCTAAGTTCTCAGTTTTTTCAACAAAGATACTCTTGCCATCCTGCTTATCTGCTATTTTACAAATACATACTATCTGCTTAACCGGATTGGACTCATAGCCAATAACAATATCGCCTACTTTAGCATCCTCAAAATTTTTAAAGATACGTCTTTTATTACCGGAGCTGTTAAAAAAAGTCCACTCAACCTTTTCGCCAATATGAATATCGGAAAAGCTCCAAACCTTAGGATTGGCATTCAACCACCAATATTGTTTTTCGGCCTGCGTAGTTGTATCAGACTCAACAGCAGGAACAGAAGCTATTTCCGGTTGTGCTTCTTGTGCTAGTTCTTGTTTTTCATTTTCCTTTTCAGTACATTTTCTGCTAATATAAAAGCCAAAATCCATAGTTAATGTTCTCAGCTCTTTATCAGGATAACAATCTTCCGTCAGATTATCTGCCAAGAGCTTTTTTATTTCGGCATCACCCTGTAAATTAACACAGAGCTCATTGTAAAACGAATAAAAATTTCTCAGATTATCTTCATAAGCGCCCTTTTTAAACTTATAGCTGCTTTGCAAGACTTCCGCACATGACTTTATCTCACCAAATTTATATATATAATACTTATCGGGATACATCAGCCATAAATATGTGCTGATTGAATTTTCGTTTTGGTAGTGATTCTTTGCATCATTACCATGATCTTTCAATAATTGCTCAGCTTGCTCTTTAAAATTCAAAATGCGCTCAACGATATTCTTATTTTCATCGAATAGAGCAACAAACATCATTTTTACCTTATCAGGAGCTTCTTCAGCAAATATTTCTATCATTTGTCTGGGAAAATTGTTCATTGACGCTAATAAACCATACGTTTTTGCCAAAGAGCGTTTAAGCATCTCTGCAAAATCCTCTGCATCTATATTCCAATTATCCTGAAAACACTTTACAGCTTCCCATTTAAAGTTTTCATCTGCCCACCAGCCGGCAACAAAATCCTTTTTATAATTTGCAAGCGCATCTGAAAAAGCCTTTTTATCAATCATTACCATTCACCTCTATAGCAAATTATTAATTTTAAAACATCTGCTATTATTCTAGCATCATTAACTTTCTCCAGCAAGCAAAACCTCCACCTTTGCTGAATTACTGCTGTTTTATTCTCTCAAAGTGTCCATACTTCTGGGTACAGTATATACAGTATAAAATTCCCCCTATACCCCACGCTCTACTTCTACCGTACTTTACGTCTATCCTCTAGGTAGTACTCTAAAGAACAAGGTTACTACTAGCTTACGCTAGTAGCTTTTATCAACGCAGAAGAAAAAGCGAGAAAGAAAACCAACAAAAGAAAGAACGAAAAAGAAGATTCACTCTTATACTCGGGAAAAACGAAGCAAAATTATTACACTGTTTAAGAAAAAATTTTAAAATTTATTTTTTCAGGTGTAATAATTTTCATCGCGAAAAAACGAGTAATATAGTGAGAACACAAAAACAACCGCTTAAGCGCTTTTTCTCAAAGCACCCAAGCGGTCATTCACAGCCTTATTCACTTCTCGTACTTAAACTCAAACACGCCAAAGCCCTTTCCCTGCGTCAGATGACTAACGTCATTCAAGCGGAAAACAGCATGCTCATGCCATTTGTTAATCCCCAGAACAGTTACGCTGGCAGGCTGCACATCAACCGAAAAGTTAAAGGCCGCTACCTGCTGCATATCCATTCCCAGCCAACGGAAAATTATATTCTGAATCGTTCCCTTATGCGCAACAATCAGCAGATTTTCCTTGTCGACATCCGCACAATGCCACAAGCCGTGTACATTACGGCGATAAAATTCATTGCGCGTTTCACC
>ULMA01021963.1_pt1 | contig 12776 bp, 8 predicted proteins | sample 1951551 | NCBI WGS metagenome assembly ULMA01 (sample SAMEA4835540, study PRJEB28245) | human gut metagenome | biome: gut microbiome; material: fecal sample | place: Denmark | collected 2008
GATATCCTGAACTAACCGTTCCTTCTGTTCGTCTGTCATAAGATTCATCACTGCATCTTTTTCCTGATCCGTAAAGCCCTTAAATGCGCTGGTTCGTTCTTTTCGCGTCATAGAGCGAAACTCCGTCGGATAATGGAGCAAGCCATTCATTCGTGCTTCATAATTCCGCGTACATTCCATAAATAGCTTTTCCGCCTCCTCCGACATCGACGGCGACGCATCCATATCCTTATAATTCAAATAGTTTTCTCTCATCACTACAACTCCTACCTCCACAATCTGTAAAATCAAAATCCATGCAATAAATGTGGAACAAGCAGGGTAGATCACCGAACAGATACTCAATACGCCTAGTCCGATCAAGCCTTTTTGTTGAATCTTCTTTTTTCGTTCTCCCTTGTAAACCGGTCGATTTGGCGATGGTAATGGTGCGATCGTCGCCATCAGATACATCGTAAACAGCAACAATCCCGCTACGACCGGATATGGAAATATGACATGTACACCGCCCGCCACTGCGATCACGTACACACTGACCGAAGCAACTGTACACCCGATGTTTGTTTTCATATGGATACCGCCCAGAAACCGGCGAACCAGATTGACCGTCACAAAGCAAAACAAAAATTCCCGGAAAAATCCAGATACTGAAAAGATAACAAATAGAACAAGATCTTTTTGCAAATCTCCCACAATTGATTCCACTGCATAGCATACTTTTGCACACTGCACATCTGCCACATCATAGTCACGTCCCACGAGATACCGTGTCACATGCTCCCCTATCCTATGATTGATACTCATAATTCATCCCCTGTCTTATGTTCTCCATGTGCTTTTTAACAAATGGGATATCCGCCAAAAGTCCGCACAACGGATACCCCCAAGTGTTTTGGTTGATGTACTAGTTCTCAGATTCTGATTCCATCTCGACTCTCATACAATCAGGAAGCTCCGGCTCTCCCCAAAAATGCCGGCATCCTGTAAGAGTCAGGATTACATCTGACAAATCCTCCAACTGTGCAGCAACCGCCTTCTTCATATCCTTCATCACACATCTCCTCCTTCTGAAAGAATATTCTTCGAAATTCATCCCCAAATGAATTCCTGTATTATTCTTAACATGATTAAAATAAATGCGCAATAGATTTGGAACGAACGACATTTCGTGGGGAATAGACAACATTTTTCCTTCATTTACATAATAAACTCATTCCATTCAGTTATTACATTTAATTGACATCTTTCCCTAAATACTTCTATAATATTTATAAAACAGAAGGGGATTTGAACTATATGAAAGTTTTTATATTAACCAGTTGTACATATATTGTGGAGACAATTGCAGAACTGATACTCATCTGCTCCTTTTTAGGGAAAAAAAGGCGAGATTTATTATCTGTAGCTCTGTTACTTTTACCTGTATGTGGAATAATAAATAATCTTCTCTCTATCTTTATCCCAAACGTATTTGGCTGGTTTTTAACATTCCCTATAATGTTATTTTCATATAGTCTCATTTTGCATATCTCTATATCAACAAGTGTTTTCCCATTTATGTTTAGCTATGTTACATATGGTTTAATCGAAGCAATCACTATTATCCTCCTACCTGTCTCCATCTCTGCTTCTTCAAGTATCATAAGCGATTTAACCTTAACATGCATTATTGGCGTAATTTGTATTTTTATCTCTTTACTACCACTGAACCGATTACATACTTTTATCAATAGCGGGAAACTAATCGCCAAACTTGTACTATCTTATATATCTATGCTTTACTTAGTGACAATTGCAATCTCAAAAATTGATTCTCTCGATGCCATTGCAGTATTTCCTATGACCGTAACCTTTATGATCATCTTGCTGTTAGCAGATATCATGGTTCTAAAGCAGCAACGCACAATCACAATTCAGCAACAGGATATCAAAGATTACCAGACCTATGAACCGATGGCGCACGATCTGATCTCTGACATCTTAGGTAAACAGCATGATTTCAACAATCAGATGAATGCGATCCGCATGCTGCCATATACTTACAAAGACTATGATTCGTTAAGTGACGCGATCGCGAATTATTCAACATTTCTGGAAGAGGAGTTCAACGAATCTGAGCTTTTGAAGATCAATCTTCCCGTTGTAGCGGGATTTGTATTTAGTAAGATTAAAGAGGCAGAACAAAAAGGCAGGTTGATCTCTGTTAAGATCAAGAACCGCTCCCTTATTACGCCGGTTCCAGAGTACGACCTGATCCGTATCTTAGGAATTCTGATTGACAATGCGATTGAAGCGACAGAACCCGGACATACATTCTCGCTGATTCTTGACAGCAAAAACGAACACATCCGAATTCAGACAAAGAACGAAGGAGGGGAGATTTCTTCAGAGCTGCGCAAGAAAATGTTTGTCCGTGGCTATTCTACCAAAACGTCCGCAGAAGTACGCACCTCCCGCGGACAAGGTCTGCCGAATCTGAAAAAATTGGTCGATCATTACAATGGCAAAATCTATCTGGACAACGAGACATTCCATGAACATACATGGATCTGTTTCACCGTCGAATTATAATTTGCAGATGGCGCGCGCAATTGCTGCCGCAACCGCCTGCTGATATTGTGGATTCTGCAAGTTCTCGCATTCTGTCGGATTGCTCAGGAATCCACACTCTACGATCACGCCCGGGCATTGACTGTTTTTCAGGATATACAGATCATTGCCCGTCTTAATCTCCCGTTCCTTCGGTGGCTGCAAATCGACGATCAACTGCGCCTGTATCGCTTCCGCCAGTTTCTTCGACATTTCCGATGAACCATAATAAAATACCTGCGGTCCGCTAATCTCTGCCTCCGGGTAGCTGTTCTGGTGGATACTGATCATATAGTCCGCGCCGGACGCATTGATCAGGCTCACCCGGTTATGCATATCAGATACTTTCTTGTTCGTCGCACCATTCGTTGCCAGACACACATCCCCCTCGCGTGTCAGGATTACCTTCACCCCCCGCGCCTGTAACTGTGCTTTCAGACATAGGGCAATCTGCAAATTCACATCTTTTTCTTTTACATTATCCACACCTATTTTTCCCGGATCATTGCCGCCATGTCCGACATCAATCACGACCGTCAAATCCCGTTTCATCCCCGCTTTGTTACAATACATCACACAATTCAGAATCAGCAAAATTAAAAATATGGTAAATCCAAACAACAATCTGACTTTTTTCCGATCAAAAAACCGCATATGCAAAACTCCGGTCTCCCTTAGTCTATACATATGCGGTAATCTTCTTATTATGCTTTATTCTTCTGTCTCAGCTTCCGGCTTCGCGATTGCAATCCCAAGCTCTTCGAGCTGCTTTGCATCAACGGTATTCGGCGCCTCACTCATCAGGCAGGAAGCATCCTTTACCTTCGGGAATGCGATAACATCACGAATAGAATCTTCCTGTGCCATCAGCATAACGAGACGGTCAAGTCCGTATGCAAGTCCTGCATGTGGTGGTACTCCATATTTGAACGCATTTAACAGGAAACCAAACTGGTCGTATGCACGCTCCATTGTGAATCCAAGTGCCTTGAACATCATTTCCTGAATGTCATCCTGGTGGATACGCACGGAACCACCACCGATTTCTGTACCATTTAATACGATATCGTATGCCTTTGCACGTACTCTGCCCGGATCAGACTCGATATACTGCAGATCCTCTTCCATCGGCATCGTAAATGGATGGTGCATTGCCTGATATCTGCCAAGCTCCTCGCTCCACTCAAGCAGTGGAAACTCTGTAATCCATACGAAACGGTATTCATCTTTCTTCAACAGTCCAAGCTGATCTGCCATCTCAAGACGAAGTGCGCCAAGTACATCATAGACAAGCTTGCTCTTATCTGCTGCAAAGAGCAGTAAATCGCCCGGCTTACCATTCATCTTCTCAACAAGTGCCTGCATCTCCTCGTCCTTCATGAACTTTGCAAACGAAGACTTCATTGTTCCATCTTCATGGATTGCAATATAGGCAAGTCCCTTTGCGCCATAACCCTTGGCAAAGTCAACGAGTGCATCAATCTTCTTTCTTGGCATTGCACCCTGTCCCTCGGCATTGATACCGCGCACGCTTCCGCCAGCTTCAATCGCATTCTTGAATACGACAAATTCACAATCCTTCACAACGTCTGTTACATCGCAAAGCTCCATACCAAAACGGAGATCCGGCTTATCAGAACCGAAACGCTCCATTGCCTCTTTGTATGTCATACGCTGGATTGGAAGCTGTACGTCTACGCCAATGACTTCCTTAAACAGCTTTGCAAGCAGACGCTCATTGACATCGATAACATCATCGACATCCACGAACGAAAGCTCCATATCGATCTGTGTAAATTCCGGCTGTCTGTCGGCACGCAGATCCTCATCACGATAGCAGCGTGCGATCTGGAAATAACGGTCGTAGCCGGAGCACATCAGAAGCTGCTTGTAAATCTGTGGTGACTGTGGCAATGCATAGAACTCACCCGGATGTATGCGGCTTGGTACAAGGTAATCACGCGCGCCTTCCGGAGTGGACTTACAAAGTGTCGGTGTCTCGATCTCGATAAAGCCTTCGTCTGCCATGAAGGAACGAACCAGTGTTGTCACCTTGCTGCGCATCATGATATTCTTCTGTAAGTCCGGACGACGAAGATCCAGATAACGGTATTTCAGGCGAAGATCTTCCTTCGTCTTGCTGTTCTCCTCGATTGGGAATGGTGGTGTATCTGCTTCTGCAAGGATACGGATATCCTTCGCGATGACTTCGATATCACCGGTTGCAAGATTCTCATTGACTGCGCCGCCACGCTTTGCAACCTCACCGGTAATTGCAACGACAAACTCGGAACGAAGCTTCTCCGCCTTTGCGAAGCTCTCCTCACCACAGTTTGCTTCTTCGAAGATTACCTGCAGAATCCCGCTTCGATCACGCAGATCGACGAAGATAATTCCGCCTTTGTTCCGGCTCTTCTGCACCCATCCCATCACGGTGACGGTATTCCCAATCATCGTATTATTTACTTCTGTACATCTGTGACTTCTGTGAAGTCCCTGCATTGACTCTGCCATTTTCATAGCCTCCTGTGTCTAAGTTAATTTATAAATACCCGCTCCCGTCTCTGTCGTTCTGAGTTCGCGATTATCTACATCAGCTACGGAGCGTTTTCATATCATAAATAATGGTTACCCCTCAAAGGAATCCGCATAGAACTCTTCGAACTGTGTATAGCCCTCTGTAATCATCTGATCCTTCTGGAACTTCTTGTTCTTCTTCATGATTGCGATATTCACGATCTGCCCCTCGGCTCTTGCCTGTTTTGCCTGCTCTAAGATCTTAAGCAGCTTGTCGCTTGGCATCTTTTTATCGATTAGGTATGCGGTCTTGTTCTTGCTTCCCGGTATCTCAAAATCGCGCTCGAGAAGCAGCATGATGATTCGCTCAAAACCGATGGAGAATCCACATGCCGGTGTTGGCTGACCGGTGAATTTGCCGATCATCTCGTCGTAACGTCCGCCGCCGCCGACAGATCCGCCATACTCATCCATTGAGATCTCAAAGATTGGACCTGTATAATACGACATACCACGTACCAGAGTCGGATCAAATGCCATCTTGAAGTCCGCACTCTTCGTGCTCTCCACACTGTCGATGATCGTCTTCAAATTCTCAGCAACCTCTTCCGGTAAGAACGCGCCAAGAGTCTCCTTCAGATACTGTACACCACTGATATCGGCTGTTACCTTCTCGAACAGTTCGAGATATTTTGTCACAGCATCCTCTGCATAACCTTCCTTCAGAAGTTCTTCCTTAACACCATCCAAACCGATCTTATCCATCTTATCCAAGATGATAAATACGGTATCATAATCGGCTTCCGCAAATCCGCTGTAAGCTGCCATCGCCTTTAAGATACGACGGTCATTGATACGGATCGTGAAGTTCTTGAAATCCAGCTTGCCAAGCAATGTCGTTGTCGCTAGGATCAGCTCGATCTCTGCTAAGATTGTCGGCTCGCCCAAGATATCAATATCACACTGCATGAACTGTCTGTAACGGCCACGCTGTGGACGGTCAGCTCTCCATACATTTCCCATCTGTAACGCCTTAAACGGGCTTGGCAGTTCGTTCGCATTGTTCGAATAATATCTGCAAAGTGGTACGGTCAGATCGTAACGAAGTCCGCCGTCAACTAAGTCAAGTTCTTCCTTTGCCTCGTCAATTTTCAGCTTCTCACCACGCTTCAGGATCTTGAAGATAAGCTTCTCATTCTCGCCGCCCTGCTTGCTGTTCAGGTTCTCGATGTGCTCGACACAAGGTGTCTCCATCGAATTAAATCCAAATGTCTTATAGGTATCCTTGATTAAAGCGATGCAGTAATCACGGATTGCCATCTCCTTTGGTAATATATCTTTCATGCCGGTGACCGGCTTCTTCTTCATTGCCATCTTTTTCCTCCCGCTTGTATTCATTCTCGTTCGATTTTAAAACGCTTTGCGCTTTCGGTCAAGCATTTCATCAAAACGGTTGATATAATCATCGACAGATTTGCAGTTTTCCACCCGCTCCACACGATTTTCCGCATGGTAGACAAGCTTCGTCGACGCGCCTGCGCCCGCCGCAATGATATCTGTCATCTCTTCCATAATCAAAATATTATATAAGCATTCGCAGCCCGGCTTCGCATATCCGACATTCTCCAGATTACCACCGATATTCTTCTGCCGGTACAGATAATATGGCTCCATGCCAAGTGTCTGTGCCGTCTCCTGTGCCGCGGTATGCATCGCATCCATATCGTGATGGATTGCGGATTTGTAATCGTTCATCTGCTGGATCAGATTCGCTGCCCGCTTAATTGCAAGGGAATGTACTGTCAGACTTTCCGGTGCCAACGCCCGCACTTCCGCAAGCGTGTGCTGCATGCTGTCTAAATCTTCTCCCGGAAGTCCCGCGATCAGATCCATGTTGATGTTATCAAAGCCCGCCTGCCTTGCCATCGCAAATGCTTCCTTCACCTGAGCCGCATTGTGTGCACGGCCGATCGTCCGCAGTGTCTCGTCGTTCATCGTCTGCGGATTGATGCTGATACGCGTCACGCCATATTCCTTCATCACCGCAAGCTTCTCCGGTGTGATGCTGTCCGGGCGTCCTGCCTCCACGGTAAACTCCACAAGCCCATCCGCAACCTCCGGTTCCTGTAACCGGAATACGGTTTGAATCTGCTTCAATAGTACTGCAAGCAGCTCATGCGAGATCGACGTCGGCGTTCCGCCGCCAATGTAGATTGCCACTAACCGTTTGTGCTTATACTGTTCTGCCACATAGGCTAACTCCTTACACAGCGTGTCAATATAGGTCTTTGCTTTCTCCGCATAAATCCCAATCGGATACGATGTGAAGGAACAATACAGACACCGGCTTGGGCAAAACGGAATCCCGACATACAGACAATAGTCGTTGTCAAGATCAATTCCCTTCACCAGACGATGCTCGTTTTCTGCCACCGTCGTTGCAAGCTCTGCTTTCTGCACGCTTGTGTCGTAGATATCGCGGTAATATTGTACGATTCTATCGTGTATTTCCTGCTGTTTTTCATGTGTCCGATCTACATGCTCCTCGGCATCATGTCCGTTCATGCCAGCTTCATCTGTCTGTTCCGCCAGATACTCCAGAAGCTTCGTCATCGCGATCTTCGTCGGACGTACTCCCGTCAGGTCGCCCCACGGAAGTCTCCGGTCTGCAAACTGTCCAAGCAGCCGGTAAGACGCCATTTTCAACACATTTCGGAATTCTGGCTTATTCCGGTAATCAACAAGAATCTTCGCCCGCAGTCCACAGGTGGATATCAACAGCTTATCCTTATACGCCGGAAGCTCTGGCACCTCCTGCAGATCATCCGGCTTGTCGCACTCATGTCCATGCTTGCACACAGTGAGAATCGTAAAAGCTTCCTCATATCGGATCAGGAGCCGCAGATCAAAATCGTCGGACAAGCCCGCGTCCTCGACGATCTTTACTCCCGGATAAAACGCCATGATCATCGCCCGCAGGTCGTTGTTATATAATTGGTTATTCTGGTCTAGCAGTATCATCTTAGAAATACGGATTGCCCTTCTTTTCCTTTCCAATCATTGTCTGTGCATCATGTCCCGGAAGCACGAGTGTCTCATCTGGAAGCACAAATAATTTCTCACGGATGGCATCTTCCAGAGCCTTCGCATCGCCCGTCGGGAAGTCCGTTCTTCCGACGCTATAACAAAACAGCGTATCGCCGGTAAAGACAACATGCTCCTCCGGGAAATAATAGCACATGCCGCCCTTCGTATGTCCCGGTACTAACAGGCACTTACATTTCCGTCCAAGTACCTCGATCTCGGCGCCATCTTCCAAATAGATATCCGCCTGCGCCGTAAATGCTGCGCCAAATGACGATGACAGATTCAGAGCCGGACTCTCCATGACTTCCTTCTCCTCTGCTGCCGCATACACCCTGATCTCCGGATACTCCTTCTTCACGCCAGCCAGTGCCCCGATATGGTCGAAATGTCCATGCGTCAAGAGCACCGCCTGCGGATGCCAGTTTCGGTCTTTCCAGTCCTTTATCAAAATATCTGCTCTATCTCCGGGGTCAATAATCACCGCTTCCCGTGTATCTGTATCTCCCATTGTATAACAATTCGTCGCACAGATACCGAGCACTTTCTTTGTTATCTCAATCTTTCCCATAAAACTCCTTTCAAGGTCAGACGCCAATGTGATTGTATCATTTTCCAATTCGTAGATAGAGTTGGACACAATCTACCAATTCATATGCAGACCGTTGAAGCACGCTGGTACTTAATGAGCGGCATCTTTTGTCGCGAATTTAGTACCACTGCGTGCTGAACCGAGCGAGAGCGCGTCTGCATGGAATTGCGCAGTTGTGTTCAACTCTTCCACCAATACGTTAATTCATACAATCAACCCGTAGTCCGCTCGATATCGATGATTCCCTCCACGTTCCGGATCTTCGCGATCAGCTTGTTGAGCTGCTCCTTCGAGCGAATCTCAAACTTCACGGAAACCGTCGCCTTGCCCTGCTTATTGACACGGACATTCATACCTGTCAGGTTGATGTTCTCCTCATTGAAGATCTTCGACAGCGAGAACACCAGTCCCTTACTGTCGTTCGCGTAGATGTTAATCTCCGTCATATACATCTTCTGATTCTGCAGCAGATCTTCAGACCATTCCGCCTCAATCAGACGTTTCCGGTCAAATTCATCCATGCAGAGGACATTTACGCAATCGGTACGATGAATGGATACTCCACGTCCACGCGTGATGTAACCGACGATCTCATCACCCGGTACTGGAGCACAGCAGCGTGAAAAACGCACTGCAACATCGTCCATACCTTTGACCACAATACCACCCTTGGCATGCTTGTGACTTTCGCCTCTGCCCGGTGTGTTGATCTTGTCAACAATCTGTTCCTCTGTGATCTTCTTCGCTTCTTCTTTTTTGTATTCTTCCTGCAGACGGTTGACAACCTGTCCTTCCTTCAGTCCGCCATGTCCGATTGATGCAAGCACGGCATCCCATGTCAGGAAGTTGTATTTCTTCATTACCTTTTCCTGCAGTTCCGGCTGCAAAAGGTTCGATAACACGATACCCTTTGTCTTACAGTATGCCGCCATCGCATCTTTACCACGCTGGATATTATCTGTCTTGTTCTCCTGCCGGAACCACTGGTTAATCTTCGTCTTTGCCTGTGAACTCTTTACCACAGACAGCCAGTCCATACTTGGACCTTTGGAGTTCTGCGATGTGATAATCTCAACACGATCACCATTATGAAGCTCTGTCTCAATCGGCACCTGCCGTCCATTGACACGCGCACCAATCAGCTTGTTTCCGACCGCCGTATGAATGCTGTAGGCAAAATCAATTGGTGTAGAACCAGCCGGAAGATTCTTGACATCGCCCGCTGGTGTAAATACATACACCTGATCTGAAAACAGATCCAAATCTGTCTTGATGGCGTTCATGAATTCCTTGTTATCTGTCGTATCGGTCTGCCATTCCAGAATCTGTCTGAGCCAGCTTAACTTCTGCTCTTCGTTATCGTTCTTTCCACTGCCGCCTTCTTTGTATTTCCAATGTGCAGCAATACCATATTCCGCGGTACGGTGCATCTCGTAGGTTCGAATCTGAATCTCGAACGGACGACCGCCCGGTCCAATCAATGTCGTGTGGAGAGACTGGTACATGTTCTCTTTCGGCATTGCGATATAATCTTTGAAACGTCCCGGAATTGGCTTGTATTTCTCATGAATAATTCCGAGTGCCGCATAACAATCCCGTACCGTATCGACCTTGATACGAATTGCATGAATATCGTAGATCTGGTCGAGCGTCTTGTTCTGCGTGATCATTTTCTTATAGATGGAGAACAGATGCTTGACACGTCCGTCTACCTCTGCCTCGATGCCAGCTTCCTTCATATACTGCTTAACTTGTTCTACCATCTGTACGATGAAATCCTCGCTCGCATTCAGTCGTGTGGTGATCTCTTCCTTTAAGTTCTTGTATACCTCTGGATAGAGATACTGCATGGAGAGGTCATCGAGTTCGACCTTGATCTTGGAAATACCAAGACGGTGTGCAAGTGGTGCGTAAATATCCATCGTCTCACGCGATTTCTCGATCTGCTTTGCCGGTGACTGGTACTGCATTGTACGCAGATTGTGCAGACGGTCGGCAAGCTTGATCAGGATGACACGGATATCCTTCGCCATCGCAAGGAACATCTTACGCAGGTTCTCTGCCTGAACCTCGATCTTATCCTGTGACAGATCGAGCTGTGTCAGCTTCGTAACGCCATCGACAAGTAATGCTACCTCTTCGGAGAATTCCTTTGCAATCTCCTCCCGCGTCATGACCGTATCCTCTACAACATCATGTAAGATTCCGGCTACAATAGTTTCCTTATCCAGTTCCAGTTCTGCCAGAATGATTGCCACGCAAAGCGGGTGAATAATATATGGTTCCCCGGACTTTCGCTTCTGACCTTCGTGCGCTTTGCTTGCAATCTTATACGCCTTCTCGATCTCCGACAGATCCGTCGTCGGACGATACGCGCGAATGGTAGCAATCAATTTTTTATACAATTCCTCCGGCGGCGTAAAATCCTCCGGTTTACTGATTTCTTTTTTCAATGTATCATGTGGTATCTTATAGGTTGTATCCGCCATAAAAATCACTCACCTTCGTACTGTACAACAGATGCTACATCGTAGCCCTCCAGCAATTTTCTTCCTCCAAGATCGGTCAGCTCGATCAAGAAGATCATCTTTACTACCTCACCGCCCAGCTCTTCGACGAGCTTGGCTGCTGCCTGAATCGTACCTCCTGTCGCGATCAGATCATCGACCAGTACAACCTTGTCGCCCGGCTTGATCGCATCCTTATGGATCTCGATCGTTGCAGAACCGTACTCCAGATCGTAGCTCATCTCGACTGTCTCACGTGGCAGCTTTCCTTTCTTACGAACCGGGATAAATCCCTTCTTGTTCATATAGGCAAGTGGTGCGCCAAAGATAAATCCTCTCGACTCTGTACCTGCGATCAGATCATAGTCCACTCCATCTAACAGCTTGTTCAGCTCATCAATTGCCAGTGCATACCCTTCCGGGCTTTCCAGTACACTTGTCACATCTCGGAATATAATCCCCTTACTTGGGAAATCCGGAATACTGATGATATAATCCTTTACACTCTTCATTTGCGCTCCTCCTACCTTCACGTATGCTCTATTTTGATGTTTCATAATATACGCTTTTCCGGATTGACACCGGCTCCATCTGAATCGAAACAGTTCCATTGAATTCGTTCTTCTTCATATGATACAGAATATCAATCAGTGCATGGTTTTGTAAACCCTTCAATATTTTATCACATTCTTTGTCTCCAAACCACACTTTTATGTTATCCAATAGCTCTTTTCCACGAAATACCATGCCGTTTATGCGCGTGCCATTGCCATCGACAAACGTGCAACGTGCGTATTGCCCTTCATTTCCAACCATTTTGATCGATCGGATACCCATTTTCACGATACCGAACAATGGTCTTACATTGGCAGTTCCGTATGGTTCCAGCTTTGCAAGCTCCTCATAGAGGGGCAATGTCAGCTGCTTGATGGCACAGGATTCATCCACATACAGCTTCTCGACGAGATCTGCGTCTGTCAGATTGCAATCCCGGTTTAACGCTTCGCGTAACGGTTCGAGTGCTTCGCGCGTAATCGTAAAGCCCGCCGCCATCGGGTGTCCGCCAACCTTCACAAACAACTCTTTATGTTCACAGAGCTTATCAAACATATTATACGTCTCAATCGAACGCCCGGAGCCTTTCAGTCCCTGTCCATTTTCCGCATCGGTAAAAACAAGCGTCGGACGGTAAAATGCTTCCTTCAGCTTGCTCGCGATCAGTCCCGCGATGCTCTCATGAATCCCCGGCATATACAGGACGATAACCTTATCATCCCCGATTTTCTTTTCTTTCACACCATCTTCGGTCGGAATCATGCGAATATCCTTTCGCACCCAGTCCGTTGCCGCCCGCACACCGCGGTCGGTCATCTCCTTCCGCAGTTCGTTGAGCTTCGCCATATCCTGTGCCAGGCTTTCCGCCCGCGCCGGATCATCGGTCAGCAGCAGCTCCACGCCCTCTTTCGCACTTTCCAGTCGTCCGGTCG
>ULMA01014279.1_pt1 | contig 12746 bp, 9 predicted proteins | sample 1951551 | NCBI WGS metagenome assembly ULMA01 (sample SAMEA4835540, study PRJEB28245) | human gut metagenome | biome: gut microbiome; material: fecal sample | place: Denmark | collected 2008
GCCGGTAGTGGAGGAAGATCATGGCAGCAGATAGCAAGAACGAGGTGTTAAAAAAACCTGAGATTCCTGATGTCCAGACACTTGAGCGGGTGGTAAAAAAGCATCATGAAAGGCGGGAATATCTGAGGATACTCCGCAGCACCGTGGCGTCGCTTCTTGTTGTGGCAGCGGCAGCGGTGATCATATCAATGTTATTTTTGCCTGTTTTGAGAGTAACTGGTACAAGTATGACGCCGACTTTGCATGACGACGAGCTGGTGGTGTGCAGAAAGCGTGGAAGCTTTCAGAAGGGCGATATAGTTGCGTTTTATTATAATAATAAGATACTGTTGAAACGTGTTATCGCTACAGCAGGAGATGTGGTGGATATTAAGGAGGACGGTACTGTTATCGTCAACGGAAAAACCTTGAATGAGCCGTATGTTGACGGCAAAGCTCTGGGAGAATGTGATATCGAGTTGCCTTATCAGGTGCCTGACGAGAGAATATTCGTTATGGGCGACCACAGATCTACGTCTGTTGACAGCCGTACAAAGAGGATAGGCTGTATTGCTGAGGAAGCAGTGCTTGGAAAGGTCTCACTGAGGATATATCCTTTTAAAAGGATAGGCACAGTGGACTAGCGTTTATTATAAATAGTGTATAATTTCGGAGGGAGTGATCCGTTTTGCAGAATTTTAACGGTAAAGTTCGGCAATATCTAAAAGAAAATGAAAGGAAAAAACGCAGCCGCTTGTTTGGTGTGGTGCTGTCTGTAGTTATGACAGTGTCAGTGCTGGCAAGTCTTGTTATGCCTGCAATAAGTGCCACTGAGGGTACTTCCGTGGCAGGTGGAGATGTTTCCTATAACGGCGGAAGCTATTCTTATAAGGATGCGAATAGCGTCACGATAAAATCCTATGATGCGGTCGGTTCAGGAAAAGACCAATCTAAAAAGATCGAATTCAATGTGGAATTTAATTTTGACAAGGGCGAAATGACCAATAGGTATATTTATTTCCCTATCGACGATAATGTTAGCCTGCCTGAGGGCGGTATACCGTCAGACGGAACCTGGGGCGATGTCGAGGATACTCACTTCGATGAAGGACATGGAATTTCAGGTAAGTACAGAGTCGACGAGATAGATGGAAAGAAGTATCTTTTTATTGAGTTTGACGAGCGATATCAACATAAAAATGAGAAGGACGCTATAAGCGGTAAGGCAAGCTTTGAGGGTAATGTAAAGCGTAAGGATACAGATACAGGTGATAAGACCACTGTTGAGATAGGCGGTCAGACGGTTGAAATAGACGGTTTTACTCCGCTCACTATGTCTGCCATAAAGGACGCAAGCGAAACTGCTGACGGAGTTAGGTGGACTATCACAGTGGACAATCCTGCAAAGAAGCCTCTTGACAGGATCGAGGACAAGCTTTTTAAGGATGCTGTTGACGGAAGCTTCACTGTTTCACCTGAGGGTGCAGGAAGCTATGACGCGTCAAGCGGAAAGTTTGTTTTCAGCGATGGATTCAGCAAAGAAAATGTTACCATAAGCTACACGACCCCATATCCTACAAGCGACCCGAATTTCGTTATGTCAGGTAAGGTGGAAAACAAATCCACCACATATGATAAGGACGGAAATGGAGTAAAAGCAGATAAAACTATTTATTCGGAGTCAAAGAAGGATAAGATCTCAAAAACAGGCAAGAATGTTGACTACGACAATAACGAAGTCACATGGGAAATTGTTGTAAGCAACCCTAGCGGTGCAGACCTAAAGGGCTATCACCTTTATGATGAAGCATTCCCTGGTGCAAAGCCAGGAAGCTTTGCACTTAAAGCTGATGATGGTTCAGATGTAAAATACACACTTGACGGAAACACGCTTACGTTTGACGATAAAACAACAGCGTCGAAAATTACTATCGAGTATGTGACAGCTATCGATCCTGACAAGGCGGAAACTACAAATACAGTTAAAATGCAAAGACCTGATAAAAGCCAACCATGGTCTGATATCACATCAAGTGAAACTGTTTATAATAGGTATCAGATATCAAAAAGTGGTTGGGTAGATAATAACACGTTAGGTATAATCAAATGGGAAGTAACTGTTAAATGTAATGACAAAAATTCTACCCTTAAAGGCAAGACAATAACTGACAATATGCTTAAAGCAGGACAGATTGTCAGCATAAAGGTTGGAAATGATACCTTTGATGCAACAGTTGCAAGTGACGGTGAGCTTGTTTTGCCTGACAGAATAGGTGACAATAACGAGGTAGTTATTTCCTATGAAACAAAGGTTGCTGACTATGATCTTGGCGACCCTGACAGCAATGGAAATTATGCAGTGAAAAATACTGCAGGTATTGACGGATTCCATTCTGACAAGACAGTTTATTATAAGCCTGTAAACGAGAAGTCAAAAACAGTTCTTGGCATTTCTCAGGACGGAAGCAGTGTTACATATAAGTGGCAGGTAGAGGTCAAGCAGACAAACGGTTCCTTCAGGGGCAAGACTATAAGCGATATAATGAACGCTACGTCAAATGATGGCAAGTCAATAAAGAGCGTTCTTGACACTGATTCCATTATCATGTATGTTCAGAGAAATGGAACAGGAAGCTATGAACCGCTTGACAGTTCAAATTACACTGTAGTACCTAATGCCGACAACACTTCGTTTGAGATAAAGTTCAATGATAGTGAAGAATTTGACAATATAAACCTTGTGCAGATAAAGTATAGCAGTACCATAGATGTAACAGGTCTTGACGAAGGTACTATTATAAATGTAAATAACAAGGCTACTTATAAAGGTGAAACATTCGAGCCTAGTGCAGATAAGACTAAGTTTACTATAGGCGACAGCTCCAAAGCGCCTTATGAAAAGTATGACGCTGCAAGCAGTGTAGCAGGCGACACAGTGCATGATCTTAGCAGCCTGCCTGTTGTTACTGTAAATGGTGTTGAGTATTACAGGTTTGATTGGCGGCTTGATATCAACAAGGACGGCACTTATAAGCGTAACGATAATGTCGAGATCGTGGACACGCTTCCGGCGGGAATGATATTCTACGAGAACAAGGATTATCTCAAGTATTCATTTGGAAATAGTTCTGATAAGTATGATTTTGCACAAACAAATCAGTTTGAATATTTCTATGATAAGACAGCCAATACAGTAACTTTCAAGACTGCATGGAATCAGCAGGACGCTTGGACAGCTTACTACAGTACACTTGTAAAGGTCGATGATGTTAAGAATGGTGTTTACAAGAATGGTACTGCAGCGTTCAAAAACACAGTTCAGGACAAAGCTGGAAAATATCCGGAGAGAAGCCAGACGCAGACAGTTAAGGAAAAGAACTTGAAGAAAACTTCTTCTCCGAAGTCCACCGGCTGTGAGATAACTTATACCATTGATGTTAACCCTAAAAAGCTTAAATGCTCAACAAACGGAATGATAACTCTCAACGATGTTATCAAGTGCGGAGGCACGGCTGTAGTTAAGACAAAGGACGCTCAGGGTAACATTCAGACAAAAACGGTAAGCATAAATGGCAATTCCGCTGTTGACATGGATCTGAAGTCTATCAAGGTATTTGACGCAGATACGGGTGCAGAGCTTGCTGTGAGTGATTACAGTTATGTGATATCAGATCCGGAGGCAGTTGACAGCACAGTTTCTTGCAGTGCAGATGTTATTACCAACGAAAAGGGCAAGTTTATCGCTAACTTTATTCCAAGTGAAAGTATTGTTGGCGCTAAGGGTACTATTGATCTGACTTTGCCTGAAGGCTACGAAACCGGAAATATAAAGAGTTACTATGTGGCTTATGGCTATATGGACGGCAACAGCTTCAAAGAAGTAAAAGCCTTTGCCAACAAGAGAAGCGAGTGGTCAGATTTTGGCTCAAGCATATCCGTCCCTGTGGAAGAGGTTTCTTCTGAGAAGGCGGGCGGTGTTTTCAGAGTCGAATATGAATACAGGGATGGCAGTGGCTTTTCAAACACTGAAGTCAGCAATGAAAAAATGCTTTCGGCTGTAAAGTGTTCCGCACTGACTGCGAAGACACGAGATTTTGTAAAGAAACTTGAAATAAACGTTCCAGATCAGCGTCACCTGAAATTAGTTTACGTTTATACAGGAAGTCCTGCAAATGATGAGGACGCTGAGAACGATGGCTATAAAGTCCATGTGTTCAATAATATATCATTTGACACAAACGGCTCTGCTGTAAATGACAGTGATGATAATGATTCCGAGTTTGAGTTGATAAATCAGTCAAAGGCGTCATCAACAACTGTTGAGCCATTTAAGCTTATGAAGGTAGACAGCGGAGACTATAGTATTATGCTTAAGGCTTCTTTTGAGATCTACAGATACACTAAGCTGGAAAATGGCACATACGATTGGCTCCCGGCAGTAGATTTCAAAGAAAATGCCGCAAAAGACAGAAGATCAGTTATCTGGGGAAATTCGGCACAGGATAAGGCGCAGACATTCAATGTAAATGCTGACGGGTCATACAATCTTGACCTTGAACCTGTTGCAGGCACCGGAGATACTGAGGGCCATCTTTATAAGCTTATAGAAAAGCAAAGTCCGGAGGGTTATCTTCTTGACGAAACTCCTATATATTTTGCTTTTAAAGTGCGTCCGGCTGTAGTTCCAAGTGAAGTCGGTGAGGACGGATATCAGTTCGTGAAGAACGGAGATATGTTCAGAGTAACAAATCTGCTGAAAGAGTTTAAGATAACTGCAAGCAAGGTTTGGAGCGATGGAAACGGCAATCATTCGGCTGAGAGCGTAAAGTTTCTTCTTGGCTCGTCTACAACTAAGGTTTTAAGCGGTGTTCCAGATGATATTCAGTGGGGCAGTGCTGAGGTAACTCTTAACGAAGCTAACAATTGGAAACATGAGTGGACAAAGCTTCCTGGATATACAAAGGTCGGCAATGATTACAAGCAGCTTTACTACTATATCAAAGAGATCGATCTTGCAACAGGATATGAGGCTGTATACAGTGCAACGGCAATGAGCAAAAACACTGATGTTACAGTTACGAACGTCAAAGGACTTAACATTACGAAGGAATGGCGTGATGAGCTTGGAAACAAGCTTGCTGACAGTGAGCTTCCTGCTGGTATCGACAAGATCGAGGCAGATGTTTATGAGTCCTCTGTTGCACCAAATTCAACCTCAAGAGTGAATGGAGATAACGGAATACCAACAGATTGCAAACTTATAAAAACTGTTTCTCTGGAAAAGTCTAAGAATTGGACGGTAGCTCTTGACGGTCTTGACAAGGACAAGTATTACTATGTTCTTGAAAAGAATATACCTGACGGCTTTGGCGTTACATATACTTATTCAAATAACGGCAGTGCCACGGGCTTTGATACGATCGTCAATACCAAGAACCCGCAGAAGGTAGAAAAAATGGACGTTCGCCTGCAAAAGGCATGGTCTGACAGCGATAGCAATGCTCATACCAATGATAAGGTAACGTTCAATATCTATAGGTCAACAAATAAGGCTGATGTGCCTGAAAAATATAACAAGTTTACAGGCACAATGGATAAGGGACAGAATGTTAAATTCAAGATCCTTACAAGCAATGGAACAGAAATGGCTCAGAACGGAAGCTTCGCCTCTGAGTATGCCATGTATGGCTCGGCTAAGTTCAGTTTTGATATGACAAAGTCATGGATAAATATCGGTGAAACTGAGGGACGTGTTAGAGTTCTTGACAGTTCAGGAGCTGTTCTGGCTGACATCTATAAGTCAGGTGAAAATTGGGTGGACGGCAAGCCTATACCTATGTGGAGCGGTGATAGCAAGTATGTCAGCGTTAGTGATTACGTTACACCGTCTTGGGACAAGAGTCAGTTTGTTCTAAATCTGAATAATATCACTTCAGATATTACTGTTGAACTTACACTTAAGGGCGATAGTGGCTGTTCATACGCAGTAACAGCTAATGATCTTGGCACACCTGAGAAGACGAACGTTACACCTGTTCCTAGTAAAGATGCGACACCTAGCGGTGAAGTATTCTTGTGGAAGCAGATAACGCTCACGGCTGATAACAACTGGTCAAATGCCGTTTCTCTTGAAAAAAATGACATCAAGGGTAGTAAGTATTACTATTGGTTTGAGGAGACAGACGTGAACGGTCAGCCGATAATCACATCGTCATACAAAGCTTACTACAGATACAATGGCTCAGAAAATGAGAATTGCATTGATATGACAAAGAACGGTGATCAGTATGTTCAGGTCTATAACAACTCTGAGGAAACCTTGGGAGAGCTGCCTGAAACAGGCGGCATGGGTGTTATCCCATTCGTGGCAGCAGGCGGAACAGTCACTGTTGCTGCAACATTACTTTTAGTTACAAAGCGTCGCAAAAAAACGCTGTAAATAAACCAATATGAAAGGATAATTAATTATGAAGATGAAGAAATTCGCAGCTCTTGCTGCTGCAACAGTTATGTCAGTTTCAGCTATTGCTGCAACATCAGCATTCGGAGTATTTGCTACTACTGATGCTGGCGTTAATAACATTGTTATCAAGGATTCTGATACAAACAGAGTATATAAGGCTTATCAGATCTTTGATCAGGCATCTGCAACAAATACTATCAAGTGGGGCAAAGGCATTAATGGCGATGCTCTGCTTACCAGCCTGAAAACTGCTGGTCTTAGCACTTATATGTCTCAGTTTGACAGTGCCGAGAGCGCAGTAGACGTTGCAAAGATAATATCAGATGCAGATCATTGGACAAAGGAAGATACTGCAAAGTTTGCAAAAGCCGCTTCTGCCTGCATCATCGACAATAAGTCTGTAACCGCCTATGAAGATAACGGTGAGTACACTATTCCACTTCCAAATGCTGGCTATTATCTCGTTGTCGATGCAACAGAAAATAATGGTGTTGATAAGGCTAACTCAGCTCTTATCCTTAACGTTTCAGGCACAACAAACGTTACTCCAAAGAAGACGAAGCCAACACTTACAAAGCAGATCAAGCACAATGAGAATGACTCATGGGGCGATGTTGGTGACAACGCAATTGGTGACGATGTAGAATTCAAGATCACAACAACTATACCAAGCGATGTATCAGCTTATGACAAGTATACATACACAGTTCGTGACCAGCTCAGCGAGGGTTTTACATTTAATGATAATCTTATATACAAGTACTATGACGCTGACGGTCAGGAGATCACTTCTGTTACAGTAGGTCCTAACACAACAGTTGGCGACGACAGCAGTACGACCGACTATAAGGAGTCTTTCTATGTTACTTTCGATATCAAGGAACTTGTAAAGAACTATCCTACAGTTGCTAAGATCGAAACTTATTATTCTGCTAAGCTCAATGAAAAAGCTAAGGTAGCAGTTACTGCTCCTGACAGCGTGAACAATAACCCTAACACAGCTTACCTGACATATTCAAACAATCCTCAGGACACAACAGGTAAGGAGAAAGGTGAAACACCTAAGGTTACAGTTTATGACTGGACATTCTCACTTGTTGGTAACAAGGTAGACGAAAAGGGCGAGCCTCTTGCAGGTGCTAAGTTCCAGCTTAGAAATGTTCATGGCGATGCTATCAGACTTGTCAAGATAGCTGACAATGTTTACAGACTTGAGATCGGCAGTGAGGCAGGCTCTGTTGATTATATCGAAACAGACGCAACAGGTAAGTTTACTATCAAGGGCATTGATGATCAGACAACTTACAAGCTTGTTGAGACAGAGGCTCCTGCTCAGTATAACAGAGCTGATCCATATGAGTTCAAGTTTGACACAACATATGATCCTGCTAATACGCTTCAGTCCATTCGTATGCTCGACGGCACTGATTCAGGCACAAGCGGTTCAACAGTTAAGATCATAAACCAGAAGGGCGGCTCACTTCCAACAACTGGCGGTATCGGTACTCAGATCTTCTACGGTGTAGGCGGAGCTATCGTACTGGGCGCAGGTGTGCTTCTCATTGCTAAGAAGAGAGCTAAGAACGACTAATTTTTGAATTTATTTTTCCCTTTGTCCTGCCGATCTCGGTCGGCAGGCATCAGGGAGGACTCCATGAGGAAGAAAAGCGGTAAATCAACTACAATTTTATTGATCTTGTTATTGCTTGTGGGGCTCTCCGTGATGTTATATCCAACAATAAGCGATTGGTGGAATTCAAAAACGCAAAGCCGTGCGGTGGCGACTTATCAGAAAGCGGCAAATGACCTTTCTGACAAGGAGAATGAAGAGATACTCAGCCGTGCCAGAAAATATAATGAAGAGATAGCAAAGCTTGCCCGACCTTTTGTGGATTATGATCAGGTCAAGGGCTATGAGGATATCCTGGATATCACGGGGACTGGTGTTATGGGCTATATTTCCATTCCGACTATAAGGGTGGAGTTGCCTATTTATCATGGCACAAGTGACGGCGTGTTAAATGTCGCTGTGGGACATCTGCAGGGTTCGAGCCTGCCTGTTGGCGGAGCGGACACTCATTCGGTCATTTCAGCACATAGAGGTCTGCCGTCGGCAAAGCTTTTCAGCGACCTTGATAAGCTTGCAGAGGGCGATGAGTTCACTATAACAGTGTTGAAAGAGGTCTATACATATGAGGTCGAGGCTGTTTATATAGTTCTGCCTAATGAAATGGATAAGCTGAACATTATTCCAGGTGAGGATCATGTTACGTTGACTACCTGTACACCATACGGAGTCAATTCTCACAGGCTTCTTGTTCGTGCAAAGAGAGTTGAAACTGCGGACGATACAAAGAGTGTTTCAAAAATAACGGCAGACGCTGTTCAGCTCGATTCTCTTGTGGTCGTGCCTTTTGTAGCAATACCATTGTTTGTGGTACTGCTTGTGTGGTGGTTTGTGGATTCAAAACGCAAAAAAATCTCTCATGATGAGCTTGTGGCAATGCTAGATAAGCAAGAGAGTGACGATAATGTTGAAAATCTACCTGATAAGGAGAGTAGCAAAGATGAAACTTAAATTTTCTCAGCTTGCAAAGGCTGTTTTGTGTACGGCGGCAATGGCTGTTTCAGCCTTGGGAAGTATGACGATCTCAGCTTCTGCAGCGGATAATATCAATGTGGATATAGTGTGCAAAAATGATACAACGACTGTTAGTAATGCCGAGTGGAGCATATATAAGGTCGGTGAGCGTAAAGAAGCTGACTTTGTCCTTACCGGTGAGTTCAGCGATTATCCTATAGATATGTCTGATTTTACTGACGCTTCAAAAATGCAGGCTGTCGCTGATACGCTTGACAACTACGCAAAAACTGATGGCATAACACCAGTTTCAACAGGCAAGACGGACGCAAACGGTGAAGTAAAGCTTTCTGCTGATTCTGTGGGTCTGTATCTTGTTTCAGGCAAGAGTTTTGAAAACACAACAGCTAAGTTTACACCTTCTCCGTCACTTATCGAGATAGATAAGGATATCGTGGCTGAGGGTCAGATAACAGTTTACACCAAGTTCACATACGAAGAGATCCCAGCAGGGGACAGTGATTATGGTGTAAGAAAGTCGTGGATAGTTCCTGATGGTCAGGAAAAGCTCATACCTGATAATATCAAGGTGGAGATATATCGTGACGGCAAGCTTTTCGATACTGTTACTCTTAACGCTGACAACAACTGGGAGTATTTCTGGAAAGACAATTCTGCGGCTGAGTGGACAGTTAAGGAGATAGATATTCCTGCCAACTACACAGTTGTTACCAAAAGCAATGACAAGCTGTTTCTTATAGAGAACACATATAAGTCAGACAGTTCAAGTAATACAGATAGTAGTTCAAGCACACCTGACAGCAGCTCGTCAGGCTCTGATTCATCAAGCTCAACGCCTGACAATATACCACAGACTGGTTCGCTCAACTGGCCGGTGCCTGTACTTATAGGCGGTGGAGTTATCCTTATCGCGGCAGGCTGGAGAGTAAGCAGAAAAGAGAAATAAAGGCGAAACCACATAGGCTCGCCTTTACAACAGGAGAAAAATAGTGACTAAAAAAAAGCTAGGACTTTTGTTGATAATAATGGGGATAATGCTGATAGCGGCGGCATTATCCCTTAATTATTACAACTATTTTCATGAAAAGCAAAGTAATAAAAGGATGGAGGCTGTGCTGAGTGATCTGAAAACGCAGATCTCAGACAGTTCAGAGGATAGCGACAGCAGTTCACCCTTTGACATTTTTGACGATAGTCGATCCACGGACAGCGAGATAGATGACCCGGATAAGGATATCGTGCTTGACGGCAACTCATATATAGGCTTGATTTCATTCCCGACACTGGGGCAGGAGTTCCCTGTGACTCGTGGCTGGAGCTATGCTGCAATGAATACTGCAGCTTGTCAGTACAGCGGCAGACGTGTAGACAATGATCTTATAATCTGCGCTCACAATTACACAGGCTTTTTTGATAAGCTGGATAAGCTCAACTCAGGTGACGATGTCATTTTCACCGATGTTTACGGCAGAGAATTTAACTATACTGTCACAAACAGCGAACTGCTGAGCGGCTGGGATTCGCCATCGCTCATAAAAGGTGGTGGCAGCGACTGGGATCTGACCTTGTTCACCTGCACATGGAGCGGTTACAGCAGAGTGACTGTAAGACTTGTTTATTCATAAATACATCAAAAACGCACAGAGTTCTACACCCTGTGCGTTTTATATTCCTGCGGCAAGTCTTATTTTTTTTATATCAAAAGTTTTTAGTTTGTCATCGTATATGCAGTGTCGTCTTGACTTTCTTGGGTGGCGACGTGTATAGTCAATGGCTTCTTCAAGGTTGTTTGTTTGAAAAACTGGACGTTTCATTGCTTTGTTGTATACTGTGTATCTCATAAAAATACCTCCCAAATAATTGTTATAATTAATTATAACATTAATTGGTACGTTGGTCAATAGCAATATTGTACAAATTTAACCTATTAATTAGATATACATAAATTAGAACAGAAATCGACTTGTTTAAGAACACTTCACGACATAAGACGACATAATTCTACTTATAAAAATTATAGTGATAGTGGGATATTGTGCAAAAATGAGAATAGTTGGTCAATTTGACGAACGATAAAGTATAAATTTGTTTTGACAGCGAAAGTTGTAACACAGTTTTCATTGATTGATAATTAATTGAACATTCAAATATGGTATAATACCCTAAAGAATCGGAGAGGAGCGAGGAGTTATGGATAGCTTTGTGCGAAAATATGGAAGATATGTACCCTTTGCTTTAACTATTATCATAATATTTTGCTGTGCTCTTTTTCTGAAAGACCATGAGTTTTCTGAGATACTCAGTTATTGCCCGGACAATTTGTGGCTTGCCGCATTTGTTATACTGGGATTTTATGGATTGAAGTCTTTGTCGGTGGTATTCCCGCTTGCGGCTATTTTTGTGTGCGTGGGTGCAATATATCCGTTCTGGGTGGGCATTTTGTTGAATGTAATAGGACTATCGGTGTGTTTTACTGTTCCTTATCTTGTGGGAAGAATATCTGGTGGCGATATCATGCGTGTTATTGAGATGAAATATCCTAAGGCACGAAAGCTTGTAAATTATGGGCATGACAATAATCTGTTCGCCTCCTACATTTCAAGGGCTGTGGTAGTTGTGCCGGGCGACCTTGTTTCAATGATACACGGCGCACTGCGAATGCCTTACAGACCATATCTTCTTGGCTCGATAATGGGAGTGATGCCTGAAATGCTTGTGCAGACATATATTGGAGCACAGTTGAAGCATTTGACAATAAAATCAGTGCTTGTGATGATAGCACTCATAGCTGCAACGCTGGCTTTTTCACTGATACTTAATAAAAAGGTCAGCAGGAGCGGCAAGCAGATGGACAAGGAAGATTTTTGATATATGTACAAAAAAGCGGACTGTTGTTATCAGTCCGCTTTTTTTATTATTTGTCAAAGCTAGGATTGAAAGCGTAGAAATTTTTGCTGTCAAGCATATCCTGAATAAGTCTTAGTCCTTCGCCGAAGCGCTGGTAGTGGACTATCTCACGTTCACGAAGAAACTTGATAGGGTCACGGACATCGGGATCGTCAGCAAGCCTGAGAATGTTGTCGTAGGTCAGGCGGGCTTTTTGCTCAGCAGCAAGGTCTTCGTGTATATCAGCAATAGCGTCACCGGTACTTTGGAAGATTTCCGCAGAAAATGGTACACCAGAGGCGGCTATAGGGTAAACGCCTGTAGTGTGGTCAACAAAATAGGTGTCAAAGCCACTGTCTTTTATCTCCTTGAGGGAGAGGTCGCGGGTCAGCTGATAGATAATAGTGCCGATCATTTCGATGTGGGCAAGTTCTTCTGTGCCGATATCGTTGAGTATTGCCTGCACCTCACGGCAGGGGGCTGAGTAACGCTGATTGAGATAGCGAAGCGCTGCACCAAGCTCGCCGTCAGGGCCACCAAGCTGCGAGATAATGACCTTAGCCAAAGCAGGATTAGGGTTAGCGATCTTAACGGGGTATTGCAGCTTTTTTTCATATTGCCACATTAGTCAACACTCCTTTCCCACGGAAAAGGTGATGTTACCCATTCCCATTTCCTGGACGAATTGTTCTGCGTGATCGTCAATGGTCCGTATTTCTCATTGTATTGAGCAATAAGCTTCTCTTTTTCTGCCTTGTGGCGTGCAAAATATGCCAGACCATCTCTGCAGGTAGGGTGGCTGTCGAGGTAAAGATT
>ULMA01043417.1_pt1 | contig 12721 bp, 10 predicted proteins | sample 1951551 | NCBI WGS metagenome assembly ULMA01 (sample SAMEA4835540, study PRJEB28245) | human gut metagenome | biome: gut microbiome; material: fecal sample | place: Denmark | collected 2008
ATATGGATAATTATATAGATGATTTGATAATAGACATAAAAGATGAGATTGAAAAAAGTGATAATAAAAAAAGAAAATCAGTAATAAGACAAATACAAATAGGAAAGAAAACATATACAGTACAAGGCGAATTTGCTAAATCAAAGAAATATGAAAGAAAGAAATCACCAGAATATATGATGATTTTATATTTTATTGATGAAACAGAAAAAGTTAAATTAAAACAAGAGAACGAAGACAAAAAAATATGTGTTGGAATAATAATGATAGACAATTATGAAGAAGTTACACAAAGAGTTGATGCAGAGCAAAAAACACAATTAATGGCAAAAGTAGAAAGCACAATATATGATTGGGTAAATGAAACAAATGGAATACTAGTAAAAGCAGATAGAGATACATATGTATATGTATTTGAACAAAAAAATCTCGAAAAAATTAAAGAAGAAAAATTTGCAATACTAGATTCTATTAAAAATCTTGTAAGAAAAGACAAAATACAATTAACATTAAGTATAGCAATTTCAAATGAAGGAGATACAGAAAGAGATGTATATAAATCAGCTTCTGCAGCAATGGATGTAATATTAGGTAGAGGTGGAGATCAAGCAGTAATAAGACAAAATGGAAAATATTTATTCTTTGGTGGAAAAGTTGAAGAAGTAGAAAAGAGAACAAAAGTAAAAGCAAGAATTGTTGCACATGCATTAGAAGAATTAATAAAAGAAAATGATAAAATAATGATAATGGGACATACAAACCCAGACATAGATGCAATTGGTTCAGCATTAGGAATATATAGAATTGCTAAAACATTAGAAAAAGAGGCAAAAATTGTAGCAAATGTAGAAACTCCATCAATAAAAGATCTTTATGAATCAATAAAAGATCAATATCAAGAAGTATTTATAAGTAGTGAAACAGCTTTAGCACAAGTTGATAGTGGTACTTTAATAATTGTAGTAGATACACATAAAAAAACATATGTTGAATCACCTGAATTATTAACAAAAACAAATAAAATAGTAATAATAGACCATCATAGAAGAAGTGCAGATTTTATAGATAATAGTATATTAACATTCCAAGAAGTATATGCATCATCTGCAGCAGAATTAGTAACAGAAATAATCCAATATACACAAAATGAAGTTGAATTATCAGAAGTGGAAGCAGAGGCATTATATGCAGGAATTATGATGGATACAAAAAATTTCACATTTAAAACTGGTGTAAGAACATTTGAAGCAGCAGCATATTTACGTAGATGTGGTGTTGATATAATAAAAGTGAAAAAATGGTTCCAAAGTGATTTAGAAAGTTATAATACAATATCTGAAATAGTAAGAAAAGCAGAAATTGTAAGAGATTCAATAGGAATATCAATATATGATGTCCAAGAAAAAGAAACAAGCTTAATTTGTGCAAAAGCAGCAGATGAATTATTAACAATAGGAAATATAACAGCATCATTTGTTTTAGGATTAATGGAAGATGGAAAAGTTTGTATAAGTGGACGTTCAATAGGAGATGTAAATGTTCAAATGATATTAGAAAAATTAGGTGGAGGAGGTCATATTACTCTTGCTGGTGCACAACTTGAAAATGTGACAATAGATGAAGCTAAACAAGAATTGATTTCTAAAATTAATGAATATTTTGAAGAGAAAGAATAAAACAAAAGAATAGCAAGTTTTACTTGCTATTTTTGCTATTTTAGAGTACAATATAAGTCATGAAAGGAAAGTGATTAGTATGAAAGTAATATTAAAAGCAGACATAAAAGGAGTAGGGAAAAAAGATGAAGTAATAAATGCATCAGACGGATATGTACGTAATTTTTTATTCCCTAAAAATTTAGCAGTAGAAGCAAATGCAGAAAATATGGCTAAATTACAAGCACAAAATTCTTCAAAACAATTCAAAAAAGACACAGAAAAAGAAGAAGCACAAAAATTATCAGAAAAAATGAATAAAATATCATTAAGAATACAAGTAAAAGCAGGAGAAAATGGAAAAATATTTGGTGGAGTTTCAGCAAAAGACATATCAGAAGCTTTTGAAAAACAACACAATATAAAAATAGATAAGAAAAAAATAGATTTAAAAGAAACAATAAAAACATTAGGAATACATACAGTTTCAATAAAACTATTTGAAGGTGTAATAGGAAAAATAAAAGTAGATGTAATTGGATAAATTTCATTTAACAAGTTTTGTATTTATTATCAAAGAAATAAGAAATATAAAAATTGTTATAAGGGGGCAAAAAGATGGAATTAGGAAAAGTACCACCACATGATGAGGATGCAGAACAAGCTGTATTGGGGAGTATGCTAACAGATAATGATGCAGTAATGGCAGCAGTTGAAGTACTAAAAGAAGATGCATTTTATAGAGAAGATAACAAAATAATATATCAAGCAATATTAAACTTATATAGTAAATCAGAACCTATTGATATAATAACATTAAAAGATGAACTTGAATCAATGGGAAAATTTGAACAAGTTGGTGGATTTGAATATTTAGCAAGTTTGCCAGACAAAGTTCCAACAACAGCAAATGTACAAAAATATATAAAAATAGTTGAAGAAAAATCAGTATTAAGAAATTTGATAAAAACAGCAAATGAAATAATAGAATTAGGATATAACCCAACAGAAGATGTTGAAGACATAATGGATGGAGCAGAAAAAAAGATTTTTGATATAATGCAAAGCAAAAATACCAAAAGCTATACACCAATCAAAGATGTATTAGTAGAAAGTTTTACAAATCTTGAAAAATTATATAATCAGAAACAACATGTAACAGGAGTACCAACACAATTTTATGATTTAGATGATAAAACAGCAGGATTACATGGCTCTGAATTGATATTAGTTGCAGCAAGACCAGCTATGGGAAAAACAGCATTTGCATTAAATATTGCAACAAATGCAGCATTAAGAGCAAATGTACCAGTAGCAATATTTAGCCTCGAAATGTCAAAAGACCAATTAGTGAACAGAATGTTATGTAGTGAAGCAATGGTAGACAGTAATAAAGTAAGAACAGGAAAATTAGATGAAGAAGACTGGACAAAACTTGCAGAAGCAATAGGACCACTTTCAGAAGCTGGAGTATATATAGATGATACACCAGGTATATCTGTAATGGAAATAAGAACAAAATGTAGAAAACTAAAGATGGAAAAAAATATAGGACTTGTTGTTATAGACTATTTGCAGTTAATATCAGGAAGCAATAAAAGAAATGGAAGTAGAGAACAAGAAATATCAGAAATAAGTAGATCATTAAAAGTATTGGCAAAAGAATTAAATGTTCCAGTAATAGCATTATCACAGCTATCAAGAGCTGTAGAACAAAGAGATGACCATAGACCTATGCTATCAGATTTGCGTGAATCTGGAGCAATAGAACAAGATGCGGATATAGTAATGTTCTTATATAGAGATGATTATTACAATAAAGAAAGTGCTGAAAAAGATATTGCAGAAGTAATAATAGCAAAACAAAGAGGTGGTTCAACAGGAACTGTAAAATTGTATTGGATGGGAAATTATACAAAGTTTGTAAATATAGAAAGAAGATTTGATGATTGAAAAAATAAAAAAGAGTTGCAAATAAAATAAATAGATGTTATAATATATGCGTTTGCCAAAAGCACTTATAAAAAAATGGAGGTAGCATAATGGCTGAAGCAACAAATCGGTTACAAAATTTTCAACAATTTTTACAAAAATTAATGGGCAATGAATACAGTAACCAAATGGTAGATCAACTTGTCAAGTTGAATCCATATGAAAGCAAGCAAATTACAGTTTTTCAAAATTGGTTGTCATCTTCAAAAGATGACCAATTTGATTTTATGATTTGGCTTGTTGGAGCAATCAACTCGTTGTATAAATCTCATAAATATACGACGGCATACAAACTTTCAGTAGTAAATGCAACAGAAAAAAAAGCAATTTTGAATGAGGTGAAGTTGATTGTAAGAGAAGAAGCCCAAGCTATGGTATAAGGAATAACCTTACAAAATCCAATGACCACCCTTGTTATAATACAAGGGTGGTTTGCCATATTTAGATATTGATTTGAATTTAAGAAAGGTAAAAAATGAAACAAAAAATAATAGAAACAATAAAAAAATATAATTTAATAAATTCAGGAGATAAAATAGTGTTAGGAGTATCTGGTGGACCAGATTCAATTGCAATGTTAGATATTTTAAATCAATTAAAAGATGAAATGAATTTTGAAATATATGTTGTACATGTAAATCATAATATTAGAGGAAAAGATGCTGATGAAGATGAAGAATATGTAAAAAAATATTGTGAAAAATATAATATAAAATGTTTTTCTAAAAAAATAGATGTGCCTACAATTGCCAAAACTAAAAAAATTGGAACAGAAGAAGCTGGAAGAAAAGTAAGATATGAATATTTTGAAGAAATTTTAAAAGAAACAAAATCAAATAAAATAGCAATAGCACATAATAAAAATGACAAAGTAGAAACAATAATTATGCATTTACTTAGGGGAAGCGGAATTTCAGGCTTAAGAGGAATAGAACCAATAAGAGAAGAAAAATTTATAAAACCATTAATAGAATGTGATAGACAAGAAATAGAAAATTATTGCAAAGAGAATAATTTGCAACCAAGAATAGATAAAACAAACTTTGAAAATGAATATACAAGAAATAAAATTAGAAATATTGTAATACCATATATAAAGAAAGAATTTAATCCTAATATTATAGAAACAATAACAAGGTTAGCAGATGTAGTATCAAGTGAAGATGATTTTATAGAAAATGTATCAAATGAAAACTATAAAAAATTACTTGTAATAGGGGAAAAGAATAGAATTGAATTAAAACTAAAAGAATTTAATTTATTAGATGAGGTGTTAAAAAATAGAATTATATTAATAGCAACAAGAAAACTATTTGGATCAACACAAGGAATAGAAAAAGTTAATATAGAAGATATAATAAAATTATGTAATAATAACATAGGAAATAAATTTTTAATGCCAAATAAAAATTTAAAAGTATTAATACAAAATAAAAAAATTAATTTTATAAAAATTGATTAAAAATCAGTATATCCCTAGAAAACATTGAAAAAATGTAACAAAAAAGACACAAAAAAATCACTTAAAAACTATTGAAAAATGAAAAAAGGTATGTTATAGTTTTCGATGTAAAAATGGTATTGTGTAATAATACAAGGAAGGTAGGTAGTAAATTGAAAAAAGGAATAAAAACACTAGCGATGTGGTTAATAATTGGGGTAATAGCAATTGTATTAATAACATCAATAATGGAAAATAGAAGTTCACAAATAACTTATTCAGAATTAATAACAAGTATTGAAAATGGAGAAGTTGAAAAAATAAAAATTTCATCAACAGGTTCACAAGCAACTGTAAAAATGAAAGATTCTAAATTAGAAAAAGAAGTAAGTATACCAAGTTTAGACAGTTTTATGACATATTCACAAGATTATTTAAAAACAGGAGCATTTTCATTAGAAGAAGAAAAAGAATCAATATGGATAACAGCATTAGGATTTATAACACCATTTGGACTTCTTGCAATATTTTTAGTATTTTGGTTTATAATGATGAGTGGAAATAATCAAAATGGAACAAAATCTATGACATTTGGAAAAAGCAAAGCAAGAATGATAAATGCAGGAGAAAAAAATAGAGTAACATTTGATGATGTTGCAGGTGTAGATGAAGAAAAAGAAGAATTACAAGAGATAGTAGAATTCTTAAAAAATCCAAAGAAATTTACAGATATGGGTGCAAGAATACCAAAAGGAGTTTTACTAGTTGGTCAGCCAGGTACTGGTAAAACATTATTAGCAAAAGCAGTAGCAGGAGAAGCAGGAGTTCCATTTTATATAATAAGTGGTTCAGATTTCGTAGAAATGTTTGTTGGTGTTGGAGCTTCAAGAGTAAGAGATTTATTTGAACAAGCAAAGAAAAATGCACCATGTATAATATTTATAGATGAAATTGATGCAGTAGGACGTCAAAGAGGTGCTGGTTTAGGTGGAGGGCATGATGAAAGAGAACAAACATTAAACCAATTATTAGTAGAAATGGATGGTTTCTCAGATAATGAAGGTGTTATCATTTTAGCAGCAACTAATAGACCAGACGTATTAGATAAAGCATTATTAAGAGCAGGAAGATTTGACAGACAAATAGTAGTTGGAAGTCCAGATGTAAAAGCAAGAGAACAAATTCTTGAAGTACATGCAAGAAAGAAAAAATTAGCAGATGATGTAGACTTAAAAGTAATTGCAAAAAATACATCAGGATTTGCAGGAGCAGATTTAGAGAATGTATTAAATGAAGCAGCATTATTGGCAGCAAGAAGAAATTATAAAGAAATAGGAATGAAAGAAATTGAAGATGCTATGGTAAAAGTAACTATGGGTCCTGAAAAGAAAACAAGAGTAAGAAGTGAAAAGGAAAATAGATTAGTAGCATATCATGAAGCAGGTCATGCTGTAGTAAGTAGATATTTACCAACACAAGATCCAGTACATCAAATATCAATTATACCAAGAGGAATGGCTGGAGGATATACAATGTATAGACCAACAGAAGATAAATCATTTATGTCAAAAACAGAAATGGAAGAAAATATAGTATCACTTCTTGGAGGAAGAGTTGCAGAAGCATTAATACTAAATGATATTTCAACAGGAGCAAGCAATGATATAGAAAGAGCATCACAAATAGCAAGAAATATGGTTACAAAATATGGAATGAGTGAAAAAGTAGGAACAGTAATGTTTGGCGGAGGAGAAGGTGAAGTGTTTTTAGGAAGAGACTTTGCACAAACAAAAGACTATTCAGAAGAAACAGCAGCATTAATAGATGAAGAAGTAAAAAGAATAGTTCAAACAGCATATGAAAAAGCAGTAAAAATCTTAACAGAACATGTTGATAAACTTCATGCAGTTGCAGGAGTACTAATGGAAAAAGAAAAAATCGAAGGAGAAGAATTCGATAATATTTTTAAAGAATAAAAATTATAAAGAAAAGAAAAATAAAAAGTTTTTCTTTTCTTTATTTTTGCCTAAAAATAAGGTGTAACAAAGATTTTGTTCTATACAGTTCTATTGACAAAATATGATATTTGTAGTAATTATATAGTATAAAAAACGGAAGATATACAATAGGAGAGGAGTACTTATGAGAATTCAAGATTTAGCAATTATATTTATAATAATAATATTGCCAATTTCAATAGTATTAGGAGCATATACACAGATGCAAATAAGTACAATATCATTACAAACAGAATATGATATGAAATTGATTGCTGCAACAAGTGATGCAATAAAAGCATTTCAAATAAATACTGCAAATAGTTCAACATCAGACATAGCAAATTCAAAAATAAGAGATATTGAAGCCTCAGTCTCAACGTTTAAAGCATCAATAAAATCAGTATTTGGAATGAATGGATATTCAGAAGACGAAATGAACGAATATATTCCAGCATTAGTTTATACAATGTATGATGGATTTTATATTTATTCAAGATTTAATAATCAAAATTATTTATACGAAGTTGATGAAAATGGAAATGTTACAAATAATCCATTAGATAAAAATGGAGAAAATGTATTTGGACTAAAACCATATATTTCATATAGTGTTAAATATAACCCAAATTCAGATTTGGATATAGTAATAACATATTCGTTAGATAACTACATTTCAATAAAAGGTATGGTAAAAGTTGATGGAGAAAAGCAATATTGGGATAAATCAGGATATTTAATTGATGGAATAAAGAAAGATGCGAGTGGAAAAATAACATATAATGGTGTGGAAATAGATAAAAATGTTGTTTTAAGTGAAGACTTACCGGCCATTGGTTCATTGGAAAAAGGTACTTATAAATATGTTAGATATAATGGAACAAAATATTATTTAGATGAAAGAAATGCAAGGGTAATATATTTTCTTAATGGAAATTTAATGGAAATAAATCCAACATCAGATGAAAACATAGAATCATCTTATAAAAAATATGAAAACATGATTAAAAAAGGAGAATCAGCATATAAATTTTATGATGAGGCAAATAAATTCACACAAAGTGTAAAAAATGTTTTGGCAAATTTGACAAATAAAGACGCACAAGATTTTATTATAAATAGTAATGGAGAAACAATTCAAACAACAGTATTTTCTGATGAAACTGAATACAAAATATTTGACTTTAACTCAGACTCATCAAAACCAGAAAAAAATATAGAATGTAGAAGTTCAAATTTTAATCAACATAGATTAGCAGTTATAAAAAATAAAATTAGAACAAACTTAGCAATTGCAATAACAAACTTTAATTCAGCATATAATATTGAATTCCAAATGCCAGAATTAACAGAAGAAGATTGGGCAAAAGCTATGAATAATATATCATTAATAAGTTTTATACAAGGAATTGATATAGGAGGAAAGACTTATAATGGGTATACAATTATTAATAATTCTGAAAGTAAAGAAGTTGTGAGAGAAGAAAATATATATATTTTAGGAAATGATGGATTTTACCACAGAATAGGAGACAAATATTTACTAGAAGCAAATAATATAGGAGGAAACTCTGAATATAATTCAAATGTTAATGCTTCAGGAAGATTAAATTTAGATTTTAATAAACAAAGAGCATATACAGAAGATGGAAGTACAGTATATTATTATCCAATATCTAAATATTATGCATCATACAATAGTATAGTTAATCAAAATTATTGGGATAAAGATTATGATAATTATAATGACATATATGCATATGTAGCCACCAAAAATGTTAACTTAAGAAAGGCCTTTTACATGGCTTTGGGACGTGAAAGATATGGAATGTATAAAAGCAATTAATGAGAAAAGAGGAAAAAATAATGAATTATGCAGATATAAAAATAGCAGATGTAGCAAATGGAAAAGGAGTTAGAGTATCCCTATTTGTTAGTGGTTGTAATCATCATTGCAAAGGATGTTTTAATGCACAAGCATGGGATTTTAATTATGGAAAAGAATTTACGGAAAAGGAAATTGATAAGATATTAGAAGACTTAGATCACCCATATGTTTCAGGATTATCACTTTTAGGGGGAGAACCATTAGAATATTCAAATCAAAAAGGATTGTTACCATTAGTAAAGAAGGTGAAAGAAAAATTTCCAGATAAAAATATATGGTGTTATACAGGATATAAATTTGATGAAGATGTTGAAGAAAATATGTTTGAAAATTGGCCAGAAACAAAAGAATTAATGTCATATATTGATGTTGTTGTTGATGGAAAATTTGAAGAAGATAAAAAAGATTTAAGCTTAAAATTTAGAGGATCAAAAAATCAAAGAATAATAGATGTACAAAAATCATTAAAAACACATCAAATAATTCCATATGAAGTATAAAAGTTCAAAAATATATTTTAATTAGAATAAAAGACTTGACAAAGACTAGATAAATAATGTATAATGATTAGCGTATAAAGGATGAAATCCCACATACAGTGTTCTAAACGCCGGAAGGAGGGGAATTAATAAATGTCAGAAATCAAAGTTAATGGAAATATAGAAGAAGCGCTAAAAAAATTTAAAAGACAATGCGCAAGAAACGGGGTTCTTCAAGAAGTTCGTAAAAGAGAATGTTATGAAAAACCAAGTGTAAGAAGAAAGAAAAAGTCAGAGGCTGCTAGAAAAAGAAAATTTTAATAGAAAATAGTAAGTATTATCTTACTATTTTTTTTAATTAAAAGTATTGATTTTTTTTTCCTTAATTGTTATACTAAGAATAGAAAATTACTAAAAGGAGAAAATAGTATGAAGAAACAAAAGAATGAAGGAATAACAATTATTGGTTTAGCAGTTACAATTATTGTTATGCTATTATTAGCTGGTGCAACAATAAGTTCTATTGTTGGACAAAAGGGTATTTTTGCCAATATGACTAAAACACAAAATCAGACAAGACTAGATGAAGAAAAAAGAATATTAAAAGCATCAGTTGTTAATGCAATGTCAAAAGATAGTGTAGGAAATGTTACTAAAGATAATTTATCACAATCACTAGATCAAACTGTTGATGAAAAATATACAATTGCTTCAGAAGGAAATGGTGTACTTAAGGTAACATTTGAAGAAACTAAAAATGAATATTATGTTTTTGAAGATGGAACAATATCATCTAAAAAGGAATATGAAACAAATGTAATATTTGCTATAACACCAACAACAATCCCAGCATTAAAGATAAATCAAGAAAAAAAGATAAAAGCAATAACAAATACTGAAAATGCTGAATTGAAATGGAAATCAAATGATGAAAGTATTGTTAAAATAGTAGGAAATTCAACAAATGAGATAACAATAAAAGGAGTAGCAGTAGGAAAAGCTCAAATTCAGGCATATTTAGAGATAAAAAATAAAAGTGGACAAATAGAAAAAGTAAAAACAGAAGTATGTAATATTACAGTAGTATCAGAATCACAAACACCTGTTGAAGAAATAGACTTCTCAATGATTTCTGGAGAACAAAAAAGAACAATTGATTTAAGTTCACCAGTAACAACATGTGAACTAAAACCAATTATATACCCAGAATCAGCTAGAGATAGTGTAGAATTAGAATGGGAAAGTTCAAATCCGGAAGTAGCTTCAGTAGATGAAAATGGTATAGTTACAGGAAATAAAAATGGTACAGCAGTAATTACAGTAAGAACAAATAATGGAAAACATGCAGAAACAACAGTGGAAGTTCAAACATCTCCAACAGAAATTGTATTAAATGCAGCAGAATTACAAATAGATATAGCGCAAGCACAACATACAAAATTAGAAGCAGCAATTAAGCCTGTAACAGCAAATGTAAAAACAGGAATAACATGGAGTAGTAGTAATTCTGATGTAGCATCGGTTAATCAAACAGGAGAAGTAGAGGCTAAAAGTACAGGAAAAACTGTAATATCTGTTGTAACAGAAAATGGATGTGCTACAGATTGTACAATTACAGTTATAGATAGTTCAAAATATGCTATTCCAGACCAAAGTAATCCTTCTTCTCCAACAGGAGCACCAGATACAACACAAAGTCCAAGTGATGATACATTCCCATGGTGGTTAGTTGCAGGTGCTGCTGCAGGTGTAGGTGCAGTAGTATTAGGAGGAGCTACACTTATAGTAGGAGCTGTAATCGGAGTAGTAACAGCATTTGTAGGATTTCTTACACATTTATTCTGGGGATGGTAAAATAAAAAAGTATAAGTGCTTTTGCACTTATATTTTTTTGTTTTAATTTATAAAACACTTGAATAAAACATACTAAAAGTATTATACTATACACAGTAAAATAAAAATATTATAAAAGAATGGAGGAAACAAAATGAAAAATATTGAAAAAGAAATAAAACCAGGAATAAAATTACATACAATAAAAACAGAAAAATTTAAAACAAACTTAATTGCAATATTTTTAAGTATGCCAATAACAAGAGAAAATGTAACAAAAAATGCCTTAATATCATCTATATTAAGAAGAGGGTCAATGAATATGCCAACTTTATTAGATATTAGTAAAAAACTAGAAGAAATGTATGGCGCATTATTTGATAATGGAATAGACAAAATAGGAGATAATCAAATATTAAAGTTTTATATAGAAACAATAAACGATAATTATATTCCACAAAATGGTGAAAATATGTTGAAAACTAGTATAGAGAAATTGATTGAGATTGTATTTAATCCATTAATAAAAGATAAAAAATTTAATGAAGAATATGTAGAACAAGAAAAAGAAAATATTAAAAGAATAATTGAAGGAAAAACAGACAATAAAGCAATGTATGCGACTGAAAGATGCATTGAAGAGATGTATAAAAATGAACCATTTGGGTTATATAAATATGGATATGTAGAAGATCTTAAAAAAATAGATGCACAAAGTTTATACAAATATTATAAAGAAATGATATCAACATGTAAAATCGACATATTTGTATCAGGAGATGTTGATGAAAAAATAGTAAAAATATTAGAAGAAAATGAGAGTATAAAAAATTTAAAAGAAAGAGAAACAAAAATAATAATAGACATACCAAAAAAAGATATAGTAGAAGAACGAGAAATAATTGAAAAAATGGATGTTACCCAAGGAAAAATCGTAATAGGTATGGATTTAACATTAGAAAATGTAAATCAAAAATATAATGCCATAGTGTATAATGCTATACTTGGAGGGACTGCAAACTCTAAAATGTTTCAAGAAGTGCGTGAAAAAGCAAGCTTGGCTTATTCTGCTGGTTCAACATATTTAAGATATAAAGGAAATATATTTATAAAATGTGGAATTGAGATAAAAAATTATGAGAAAGCATTAGAAATAATAAGAAAACAATTAGAAGATATGAAAAAAGGAATTTTTACAGATGAGGATATAGAAAATGCTAAAAAAAGTATAATATCAGGAATTAGAAGTATAGATGATGAACAAGATACAGAAATTACTTATTTTTTCGGACAAGAAATAACAAATGAAAAAATATCAACAGAAGAATATATAAAAAATATAAACCAAGTATCAAAAGAAGATATTATAAAAATTGCAAATTCACTTCAAATTAATACAATTTACTTCTTGAAAAATAAGGAGGAGGACTAAAATG
>ULMA01006228.1_pt1 | contig 12525 bp, 9 predicted proteins | sample 1951551 | NCBI WGS metagenome assembly ULMA01 (sample SAMEA4835540, study PRJEB28245) | human gut metagenome | biome: gut microbiome; material: fecal sample | place: Denmark | collected 2008
TCGGATCTTTCTGCTCAGAAAGCATATCCGAATCCGAAATTCAGATAAATGGGATACATGGCGAATGAGATTGTCTGGAAATCTTTCTGGAAAATATCATTCAGTCCCCATGTCAGGTCGGCGAAAACTTTCAGATGCTTGAATGCTTTCCAGTCAGCACCAGCCTGTACACCCCATTGAAAATGATTCATATCATTATGGAAATCATATGTTGCAACGGCACCGTCCGTGAATACAATCTTCTGTCCCGTAGGGTTTCCTTCCCGAAGATAGCCTTCATATACTTCACCGGAAAAATCCCCGTCCATCAGGTACGAGAAATAAGGGCCCAGCTTGACACTCCATCTTTCGCCGAATTTGTGGGTGGCCAGTAAAGGAATGGTTACCAGTGAACTTCTTAATTTGGTCCGTACACCGCCGGTCCAGTTTCCTTTCAACCGGTTCCCGTCGCTGCCGATGATCTCCATTCCGTAGTTTTTCACCGTAGCCCGTGTCGTCATGTTTTTATTTTCCAGTCTCAGTCCGGTGGTCAGTCCCCATTTCTTTTCTGCCCCGAACCATTTGATCGCATTTCCCTCCAGCATGATGGCAAGCGTGGGATTATACGAATCAATACTTCTGATTTCAGCTGGCAAAGGCAGGGGAGAACTTCCTCCGATACTGATACCTGCCCGGACTTCGTATTCCCATCCGTGCAGGGCTGCATTCAGCAACGTCTGATTCTCGTTCTTTTGGGCATAAAGACAGCTTCCTGCAGTAATTATGGCAGCTGTCAGTGCAAGTAAATATCTTTTCATATTCTTGTCAGATTCTGTTTTATGGATCTTGAGTGATCCGTCCGTTTATTCAAAAATCAGTTCCATCTCGTCAATAAGCAGCGTACTTCCCGGTGCACCTTCAAAAGAAGCCCCGTCTTTGCTGGAAGACATGACAATGCCCAGACTGTATTTCCCTTCGGCCAGTTTCTGTGCATCTATTCCCTTTCCGAAGGAATCATAATCAAAGTTGAGGCTGAAGCTGGTCCATTCATCCGTCTCGTGAGCATCTTTGATGCGTGCCACCGCTACCATATCCGGATGAGTATATCCGTTGGAAGGCAAACTTCCGTCGAGCATGCTTGTTCCGTTGCTGTTGTCAAAGAAGAACGCATAGATGTCAAAAACATCTTTCTGATCCGTATATGCGCCATTGGCAAAGAACTGTTCGCCCGCCTTATACTTATAATATCCTGTCAGGCGGATCGGTTTGCTATAGAAAGGTATTCCGAACTTGGTTGCCTTGAGCGGAGCAGTCAGAGCGTTTGTCAGGTCAAACTGCCCGATAAACAAGTTTCCGGCTGCGATCGGCATGCCCACAAGGCTTCCCAGGCTTCCTGTACTCCGCGTAACCAGTTTCAGGCATTTCCCGTTCCATCCGTTATCATCCTGTGTAGTCGGATAATCTTTAGCCGCAGCCTGGCTGACTGCCAGAGCATATCCTCCGTTTCCGCTGGCCCAGGTAAGTGAATGCTCTCCCTGCTGTTCATAGAATACATAATAATTGCCCGAAGTCTTGACATTTTCAAAATGATATACCGTCGGTATGTTGGTCGAAGTCTGTTCCGTGACCGACACACTGTAAGTGCGGTGCCATTGTCTGTCTTCCGAAGTCACGGTATATCTCACTGGGGAAGAGAAGTCATGAATGCTTCCGCTTTCCGGACTGATGGTTGCCCCCGGAGTCAGTTCAAAAGTCGGTGCGAGGCTGGAAAGGTCAGTACCTTCCTTCACCTTTATTTCTATGGGATAGGCATTCAACTCATCGCTGTAAGGCAGTCCAACCTCAATGGTATTGCTTGCCAGACAGTCCACAGGCAAGAGTGAGCAGGCCGTGATGTCAGCTTCTGCATTGGGAGCCTCTTCCTGGATACAGGAGTTCAGCGTCAGTCCCAGCAGGAAGGTTCCGACCGTTGTTACATACGTTTTTTTCATACTTTAATCTGTTAGTCTGTTTAGTTTATCCATTATTGCGATATTCCAGTGGGCTCATACCCACGTTCCGCTTGAAATACTTTCCGAAGAATGACATATTTGCAAAGTTCAGTGAATCTGATATGTCCTGTATGGACAGATTAGTAGATTTCAGCTGTGATTTGGCATCCATGATTACCATGGATGAAATGATGTCCACACATGTCTTTCCGGTAACTTGCTTCACAGTCGTGCAAAGGTGAGCATGCGTGATACCCAGTTTCTCGGCATACCAAGCCACGTTTCTTGTCTGGTTATAATGTTGCATGACCAGCTGTCCGAAGTTCCGGCAGATTTGTTCACTTTTTGAAACAGGACTCTTGTCCGTATTCTTATTCTTATATAATATGGATACACCTTTATGTATATCCGCATACAGATTGGGAGCCATTTCTGTTCGCATCTTCTCGGGAAAAGTCTCATACATCCGGATCAGCAGTTTCAGGTAATCCTGCATAACACTTGCTCCCTCCGGTTTCAGCGAGAGGACAGGATGCCCCAAAGTCAGATAAATGGAATCCAGCATTGCTCTGGTCTGATTGCTTTCCTCAATGTATTTGGAAGAAAAGCCCAGAAAATAGATTTTCAGATTCCCGTCCACACGATAGATCTGGAAGATACTTCCCGGAGTAAGCGTAATGATGTCGTTGGGGCGTACCTCAATACGGTTCAGGTTCACTGAGGCATCCACTTCTCCGTCCATGCAGAGCACAAAGATTTCACATTTCAGTCTCACCGGATAATTGGTGTAGAGGCTGAGCAGTTCCTTGCTGATATCCGTACCGATCAGCCAGGGTTCAGGTAAATCTATTTTAGGCAATTCTTTTTCCATGTCTCTTTTTGTTTGAAAATATTTCATTTGCAAAGTTAGCCAATTTGAAATATCGGCTATAAAGTAATGCTATAAAATAACATAAAACAGAGAAAATCGGTGTGTTATGTCTTTCTTGAAAAGGCAAAGATAAAGAATAGACCAAAAATAAAATAAATTGACCTTGTGAGGGTGTGTAAAAAGCCGTTACTTTGCAGCCAGATTCAGATGCTGTGGAATTGGTATTTTACAGTGGTAGTTGAGACCAATTAATTAGAGAGATATAAATGAAAACAATAAGAATGAACAAAAATTATTTAATGTTGCTGGCTTTGGTTGCATTGGGATTGTCTGCATGCCGAAGTGACGAACGTACTCCCTCAGGCGGCGGTTATCTTGCTGTCAGGGTGGCAGCTGATAATGAAGTGGTTTCTGCCGCTTCACGTGCGGAGGGTGATGGAATTCCAGATGTCGGAGACTTCAGTTTATCCATAGCCAAGGAGAATGGAGAATTGGTTAGTAAATGGGATAAATTCAGTGATTACGATGCAGAGGCTACAGTCGTTCCGGTAGGAACTTATACAGTTTCTGCTTCTTATGGAGATGCAACAACTGAGGGCTTTGACGGATTGAGCTATGCCGGAAGTACGACTGCCAATGTTGCTGAAGGCGAAACTACTGATGTGACTATTGACTGTACAATCAATAAAGCCAGAGTTAGTATCTCTTATACAGATGCATTCAAGAGTTATTTTACTTCTTACAGTGCTTATGTTTCTTCTTCTCGTGGAAATAAAATTGATTATACAGCTGACGAAACCCGTGCAGCCTATTTTACTCCCGGGAATCTGGATGTTTATCTGAATGTTACTCGTCCAGGCGTTTCCGGTTCAGTGGCTTTGAAGGTTAAGACGCTGGTAGCGGAAGTAAAGCATGAATATCGTCTTACCATGGATGTGGATGCCGGAACTTCCACTTTGAATATTATCTTCAATGATGATCCGGAGAGTACACAAAATGTTGAATTTAATATTTCGGATGCTGCGTTGAATGCACCGGCTCCCACTATAGTTGCTCATGGATTTACCTCTGGTGAGGCTATGGAAGTAGTGGAAGGTGGAAGCGTAGAAGCTACTTTGCAGGCTTATCTGAATGCGCCTTCTGGTTTGGCCGGTTGTGAATTGGTTACCTCATCCGCAGCATTGAAAGCACAAGGATGGCCGGAAAAGGTTGATCTCATGGCGTTAAGTGCCGAAGATCAGCAGAAGCTGACTGAACTTGGTCTCGTAATGAAAGGTTTGGGAAGTACTCACGATAAGATTGCTACGGTTGAGTTTCAGAATGTAGTACCTTATTTATATTGTACCGGAGACGGAAACGAAGAACACTCCTTTACACTGACTGCTACCGATGTATATGGAAAGACAACAGAAACTCCTTTGGTGTTGAACGTAACGAGCCGTAACAATGGTTTCGCAGTAACATTGCCTGAATCTGTACTTTATGGAAGCAATACGATGAGCTTTACTATGAATCTGGAAGGCGATGCTTCGAAAGTGACGTTCTATTATTTTGCGTATGGAATTGAACAGTCGTTTAATGCAGAAAATGTTTCAATCTCCAGTGAAGGTACTACACATACTGTTACCTTAACTTATCCGGATCCTTTGATTGATACAGAAAGCGATGTGAAATTTAAAGCACAATATGGCTCAAAGACTATTGAAAAGGCTTTTAAAGTAGAAGATCCTGAACTTACTTTGTCTTTGAAGAACGGTGATGCAGATGTGTGGGCTACCAAAGCTTATGTAAAGGTAGAAGCATCTGCAAAATCCCGTGCATCTCGTACCATTTCCTCTTCTACTGTAGAGATTCAATACAAAGATGGTGAAGAATGGAAAGCTTGGCCTAATCAGTCATATGACAGTGAAAAAGGTTTGTTCCTTCTGACAGGAATGGGAGAAGGGGCTACAGATACTAATGGCGTAGCCTATACATTGCGTGCCGCATATAAACGTGGTGGGGAAGCTGTAACTTATTCAGGAGAATTACCTATTACTACAGAAGCAAAGGCACAAGTTGGCAATGCGGGGTTTGAAGAATGGCATACTGATATTTATAAGTTTACAGCAACTTTAGCAGGTACAAAGGAACGAGAGTGGTACTTACCGTGGAATACTGATGAAGGTGATATTTGGTGGGCTGTAAATAGTAAAAAAGCAATGCTTTCTGAGTGTACTAACTGGAATTTTGATTATAAAGTTTTTCCGACTGTTTCGTGGTCTTCTTCAAATAAAATAGAAGGGGATAAATCAATTCAAATAGCAACTGTTGCAACTGGTGCATGGGCTATACCTAGTGGTGGTTCTGTTACACCTCATGCAGGTGAAATTTGGATTGGTACAGCTGATGATGGTGGTAATCATTCTTCTGAAGGGCATGCTTTTATGAGTAGACCTAGTTCTATTTCATTTTGGTACCAATATGCTCCTGTTGATTCAGAAAATTTTTATATGAAAGTCGAGCTGAAAGCCGAAGATGGCACAATATTGGCTGTTAATGAAATTTCTGACGGAGTTGCAGAATCTAGTGGAAGAGTAATTACATTACCCTTTGTGTATACAACGAATGATAAAAAAGTCTCATCAATTTATATGATATTTAAGTCTTCAACCAAAGATAACCCTTCATATAATACTGGAGTAACAATGGAAATGGCAGGAAGGGATCAGACGTCTCATATTGGAAGTGTATTAAGAATTGATGATATTGTTTTTAATTACGAATAAAAATAAAGCCTATAAATATGAAGAATATATTTTTAATCTGTTTTACACTGATGGTCGTACTCTTTACATTTAGTGCGTGCCATAGTGAGAAAATGGAAACAGGAGCAACAGATGTAACAGGGCAGTTGAGTCTGGCTTCCATGAAGATGGAGGTGGATTTGAAAGTTGATACAGTATATCCTCAATCCCGTGCAGGAGTTGATGTAAGTAACTTTCTGCTGACTATCAAGAACAGTCAGGGAGAGCAGGTGGAACAATACACTTACAGCGAGATGCCGGAAATTATTTCTTTACCGGTTGGTACCTATACTGTTGTGGCTTCTTCTGCAGAGGCAGCTACCAATGGTTTTGATGTTCCTTTCTATACAGGTTCAACTGAGCAGTTTACAATTAAGGAAAATGAATTGACAGAAGTTTCTGCATTGACTTGCAGACTGGCCAATGTGATGATCTCTGTTGAGTATGATGAGGAACTCCGTAAACTGATGGGAGAAGATGTGGTAACAACTGTGAAGATTGGAGATAATTCATTGGATATACCTTCTTCAGAGACCCGTAAGGCTTATTTGATTGCTCCGGCTTCTGCTGGTTCAATGGATATTACATTGAAAGGAACAATTGATGGAGAATCTGTGACGGAAGTAAAACGTGTGGAAAATGTACAAGCAGGACAGTATAATATTATTAAGTATGTGCTTTCTTCGGTGGATGATGGAAATAATAGTGTAGGAGGAAATTTAAATATTGCTATTAATATAGACTCTTCCATGACCTCTTCTGATGAAACTGTAGGAGTTAATCCGGGAGAAGAACCGGGCATAGATGATTTCCCGACAGACGGAGGTGAAGAACCTGGTGACGGAGATGGTGACGGCGGAGATGAAAGTGGCTCTGATCAGAATATGCCGACTATTGAAGGGACACGTTTTAACAAAGTACCTTTTGATATAGATAATGACAGGTTAACAATATCTGGGGCTGCTGAATTGCAAGTCACTATTGGGGCACCTAATGGAATTGCTAATTTGTTTGTTGAAATTATTTCTGAAACTTTGGATGTATCAGAAGTAGGATTACCTAAAAGTTTTGATTTGGCATATCCTGGAGAAAACTCAGACGCTCTAAGTGGTTTAGGTTTTCCTGTAGGAGATAAAGTTATTGGTCAGACAGAAGTACCTTTCGATATTTCAAACTTTACTATACTTTTACCAACCTTTAAAGGTAATCATGATTTTAAAATTAGAGTAGTGGATTCTAAAGGTTTGGAAGAGACTAAAACATTAAAATTAAAAGTTGAAGAATAATGAAAATAGCCAATTTCTATATAGTAACGGCCCTTACATGTGTTTCATTTTGTCTTGGAGCATGTAAAGAGGACAGAGATATTGCCGGGGAACAAGGTACGTTACAGTTATCTGTTGGTATGTCCGACAAGATAACTGTTGCATCCCGTACGTTGAGCAGTGAAGAGCAGACTCAACTGAAACAGGCTTGCAAAGTCCGTATTTATAATGAAACCAGCTTGGTACGAAAATATGAAGGAACAGATAATGTACCTTCCAGTATTCCTTTGATGAGCGGAACTTATTCTGTTCGTGTTACTGCGGGTGATTCTGTGGCTGCCTCATTCGATCAACGCTTCTTTGAAGGAAATGAAGAGTTTACAATAACCAAAGGTCAGCAGAGTCCGGTTGAAGTGAAATGTGGTATTGCCAATACTGTATTGGCTTTTACATGGGACGAATCTTTGAAAGAGGCTTTTGAAGGAGATTGTCAGGTTACTGTTACTTCTGCTACCGGTGAACTGGTTTATTCATCTGCCAATGCCGATGCAAAAGGTTATTTCAGCCTGCCGGCCGATAACCGAAAGCTGACATGTAAGTTTACGGCAACTAAACTGACAGGGGGTACGTATGAACAGACTACAGAGTTGACAGATGCACAGCCTGCCACCTTATATAATATGACTTGCAAATACACAGCCACAGGACAAGAGACTACAGGTGGTGCATGGTTGACTTTGAGTGTTGATGAAACCCCATTATCAGAAGAAACTACTACTATTTGGATAAAACAGCGCCCGGTTATCGTTTGTAAGGATGCAGATAATATTGAATATGATTTGGAACAACCGATGTATCTGGCTACAAATACAAAGGGAACTTATTATTTGATTGTATCTACCTCGTCTCCTTTGACGGGAGCTTTGCTGCAAAATGATAGATTTACAGAGTTTGGAGTTCCGGCTAATAGTATGGATCTAATGAATCTGGGAGGAAAGGATGCCAGTGTAGAAGCTAGCGGAATTTCTTTACATGCTCCAAATGCGATTATGGAAACAGGCGGAACCTGGAAAATCCAGTTCTCTGAAGAACTGATAGCCAAGATGACGGCACAGGAAGGACAGGTAACGACTACTTTGACAGCAACAGATAAGAATGGCAAGCAGCGGATGGTTACATGGAATATCGTTGTTTCGAATGCTACTGTTGCAACCACTGAAGCAATTCCTTATGAAATCTGGACATCCAAAGCTACTCTTCATGGAAAGGTAACCGGTACGTTGGCTTCTACACCGAAATTCCAGTATCGTGTGAAGGGATCCGGTTCTTCATGGACAGTCGTAGATGCGGACTTAACAGAATCAACCTTTAGCAAGGAGATTACAGGATTAAATCCGGGTACAACCTATGAATATCAGGCAATGGATGGAACGCAGGCGTCAACTGTTACCTGTGAATTTACTACAGAAACGACTTTCCAGCCGGATAATGCAAGCTTTGAATATACACAGACATATAAAGTTTCTACCATGTTAGGTAATAAAGATTGTCTTTTTTTCTATCAAGCAGGAAAGGAAATGTGGTGGGATACGGGTAATACCGGATCTGCTACTGCAGGTAAAAATCTTACTACCCAAGACTCAAATATTAAGAACTCTGGTAATTATTCGGCAAAATTAGCTTCTGCTAATATTATGGGTACTTTTGCTGCCGGAAATCTGTTTACGGGTAAGTTCTTGGGTACTGAAGATATGACAAAAGGAATTTTAGGCTGGGGGCGTCCTTGTACCAGCAGACCTAAAGCTTTAAAGGTTTGGGTTCGTTATACTCCTGGTACTGTGGATAAAGGAGATTCTCATATATCCAATGGTGAGACTGATAAGGGTATTATTTATGTAGCTGTGGGTGATTGGAAGTCTTCCGATAGTGCATATGGATCAGAATGGCCGATTGTTGTTCGTACGAAAGGGCCTGTATTGTTCAATCCTCATGATGAAGGTACAATAGGGTACGGCGAACATATTTTCACGGAAAACTACGGAACTGAAACAGAGACAAGCTTAAAAGAAATTACCATTCCATTGGATTATGAGGGGTATGGTGGTTATAATAGAAAACCGGAAACTATTTTGATTGTAGCATCTGCCAGTCAATATGGGGATTATTATGAAGGTAGTTCTTCTAGTGTAATGTGGCTTGACGACATGGAACTGATTTATGAATAAACTTCTAGTAAGTGAGTAAGTGAGAAAATTAATATATCTATTATGTTTTGCGTGTTGCGCCTTGGGGGTGCACGCGCAAAGTTCGCAAAAGAAACTTCCGCCTAAAGTCTTTGTTCCTAAAGGACAATGGATAGTCGGAAGTTCTGTTTCGTATTCGGAACATACGGAAAACAACTACGATTTTCTGATTGTAGAGAAAATAAATGCGGATGGCTATTCCTTTAAAGTCAGCCCGATGTTTGCGTATGCATTGAAGGATAACATGGCATTGGGAGGCCGTTTTAAATACGGACGTACCCTGGTAAGAATGGATGAAACTCAATTGAATCTGGATGATGAAAACCAGTTTGACATCAATAACATTTATCAGTTGAAGCATTCTTATTCGGCCATGGCGATTTTCCGGAATTACATACCGCTGGGAGACAGTAAACGGTTTGCTCTGTTCAGTGAGACACAGCTGGAAGTTGGAGGAAGTCAGTCAAAGGTTGCCAACGGAGAAGGAGAGGCACTGACGGGTACATATTCCAAGTCTACGGACTTGGGATTTGGAGTCGCTCCCGGCCTGGTGGCTTTCATTAATAACTATACGGCTGTGGAAGTCAGTGTCGGTGTACTGGGAGTTAATTTCAGTAAGAAGAGGCAGGTCACCAATCAGGTAGAGACAGGAGAACAGTCGTCCACTTCTGCCAATTTTAAGATTAATATTTTCTCAATAGGTTTGGGAATTGCATTTTATTTGTAAACATGATGAAATTTTTATATAGTTGTTTCTTTTTGTTTGCGTGTCTGAGTTGTCTGCATACTCATGCTCAGGAGGCGGATTCCCTGACTGTGGTCCGGGGAGACTCTGCGATCCGTTATAAGCTGGTCGTTGTCCACGATACGGTTTATGTTCCGATTCCGGAAGCACAAATGCCGGTTGACTCTTCGCGCATTATCCGTACGAAGCCAGTAGGGCGGTATGACCGTGGTATCATTAATTACCGTTTTGTTCCCAAGCACAAATGGATTGGTGGTGTTACGGTTTCGGTATTTAATTTTGAAAGTGACAACAGCCGTCTGTTGTTCTCCTTGCTCAAGGATATTGATCTGGATCTTCGCACGCTGTCTGTGAATCCTTTTGTCGGATATGCAGTAGCTGATAATGTGGTCGTGGGTCTGAAGTTTGGTTATTCACGTATTTCAGGCGGTATCGATAATCTGGCATTGAATATTGAGGATATGGATATTTCATTGAAGGACATTCGCTATACGGATGACTCTTATTCGTTTAATTTCTTTCATCGCTCTTATGTCGGTTTGGATCCGAAGGGACTGTTCGGCTTATTTAATGAAACGACTTTGGGATATAGTACCGGATCTGCCCGTTTTTCCCGGGGTAAGGATGAAACATTGAAATATACGGATTCAACAATCAATCAGCTTCGGGTAGGTATCAATCCCGGTATTGCTATTTTTATCATGCCGAATGTGGGAGCTGAAGTTTCTTTCGGTGTTGCCGGTTTTACCTACAACTGGGAGAAGCAGAAGAAAAGCAACGGAGAAGAGGGCAAGCGTACGAACAGTGGTGCAAACTTCAAGATCAATCTGTTTAACATTAATATTGGTATAACTGTCTGTATCTGATGAGTATGAAGAGAATTTCAAGAATATTGGGATATTGGGCATGCCTGGCTGTCTTTTTGCTTTCGGCATGTATCGAGAATGATTTTCCCTATCCGACAGTGAAGTTATATCTGACCGGACTGACCGTAGAAGGGCAAGTGGGAACAACGTTGCTTTCCAATGATGACCGTACGGCAACGGTGGAATTGGATGAGACAGTAAATATCCGTAAGGTACATATCCAGAGTCTGGAAGTTACGGAAGGAGGAAAGGCTTCCATTCCTTCAGATACAGTAGTGGATCTGACAACTCCGCTTCAGATTACCTTGTCTTTGTATCAGGATTATCCCTGGACTATCATAGCTAATCAGACGATCGAGCGGATTTTTTCAGTAGAAGGACAGATCGGGCAGGCTTATTTTTATCCGGATATCCGGGAAGCTTCTGTCAACCTTCCGAAAGATAAAGGACTGGATGTGATTTCAGTAACTGATTTGAAACTGGGACCTTCAGGGGCAACTTACAATGGTGTGAATGGAGTTCCTGAACTTCAATGGGAAAAAACAAAGAATTTTGCTTACGCAAAGGTTCAGGTGAAATACAGCGACTTTGTGGATGAAGAATGGACTTTGTATGTGAATCTGTCGGATGTCAAGGTGGGAGTGTCATCGGTTGATGCATGGACCAAAGTGGCCTGGGTCAATGGATTCGGACTTGAGGGACAGGACAACGGCTGTGAGTATAAAAAGGAAGGTGCGGAAGAATGGATACGCGTCAGCTCATCGGAAGTTACACATGACAAAGGAAGTTTTGTTGCACGTCTTACTCATTTGTCGCCTAACACGAAGTATGTCTGCCGTGCTTATTCAGGAGATGAAATGGGCGCAGAGCAAAGTTTTACGACCGGAGAGGAAGCAACTTTACCTAATGGAGGATTTGAAGACTGGTATCAGAACGGTAAAGTGATCTGTCCATGGAAGGAAGGTGATAACTCATTCTGGGATACCGGAAACTGGGGTAGTACCACACTTTCGGCTGAGGATAACATTACAAAGTCGACTACAGATGTCTGGAGTGGTGCTGCGTCCGGTAGTCTGGCCGCTGTACTGGGATCAAAATTTGTAGGTATCGGATCAATCGGTAAGTTTGCTGCCGGTAACTTGTTTGTCGGGGAATACCGGGCTACGGATGGAACCAATGGTATTCTGGGATTTGGACGTGAGTTCTCTGCCCGTCCGACAAAGTTGAAGGGACATTTCAAATATACGACAGCGAACATTGCTTATACAGATAACGCCCATGCAGATTTGATGGGAAAACCGGATACCTGTATCGTCTGGATCGCATTAGGCGACTGGAGTGAACCTGTGGAGATCCGGACAAATCCGAAGAATTCAAAGTACTTCGATAAGAATGATCCGAATATCATTGCTTATGGAGAAATGAATTGCGGAGAGACGGTGTCCGGATATCGTGAGTTTGAAATCGAACTGGATTATCGTTCCACGAGCCGTGTTCCGAAGTATATTTTGCTCGTCTGCTCGGCAAGTAAGTATGGAGATTACTTTACGGGGGGACCGGGAGCAACCATGTGGGTTGATGATTTTAGCCTGGAATATGATTATGATTAGAACTTTCTAACCCACCCCCAGGTAATCACTGAACTACCCCGCAGTAGTTGTCGCGTTACCCCGTAGTAACGGACGGACTACTGCGGGGTAGTTTTTTAGGCAGGGAATGATGATTCTTTCCCGGTAAAAGCGTATTTTTGTAAGTATTCGGCCAACTACAGGTATTAAA
>ULMA01023506.1_pt1 | contig 12071 bp, 10 predicted proteins | sample 1951551 | NCBI WGS metagenome assembly ULMA01 (sample SAMEA4835540, study PRJEB28245) | human gut metagenome | biome: gut microbiome; material: fecal sample | place: Denmark | collected 2008
AAAATTTATCCCCACTAAATTTCTACTGACCCGCAAAGATTAGGACCAATGTGAAAAATATGTTGTTAAAACGGAGGAATATGTCGAACTTTGCGCCATGAAACAATGGCAAGTATTGAAGACTGTCTTTCCAGAGGTCATAACAGACAATTTCGAGTTTACGGGCTATGAAGAGTCGGCAGACCGACTTGACTACTGGCTTGACGAGCGTGGATATATGTCGCGCGAGGATTACAAGAGCGGCTCTGTCCGAGAATATGGGTTTACGGAGGAACGAGTGGTTCAGGACTTCCCGATACGCGGAAAGGCGGTGTATCTGCACGTGCGCCGCCGGAAATGGCGCGACACGCGTGACGGCAGCATATTCACATACGACTACGAGCTGAACGAGGAAGGCAGCCGCCTGACTCCCGAGTTCGTGGCTTTTTTTAAAGGTACGGATTGAGACGACGCCAGAGAGCATACGCTCCATAGGCGCGCATTACGGCGTGGAAGGGACAGGACTGTCGCGCCAGTACAAAGAAATATTCAGCGGCTACCGTCGATGGAAGCAGCTCCCGCATGCAGAGGAGTTCATCCTGTTCCCGCAGAACGTCGGGCCCAACCTGGCCATCGACGAGTCGTCGCTCAGCTGCGGGGAACTTTACACCTTCATCACCAACCGCGACGCCCACGGCGGCAGAGGCGCGCTTGTCGCCGCCGTCCGCGGCACTAAAGCCGAAACGGTGACGGCGGTGCTGGAGAGAATTCCCCTGGCCAGACGCAGGGCCGTCAGGGAGATAACGCTCGACCTCTCGTCATCGATGATGCTCATAGCGCGCCGCTCGTTCCCAAAGGCCACTGTCACAAACGACCGTTTCCATATACACAAACTCTACTACGACGCCATCGACGATCTGCGCATATCGTTCAGGTGGATGGCTAGGGATGTGGAGAACGGGGAGATGGACCGCTGCCGAAAAGAGGGTGTGCCGTACACTCCCTTCCGCTACGCCAACGGCGACACTCGCAAGCAGCTGCTGGCTAGGGCTAAATACATTCTGACAAAGCATGCCTCGAAGTGGACAAGGTCGCAGCGATGGCGCGCCGACATCATCTTCGAGTTTTACCCCGAGCTCAAGGCCGCATACGACCTCGTCATGGAACTGACGGACATATTCAATATGAAGGTGGACAAGGATGTGGCAAGGCTGCACCTTGCTCGGTGGTATGACAAGGTCGACCGCATGGACAGCGGGCAGTTCCGCATGGTGACGGAGACATTCCGCAACCATTACGACACGATTCTAAACTATTTTGTCAGCCGGTCAACCAATGCAGGCGCAGAGTCTTTCAATGCCAAGGTGAAGGCGTTCCGAAGTCAGTTTAGAGGGGTCACAGACATTCCTTTTTTTCTGTTCAGACTCTCAAAACTATGCGCCTAATCTTTATTTGTCACTCGGGTAGTTCTTTAACATTTCAACCGGGTTTTGCCACTGACCCAAAGATTACACAAAAAGAGGAAGTATTGTATACGGACGAAAAAATAACTCCCGAGCAGCGGTCACTTCTCGGTCAGCCCAATTCTGACCAATATACCGACACTCGGGAGAGAAACGTTTCTGCCGACAAAGGTAGCGAAAAGCCGGAGAAGAAGCAAGAGAAGCAGAGCGTTTTTGACAAGGCTAAGGAGATTGCCGACAAGGAGGAGAAGAAACGCAAGGCTGACAAGCCAAAGCAAAAACCGCTGACTGAGGCGGAGCGCAAGGATGCCGAGGAGGTTGCAGGTGCGTTGGGCTATCGTGTGGAATGGGTGGACACGATGGAGGAGAACGGAACGATAGACGCGGACAAGAAAGTGATCCGTATCGCAAAGGATGCCGAGAACCCGTTGGTGCAGGTGCTGGGACACGAGGTGGCGCACGGAGTGAGGCGGATGATCGGTGGCAAGTTCAGGGCTTTGCAGAAGGCGGCTAATGAGGTCGTCGGCGAGAAGGAATGGAATGAACGCATCGAGAAGAAGCGCGGGTTGAATGCTTATGCCGAGGGGAAACTTGCCGAGGAGGTGACGTGCGACATCGTTGGAGAGGCGTTGAACGACAAGGATGCGTTGAAGCGTCTTGCCGAGTCGCAGAGAGGAGAGAAAGGCATTCTTGCCCGTCTGCGTGACGCAGTGGCGAGGATGGTCGAGTATTTCAAGAACAGAGGAGACAGGGAGGGTGTGCGCAGGATGAAGGCCGCCGACAGACTTCTCGCAGAGTTTGAGAGTGCGTTGAAGGAGGGCGTTGCACCAGAGCAAGTCAAGCCTGAAGGTGTAGACCGCAGCGTAAGGGAGAGCCGAAGCGAGAAGACGGAGTTGACAGCGGAGGGACGGGAACTGAGGGACAACCTTGTGGAGCGTATGCGCAAGGGTGGACTTGACGTGGTGACTGATTCGGAAGAGATGCAGAGAGTCATAGACAGACTGAACGGAAGAGTTTTCTACCCAAAACGTGCGCTTGAAAACGCAGAAGGCAAGCCTTTGGCAGAGATGATCCGTTCGGTATCTGACGCATTGGCTGGTGAAGAGTTCAAAGACACGACAGGCTTGGCCGAGCGCGAGGAGGTTAATGGCAGTTCAGTCCGAGAGCATCGTGTGTACCACGGAAGCGGAGCGGACTTCGATGCTTTCGACCACTCGCATATGGGCGAGGGTGAAGGTGCGCAGGCTTACGGCTGGGGGCCTTATGTGACCGAAGTGGAAGGTATCGGCAGGACGTATGCTATTCAGAATACAACAACGCACAATGATGCTTTACGTGCATTGCAACACGATGTAGATGCTATATCTGACCAACTTAACAGACACCGGGATGATTTGAAGTATGACGAAGAACAGCTAAAACGTGCTAACGAATGGAGAGCTGAGGTTGAACTTGACTATGATTACCGACAATGACAAGTTCTTCCAAAAACATCATATCACCCGCACGATATTTATCATAATACAAATTATAGGAAAAACAAAAAGCTGGAAAAATACACCTTTTTTTAGAACAAATGAGACATATGAGACTTCTAAACACCTGCGGTTTTATAACACATCAACCTGGAGCGGCTATATCTGCCTCGGAAAAAACTATAATACAAACTCAGCGGCATAAGTTGCCTCTCGGCTTATGCAAATAAGCATTGGAGGGCATTGAACCTCATCCGAGCCATATCGCACATGGCAAGATTTACAAATGGAAGCGTTAAAGCAAATACCAATCTAAGAGATTCCGCTTTCAAAACACAGCCATGCGTGAAGGATAAAAACAGAGACGTTTTAAGCTATTTTTTCAGATAATACTCCTCAAAACTGTTATCTGTAAAAAACACGACAATCTTTGAAATCTTCTTTTCTTGCGGCAACTGGTTGACAATAGGCATATTCTGAGCAATTGACCTTGACTCTACACCCTTGAGAATCTCATTTTCCACAGGATTTGGACTGTCATGCGGGAATAATAGATTCTCACACGCTTGATCAGGCGCGCAAAACTTAGGTTTTTCGCCTTCGCCAAACAATAGCCACATCATTGGAATTTCCGGATATGTTTTATGAATAACAGAAATCACATCGTCACCAATTTTTTTGTTTTTTCCACTCAACATTTGTGAAATTGTAGGACGTGGTATGCCACAGGCATCCGCAAATTGAGATCGAGTCAAATTGCGTTCTTCTATAAATGAATTTATCCGGTCTATTATGTTGTCTGATTCGTTCATTATTGTTCAATTTTCTAAATACAAAGGTAGAAAAAACTGTTTTAAAATCCAAATTCAGGATTCGGTTTCTTAAATTCAGAAACACAAATCCAACTATTCCAATATACAAATCGGCGCGATGGCATAATCAGCGCGACATAAACAAACACTTCATATTTATATTATTTATTTATTGCAAACCAAATTATTACATATGGCTATTCTTGATAACAATTATCTGGTAACAATCTTTCTGTATGCTAAATCCCTACTTTTGGTTTTGCTCTATACATATTCTGATTTCCAATACATTATGGTAATAGCTAAAATTTGTTTCCACGTTATTGTATATCCATTTCATCTTCCCAAATCATGCACATTATCCATCTGCTCCCAATTGGCTTTTGAGTATCATTGCTATGTCTTTTCAAATTTTAATTTAAGAAATGAAATCATCAAGATGTAACAACACATCAAATCGCCTCAAATTATCCCCTATCCTATTCCCTCCCAGTTTTGGCTCCACCGATTCTCCCCTACCACATTCCAAAAACTTTTAATCTCCAATCACTTAACCTTTCTCAGTTAAATGTTAGAGGCCTTCAGATTTTAAATTTCTGCAGGTCCTTTAATAATTACTCAGAATCCGACAACCTAATTTGCATTAACTGAATGGTTGTTTAGTTTTTCTGATGTTCTTCATCCTAAATTTTAGGATCTCAAAATCTTTCATTTTCTTTGCGCATACTCATTTTGGACAGCAGGCGATATGGCAACGCACCAAATTCCGTTTCAAGATGCCAACCAAATGGCTGGGTTCATCTACCATCACGCTGATATGTCGCTCTACGAATGGCACATTACACAACAAAGAAAGGGACAGTCTTCTTCCTGTATTCGTAAACATTACCGATGGCAAATGCGGTGGCAATAGGGGTGCTTTGGATATCCCCGTTTCACCTCATTCTGTAGTCATTGCAGATCGTGGCTATTGCGATTTTTCCCTTCTTGACGATTGAGACAACAGGAATGTGTTTTTTGTTGTCAGACACAGGGACAACCTGCACTCACAAATAGAAGAACGTTTATTGCCCGAAACGAGGGCGCAAAATGTGCTCATCGACGAGATTATTGAGCCGACAGGTGAACAGACAAAGAAAAAATACACCAAACCGCTCAGACGCATAGCTATCTGGAATGACGAACATGGCTATGTGGTACAGTTGCTCACTAACAACTTCAAGTTGTCTGCTCCCACAATCGCGTAACTCTACAAGGCAAGATGGATGATTGAGATATTTTTCAGAAACATCAAAGCAGTTGTTGAAAATAAAGAGTTTCATTGGAACATCGCGCAATGCTGTTGAGACGCAGATATGGACTGCTTTGTCAACGATGCTACTACCCTGCTGGCTAAAGCACGTTGTAAAGTACAAATGGTGGCTTGCCAATCTTGTCGTATCACTTAGATTGAACATATTCACGAATATTGAACTCAACAAGTGTTGAACGAGCCATTTACACCTCCGCCAGAGCTGGCAGAAGAGGAATAAATAGGGACAAAAGCTTTGAAAGGGTTGTTATCTATAACAACTTCATATTCATCGTACCTAAAAATCGTTTAGGACAATATTGCGATTGTGGATAAAAAATATTGCCGCAATTGAAGAATGCCGAGTTTTTTATGCTAAATTTGCAATAAATTTTTAAACAATAATGACAATATAGGAATAATGAATCGATTATCATTAATGGTACTGGCTTTGACCATGTCGAGCCCTACTTTATTGGCAGGAGTTGTTGAAAACTACAACTTCAAGGAAAATCACACTGGATATACGCTTTACTTTAAGCAAATTAATGATAATGAAGCGCGTTTGATGCAATTGAACATAGACAATAACGATACTGAGATTGTAATCCCATCGGTAGTAAAGGACACTTATGGATATGAATTTAAAGTCACTGCAATTGGTCAATTGTATGACGAGAAATACAATGACAAAAACATCGACTTTAACGATGCGAATCTATATCCCAGCATTTTTGGAGATGTCAGCGATTGTCCCAACTACATAAAAAGTCTAACTATACCTGAATCTGTTAAAACAATCTGGCCTTCAGCGTTTTCCGGTAGTCTCAAGAATGGATATGAATTGGGGTGTAAATCCTTGACAATTCCCAGCAACGTAACGGAGATTGGTGCAGGTGCATTTAAGTATGCCAAGTTTGAGCAGGTTGCAATCCCTGACGCTGTCAAAAATATCTATAGAGAAACGTTTGATCATTGTGTAAATTTAAAAAGCATCAATTTGGGCAATGGTGTGGAAGAGATTTGGGATGACGCATTCCGCGACATTGCGAACAATGCTGAAATACATATCGATGCGGTAACTCCTCCCAAAATTAGTAAACATGCCTTCTCTTCTGGCTATACGGCAAAGGTATTTGTCCCATATGGCACGTCGGATGACTATAAGAGTAAATGGAGTGAGTTCAGTAACTTGGAATTTGTTGAGATGGAGCCTGGACAGACATCAGGAGTGACGGTTGGCAAAGCGCTGGCAGAGCTTCACGTTGAGTGCAATCACAGTAATCTTTATGCCACAGCGGCATCGGTTATTCGCATTTATTCAATATCCGGCACTTTGGTGCATTCAGGATCAGGCATTGTCAATGTCTCACTGCCGGCAGGAGTATATTTAGTGAAATCCGGAACAGACGTTGTGAAAATATTGGTGCAATAAATAGAAATGATTAAAACACATCTCCTTTGAAAAAGAAGCTTATATGAATGGTCAGAATCTTAGTTATTTACATAATAGGGAACATTTCCATCAATGGAGATAACGCCAAATTATTATAAATCTTAAATAGAGATACGTGACTCATAAGAAAACGAACTGGTCAGGCAATCAATTATAGTTGCCTGGCCAGTCTTATCCCTAACTCGCGTTAATAAGAAAAAAGGCAACGAGGAAATCATGAGCGATTTCCTCGTTGCCTTTTAGTTCTGTCCTTTTCTTACGGAAAAAAATAGGTTGCCTTCTGAATTAGAAAGCAACCATATTTTTTGTCTTGGAATTTATTTCCTGTTTGTACTATTCTTGCTCACGCAAAATATCCAATGCCATATCATATATTGTGGTGTCGTCCAAAACAACGATTCCCCCATCAGGACCTGGCTCAATGTGAAGCCCACAGTTCTTTCCGAAGGAATAATTAGTGCCACCAAAATAGTTTCTCACTGTTTGCACGTTGATGTTCAGACGGTCTGCAATTTTGTGCATAGAACCGTCTGGCAAGCAATCTTTGATTTTTCTCAACTCGTTAAAAGAAATAGTCTTCGTCATGATACTATAATTTTTAATGTTAAAAATTCTGTTGTTTAATTCGATGTCATAAATTTAGGCATTATTTGTAGTCTCGCCAAATTTTATGCCATTTATTTTATATGCTTTACAACATACTTTTGCTGAGATTTTTTTATATCAGTGAAATTCACCACATTAAGCAAAGTTTATGCTTGGTGTGCAGGACGAAGCAAATCGTTTACAGTTTTCACCGGATTAAATGTTTCTACCGGGACCTCTACAAAAACGGTGTTCCAGTCACTCATCGCTCCGTTCCACAATCCAGGCAGCTCCAAAGCCTTTATCTCGTGTCCGGATTTTGACTTTTCGGAGATGAACCCAGTATTGTGGTCCACGAATTTTGTCAAGTCAAACTTATTCCCTTTATAGTCTCTTATAAAGCAAACAAGATCTACCGGGTTGAAATGCGTAGCGCCTCTCATCAGTTCCATAGATTCTGAATTATTAGTGTCTATCTGTGAGCTTTCGAGAATCTGCGGAGCCGTTGTGCCATCTTGGCTGAATGCGATATAAGGGCCGCCGCCTGGCTCTCCTTCGTTTTTAACCACACCGCAAACACGGATAGGTCTGTTTAATTTGTGCTTCAAATACACGACCAGTTCAGAGTCTTCAAGGTGTTTCACGTTTTCATATCTGACGCACAATCTGCGCTGTAGGAATCTTACAATCTCAAGCACTTGCTCCATTGTGTATTTTCCGCTGTCAAGGAGTTCAAGATATTCAGCAATTTTTTTCTGCACTTCAACAAGAACACCTCCAACAATTTTCTTATATCTAATTGTCGCTTTCCTCGAAGTGCTTGGCACCACATTGTCAATATTCTTAATAAATACGACATCTGTGTCTACATCGTTAAGATTTTCTATCAATGCACCATGCCCTCCTGGACGGAACAATAATTCTCCGTTCTCTCGGAAAGGTGTATTATCTTTGTTGACGGCAATCGTGTCGGTGGAAGGTTTTTGTGTTGACAAAGTCACGTTGTACTCACATCCAAATTTTGATGCCATCACAGGCATAGCTTCTTTCAGTTTATCGTTGAAAAGTGACTTGTGCTCCTCCGATACAGTAAAATGCAGATTCACCTCGTTCGAGGAATTTTTAGCATATTGAGCGCCTTCCTCAAGATGCTCTTCCATGGCAGTATGCACTTCCGAGCCGACCTTGTGAAAATCGAGCATCGCTTTTGGAAGGCTTCCGTAGTTCAAACCTTTCGGCATCAAAAGACAAGAAACGATGGTTTTGTATTTTCCGTCTTTCATCAATTGATCGATTGTCGCGCCCTCGGTTTCCTCCAGTTTTGCATTCAGCCTGTCATAGAAAGCAAATTTATGAATCTCATCGAAGAAATTCTTCATAAAACTGTCGGTTGGGACATCTCTGTCACCATCAACGAAGGAGAAAAGATTCTTAAACATTCTACTTGCCGCACCCGATGCCGGCACAAATTTCAAGATATGTCCGCCCGCAGCCAAGTAACTCTCCCATTCGTTAATGAATTTTTCCTCCTCGGCCGCGCCTAAGCGCAAAATTCCATTGCCCACCGTCGCTGCTGCCGACAATTTAAGGAAAGGGAACCCTTTTTTGAACGCATCTAACTGCCTTTCAATTTGTTCCACGCTCAAGCTATGGTCTTTAATTTGTTGTAAATCGTGTTCTGTAAACATAGTTTTGAATAAATTGTTATATTAGGCACTCAAACTTACTAATTTTTACCGTAACAAAGGCTATAAATTGACAAAAAATTCGTAAGTTTGGAAAACTTTATGGAAATAAAGATGATGGAAACATATTATACAGACAAAGAGCGGAAATTTGTAATCAGTGCCTTTCGAGAATTAAGAATCGCGCTTGCCGATGATTTATCGTATCCAGAGATCCGAAGAATTGAAGACATTATAAAGGGCGGGATTGCGGCAGGCAAAGCCCACCGTGACAAATATGGGATAAATCCGTCGGTCAGACACTTGAACACAGCACTGCTCCTATCCCGATATGTGGGAGCCGACAGGAATATGATTATAGCCACATTGCTTTATCAAATATGTTCCGACGACTACTTTTCCCTTGAGGATGTCAAGGCGGAATTCGGAGATGACGTCCGCTCGATTATACATGGACTGAAGAACGTTGCTGATCTTTACAAGAAACAGACAACACAACGCGATGAGAATTTCAGCAAACTTATGATGGCATTTGCTGAAAATATCCGTGTGATTATAATAATGATTGTCGACCGTCTTGCGTTGATGAAAGCAATCAACCACCATCCCAATCAGAAGTTCGTGTTTGACATCGCATCGGAGTCTCTCTATCTTTATGCCCCATTGGCACACCGCTTGGGCCTTTATAAAATCAAGTCGGAATTAGAAGACATGTCTCTGAAATACACAAACAGAGATTTATATACACAAATCGCCCATAAGCTCAATGAGTCAAAGCAGGAACGAGACAAATATATTGCCGAATTTATCGCTCCGATTAAAAAGAAGCTTGAGGATGACGGCTTCAAATTTGAGATAAAAGGGCGCACCAAGTCCATCTATTCCATTTGGAACAAGATGAGGAAACAGAATGCGGAACTCAAAGACATCTATGATCTGTTTGCCATACGAATCATTATCGACACCCCTCTTAAAAACGAGAGAAGCGACTGTTGGAAAGCCTTTGCCATTGTGACAGACATGTTCAAGCCGAACCCTTCGAGATTGAAGGATTGGATATCCATTCCAAAATCGAACGGATACGAATCGCTGCATACTACGGTAACCGGTCCAGGCCAACGCTGGGTGGAGGTTCAAATACGCACGCAGCGTATGGATGAAATTGCAGAGAAGGGTTTGGCTGCCCATTTCAAGTATAAAGGTGTGAAGAGCGAGAAAAGTCTCGATGATTGGATGGCAAACGTTCGCGATCTTCTTGAGACATCGGGAAAAGACACTCCCGAAATAATGAAAAAGATGAATATGGACGTCTACGATAAGGAAGTATTTATATTTACTCCTAAGGGCGACTTGTTCAGACTGCCTCTTGGAGCCACAATTCTTGACTTTGCATTCGCCATACATTCAAAGATTGGCTGCACCTGCATTGGCGGGAAAGTCAACGGCAAAACACATAAGATTAATTATGAGTTGAAAAACGGCGACACCGTCGAAGTCCTGACATCATCCACACAGCAGCCAAAGCAGCAATGGCTTTCCATAGTGACGACCTCCAAGGCAAAAAATAAAATCCGCCAATCGCTTAACGAAATAAGCAACCGTTCAGCGGAGTTTGCCAAGGAATTGCTCCAACGACGTTTCAAGAATCGGAAAATCGAAATAGAAGAAGCCATTCTGACAAAAGTAATAAAACGGCTTGGATACAAAACCGCCACAGACTTCTATAACGAGATATCAAGTGAAAAACTTGACATCGGGCAAATTGTGGACAGTTATGTCGCTTTAAAAGAAAAAGAAGACGAGACCCAACAGATTGCATCCAGTCGCTCCGCGCAAGAATTTGTTATGCAACAGCCTGCACTGTCAAGCTCCGAATCCAGCGACGTGGTGATTATTGGAGAAGGCATAAAGGGAATAAATTTCAAGCTTTCAAAATGCTGTATGCCTATTCAAGGTGACGATATTATGGGATTTATAGCAAGCGACGGCGCCATAAAAATCCATAAGCGCGGCTGCCCTAATGCACGCCATCTGATGAACCGCTATCCATACCGCACCATCAAGGCAGCATGGAGTGAAATTGTCGGCGGCAACCAATTTGCAGTGCCGTTAAGCATCATTGGCAATGATGACATTGGCATTGTTAACAACATAACGTCTTTAATAACTAAAGAAAAAAGTGTATCTTTGCGTAGCATTGCCATCGACTCGAACGACGGATTGTTTCAAGGGCGTCTTGTCGTCGGAGTCAACGACACTGTTTCACTCAATAATCTGATAAAGAAAATAACAGCAATAAAAGGAGTAAAAGATGTTAGACGCAACAATTAAACATATATTTCAATATACGCTACTTTCAGCATGCCTGTTTTGTTCGTTTTCCTGTGGCAACAGCAAGCAGGCAGAGGATTCGGAGAAAGCAGAACAAATAATGTCGGAAATAAAAAGTATGTATGCCGGAAAGGACTACGACAATGCGATGTTGATGATTGATTCTTTGATGAAAACATATCCTGGTTTGATCGATGTGCAACGTAAAGCAATGCATATACAAACTATGATTACAGAAAAGAGGACTTTGGCAGACAGCATTGCAAACGAGAAAGTCCTTGAGCAAAGTATGGCTGCGGCAGACTCTATAAAGCACAATCTTAAGTTTGTAAAGAGTGCAGATATGGTAGAAGGATATTTTGTTGACAAAACCATGCCCGACGACGGAATCCCTTCTGTAACAGGAATCGTTGCCAGGGTTGCAGAACACGGAGACATTTCCCTCCTGTCTTCATTGAGAGGTCATCGCATCAGACATACGCGGATTTGCGCCATAGCCGACACCGCCAACGTCGCCACTGGCAACGTACCGCCCTCAAATTCAAGAAACTACCGTTATAACGACAATGGACAGAATGTTGAACTTGTCACGTTCAACGCTCAGGAATGTGGGGATTTTCTTTCTTTCATCGCTCAGAATACCGCACTTCCAATAACTATTAAATTTGTCAACGGTTCAAAGAGTTACAAACAAGTGCTTTCACAGAAGGAAAAGAGCGCTATTAAGAATGTTGTCAATTATGCAACCGCAATAACGGCAGCCCATGACGCCGCTAATATGAGACTTAAATTTGCTCGCAAACTGCAATTGGCACGTAAGCAAATAAAGCAGACCGCAACAAACATACAGGGCGGCCGCTAATATAATCTGAATAAAAAACGTAATATATATGGGATTTTTTAATTTCTTCAGCAAGGAAAAGAAAGAAACGTTGGACAAAGGCTTGGAAAAGACCAAGCAAGGTTTGTTTGACAAGCTTAAGCGGGCGGTTGC
>ULMA01011915.1_pt1 | contig 12069 bp, 10 predicted proteins | sample 1951551 | NCBI WGS metagenome assembly ULMA01 (sample SAMEA4835540, study PRJEB28245) | human gut metagenome | biome: gut microbiome; material: fecal sample | place: Denmark | collected 2008
CTATAACCATCAGGCCGCCGCTAATGAATGAAAACCGCTTTGTATTCCGTCCTTTACAGCCGGCACTAAGCGGCGATATTCTGCTTGTATGGCGACGCGACAGACAGCAGAGCCATACTCTGCAAAAATTCATTGATTTTGCAAAATGCTTTTTAAGCATAGAATAAGCGCCAATATAAGTATTAGACATTTTCCCTGCAAGCTATATAATTTTAGGCAGATAACAATTTGTTATCTGCCTTTTTGATTGTGATTTTTTGAGGAGGAACACTTATGAACAGACGTTATTTTATCAAGCTTACAGTCGTAAGCTGCGCTCACCCTTGATTGCAGCAATGACAACACACCTAAAGCAGATACCACCGCGCCTAAAGTAAAACAATCCACTAATGAAGGAGCATCACAAAACATGAATAATGGTAAAAAAATCTTAGTAGCCTATTTTTCCTGGAGCGGCAACACCAAAGCTGTTGCTGAAGAAATCCATAAGCAGGTCGGCGGCGACATCGCAGAAATCGTTCCGGCAACGCCGTATTCCGAAACCTACAGCGTTACTGTTGCCAAAGCCAAGGCAGAGCAGGCAGCCGGTACACGTCCTGCCATCAGCACCAAAATCGCTGACTTCGAGCAATATGACACCATCTATCTTGGCTATCCGAACTGGTGGGGCAACATGCCTATGCCTGTGGCAACCTTCATTGACACCTATAAAATGAGCGGTAAAAAGGTTGCGCCCTTCTTCACCCACGGCGGCGGCGGCGTACAACGCTGCATGAGCGACCTCGAAGCAAGAGTACAGGGCGCTAAATTCACCTATTATCTGTGTCTGTCCGGCAGTAGCGCGAAAAACTCCCAAGGTGAAATCACCAGCTGGGTAAAGAAAACGCAAAACTAATAGTTATTAAAGGAGGCACACATGAAACGACGCGACCTCTTTAAAGCAGCCGCTATGACTGCTACAGGCGTAGCCTTAGGCAGCCTGTCCGATATCAATACTACATTTGCAAAGGAAGTAACAAAAATGACAAAAGAACAGTTTTCTACCGTCTTCCCCATGGGCGCAAAAAATGATGCCTATGCACAATATTTCGTAGGCCAAAGCTATCTTAATATGCTTTCTCTAGATCAGGTTGTCATCGGCAACGTCACCTTTGAGCCGGGCTGCCGCAATAACTGGCATATTCACCACGCCGATAAAGGCGGCGGGCAGATTCTGCTTGTCACCGGCGGTCGTGGCTACTACCAGGAATGGGGCCAGCCTGCCCGCGAGCTGTATGCCGGTGATGTAGTCAACATCCCTGCCGAAGTTAAGCATTGGCACGGCGCAGCACCCACCAGCTGGTTTGCGCACCTTGCTATTGAAGTTCCGGGTGAAAACACCAAAAGCGAATGGTGCGAGCCTGTGGATGCAGAGGAATATAATAAGCTGAAATAAACCCGCTGTCACCTTCAGTGATATCTTCCCTTACATACAGACAAGTCGCTCAACACTAATTTACTGAAATGAGAATCACCAATGAAAGACATCTCAAAAATTATACTCACTGCATTTCTTTCATGCACTTTACTTTTAGGAGGCACCACCGCTATGGCACAAACACGTGAAACAGCAGCAAATACTGCTGCTCAAAGCTTATTCACCAAAAATGATCCTACTGATATTAAAAACGAACCGGAGCTTTCCGCTATCAGCAAAAGGTTTATCTATAACGATATAAATAAGCAGATCAAGCTCAATACCGCCAAACAGGAGCTGCTGACACTCGTTGTTCTCACTGCCAACAACACACCGGATGATATTCCTGCTCACGTCGAAGGCGCTCTCAGAGCAGGCGCAACACCGGAGCAAATACACGAAAGCATCTTCCATTGTACGCCCTACGTTGGTCTGCCAAAGGTAAAGGCAGCATTAGAACGCGTTGGCCAAGTTATGGAAATGCTCAAAATCAAGCCCTGCGCTCCTGCCGGAACAACTACCGATCAAACACGCCACGAAGCAGGCCTCGCCGTACAGCGCGCCATCTTCGGCGCAGAGAACATTGATAAGATGAACGCGAGTGCCCCTGCTGACCAAAAGCATATTAATGATTACCTCAGCGCCAACTGCTTTGGCGACTACTACACACGCAAAGTGCTCGACGTCAAAGAGCGTGAACTGATCACATTTACAGCAATCGTTACACTCGGCGGATGCGAACCACAGGCCAAGGCACACGCCGCCGCCAATATCTCCGTCGGCAACTCCCGTCAGGATTTACTGGATGCGCTCACCATTGCCCTGCCCTACATCGGCTATCCGCGCACCTTAAATGGACTTAGCTGTGTAAACGCTATCGCGCCAAGCAAGTAAGCTGCCAAAAACTTATATTACCATTAACACAAACTTCCATTTTCCTCTTGACTTATAGTATACTTCAGGGATTAAAATATAAGTAACCAAATTATAGGAGGTAGATGAAATTGACACAAGAATTTGCACAAGCCCCTGTAGTAGGCTGCAAAAGAGTTGCCAAAACCGATAACGCAGGCTCTCATGCCAAAGTATATTTCACCAAGCACATTGATGCCGAGCATCTCATCAAATTATATGATTTAATTAATGAAAGCATTTACGGTAAGGTTGCTATCAAATTGCACACCGGCGAAAAGCACGGCCCCAACATTCTGCCGCGCGAGCTGGTGAAAGCGCTACAGCAGCAAATCCCCAACAGCACCATCGTAGAAACCAACACCCTCTATCAGGGCGACCGCTATACCACCGAAGAGCATCTCGACACCTTAAAGGTCAACGGCTGGACCTTCTGCCCTGTCGACATCATGGACGCAGAGGGCACCATTAATCTTCCTGTCCGCCACGGTAAGCATTTCAAAGAGGTTTCCATGGGCAAAAACATCGTCAACTACGATTCCATGCTCGTTTTAACGCACTTCAAGGGCCACGCTATGGGCGGCTTCGGCGGCTCCATGAAAAACCTTGCTATCGGCTGCGCTGACGGACGCATCGGCAAAGCACAGGTTCACGGCGTAGATAAGGATAACCTGCCTGCAGACTGGAACGTATGGCCCGGAAAAGAGCTGCTCATGGAAAACATGGCTGAATCCGCTAAGGCTACCATTGATTTCTTCGGCAAGCACATCGTTTACATCAACGTTCTGCGCCGCATGTCCGTTGACTGTGACTGCGTCGGCTTAAGCGCAGAAGAGCCGACCATTCCTGATATCGGCATTCTCGCTTCTACCGACATTCTGGCCATCGACCAGGCTTCCGTTGATCTTGTATATGCCAAGGAAAGCAACAATGACCTCGTTGAGCGCATGGAAAGCCGTCACGGCCTGCACCAGCTCACCGCTATGCGCGAGCTGAAAATGGGCAATGACAAATATGAACTGATTGAGCTTGATTAAGCGCAATTAAAAAGGCTGTCGCATTCACTATTGATGCGACAGCCTTTTTGCTTATTTGGTTAATTTCACTTCATCAAACTGCTTACCATCCGGCAGGAAGGCTTTAAACTCCAATGTTTTAGCATCGGCTTTCATTGTCATATAGTTGGCAGTTTCCGGTTTCGGCGCTGTTGCAGCATCCCACTCAAAATCTCCCCACAGCTTAGGATAACGCACACTGCCGGCCACACCTGTCAGAATATAGGTAATACCGCTTCCCTGCGGTGCAGGCGCAAAGTTCTGCAACGGCACACGACGGCGATATGTATGCAAATGCGCCGTCAGTACTGCGTCAACCTTGTATTTTTCCAACACAGGCATCAGCTGATAGCTGAAATCAAGAAAATGTGTCTTGGTCTGCGCTCTGCCGGACTCCGGCCCAAAGCCGTAGAGAAAGATATCGCGGTGCATCAAAGCAACCTTCCACGACGCCTTGCTCGCCGCCAAATCCGTTTCCAGCCATTGCAGCTCATCTGCAAGCAAATCAGGCTGGAATTTTTTCATCTCCGGAAAATTTGTATCCAACACTACAAAATGCACCGGACCGTAATCAAAGCTGTAAAACTGATTCGGATACTTTGCCAGCCCGTTTTGCGGTACATTGAACAAATGCGTATAGCTTACAGGCAGGCATTCCTTCCACTCCAGGCTGTACGCCTCATGATTGCCGATTACCGGTGCCAGCGGCACAGCATCACTGAACACGCTCACGCTGTTGAACCAGGCACGCCATTGGCTTGCATCCTGTCCGTTGTCCACCAAATCACCCATATTCACGTAAAACGCACTCTCCGGATGATGCTTGTACGCTTCACGCGCCAGCTGCTGCCAGCCGCTGTAATCAGCGCTTTGCGAATCTGGGAAGATTAAGGCGGTAAAGCCATCTCCCTTTTCAGTGCTCAGCTTGTGCCAACGTCCTTTATTCTGCGCTGTGTTGATGCGATATTCATAAGCACTTCCCGGCACCAGGCCGCTTAAACGCGCAGTATACTGAATAATACTGTTCTTATCTGTAAAGCTGCTGTCCGTTGCCTGCACTGCCTGTATATCCTTGCTGCCCTTTAAACGATATTCCAACGTATAAGGCTGCTTAACCTTCGCTTCCCACATAATTGTGCGCCCTGTTTTGTTATCTGCAGCGACAAACTGACGCGGATTGGTAATGGCAACGGCGGTATCACTGCCCTGCACTTCGCTGTCAGCATTTTTAGCACAACCGTTTAAGGCCAAAACCGCAACGCACAGTGTAAGCAGCAAAACTTTATATTTCTTGCGCATACGTATCTTCCTTTCATGCTGTTTTCGCTTCTAGTATAACACTTGGAGTACGGTCGAAGTCAAGAAAAAGCTGCTGCCAAGAAGATATTTTTCACTTGCATTCACTCCCAAGAGTGACTATAATGAATATAGTGAATAAATTTATGTAAGGAGTGAAAATAATGCTGCACGAAAGTGAACAAATAGAATTTAAAAGCGAAGCTATCCCTAACATCTGCAAAAGTGTCACAGCCTTTGCCAACTCAAACGGCGGAAAATTATATATCGGTATCAATGACAACGGAAAAATTAATAAGCTGACCGACATCGACGATATCTATACACGCATCACCAATACTATTCGTGATGCAATTCTTCCTGACATAACCATGTTTATCCGTTATACATTAGATGAGCAGGGATTTATTATTATCGACATAGCAGAGGGCAGCGCCAAGCCTTACTACCTGAAAGCTAAAGGCTTAAAATCCTCCGGAGTTTTTATACGACAAGGAGCTTCATCTGTACCGGCATCACAGGACCAGATACGCCAATTCATCAAGCTGAGTGACGGCGACTCTTATGAAGCTATGCGCTCGCTGAACCAGGAGCTTAGCTTCACCACGGCACAAAATATATTTCAGGCCAATAAATTAGAATTTGATGAAAGCAAATACACCAATCTCGGGTTACGTAATTTAAAGGATAAGCAATTCACCAATCTGGCATTGCTTATTTCCGAGCAGTGCCAACATAGCATCAAAGCTGCTGTATTTGAAGACACCGAAAACACAAAATTTCAGGCGCACCGCGAATTCACAGGTTCTATCTTTCAGCAGCTGGAAAACGCCTTCTCCTTTCTCATGCTCTGCAACCAAAATCCCTCTAACTTTTCCGGGTTAACACGCAATGACAACTGGGACTATCCCGAAGAGGCTATCCGCGAAGCCTTGCTCAATGCAATTATTCATCGCGATTACAGCTACATCGGCAGCATTATTATTAACGTCAACAAGCAAGCAATGGAATTTATTTCTCTCGGCGGACTTCTTCCGGGACTCTCCTTAGAAGATATACAGCTTGGGATTTCGCAGCCACGTAATGGCAAACTGGCAGAAATTTTTCATTGCTTAAAGTTTATTGAATCCTACGGCACCGGCATCAGACGAATCTTTGCTCTTTACAAAGACTCCTATGTAAAACCTAAAATTACTGTTACGCAGCACGCCTTTAAGATTACGCTGCCTAACCTTAACTATAGCAATAACCATCCGAAAATCACGCTTGCGGCAGAAACAAAATCTGCATCCGCCTATTACCCCAATGCACAGCAGCAAAAGGTTTTAAGCTATGTACAGGAACACGGAAAAATAACTGATGAAGAATTGCAAACACTGCTCGACGTAAAGCGCACCCGCGCCTATCTTATTGCCAAAGAAATGCTGAATAAAAACCTGCTTACCGTTCAAGGCAGAGGATTGAAAAAATTTTATTATCTGCCTTAAAAATAAAAAACAGCAGCTGTAACACACCAAAGTGTTTTAGCTGCTGTTTTCGTATATGAGATGAAGTTAAGTATGATGAGCTTAATTAAAATTCAAATTCTGCGGAAAGCATGAAGGAACGCGGATTGTTGAGCATAAATTTATTGGGTTGACCTGTCTGTGCAATCCAATGGCTGTCATTAGCTACATTATAGCAAGCTGCAATGAATTTCACAGGAACACCATTAACATTCGTTTTGTGGCTTGCAAACAAATCCAGAGTAACATGTGAAGGAATATCCAACACTCTTGCAGTCTGACTATGAACGAATTTGCCTGTACCGGTATAGCTCAGGCGACTGGTAAAGCTGGTATCCTCATCAGGCTTATATTCCAAGCCCCAGACACCGCTCCATTTTACAGAACCATGTGTCGGCAATCCTTCAAATTTTTTGTCGGTAGTTACTTCCTGCTTAGCATTCAGCCATTCAAAGCCGCCAAAGGTATTCCATTTGTCTGCCAGCTTAGCATCAATACTGAAATCAACGCCTTTAAAACGATTCTTGCCATTGTTGCTTAACCAATATTTGGTCGGATCCGTAGTACTGTAAGTTTTCAACGTATTAGGCTGTGTCATATCAAAATAAGCCAGGCTCATAGAAAGATTTTCATTAGGTTTGGCTTTAATACCGAACTCGGTATTTTTCAGCTTTTGCGCATCCAAATACTCATTGGCATTAAGCGCATTGCCGCCATCAGGATCAACAAAGCTGCCGCGATTTCTTGCAACTGCCTGGGCTGCATAAACAGATAACTTATCTGTCGGCGCATAAGATACACCATAGGTCGGTGCCCAATTATCATCCTTTATCTGGCTTGTTTTACCAACATAATCACCATGACGGCGAGCAACTGCACCAACCAAAGTCAGTTTACCAAGCTCGATTTTATCCATGATATTCAAGGTTACGTCAGTCTCTTCATGGTTAAAATTCTTTTTCAATTTATTAGATTCATCGGCACCAAGAAGACCGGGCTTAAAAATAAGTCCTGTGTAAATATTGCCGGTAGTACCTAAATCCTTTCTGTTCTTACCGGTCTTGTAATATTTACGGTGAGAGCGGTCGACAGAAACAGCAACATTATGCTTGGCCATACCAGTCATGAAGTCGCCCTTTAAACCGGTCTGCAAATACTGGTTTTGGATATAAATATGGTCAGACCAAGGATAGGCACCCGAACCCATAACATTACCATTTTCATCAATCATAAATTCGAAATTATAAATAAAACGACGTACTACAGACTGATTCATACCGGCGTTGACAAACCAATTGACATGCTCATCAAGTTTTTTCTGATGGTTTAAAGTGATAATATAACCATTGGTATCCTGATGCATCAGATCAGGATCGTCAAAGCTCTTGCTGGCATCGGGAGCATCAGGGAATTTTGTAGCTGAGCTATGTAATGCAAAACGACGCTCTGTACCCATAAGTTTTTGGTCATAGTAACCGCCGAAGAGATTACTTTTGGTAGTCTCGCCTTCATAGCTGATGTTGGCAAACAAGTTTTTCTTTCTCTGGCCTGCACCGGAAATAGCCAAGCCGCCATCATCATATTGGCCATAAATTCTCACACCGACGTTGCGATCTTTGCCAAAGCGTTGGCTTACATCAATATATTCGCCGTAATCGCCATGACCGCCAAAGGTCTGAGTATATTTAATGAAATCATTCTCGCCGGCACGTTTGGTGTTTAAATAAATAGCACCCGGAGTTGCACCTGACATTCCACCGGCTTGGAAAGACTGCGTTGAACCATTCAATGTAGCGGCAGGTCCGATCATGGCATCAATACTGCCAACGGTATTCGTAATCGGGCCGGTAGCCATAATATAAAAGCCGGGAATATTATTAACTAAATATGCAGAAGCATTAGTTGCAATACCACGGATAGAAAAATCCGTTTTAATCGGAGAAGTACCTGTGCGAATTGCAGGCACGTTGGAAAGAACAGTATCTAAATCCTGATTAGGCATGGCCATCTTGCTTACTGTATCCTCAGTAATACTTTGGACAGTGAACGGTGCCTTGATAACCTCTGTTTCACCTAAAAGACCTACTCTGGAGGAATCGTTGTTAAAGCCACCCGGCAAAGGAGTTTTGTGGTTACGGGAGCTTTCAACAACCATCTCATCCAGATTGAACGTTTCAATGGTTTCTGCGCTTACAGGACATGCACTCACACCAAGAATAAGTGAGCACATGATACTGCTTAAAAACAATTTTTTTCTCTTCGACATTCTGATACACCTCTTAATCATCAACTTTATAAATTTTATATGTGAGAGTGAAATAACAAGCTAGTAGGGAACACAAATAGTTCTTTGCTGCTCCGGCAAATACAGCAGCTTTATTTTCAGCTTATAAATTTCCTCTAACGCCGACTCTGTTAACACATCTCGCACATCGCCAACCTCAAGTCCGTCTGGCTTTAAAATCGCCGTCTTACTACCCAGATAAAAAGCCTGGTCAGGCATATGCGTTGTTAAAATAACAGCTATTCCTCTTTGTGACAGCTTCTGTACCATCTGCAGTACGCGGAACTGATTACCGTAATCAAGATGATTTGTCGGTTCATCCATAATAACCAGCTGCGGCTGCTGCACAATAGCACGGGCAATAACAGCTTGTCGTTGCTGTCCACCGCTCAAAGTATTGAAGGAACGGTTACGCAAATGATAAATGCCCAAATCATTCAGCACTTCATCAGTCAACTCGTAATCCTTTTGTTTAGGCTTGGTAAAAACACCAAGATGCGGCGCTCTTCCCATAACAACATAATCCCGCACCAGAAACGAGTAAGCTGTATTTTGTACCTGGGGTACATAGCCAATCTGTGCAGTAAACTCTTTCTGATTTTCATAAGGCGTATATTCATCACCCTCGTCCGTAATAAGACGTACATCACCGCCGGCTAATGGCTTAAAAAATCCTATTAACGTACGCAACAGTGTTGTTTTACCAATACCATTACTGCCTAAAATCGTCATAACCTCACCCTTGTTAAGTGTAAAGCTGACGTTCTGCCATAAAGGAGCCTGCTCATTATAGGCAAATGCTAAATTATTTACAATTAACTTCATGATAACGCCAACCTTTGTCTTAACAAGAGATAGAAGTAAAACGGAGCACCAATCAGACCGGTAAGAATACTTAAGGGAATCTCCGCACTCATCGACGCACGTGAAATCGTATCAACAGCCAACAGGAAAAATGCTCCCAGAACGATAGCTAACGGCAGCAGACGTTGGTTGTTAGGGCCGACAAGCATTCTGGAAAAATGCGGAATAACAAGACCAACCCAACCGATTGTACCACTAATGCAAACTGAGCAGGCTGTAAGAACAGTCGCACACAGGATAATCGCATAGCGCAGCCAGCCGGCATCACGTCCCAGCATATGTACCTCTTCATCGGAAAGCGTCAGGATATTCATACGCCAACGAATGACCAGCATAAACACAAGACAAAATACAATAGGTATTCCGCTGGAAAAAATATTAGCCCAGGTTACGCTAACTAGAGAGCCTAGCTGCCAATAGGTGATTTCCGGCAGTTGTGTTTCGCTGTCTGCAAGGTATTTTATAATACCCAGCAAAGCATTCATCAGACCGGAAACAATAAGGCCGGACAAGACAAGCATAACTATCGAATTTTTACCGATAATACGCGGAATAATAACAGCGCAGCCTACGGCAAGCATACCACCGGCGAAGGCTCCCAGCTGGATAAAGGTACTGCCTAAGCCAAACAATATGCAAAGCGAAGCACCAACGCAGGCACCGGAGGATACACCCAGCATATCCGGCGCTACAAGCGGATTTTTAAAAACACTCTGATAGGCAGCGCCGGAAAGTGACAACGCCGCACCAATCAAAATTCCTGCCAGTACACGCGGCAGACGCAGCGTATAGATAACGCTCGCTGCCTGATCGCTCCAGCTTTGCTCTACCGGCACAACATAAGAGCACAGGATTTTAAAGACATCCATCGGCGCAATATGAAGACGTCCCATTCCCAGGCTCACTACTACCATCAAAAACAGTAATATGCAAAACACAAGCATGATTACCGCATAATTTGATTTGCTAGCTTCTATCTGCATCAGAATAACGGCTTACTGTTTTTATTAGCTTCATCAGCAAAAATTTGCGCCATATCTGCTTCCGAAATATTGTAATGCATAAAATTCTCATAGAAATTTTTAGCATCTGCACGCACATCCAGCTCCTTGAACAATTCAGGCTGCAGCACATGCGCCAGCCATTCCATCATGAGCGGTGTTTCTACACCTGGAGCATCCCAGCGGTAAATGCCCATAGGCACCTTATATACTCGCTTCTGCTGTACCGCTTTAACCGTACTCCAGTCCTGACCGGGAATTTTATTATCATACAAATCGTCAGGCACAAATTTATCAAAGTTACTCAGCAAAATAATATCCGGATTAAGCTTATATACCTCTTCCATGGCGATGGTCTGCTCACTGCCGCCGTTTAAGGCAATCTGGTCATAGGGGTTTTCTCCACCGCCAATACGAACAGCCTCATGCATGAAGTTATCATTACCCTGCAAGCGCAGTTTAGCATTACGCAAGAACAAAACAGTTGGCTTATCGGTCTTTTCCCAAGCTTTTTTCGCAATTATTTTTTTATTAGTTGTATCGTAATATTCGTTAATTTTTGCAGCTCGTTCTTCTTTTCCTAAAAGCTTGCCAATAATTAAAAAGCTTTTCTTCAGATTTTCTACTGTATCATTGTAAATCAGCAATGTCGGAATCCCGACCTTGGTCAGCTTTTCCGCATCCTTATCCTGATATTGCCACAAAATAGCAGTATCAATACCGGCCTGAGCTGCACTTTCAATATTAACAGAAAAATTCTGCGCAATAATTTTAGTATCTAACTGTGCGAAATGCTTATCCTTTGTTTCCAAAAACTTACCTTTATAAGCTGACATCGCGCCGCCATGAATTGCCGCCAAGCGCTCAGAGCTGCCATCGATAGCATAAATAACACTAGCCCAAGGAATAGGCACAACAGCAATACGCTTCACATCCTGCGGTACGCTTACTTCTCTGCCCTTCAAATCCGTAACTATTTTCGTTGCCTGCTTGGTATCTGGTTTTTTATCGGCATTATTACCACACCCTGCCAACGATCCCACTAAAGCTAATGCTGCCAGCGCAGCAGCAGTCAATTTTTTCCAGTTTTTCATAGAAAAGCTCCTTTCCTTCACGCAACCTCATACTCAAAAATTATTTCACCAGCAGCTTAAGCTGCTCAGCTATATTCTTGCCTAAAGCACCGCTGCCGGCAGTGCAGGCACTGCGGCCGGAAATAACTCCCCATGGCAACGGTATATGTTTTTTCGTCTCTGCTCCGACAGAGCTCATTATATCCGCTAACAACGTATCGGCAAATACGATATCTGCATCCTCCCACAAATCCTGTAAAGCTGTTAAGCTGTCTAAAATAATCAGCCATTTATCAGCACCCGGAGTATTACGGTATAATTTGCGGCTGGCAACGCCCGTACATAGCGTAGCCAACTGTATATGATGAAAGCCTTCATGCCAAAGCGCATGTGCCAATCCCATCGTCTGCATAGGATCACCTATAAATAACAGCTTGCGTTTATCCGTTTCCTCTATGCTGTAGTTATGAATGCATAACCGGCGTATCTCATTATTTTCTGAGTTGCACAGCTCCTGCACATTTTTCCGCCACATCTTCATAGCGTGTTCTCCTACAGGACATGATAGCAGCAGCGGTACAGCATATTTTTCGTTCAGCACATGCGCAGCCGCTATACCGGCA
>ULMA01005909.1_pt1 | contig 11838 bp, 10 predicted proteins | sample 1951551 | NCBI WGS metagenome assembly ULMA01 (sample SAMEA4835540, study PRJEB28245) | human gut metagenome | biome: gut microbiome; material: fecal sample | place: Denmark | collected 2008
TCAATGATGCGATAGTTCTTATCTACTTTAACCGCACCGATTTCGATTATTTCAAACGGCATTCGGGGATGTTCTCCGATATGACCGGAATAACTTTGATTCCACTCAAGATCCATTACGATATAGTTCATGTGTATTGATCCTTTGATTTGTTATATGAAAATAACTGTCGTATACTTTCAAATTAATTTATATGCGCTAAAATGCACCTGGCGGGATTCGAACCCACGGCCTTCCGCTTAGGAGGCGGACGCTCTATCCTGCTGAGCTACAAATGCAGAAGGGGAAAATATATTATAAACCCAACATTACTATGATACCCAAGAATGTAAGAAATGTCAATTTCTTAAAAAATAACATTTCCCTGGAGCCAGATTTCGCCTTTGAACCGGCGACCTGGAGCAGGTGTACCGAGCAGATCTTTTTCATTGATCGCTATAGCCATCAGCATTTCATTTGTTTCCACATTCAGAAGGTATACAGGTTCCTTTGTATAATCGTTTTCGCACAGGCTGCAGTCCAGAATATTTCCTATGATAGAATAATGTTCTGTTTCAATGCCATATGGCATGAAATTCGTTTCTACGATAGAAAGGATATCTTCGTAATGTGCACGGCGACTTACCTGTGTATAGATATCCATATCATCTAATGTAAGGCTTTCCATGGCGGAACGGTCTCCTTGTCTGGCAGCTTCGATCAGTTTGTTTCGATTAACAGAGGAACATTTATGTTCTCTGTTTGCAGGTGGAATCTGTTCAATATCAAGAATAACTTTGCCGCTTGTTGACAGTCCGGACATATAAGCCTTAGTGATCAGATGGTTGGAATAGTTCATCCATTTTGTATTTGCATAATCAGAAATATTTGTCAGAAAGAAGATAAGTGTCATGCCCAGATTATAGTCTTCACAGACACCGGCATAGGATTCTTTATCACCATGTTTTTCTATATAGATCCGTTCCTGATTCATAATGAAAGAACTGCGGACATAGGGAAAATAGTATTCAAATGAAATGGTATTATCGATGTCCATTTCTCCGACAAGAGAGATACCGAAGTGTTTTCCAAAGTCCTTATTTAATTGAACCAGACGGGTGTCTGCATCAACAGTTACAATGTTTTTTGTTGTTGGGTTGGCAATGATCTCCTTTGTGATCGGAGTTAACTGCCGTCTGTTTTTAATGTCGGAAAATCCAATGGAACGTAAATAACTGTGCACACAGACACCTCCTTTCTGATTCTTAACTTATTTTACTATGGTCAAAAAAGTATATTTAATTAATAAATATGGAATTAAGCTTCAATCTTATCTTTTCCACCCATGTATGGACGGAGTGCTTCCGGAATTCTTACAGAGCCGTCTGCCTGAAGATTATTCTCAAGGAAAGCAATCAGCATTCTAGGTGGAGCAACAACTGTGTTGTTTAAGGTATGTGCAAGATACTTCTTACCGTCTTCACCCTTTACACGGATCTGAAGTCTTCTTGCCTGAGCATCACCCAGATTTGAGCAGCTTCCTACTTCAAAGTATTTCTTCTGACGTGGAGACCATGCTTCTACATCCAGTGATTTAACCTTCAGATCTGCGAGATCACCGGAGCAGCATTCCAGTGTACGTACAGGAATATCAAGTGAACGGAAGAGATCAACGGTGTTCTGCCATAATTTATCAAACCACATTTTGCTTTCTTCCGGTTTGCAGACAACGATCATTTCCTGTTTCTCAAACTGATGAATACGGTATACACCACGTTCCTCAATACCATGAGCACCTTTTTCTTTTCTGAAACAAGGCGAATAGCTTGTAAGTGTCTTTGGAAGTTCTTCTTCCGGAATGATCTGATCGATGAATTTACCAATCATGGAATGCTCAGATGTACCAATCAGATAAAGGTCTTCGCCTTCAATCTTATACATCATGGCATCCATTTCTGCAAAGCTCATAACACCAGTAACGACGTTACTTCGGATCATGAAAGGAGGAACACAATAGGTAAATCCTCTGTCAATCATGAAATCTCTTGCGTAAGAGATAACAGCAGAATGAAGTCTTGCGATATCACCCATCAGATAGTAGAAACCATTTCCTGCTACACGTCTTGCTGAATCAAGATCCAGTCCATGAAGATGTTCCATGATCTCTGAGTGATATGGAATCTCAAAATCAGGAACAACCGGCTCACCAAAACGTTCAATTTCTACGTTTTCGGAATCATCTTTACCAATAGGAACAGATGGATCAATGATATTTGGAATTACCATCATGATCTCTTTTACTTTTGCCTGAAGTTCAGTTTCTTTTTCCTGTAATTCAGATAAGCGTTCTGCCTGTTCTGTTACCTGTTTTTTTACTTTTTCAGCTTCTTCTTTTTTGCCCTGTGCCATTAATGCACCGATTTGTTTGGAGAGCTTATTACGATTTGCTCTCAGATCGTCAGCCTCCTGCTGAGTTGCTCTTGCCTGGGCATCAAGGTCAATTACTTCATCAACAAGTGGAAGTTTGCTGTCCTGAAATTTGTTTTTAATGTTCTGTTTTACTACATCTGGATTCTCTCTTAAAAATTTAATGTCTATCATTTTTTGATATTCCTCCTGGTTCATATGGAATAAGGTTGTTTATACTTATTCTCACATGCTTTTATATTTTTTGACTATAGTCAATTATAATTATTTTTAATTATATTCAATTGTATTTAATTGTTTTAAATCATATTTAATTATATTTAATTGTTTTTTATTATGATTTATTATTCTTCTTCCATAATATCAGCAATCTCTTCATCAAGCGTTTTTGCACGTTCAATGGCTTCTTTTTCTTCATCAGAAAGAGCTACATAGGATTCACCTTTGATCAATTCTTTTGCATAAGCAAAGCATCCCTCTCTGGAATGCATACAATTTAAAACTACACCATTGTTACGACTGTCTAGAAATGCAACTGCGAAGCTTAGACTTCCGCCCATTCCCTCAAATGCATCATATTTGACCAGTCCGATTTTGCTGATACATGCTGCAAGTGTTTCCTGGATCTCTTTGTGTTCTTTTGTAAGCCGCTTGGAATTGTTCTTCACAGCATCCATTTCAGCAAATCGATCCAATATAATTTCTTCCATATCACCTGCCGTTTTACCACTTAAAAGGCGTTTGATATCTTTATTTCTTTTCTTTATATTCGCCATAAGATAGAATACAAGTCCAAATAAAACGATGACGAGTACAAGAAGTATGATTAAAATAATGGCAGGGTCAATACCAATCTTATCTAGTAAAGAACTGTTCATTCTGATATTTCCTTTCCAATTATTCTCTGTGAATAGAATATAACATCTCTGTTATTCTTTCCAATTCTTCCTGAGAATAATAATTTATTTCAATTTTTCCTTTATCATTGTTTTTTGATTTGATTTCAATCTTTGCACCCAAAATATTTTTCAGACGGCTTTCAATATCATTGTAAAAGATAGAAAGATCTTTTGTATCTACATTATTCTGTTTTGATTTTTTTGGTGCACTAAGTAGTTTCTTGACATAGATTTCTGTATCACGAACACTTAATTTATTATCAAATATAAAGTTTGCAGCTTCTGTCTGTAGAGCAGCATCCTCAATCGGAATTAACGCTCTGGCGTGTCCGGTTGTCAGCTTGTCTTCAATGATCATTTGACGAACTTCATCACATAATTTCAGAAGTCGAAGAGAGTTTGCAATCGTTGAACGATTCTTTGAAACCTTTTCAGCTACTTCTTCCTGTGTAAGACTATATTCGTTGATAAGACTTTCATATGCCATTGCTTCTTCAATCGGATTCAGGTCCTCACGCTGAATATTCTCTATGAGAGAGATCTCCATAATTTCACGGTCTGTGTATTCTCGGATTACAACAGGTATTTCCTTTATTCCGGCCATCCTGGCAGCACGCCATCTTCTTTCACCGGCAATAATCTCATAGAATTTTCCTTTTTTTGTTACAATAAGAGGTTCTAACACTCCGTATTGTTTGATAGAATCAGCCAGTTCCTGTAAAGCATCTTCATCAAATTGCTTTCTTGGCTGTGATTGGTTTGGTTCAATCTGTGTTATTTTAATTTTCTGTTCTACTTCTTTTACAACTTCCTTCACAACTTCTTTTGTGACAGTTTTTGTTGTCCCACTGGAAGCAGATTTTGATTTACTCTTTGGTGGATCATTTGTAGGAATTAACTGATCCAGACCTCTGCCTAAGCCTTTTTTTACAGGCATTTTATTTCCTCCTGTGAGTCATTTGATTTCTTTCTATTTGTAATAATCATTTGCTATGACTTCATCAGCCAGCATCATATAATGTTCAGCTCCGGCAGATCGTGGATCATATGCAATGATTGGCATTCCATAGCTTGGGGATTCAGCCAGACGAACATTTCTTGGAATAATAGTGTTGTAAATATGCTGATTCAGATTTTGTTTTACATTATCTACAACCTGCATTGACAGATTGGTACGGGAATCGTACATGGTAAATACAATTCCTTCAATCGTAAGTAGTCTGTTTAATTGTTTCCGTATCAGATTAACGGTATAAATTAACTGGGATAATCCATCTAATGCAAAAAACTCACATTGAATTGGAACTAATACAGTATTGGCTGCTGTTAAGGCATTTACTGTTAACATTCCAAGAGCAGGAGGGCAGTCGATGATAATATAATCAAATTTACGTCTTACATTCTTGATATGGTTTTTAAGAATATACTGTGGATCTTCCACTGTAACAAATTCTACTTCTGCACCTGCAAGCTCTCTGCTGGCTGGGAGAAGATTCAGTCCTTTGATATCAGGGTAAACGTCGATAAGCATACATTCGCCTAAATTGCAGTCACCGTTTAACATATCATAAACACTGTACTCAAGGGAATTCTTATCAACTCCAAGTCCACTGGTCATATTCCCCTGTGGATCCATGTCAATTGCTAAGACTTTCTTTCCTTTTTTTGCAAGACATGCCGCAAGATTGATTGCAGTTGTAGTTTTTCCTACGCCACCCTTCTGGTTGGCTATTGCGATAATTCTTCCCACTTGATATTCTCCTTTTTGTGTTTCACGTGAAACATTCTATATTTCCAATAATTGTTTTCTCTACATATGTGAACATATATATTATATAATAATAAAATAAAGTGATTATTAGCTAAAGAAGATATGTAGCTGTTTCCTATATTCTTTTATTCATATAATAATATATATGATTTTCATAATATGTAATTTTATTGTATTATGCCAACAGATTAAATGTTTGTTTATTGATTCCGTGTTCCATTATATCACTATAATAGGATTAATGAAATGAAAATATCTCTATATATTACAAATCCCGTTACACTAATTATTGAATAATCAGTAGAACGGGAATTTTGTAATAGTCTAATAAAAAAGGAAAGATGTGACTTAACATAATATAGCGGCTCCGGAAAGAGCAATTTAAAAAAAGGGGGGGATTAAATTTTGCTATATCATGTGTAGTCACATCAATCTTATCGAAACGTAGACTGCGTCTTCGATGTTCTTATTATAACACCATTGTGTAGAAATATCTACTATTATTTTGTAAAATGTTGAAAAATTTATATAGAGTGTTTCACGTGAAACATTCTATAACACCATCATCTGCTCTAAAAACTTGGAAACTTCCACCCATGCCTTTTTGGACTCGGGCATAAGAGTCATACCCATTTGAAATACATGGAACATATTCTCGTAGATCGATAGGCGCACTTTTACACCTTGTGACTTGGCTTTTTCAGCAACCAGAACAGAATCGGATAAAAGCATTTCATTTGATCCAACTTGAATCAGCATTGGAGGAAAACCGGTGAAATCTCCAAACAATGGTGAAATATATGGATCTGTCAGATCGTGATTTCCGGGATATACACTGTTATAGATCAGACTTTCATTTGTATTGCCAAAGAGAGGATCAATCTCAAAGTTTTCTGTATAGGATGATCCGCTTGCAGTCAGATCTGTCCATGGTGACATAGCTACGATTCCGGCAGGAAGAATACGGTCACGGTCTGTGAGATAATGGCAGAGAGCCATAGCCAGTCCGCCACCTGCAGAATCACCAGCCAGAATAATATGGTTTTCCGAGTATCCATGATTTAGCAGCCAATCGTATGCATATAAAGCATCATTTAATGCTGCAGGATATGGATTTTCAGGAGCAACCCGATAGTCAATGGATAAGACGGATGCACCTTTTCCAAGTTCTGAATATAGTCCGGCAAACATACGATACTGCGTTTTAAAAGCTCCAACATAACCACCACCATGAAATTGCAGGACAACATATGGATTATGAGAATTTTTCCACTTTAACAGCTCCATTTTGAAGTTTTTGGTTTCAATCAATTCACTGGTGAAGTGATCGGGATATTTGTATGTTTTATCAATGTCGCTTTTGGAACGATTGTTATTCCTGATCTGCGTAAGAAGATTATTGCTGTTAAAATCAGCGACCAGTTCACATACAAGCTTTGCCTGTTTGCTCATTCCTGAAGTATCAGGAGGGGTAGAAGAACCAGAGGTTAATTTATCTAAAAGTGCCATTTAATAAAATCTCTCTTTCTAAATTTAGTTAATAGTAAGCAGTGCACAACGAAAAATAATTGCTGGCACTGCTTTTACTATAAGATAATTTGTAATTAAAAAAAATTATATTTGTAGATTATTATCTGTGATGTCATTTATAAAATAATATCTATGCCTGAAATATAATTCTTAATTCTATACATGAAATCTACGTTTTAGTTCTGTTGTTGCAGGTCGATCTCCGAAGACCAGTGTACCACCGAGCAACAGAGCACTCATAATATCTGCAATGATCATAAAGAAATCATGTTTAAAGAACTTTCCGGTAAGCATAAGTATTGTCAGAATCACACAGATAATAATGATATATATCTGTAATAAAATATAGGATTGCCAGTTTGATGTATTAATAATCATCAATACAAGAATTGCAATGTCGAGCATTGCAATAACACAAGGTATTGCAAAGTCGATTGACCATCCGGTATATCCAAGAATATAATCAATCAATATAAGAACCGGCATGATAAAAATTGCCTGTACCAGCATTTTCTTTCGATGACTCTTATTGTGCCTAAATGAATAGATCAGTGAGAAACAGGCATACGCAAGTCCGATTCCACAAAGAGCTGACCATTTGACCTTTGAATATGTCAGGTAGTTGATCAGGATCAGAATTCCTTCTACAACAATACTGCAAAAAATTGTCAGTTTGATAACAAATCGCATACGACGCATTGCAGGCGTGATGTCCGGATACATAACAGATTTTGACTTTTCACCAGTTTCTTGACTATGGTCAAGAAAGTCTTTTTCGCTTTCCGGATCTTTCACCGGATCATATTCCAGAACTCCGTTACATAAAGGGCATGAAAGGGAGTGGTCCAGAACATCTATGTTACAACGTCTACATTTACTCATAATACACCCCGTTACTTTCTATCGATACATGAATTCCATCCCGAACCATCTGGCGGAAGAATTCTTTCTGTATAAATGTTTCACGAATGGCAGAACTGAAGGTGAAGACCAATGTATCTTTATAACTGATGACACTTCCTTTGATGAACTGTCCTTTGGACATCGACAGAACAACATGGAAGCGGTCAATATATTCCTTATACATATCATCAACGGATACAACTCCAAGGTTGGTGATCGTTGATGTATTTGCTTTTAACGAAGCTTTATAGATACGGCGCATGGCGATGCTCTTAAAGACACGCGGAACAGCACGTATGATAAAATTCACTTCATTGGAAACGTTATAGGATAACAGCTTCTCCAGATTTTCTTTATTGATCTGTTCCTTCAGACTATCTGCGATGATGTGCAGAACATCTTCAAATGTATAAGTATCCTTCTCCGGCTTGAAGTAAGCAGAGACAACGGCAAAGAAGTTCTTCGTTGTATTGGAATTAAAATATGGGCGAAGATTTACAGGAACAACGGTGCTGATCGGACGCTTGGAAGGCTGCCCTTTCAGGTATTCTTTGTAGATTGCCCATGTAAATGTTCCAAGCAGATACTGGTTGATGGTTACACCATATTTTGCTGCCGCCTGTTTGATCTCGGAAACCGGGATATAGCCGTGCAGGATAGCAAAATGATTAAAAGGCAGCTTTTCACCTTTTAAGATAACTGCTTTTTCCGTTTTATAGGAACGTTTGGCAGGTCTTATATAGTTCTTCTTGTAGCTGTCCTCGATATCCAACGAGGAATCTGCATTTAAGGTATTACCTGCTTTTTCAGCAAGTTCCGGGTATTTGTACCGGAGGTACTGATAAGTCAGTTCCTTCAGGAAAATAAGAGCACCATTTCCATCTGTTAAGACATGAAAGACTTCCAGATTGATCCGTTTCTGATAGTAGGTAACACGGAACAGATATTCATTATTTGTATAGGGATTGATATACAGACAAGGATATGTGTCTTCCGGTATTACCCTTGGAGCAGGCCGATTATTTGCTTCAAAGTAATACCAGAAAATACCATTTTTTAGTTTGTGATTAAACACATCAAAAAATGGAAGAATCTTGTCCAATGCCTTTTGCAGAAGTTCTGCATCGATGTCTTCTGTCAATGTAATGGAAATGCGGTAAACATTACTTACATTTTCACTTACAATGACAGGAAACAGATTGGCTGTATTATCGAGTTTATCCCATTTAATTGTCTTATTTAATCGTTTAGACATGAAAGATCACCTGATTTACATAGCTTCCGGTGCATTGATTCCAAGGAGCTCTAATGCATCGTGTAGTGTTTTCTTTGTAAGGTATGTGAGCATGACACGGGCATTCTTTACATTTTCCTCCGGCACGTTGATACGTGTAGAGTTGTAGAATTTGTTAAATGCCTGAGCAACATCTACAGCAAATCTTGCAACAACAGATGGTTCGTATTTCTCTGCTGCATCCGATACAACCTTAGGGAAACGGTTGATTTCTTTTAAGAGATTCATAGCGTCCGGTTCAGAGATCGTGCTATAATCAACCGGCTTTGCAGGATCAAAATTCTCAGCAAGTCTTACAACGCTGGAGCATCTTGCATGGGTGTACTGAACATAAGGACCGGTCTCACCGTCAAAGTTCAATACTTTGTCCCAGCTAAAGGATACATCTTTGATACGCTGGTTATAAAGGTCATTGAACAGAACAGAGCCAACACCGACGATCTTGGCAACTTCTTCTTTATCAGGAAGGTTTGGACTCTTTTCTGAGATGATTTCAAAACTCTTTTTAATTGCATCATGCAGGATGTCTTCTGCGTAGATGATATTTCCGCTTCTGGTTGAAAGCTTTGCGCCCTCTAAGCTTACCAGTCCATACGGAATGTGAACCAGAGAATCCTTCGCCCAGTCATTTCCGAGAAGCTCTACTACTTTGAACACCTGTGCAAAATGCAGCTTCTGTTCCTGTCCGGTTACATATAAGCATTTTGTGAAATGATAGGTATTCTTACGATAGAAGATAGCAGCCAGATCACGGGTTGCATAGATGGAGCTTCCATCTTTCTTTGTAACGATACATGGAGCCATATCATAGTCGGACAGATCTACGATCATAGCACCCTCGCTTTCCTTTAACAGGTTCGCGTTTGTCAACTGGTCAACAACGTCCTGGCATTTGTCACGATAGAAGCTTTCACCGAGATAATAATCAAAATCCATACCCAGAAGATCATAGGTACGTTTGTATTCTACAAGACTGATGTCCTTGAACCACTGCCAGATTGAAAGTGCTTCTTCATCACCATGTTCCATCTTGCTGAACCATGCTCTTGCTTCATCTACAAGCTCCGGATTCTTGTCTGCTTCTTCATGGAACTTCACATAGAGACGCATAAGCTCGGCAACGCCATCTTTCTCAACTGCTTCCTTTGTGCCCCAGTTCTTATATGCAACGATCAGCTTACCAAACTGTGTACCCCAGTCACCTAAGTGGTTGATACGGATTACTTTATAGCCGAGTTTGGAATAGATCTTATAGAGGGAATTACCTATGATAGTAGTTCTGAGGTGTCCAACGTGGAAGTTCTTTGCTACGTTTGGCGAGGAGTAATCGATACAGATAACCTTGTCTGCACCTTCGTCTGAACCACCAAAGTTGTCTTTTAATGCAGCTTCGATCATAGTCTGGACAAAGATATCTTTCTTTACGAAGAAGTTTAGATATGCACCCTGAACATCAATCTTATCGAGAAAATCAACATCACCGATAGCTTCTTTGATATCGGCTGCAATCAGATTTGGTGCTTTATGCATAGTCTTTGCAAGTCTGAAGCAAGGAAATGCATAATCACCAAGCTCCTGCTTTGGTGGTATCTCAATAAAGGTTGCTATTTCTTCAGCAGTCATGCCTTCTACATGATCTGCAATCAGATTTACGATTTTTTCTTTCATAATTAAGGTTGTCCTTTCAAATTCTTTCTTATATATTAAGGAAATGTCCTTATTTTTCTTTCATTTCATAATTAAGGGGGAGAACCCATAATCTACATTATTTCAATTGGGATAGAAAAACGGATATCTGTTCCACTAATGATATCACCATCTATCTTAAGTTGTCCATTTAACAGATAAATAAGCTCCTGAATGCGGTGAAGTCCACTGTTCCATGGAGAGGTGTGACTGTAATTCTTATCAATGCCGATGCCGTTATCGTTGATATGTACCGATATCTGATCGCTAAGAATCTGAATATTGATATCAATACGATTTGCATTTGCATGCTTATATACATTGTCCAGACATTCACACAGTATACGGATCAGACTGATTGTGATAATTTCCGGAATCTCGATCGAAGCGTCCGGACAGTCAATGTCAGATTCAATGACACATTCCGGGTGAGTGTCTTTATATCGGAAAATGGTATCCCTTAACAAGGTTTCAATCGGTACAGACGTATCGATGCCCCCGGTAAGTCCTGAAAGGATAGCATTCAGAGAATCTTTCATGGAAATTGTCCTTTCAATCAGTTCATCAAGGGTGACTGTTGCCCGGTTGATATCGGATTTGATCAACCATGACAGGGAATCCAGAGTATGTCTGGTTCGATCTAGCTGATCCAGAATATCGGTATGTAGGGTCTGTACCAATTTGTCCTGATCGTATTTCTTCAGACGCAAGATATTGAATCCATGATTGATAACCGGAAGATTTTCTTCGGTAGATTCATCATCTTCAAGTGCAGTTGATTCTTTTGTGAATTCATCTGCCAGTTCGTCCAAGAAAGTATCCAGTTTTCTGGTCGCTGTATGAAGGAGAGTAATCCTGCTTTTCAGCTCGTCAGCATCAGCCTGTAAGCTACGGATATTTGCCGTAAGTTCAGCATCAGAAGCGTTTAGTTCTTTTAATTCCTGTTCAATCTGTGCTGCTTTTTCCTCCTGCGTTGTAGTCGTTGTAGAAAATGGAGAAAAAACATTATGTCCGGCACTGTTTTTAAAGGAATAGACCTCCAGTGTTTTCATAAGCTCATCAATTTTGATCTTCAATTCAAACTGCTCTGTTTTTAAAGACTGGATCTGTTCCAGCTTCGCTACATACAATCCGTTGAAGTAGTCCAGCATTTCCTGATTGGAATCCCGCACTGTTTTCAGATTTTCCGTTGTTGAAATATCCATGATATTCTCCATTCTCCTCTATAACCGATAAGAGGTTTTGTTGTTTTTATTGTACCTTATTCGTCAAGGTCATTATCAAATGTTTCCTGCAGCTGTCGTCGGCGTTCTTCATATTGTTTTCTTCTTGCTGCCTGAATCGCACGC
>ULMA01048813.1_pt1 | contig 11770 bp, 8 predicted proteins | sample 1951551 | NCBI WGS metagenome assembly ULMA01 (sample SAMEA4835540, study PRJEB28245) | human gut metagenome | biome: gut microbiome; material: fecal sample | place: Denmark | collected 2008
ACCGATATTACGATCACCTGAAACGCCTGTGCATCGATCAGCCATAACAGCAGGATACTGAGCAGATCAAGCAGTCCGATGATCCCCAGCCAAAATCTATTCTGTTTTATGATCTGTCCGATCTCCTTTACGGATATATGTTCCATTTTTACCTCTCCGCTGTCTGTCCGACAAAACGATATCCGACGCCACGCACAGGAAGGATCTGCTGTGGCATATCAAGATTTGCCATTGTCTTTTTCAGTCTTGTAAGATTCACCTGTAAGGCATTTTCATCGATGAATTCTGCTGTCCCCCATAAGGCGATACAGAGTTCCTCTTTCGTCACGATATCCGATCCGTGCTCTAAGAATATCTCAAGGATCTTTCCCTGATTCTGCGGCAGGATAACAGACTGGTTATGAATGTATAAAGTATAGGTCTGGCGGTCAAGGAGAAATCCATTTCCTTCCAATAGGTTATTTCTTCCCTCATACCGTTTCAACACATTGGATACTCTGGCAAGCAGGCGTTCTTTTCTGCACGGCTTCGTCAGGAATTCATCTGCACCCAGATCCAGCGCATGCAGTTCATCCTGAAGCTGATCTCTCGATGTCAGAACCAGAATCGGTATGGAGCTTTTCTGCTTCAGTTCCCGGCAGATCTGGAATCCACCCATGCCCGGCAGATTCAGATCGAGCAGCACCAGATCCGGGGATGCCGCAAGGATGGCTGCTGCCGCATTCTCAAAATCCGTGATGCCGCTGGTCCGATACCCCGCCTTCTGCAATATGGCTTCCAGTTCTTCCCGCATCATATCTTCATCTTCTACCACTGCTATATGCTTCATATCTACTCCTCATCTATCAGTCAAGATTTCACGCTATCGCCATTGATCTTCATCTGCTCTGAATCTACTCCTCTCGCTCCGGTACCATCAGTGTCAGAAGATACCGGTTGCTTGATCGTTTTACAAATGCCATATAGATGCATTCTACCACACAGAGCAGCAAAATCATAGCTGCAGCAAGCAGCATGGCATCTCGGATACTATTTGAGATCATACCGGAAACCAGTGTAAGGACGGCGCGCACACCGAAGATACTGCTGATGCCTGCAATGACAACCGGCATACCAAAGTACCAGTTGATCTGCTTTCTTGCGGAACGGCAGAGCAGTTCATAGGTTGCTCCAAGCCGGATCAGTGTCTTATATCTTCGGCCGGATTTCTGCTGTCCCATCAGGAACTGTACCCCGATCACGGTATTTGCAATGATCAGGAAAATGATCGCCAGATAGATCGTGATATAACTTGCTGCTACGATATAGAACATCCGGCGTCCCATATTTTTCAGATAACTTTCATACTCAATATTTTTTGCTGCAAAATCAATCTGCGCAAGTTTATCATTCATCTGCATGACCGACTGAAGCAGGTTATCTCCCTTGACCTTTGACTGATCCAGCACACCGTTCAGATAGATCGTGCTGTCCCATGTATATTTGTCAAATACTTCATCCGGCACGATCAGGGCAAAGGATAACGTAATTGCCCGATCTGTGACAATCGGTGTGGTCTGTATCTTACCGGTCAGATACATCTTATGATCCAGATATGCTACCTCCGGGCGGTCTGCCAGAATATCATTTATATTCTGATTCATACTATCCGATGTAAATTCCAGACTTTTAAATACTGCCGCCTCATCGTCTGACAATGCAAGAGGTTCTTTCCCTGCAAGTTCGAGTACATGATTATATCCGCTCAAAGAGATCAGATATGGATATGACACATATTCCAGATTGTTAAGCAGAATATCTTTATCCTCTGAATCCGGCAGTTGTTCTACCCGGTTCATAACGGATGACAGATCAAATACATCGTAATCACCATTTGCACCCGGAATAAGATGACCGACCCGCACCTCAAACAGATCGGAGAAATCCTGTTCCAGTCCATTGTCTGTCAGAAGTTTTTTTACATTTGCCACACCCTGTTCCTGATCTTCTTCGTAATTCTCAAATGTATAATCCATGATATGGATATTTCCCTTTTCATTTCCATAGGAAAATGCGATCACGATTCCTGCACCAAAACAGCAGAGGGCTGCAAGGATCAGAATAGAACTGATCGATAAGGTACTGGATTTTCTTATGACATTTTCCTGCACCTGACGGAAATTAAATACCCGAAGGGCAGCTCTCCCCTGGCTGTGTTTTGCCAGACGGTCGATAAAAAACCGCATGCCATAGAATAAGAGCAACATACCGACAAAACCGATCAATATTGTCTCAGACATCTTACGAAGTGTCGTCCATGATATTCCTCCGATCGCCATGCTGTATGCTACAGCCAGACAGATAATACCGAGAACGAAACTTACCGCATAGACACCAGCCGGGAACTGCTTCTTTGTTCCCTCCGGTGTATCAACTAACAACGCACCGATCTCCTGTCCCGCGATCTTCCCGCTTAAGATCAGGAATGCAACCAGCTTAATCACCAGAAATCCAACAGCAGTGATTATGATTGCCTGAATGGAAAATGTTAGCTGATGTCCGACGATCCCAAGTCCTACACATTTGGCTGTAATCAGACTGATCAGTTCAGATAATAAAATGGCAATCGGAAGTCCTGTTATAAGGGCTGCCAGACTGCTTCCTATATCTTCTGCAAGAAGCATCCCGAATAGCTTGCTTCTCCTCATTCCCATCATCAGGTAGACGCCAAATTCGTGTCTTCTTCGTTCCAGTTGGAATTTGCTTGCATAGTAGATCAGGAAGAATAAGATCACCAGTGTCATTACAAAAAATGCAGGTATGATCTGGAACAGACGATCTACCGCATCACTCTCCATTTTCTTAAGGAATACCATAACATCCTGTGAAGAAAGTGACAGGATAATATAGAATGCCACGATGGATATTACTAACGAGGAGAAAAATAAACCGTTTTCTTTTCTGTTTCGTTTACTGTTTTTTCGGATCAGTTTAAAGAACATTTGCGCTGCCCCCTCCCAACTGTGCCATGACCTGCAGGATTCTTTCATAGAACTGTTGCTGTGTCTCTGCGAGCAGATCCCGTCTTAATTCATGGAAGATCACGCCATCCTGAATGAACAGGATACGCTTGCAATAGCTTGCTGCATTGGAATCATGCGTTACCATCAAAACAGTTGCCTTCTCATCCCGGTTCAGACCGGCTAATTTCTCCATTAAGGCTTTGGCATTTCTGGAATCAAGTGCTCCGGTTGGTTCATCTGCCAGAATGATACCCGGATTCAGGATCAGCGCTCTAGCTGCTGCCAGTCTCTGCTTCTGTCCGCCTGACATCTGCGATGGGAACTTATCCAGTACCTCGGTGATCTCCAGATATTCCGCTAACTGCTCCAGACGTTTTCCGCCCTCTGCCTCCGATATGTTATGAATCGACAATGGAACCATGATGTTCTCACGTCCGGTCAGATTATCCAGCAGTTCAAAATTCTGGAACAGGTATCCGATCTCCTTGCCACGGTATCCTGCCAGCTTCTTGCCCTTCAACCTCTGGATCTCTGTACCCTTCATCCGGATCTTGCCGCTGTCCGGCTGGATCACTGTTGCGATACAGTTTAATAACGTTGACTTACCGGAACCGCTGCTTCCCATAATTCCTAAAAACTCGCCCGGCATCACCTGAAATGTGATTCCGTTCAATGCCTTTGTCTGGTTTGGTTCCTTTCCATAATATTTTTTCAGATCTTCTATCTCTAATAATGCATCCATGCTGCCGCCTCCTTGTACTTTCTTAATTGCTGTTGTCTGACTTCTTGGGGTATCATGGTTTCCTTCGCTCTCTCATACCCGCTGCTGCCCGGCTCCTGGGGGTATCATAATTTATTTCTTAATTTCATACCCACCATATCTGACAATATTTATACTATCAGATATCTTCCTCAAATAACACTTACACTGAATGAAAGGTTTTGCCTGTATAATTCCGGAAACATCCGACGATACTAAATATGTTTAAAAAGATAATTGCAGAATTATTATATATATTGCTCATACATGAACAGCATGACTTACCAACACAGTATATATGCGATTCCGCACTCATCAGTAAAATTCCATCAGGAGGTTATCCCATGTCAAATATGTTTTGTTTTCAGTGCCAGCAGACGGCTGGCAATAAAGCCTGTGTAAATACCGGAGTCTGCGGTAAGCAGCCCTCGACATCCAATCTGCAGGACGAATTGATCTGTGAACTGATACGACTTGCCGAAGCAGCCGAGCTTACAAAGAAATCCTTGCAACAGAAAAAAGAGACAGATCCCAAACTTCTGTCCCGATACCTGAACACCCGAAAATCCGCTGACCGCCTGCTGATCGACGGCTTATTTACGACACTTACAAATGTAAATTTTGATGATAAAGCAATCAAAGATTACATCAAAGAAGTGCAGAAAAACCAGAAGGATATCATGCGCTGTATGCCTACAGACATATGTAGCATATCAGATATCGCATATAAGAACTTCCCGACTACAAATATGAACTTCTCAGATACAAATATGAATTCATCAACAGCAAATATCAATCCTCCGACCTGTGGATTGAAAGATCCACATGATATCCCGGTAATCAGCCTGTGGGATGGTACGGACGATATCGTGTCACTCCGCTCCACGTTATTGTTCGGCTTAAAGGGAATGGCTGCGTATGCGCATCATGCAATGAATCTCGGCTATCAAAATGATAATGTAACAACCTGGTTCTATAAGGGCTTGTGTGAAGTGAACCGCGAACACTCGGTAGAAGAATGGATCGAGCTTATTATGGAATTTGGAAAAGTGAACTATCAGTGCATGGAACTGCTCGATAAGGCAAATACCGAATCCTTCGGCACACCAACGCCGACTAAGGTTCACACCGATATCCGCAAGGGGCCTTTCATCGTTGTATCCGGTCATGATCTCCGTGATCTGGATCTGCTCTTAAAACAGACCGAAGGAACCGGGGTCAATGTCTATACACATTGCGAAATGCTTCCGGCTCACGGCTATCCAAAATTAGCTGCCTATAAGCATCTTGCCGGTAACTTCGGAACTGCTTGGCAGAGCCAACAGACGGAATTTGAAAATATCCCTGCACCCGTCCTCTTTACAACCAACTGCCTGATGCCCCCACGCCCAAGCTATGAGGATCGCATCTACACTACCTCTGTTGTCGGCTATGAAGGAATGGTGCATATCGAGGGAACAAAGGATGGCAAGAAGGATTTTACTCCGATCATCAAGCATGCCCTAAAGCTGGGCGGCTATGAACACGATCACAGCATGAGCGGTATCAATGGCGGACATATCCTGACAACAGGATTTGCACATGGCGCAGTCCTCTCCCATGCAGATAAACTTACAGCCGCCATCAAGAATGGTGATATCAAACACATCTTCTTAGTTGGCGGCTGTGACGGTGCCCATCCGGGCAGAAATTATTATACGGAATTTGTAAAACAGACTCCTATGGATTCTCTCGTTCTGACACTTGCCTGTGGCAAATACCGGTTCAATGATCTCGACCTGGGTGAGATCGATGGAATTCCAAGGATCTTAGATATGGGGCAGTGTAATGATTCTTACAGCGCGATCAAAGTTGCCCTTGCACTGGCAGAAGCTTTTAACTGTGATATCAACGAGCTTCCTCTGACTCTCGTTCTTTCATGGTATGAACAGAAGGCTGTCTGCATCCTTTTAACCCTGCTTGCCCTCGGTGTCAAAAACATCTATCTCGGCCCAACCCTTCCGGCATTCATGACAGAGACCGTTGTCCGTTTTCTGGTTGACACCTACAACCTGCAGCCGATCACGGCTCCTGAGCAGGATATGGATGCGATCCTCGGGCGCGGCTAAATAGTCAGCCGGCATCATCCCATTCCGGCAACAGCTTCATCACACGTTCCGGCAAACATCAGTGCTTTATCACACATTCTGGTAACCACCACAATAAGGGCAGCGGCTGGCATATCCGGTTGCTGCCTTATAAGAAGCACCGCAGTTCGAACATCGGACTGCGATCAGGTGAAGCTGTTCCGGATCGATCGGCTTGTTGTCCATCAGCTCTTCTTCTCTTCTGAGCCGTTCTCCACGGACAGAAGCAGGATCATAACTGTACTTACCATTGTATTCATAGATATCGATCGTCATTCCGATCGGGAACATGGAATCCGCTCCTCCACTGATCGAAGTCGGCAGGATTACTTCCCGCTCGATACCATAATTATCAAAATAATGCACCTTTACATTTAAAGGAAATCTGCCATTTACCATATAAGATGTATTTTTTACATAACCATAAATCTTCGCTGTATACTTTTCACCATGTACACGGATCATTTTCTTGTTATGGAGCATAACAAGGATCGTCACGATAAAACATAATCCAAGTACCACAAACATTAATGGAATTAATATAAATGCCCCGGGCTTACCAAATGCAAATAAAAAGATCAATGTCATAAAAAGCCCTATTCCTGCAAAACCCACTCCGACAATCATACATATCTTCTGTGCACTGTTCATATCCATCTGCCTCCCACATAATGATCATAACTATGATACTAGCATCTACCCATTTATAAGTCAAACAAATCCATGTATTATTGCGTATACAATTATCTGTTTTCACCTATGATATTCTTTATACCTGCATATGAAATTTTATAAGTTTGAATATGAAATTTTCACTTGCATTTTTACTAAAAGCTTAGTATAATGACCGACGTTGTAAAAATTGAAGAAAAAGCTTTGGTATAAAATTGGAAACGACACAAGTGTGCTCCTGATATTTCACCTCGTTTGCCGACGGATGAGCATATCACTTGATAACGAACAACACATGTGTCTTTTTTGTGCTTATTTTTAAGATATTTGCAGTTTTGGTTCTGCATTTATTCAGATTATTTATCAAAAAGGAGATTTATTTTATGCCAAAAACTTTATTTCAAAACGTTGTTTTCACATTAATGATGTCTTTTCTTATGGTCTATGCCATGATCTGCTACAACATTTCCCTAAACACGGGTGGAATGTCAAACTCCGTTTTCTTAGCCGCCTTTCATGAGCTTATCATCATGTGGCCGGTTGCCTTTTTACTTGAATTCCTGTTTGTAGATAAGGCTGCACATGCTCTTGCATTCCGCTTCGTGAAGCCGGATGACCGCCCGATCATCATCACGCTTGCAATTTCTACCATGATCATCTGTATTATGTGTCCTTGCATGAGCCTTGTTGCCACTATTTTATTCAAGCATGCCGGTCGTCAGTTTGCAGCCGTGTGGCTCCAGACCACCTTCTTAAACTTCCCGGTAGCTTTCTTCTGGCAGCTTTTTTACTGCGGTCCATTTATCCGTCTTATCTTCCGCAAGCTTTTTCCAGAGAAATAAGTCTGCATAAACAATGGATTCGATTGATCCGGCAGGCTGGCACTCGAATCCATTATTTATATTATGAAATTAGAGAATCCCCTCCGACAGATGGTTATATGCGTAACGTTTTACCTGTATTTCTTATATGGTCATCAGACGTTTTCTAACTATGACATTTGCGAAGATTTCGTTGTGAGCTGCATATTGCCAGTAAATACGGGTGCCTGTTCGAGCTCAAAGAGCGAGTTGGCACAGGAGTATTTACGAATCAGGCATGTGCAGCGAATAGAAATCGCAGCGAGTCAATTATGGTCAGGCTATTAGAGATAATCCACCTGTTTTGTCCGCCTAGTTTGAGGTCTTGATTTCGAGTTCCGGCATAGTGGAGGCAACCTTGGTGTTGGCAGGGATGGACTTCGTCACGAAGGTATTTCCCGCCACTACGGAATTTGCACCAATAATGGTCTCGCCACCAAGAATGGTTGTATTCGCATAGATAACTACATTGTCTTCTATGGTTGGGTGACGTTTGACACCGGACAACTGCTGGCCCTTTCTGGTCGACAGCGCACCAAGGGTAACACCCTGATAGATTTTTACATTATTTCCAATATCGGTCGTTTCGCCGATAACGATTCCGGTTCCGTGGTCAATAAAGAAATATTCACCAATATTGGCACCCGGATTGATATCGATTCCTGTTTCACCATGTGCATATTCTGTCATGATCCTTGGAATAAACGGTACCTTCATCTGATAGAGCACATGTGCATATCGGTATACAAATATCGCAAATAACCCCGGATAGGAGAATATGATCTCTTCACGGCTGGTTGCAGCCGGATCTCCGTTATATTCTGCTTCTACGTCTTTGCAAAGAAGTGCCTGAACCTCCGGTATGCAACGGATAAAGCCCAGAGCTTTCTCCTGCGCTTCCTCTGTGATCTCCTGATAACTCTTAGCATCATTTTTATAACTCAATGCCACCTTGATCTGACGGAATAATTTATCATATATCAATGACAGCTTATGTCCTGCAAAATACTCCTTATTGGCATATGCCATATTCTCTCTCCCGAAGAAACCCGGAAATGTTACTTTCCGTAATTCATCCACAAAATCAATGATCTCATCCTTCTGTGGAAGTCGTTCTCCGAGTGACAGATCAAATAATTTCTGATCCGAATAATTCTTATTTAACGCCTCAGCCATTTCTGCAACGACTGCTTTTACATCATTTTCAAATTCCATTCCAGTCTTACTCCATTTCATTTCCTAATATCAATATATGCAACACGATATCATATGTCCTGTAAAACATTATTCATCTCTAACTGCATATAGCATTAGTATAACATCTCAATAAAAAATGTAAATAATAGTTTTTTCAGTTCACTTCGATGGAAAATACAAATAATGTTTTTCAGTTCCTTGCTATTTCCTGTCATAATCATATCCCGGATGGATTCTGTTCTTACTCTTCAGTTTGGTTATGATCAGAGCAAGCGTCTGCATTTTAACCGGCTTCTCAACCTGACCGGACATACCTGTTATAGCTGCCATCCGCATAGCCTCTGGTGTTGCATGATAAGTCATTGCCAGAATCGGTATCGTTTTTGCCTGCGGATGATCCATCAGCCGGATTCTTCTGGCTGCCTGATAGCCATCCATATCCGGCATATCAGCGTCCATCAATATATACTGGAACTTTTCACGCTTTGAGCGTTTAAACATCTTCAATGCCTGCTCTCCGCTCTTTGCTACGGTACATTCCGCTCCTCTTTTGGTCAATGCCTCCTGCAAAAGCAGTCCTTCCATATCATTATCGTCGACCAGCAGGAAACGTTCGCCTACGAATGCGACCCTTGGAAGTGCTTCACGGATCTGTCTTTCTTTTTCCCGTTCTTCCTCTGCCTCTCTTTCAGCCGCTTCCTCTTCGGTTTCTTCTTCCAAAGCCCCTTCCTGTGCTAACCGGTACTCCCGGACGGTTTCCTCCATCACGGCATTCATACGCCGCAATTGTACATTGTTTTCCCGGTGCATATCAGCCGTCTGACGCTCATATTCACACCAGGTTCTCATATGGATCGCTCCGACGGTTCCTACTGCCAACGCTAACATGATACACGCTATGATCACAACCGTTACCATCCATGAGCATGACACCTTCTTCTGATAATCCGTCAATACACTCTGTACCACTGCACATGGCGCCTGAAATACGAGAAAGAACTCCGTTCCCTCTAATGGCTGGTAATAGAAATATTCAGCATTTTTCCCTTCATACAAGGTTACACAATTCTGTCTGCCTTCACTGAAATCCTCTGTGATCTGTGCATACTGCTCTTCTTCGATCACAGACTCGTCCAGATAGTGATCAAGGATATTATAATTGCGCACAACGCCCTCATTATTATCCAAATCTGCATATGTAACCATGCTGTCTACATTTGTCACATAGAGTTTTGCCTGTCCCCCATATGCAGAATCAACAAACAGATCATTTACCCTATCTGTATTATAAATAAATGCTATGACTTCATATTCATTTTCATTTACATAGAATGCTTCATATTTTTTTGCTACAACAAATATTTCTTCTCCGTTTCTCCAGGTACAATATTGGACAGACTGACCGCCAACATCAAACAGAGTGCCCTTTGTATCACCCAAATCCAATGTTCCTGTTTTGCCATCATCACAGATATATTTTCCGGTATGATCAACGAATACGATATCCCGTACAGAATCATTCTCCATAGCTATAAAATAATCTTCATAATCTGCCAGTACAACAGACCTCGTTTTGCCATCAAACAGATAGTTCTCAAGACGTTCTGTTTCTTCATACATTGAATTAATCTGCATTTGATAGGAATGTTCTACCTGTTCCATCATTGCTGCGATCGTATTCTTACTGGATATATCAACATATTGTTCAAATTTGGAAAATACATTCCCACCCCAGATAATAAGCGCTATCAGAATAGCACTAAATAGAAATAATAGAAATGCAACTTTTTTATCCCGTTGCGTTCTGACATATGTTATCTTACTCATACGTTTATAGTCTCACCTTCGAGACCGTCCCCCCTTTTTCTTTTTTCCGTTTTTCGAAAGACCTTATCTGGTTTTCTTCCATCAAGATCTCTCTAGCATTGCAATTACTATAACCGATATTTCGACATTGTGCAACTATTTCTTTTTTCAGTTAGAATTCATTCGCTATATTTCGACATAAACAACAGAGAAAAGCACCCTGATATGCATTTCTGCATACCAGAGTGCCTGACCTTTACTTGTTGTTTTTATAGATTCGTTTTATTTACGATCTGCACGATCATTTTTCTTTTTTACAACAATCACTGTTACAACTCCTGCTGCACTGAGCATAAACAGGATTACAAGTGGCATAAGTGGAGCATCATCGCCGGTTTTTGGTGTATCCGGTGGAGTGGAAGGTTTGTCTTCCGTTGTCGTGATCTCCGTAGTGTCTTCTGTCTCAGTTGTATCTTCTGTTTCAGTTGTGACCTCTGTGGTATCTTCCGTTGTGGTTGTAATCTCTGTTGTACCTTCCGTCGTAGTTGTTACTTCTGTCGTATTCTCTGTTGTAGTTGTCTTATCATATGTATCGACAAATGCAACATTTACTGTTTCATCTACAACTACTGTTGCTTCTGCTGACTTACCATCCTTTTGAAGGCCTGTTCCTACTACGTATTTGATGCTGCTTGTTTCATATCCATCAATATCATACTGTATTTCTTCAATGGTATAAGTTCCAGCTGGCTTATCCAGTTCTAATGTATATTTCTTTGTCGATACATCATACTGGAAATCGGTCAGTGCATATGTCTCAGAATTACCTGCTTCGTCTGTAATCTTGAACTTGATCACATTTTCAGCTTCTGCCTTATCGACATCACCAACAACGGTCTTTGTTAATACAAGTTTACCCTTTGTGCTGGTTCTTGTATTTGTAATTGTAATCTCACCTGTTGCAGGATCTGTTGTTATGCTGTCGGTATATTCCTTAGGTACATTTACTTCCTTGACCGTATACTGGATTAATCCGTTTGCATCATATTTCGGAAGATTATCCCAAGTCTTTGTCCAACCATTGCTTTCATCAAGCTGTACCGGAATTCCTGATATAGTTGTTCCGGCATAAAGCTGTACCGTTACAAATCCAGGTCTCTTATTGGCCTTGTTGTTATTATCGTTCCATTCTTTCTTAACAGTTACGGATGTAGTCAGGTATGTATATGTATTTGTTACGGTTGCATTGACAACTGTATCCTTTGTTACATTTACATCACCCTCACCACTAACTACCAGATCATAGTTCGTAATTGCTGTTCCGGTTTGCTCTTCACTTACATTGTA
>ULMA01003899.1_pt1 | contig 11463 bp, 7 predicted proteins | sample 1951551 | NCBI WGS metagenome assembly ULMA01 (sample SAMEA4835540, study PRJEB28245) | human gut metagenome | biome: gut microbiome; material: fecal sample | place: Denmark | collected 2008
CAATAAAAATTTTTATTGTCGACATTCTGTTTTGAGCTATTGGGTAGAGGCTATTTAAGCTTGTCGATGATCTGCTGAATGGTCAATTCTTCTTGCTCGCCAGTTTCCATACATTTCAGTGTGACGGCGCTTTTTTCCAATTCTGTCTCGCCGATGATTGCCACGTAAGGGATGTGGTTGTCGTTGGCATATCCCATCTGTTTTTTCATCTTGGCAGTTTCTGGATACAACTCGCAAGAGATGCCGGCGGCACGCAGTGATTTGATATGTTTGAGCGAAGCCGCTGCCTCTTTGTCTCCGAAGTTTACGAAGAACACTGTTGTCCCAGCCTGTGTGCCTGTTGGGTATAGGTCGAGCTGGTTGAGCACGTCGTAGATGCGGTCTGCGCCGAAAGAAATGCCCACGCCCGACACGCCTGGAAGTCCGAACACACCGGTAAGGTTGTCGTAGCGTCCGCCACCTGTGATGCTGCCGATTTGCACGTCATTGGCTTTCACTTCGATGATTGTGCCGGTGTAGTAATTCAAACCGCGTGCCAGTGACACGTCAAGTTCCAAAGTGGCGTTGATGCCGATTTCATCAGTCTGACCGATTACGAAACGCAGTTCCTCAATACCCTTTTTGCCGATTTCTGAAGTGGCAAGCAACTGTTCCAGACTCTCAAGTTTCTCGTTGTTTGAACCTGAAAGCGTAAGCAATGGCTGCAGCTGGTCGACAGCGGCCTGGCTGATGCCTTTCTCAATAAGCTCGGCATTGACATTGTCGATGCCGATTTTGTCGATTTTGTCGATAGCCACAGTTATGTCGACAATCTTGTCTGGTTCGCCGATGACTTCGGCAATGCCCGACAACACCTTGCGGTTGTTGAGCTTTATGGTGATGTTTATGCCGAAGCGTTGGAATACGTCGTCTATAATCTGCAGCAAGTCAATTTCGTTGAGCAGAGAGTCGGTGCCTATAACGTCGGCGTCACATTGATAGAATTCGCGATAGCGTCCTTTTTGAGGGCGGTCGGCGCGCCATACTGGCTGAATCTGGAATCGCTTGAACGGGAATTGCAGTTCGCCGCGGTGTTGAACCACGAAGCGGGCAAATGGCACCGTAAGGTCGTAGCGCAACCCCTTTTCGCAGAGTGCGGATGTCAATCGCGGACAGTTGCGGTCAAGCAGTTGTTCGTCCGATGCGTTCTTGAGGAAGTCTCCGGAGTTGAGTATTTTGAAAAGCAGTTTATCGCCTTCTTCTCCGTATTTGCCCATTAAGGTGGAGAGATTCTCCATCGCCGGGGTTTCAATCTGTCGGAATCCGTGAAGTGCGAAAACTTGTTTGATTGTGTCGAATATGTAATTACGCTTTGCCATCTCCGCAGGGGAGAAGTCGCGCGTTCCTTTGGGTATGGATGGTTTCTGTGCCATTTTTATATAATCTTTAAAACGTTGCACAAAAGTAGTGCAAATAATTTGTTTTTCATATCAATTTGGACTAATTTGTCGCTTGCCAGCTATGTTGTAGTCGCATATTAGTCGCGACGCCCAAGAAAAATGAAAATGTAGTAGATAAGCGTGGCAAGACTTGCGAGAGCTGCGACAACGTAGGTGTAGGCGGCTGATTTCAGCGCGTCTTTTGCCTGCGCTGTGGTTTGCCCGTATGTGATACCCGCGTTGCTTAACCATGCCATAGCCCGCTGGCTGGCATTGATTTCAACAGGGAGTGTGACAAAAGAGAACAGTGTGGTGAGTGCATACAAGCCGATGCCGAACAGCAGAAGCCCGGGGAAGATGTTGAGAAGCACAATTCCTGCAAGCAGTATCCACGGCATTACGTTTGATGCAAAACTAACCGCAGGCACGAGGTTGGACCGCAGTTGAAGAAAAGAATATTTTGTGGCATGCTGCACGGCGTGGCCGCATTCGTGGGCGGCAACGGCCGCCGCTGCCACGCTGCTGCCGTAGTACACATTGCGGCTAAGATTGACGGTCAATGTGGCTGGATTGTAATGATCGGTCAGTTGTCCTTCTATTTGTGTTACTTTCACGTTGTTGATGCCATTGTCGCGCAGCATTTTTTCTGCCACTTGAGCGCCAGTCATTCCGTTGCTTAAAGGCGTTTTCGAATAGGTGCTGAATTTGCTTTTAAGAGAAGCCTGCACGGCATAACTTGCCACTGCGATTGCGATGAATAGTATAAAATACATAATCGTTTAAGTTTATAGGTAAGTATATATAAACGATTTGGCAAAATTTGTGCCAAAAGAAAAACGGCGGAGGTGGATTGACACCTTCGCCGTTAAATGCAATGCTGTGTGTTGACTATTTGTCAGTTTTGAGCCATTTGTCAAACCAGCCGAAGAATTCGCGTTGCCACAAAAGAGCGTTCTGGGGCTTGAGAATCCAGTGGTTCTCGTTTGGATAGACAAGCATGCGCGTAGGAATGCCGCGGAGTTTGGCGGCGTTGAATGCCATCATTCCTTGCGAGGCAAGAATGCGATAGTCCTTTTCTCCCACAGAAATCATGATTGGAGCGGTCCATTTGTCAACGGCCTTGTGCGGTGAGTTGGCATACGTGCGCTGTGCGACGGCGTTGTTTTTGTCCCAGAATGCTCCTCCAAGATCCCAATTTGCAAACCACATCTCTTCAGTTTCAAGATATTGTGACTCAGCGTTGAAAATACCGGCATGGGCAAAGAGCGCGGCGAAACGGTTGTCGTGATGTCCGGCAAGCCAATAAACGGAGAATCCGCCATAACTTGCGCCTGTGGCACCGATATGGTCGGCGTCAACATATGAACGTTGTTTTACATAGTCGACAGCCGAAAGGTAGTCCTTCATGTTTTGACCACCATAGTCACCTGAAATCTGTGCGTTCCATTCTGTGCCGAATCCTGGAAGACCACGACGGTTTGGCGCAATGACGATATAGCCTTGCGATGCCATCAGACGGAAGTTCCAACGGTAGCTCCAGAATTGGCTCACTGCCTGTTGCGGACCACCTTGACAGTAAAGAAGGGCTGGGTATTTCTTGTTGGGGTCAAAGTTCGGAGGGAGCACTACCCATGTGAGCATCTCTTTGCCGTCGGTTGTAGGCACCATCACTTTCTCCACAGTTACAGGAGAGAGTTGGTTGAGGAGGTCTGTGTTGACGTTTGTCAATTGCTTGTCGCTTTTCTTGTCGACAATGAAGATTTCGTTAGGATACTCCAATGAGTGGCGCAGGGCAATCACTCTTTTCTCATCTACAGGAGCAAGAGTTGCATAGTCGCACATCTGGTCGGCGATAGTTTCAACCTTCTTGGTCTTGACGTCGATTGAGAAAATCGGTGACGGTCCGTGGTATGGGGCGATGAAATAGATTGCCTTGCCGTTTGGATTCCACGCTATCGAAAGGGCTGTGTAGTCCCAGTTTTCAGTAAGGTCGGTTTTTACGCCCGTCTTGATGTCGAGGACGAATATGCGGTTCTTGTCTGACTCATATCCGTCGTGTTCCATTGACAACCATGCGAGTTTGTCGCCTTTGGGAGAGAATGTAGGGTTTGTGTCGTAGCCCATCATTCCCTCGGTGAGGTTCTTGGTCTCTTTAGTCTCGAGATTGTACAGATAAATGTCGGAATTTGTGGAGAGACTGTATTCCATGCCAGTCTTCTTGCGAGAAGAGTAGGCGATTGTTTTTGAATCAGGAGACCAGGAGAATGATTCAGTGCCACCGAACGGAAGCATCGGGCATTCATAAGGCTCGCCCTCCATGATGTCTACAATGTCGGAGATTCCGTTTTCCGACACGTTGCCAATAAATGGGTGCGGAATTTCGGTAACCCAGAGGTCCCAGTGTTTATACATCAGGTCGTCGACAATTTTCACATCGGCTTTGTCAAGGTCAGGATACACGTCGGTCGACGCTTTACCATATTTGATGTTGCGGATGAGCAGAATCTTTGTCTCGTCGGGGGAGAACAAAAAACCGTCGATGCCTTTTTCAACATTGGAAATTTGTTTGCGGTTTTCTCCGTTTGGATCCATAGTGAAAAGCTGCATTCCGTCGTCGGTGGATGAAAGGAACGCAATCTTTGTGCCGTTTTTGATCCAAACAGCGCCAACCTCGCTTTCGGCGGTGTTGGTGATTTTTTGAGGATTGCTTCCGTCAATGTTCATTGTCCACAATTCCTTGTTGCCCTTGTCGGCCTTAAGGCTGATGAACTCGACGTTGTAGAGAATCTTTTTCTTGTCAGGGGAAACTTGTGGGTCGGTTACGCGGCCGAATGCCTCCATGAGCTCTGGAGTCATCTTTCCGTCGACAACTTTGAAATCCGGACGCGAGATTATTTCCGCGCCTGTCGCTTCGTTTGCAACCGTCGATGCGACGGCTAAGATGGAAGCTGCCATGATTGTCTTGTTAAAGTTCATTTAAAAATTCTTTTTATGTTTGTTGTTCTGAAATTTGCTTTCGTATTGACGTTGTGAACCGAAAAGCTCGGCGATGAGATCTTTTCTTCCCAGGCGAATCAGCGACCGGCGGATGTCGGCGGCAAACTCTTTTTTATACCAGAAGAAGTATTGACGCTGAGCTTCTTTTTCTTTTGGCGTTTTGGCTGTAAACACGGGCTGCAGCGTGTATGGGTGGTAGCCCGTGTAGTAGATTTCAGACGCCAAAGTCATGGGCGTTGGAGTGAAGTCCTGCACCTGTTCCAGGTGAAAGTTCAGTTTCTTGGTGATGGCGGCAAGCTCAGCCATGTCTGTCTCCCTGCATGCCGGATGCGAGGAAATGAAGTAAGGAATCAGTTGCTGCCGTAGTCCGTATTTTGCATTGAGCTCATCAAAAAGTTTGTTGAACTTACGGAACAAATTGAATGACGGTTTACGCATGCAGTTCAGCACGGTGTCGGATGTGTGTTCCGGCGCTACTTTCAGCCGTCCGGAAACGTGCTTTACAATCAGTTCCTCCAGATATCTTCGGTTCGATTGGTTTACTTTGGCATTGCGGTTTTCTGCAAATGCAAGGTCGTAGCGCACACCGCTGCCGATGAACGATTTCTTGATTCCTGGCAGACTGTCGACGGCATGGTATACCTCGAGCAGACGTTGGTGGTCGTTGTTGAGATTTTTGCAAGGGGCAGGGTGCAGACACGACGGGCGTTGGCATTTCTTGCAAATGTCAAGGTCGTGGCCGTGCATGTCGTACATGTTTGCCGATGGCCCGCCAAGGTCGGAGATGTAACCTTTGAAGTCCGACATCTGTGCAACCACTTTAGCCTCGTCGACAATTGATTTCTGACTTCGGGACGAGATGAATTTGCCTTGATGTGCAGAAATGGTGCAGAATGCACAGCCACCGAAGCATCCGCGGTGCATGTTGATGGAATGCCGGATCATCTCATAGGCGGGAATCCTTTTTCCGTTGTAGCGGGGATGTGGCATTCTGGTGTAGGGCAGGTCGAACGACTTGTCCATTTCCGCTTGTGTCATTGGCGGATACATGGGGTTGACCTTTACCGCCACATTGCCTGTGGCTTGCCAAATGGTGTTGCCGTTCCAACGGTTGGACTCTATTTCGATATGCTTGAAGTTTTCGGCCTGATGTTTTTTGCTCTTCAGACATTGCTCGAAAGAATGCAGCACAACGTCTGTCTCGGATTGTTTCGGAATGTCGCTGTTTTTCTTCAAAACGACAGTTTGGCGAATGTCGTCAATGTCGTGGATGTTGCTTCCGTTCTCCAATCGTTTGCATAGTTCGACAATGGGACGTTCGCCCATGCCGTATATGAGCATGTCGGCTCCGCATTCCGTAAGAATTGAAGGACGCAGCCGGTCTGCCCAATAATCGTAGTGCGACACGCGGCGTAGCGAAGCCTCAATGCCACCTACAACAACGGGGGTGTCGGGAAACAGACGCTTCAGAATCTGAGTGTAGACGATTGTCGGATAGTCGGGGCGTGCGCCATGGCGTCCGTTGGGGGTATAGGCATCGTCGCTGCGTCGTCTGCGCGCAGCGGTATAGTGGTTCACCATGGAGTCCATTGCGCCGGCGGAAACACCGAAAAACAGTCGTGGGGCTCCAAGTTTTTTAAAGTCGCGCAGGTCGTCTTGCCAGTTCGGTTGAGGCACGATTGCCACATTGTAGCCTTCGTGCTCGAGGATGCGTCCCAAGACAGCGCAGCCCATTGACGGATGGTCGATATATGCGTCACCGGAGAATAGAATCACGTCGATGTGGTCCCATCCCAGCCGTTCAATTTCCTTTTTGGTTGTAGGCAGCCAAAGGGGTTTGTTTTGTTTATGTGGTGATTGTCCTGTCATTTCATTTCGTTTAGTTTGTCCTCCAGTCGAATCATCTCATCCCGTAATTGAGCGGCGGTGATGAAGTCCATATTCTTTGCGGCGGCAACCATATCGGCTTTCGTTTTCTCGATTGCTTTTTCGAGATTGTCTTTCGACATGTATGCAACGACCGGATCGGCGGCGATATGATGTAAGGAGTCAATGTCGTAAATGCTTGATGTAGCCTTTTTAGGAGTAGACTTCTTTTGCTTGTTTTCCGACTCCTCCTTCTTGTCGACTCCGACAACGCGGATGCGCTCTTTGACAATTGCTTGAGGGGTGATTCCATGCTCTTCGTTGTATTGAAGCTGTATTGCCCTGCGGCGTTCCGTCTCGTCGATTGTCAGCTGCATGGATTCTGTAATCTTGTCGGCATACATTATAACTGTACCGTTAAGGTTTCGTGCGGCGCGTCCTACGGTCTGTGTCAGCGAACGGTGTGAGCGAAGGAAGCCTTCTTTGTCGGCGTCAATTATTGCAACCAGCGACACTTCCGGAAGGTCCAGTCCCTCACGGAGCAGGTTTACGCCTATGAGCACATCAATTTCTCCAGCCCGCAAATTGTCGAGAATCTGAATGCGGTCCATAGTGTCAACGTCTGAATGGATATATGCGCAGTTGATGTCGAGTTTGGTGAGGTAGCTGGACAGCTCTTCCGCCATGCGTTTTGTCAAAGTTGTCACCAGCACGCGCTCGTTGCGCTCAATGCGCAGATGAATCTCCTCGAGAAGGTCGTCAATCTGACCCTTTGACGGACGGACAAGAATTTTTGGGTCGAGCAATCCGGTCGGGCGGATTAATTGTTCTACAATCACGCCCTCAGATTTGTTCAATTCATATTCTGCCGGAGTGGCGCTGACATATATAGTCTGATGCGTAGCTTCCTCGAATTCCTCGAATTTCAGCGGACGGTTGTCGATTGCCGCAGGCAGCCTGAAGCCGTATTCGACAAGGTTCATCTTCCTTGAAATGTCGCCTCCGTACATGGCGCGAATCTGTGGGATCGTGACGTGGCTTTCGTCGATTATTGTCAAGAAATCTTTTGGAAAATAGTCAAGCAGGCAGAATGGACGCACGCCTGGCAGACGCCCGTCGAAATATCTGGAATAGTTTTCTATGCCGGAGCAATAGCCCACTTCCCGCATCATCTCCAAGTCGTAGGTCACACGTTCGTAAAGCCGTTTGGCCTCGACCTCACGGCCTTCGTTGCGGAACATATCGACTTGTTTACCCAAATCCAACTCGATTTGGTGTATGGCTGATGCTGTGCGTTCTTTTGTGGAAACAAAGATGTTTGCCGGGAAAATCTTATATCCTTCAAGCTGTAGTTCCGTTTCCATTGTTTCCGGATTGAGCGATGATATGGATTCGATTTCATCGCCCCAGAAGATGATGCGTATTATGATTTCCTCATATGCCAGATACAGGTCGACAGTGTCTCCTTTAACACGAAACTGCCCACGACCCAGCTCCATCTCTGTCCGGGAGTAGAGCGAGTCGACAAGGTTGCGTAGAAAGACGTTGCGGGCTATTTTTTGTCCCACTTTTATTTCTACTACGTTCTTGTCGAAGTCCTCTGGATTGCCAATGCCGTACAGGCACGACACGGATGAAACGATAACCACATCGCGTCTGCCCGACAATAGAGCTGTCGTTGCGGCAAGACGCAAACGGTCTATCTCGTCGTTTATCATCAAGTCCTTCTCGATATATTTGTCGGACGATGGAATGTATGCCTCGGGTTGGTAGTAGTCATAGTAGGAAACGAAATAATGGACAGCGTTTTTTGGGAAAAACGATTTGAATTCAGCATACAACTGGGCGGCAAGCGTTTTGTTGTGCGACAAAATCAAAGTCGGACGATTGACTCGTTCGATTACGTTTGCCATCGTGAAGGTCTTGCCGGAACCAGTGACGCCCAGAAGGGTTTGGTAGTCGGCTCCGTTCTTAAGCCCGTTGCACAATTCCTCAATGGCCTGCGGCTGGTCGCCTGTCGGTTTGTATGCAGATTCAATTTTGAAGTCCATTGTTGCGTTTTATTGTTGAATGCGTTTGAGGAGTAAAACCTCTTTTTTGTTTCTGTCAAGGAGACGTATTGTCTTCCCTCCGTTTTCACGCTTTATGATTTCCGCCTCTTCCAATGCAACCATAAAGTCGCGTTCAACAGCCATCTTGCTGTCTTCACACTTCATTCTGGAGACAATGATGTTTTGGAACTGTATGAACCAGTCTTTGTTGCGGTCCAATCCGATGTCGCCGTTGAAAATGTTGCAACCGGTTTTGCCATGAATCTTCAATTCCGGAACATCGACAACAATTTCAAGATTGCTGTCTTCGATTTCATTGCCGTTGATTTTGTCTATTCTCCACATTCCTGTCATGACGTCGGCATTGTGGCGTTTGGCATGGACAACAACATTTCCGCGCTTGTCGAGAAGGTCGAGATAATAAATGTCGTTCTTCTTTTTAGTTATAGTGTATGAGCAGGCATCGCCCAATCCGGTTTTTATATCGTCCTCTTCGCGGATATATGCACTTGGTAGATGAGTCATTTCTATCTCGGATACCGAGATGTGGCCTCTCTCCGGAATTTCGAAGCACGCATTGACAACATTTCCTCCCACATCACCATAGATTCTGCCGTCGGAGGCGTTTATGTCAATGTAAGGTGCGGAGTCGCGCAGATTCATATCTCTTCCGTTGGCGGAGAGAATTATCCATTCGCCATAGATGCGGCTGCCGGAAACTTGAGTGTTGGCAGATGTGCTGTAGGCAACCCTATTGGATTGTCTGACTCCGGATTCTGGAGTCTCGCAGAATGCCTCCGCCCCAAAAAGCATAGATGAGGAAAGGAGGATGGCGGATAAGCTGTATTTGATATTCATAAATTTATTCATCAATCCAATGTTTTCTGATGGGATATTTAACAGGGCGTATAAGTAAACGCAATGATGTGGTGTAGAACAAATATGCCCAAACCCAATTTATCAATACGTTGACCTTGTTTCTCATGCCGAGTATCGATATGAGATGGATGAACATCCATGTCGCCCATGCAGGACGTCCGTAGAGATATGCAAACTTCAAATCGCACACTGCGCGATTTCGTCCAATTGTAGCCATAGAGCCTTTGTCGACATATTTAAACGCCGTGTCGGCTCCGGTGTTGAGCCGCTTGGCAAGATGTTTTGCTTGTTGTATTGCAACCTGTGCCACTTGCGGGTATCCGTTGGGATGCGACTCGTCTTCCAGATAGGCGATGTCGCCAAGGGCATAGATGTTGTCGTATCCCTTTATTTTGCAGTTTGAGTCAACAATGTAGCGGTTTCCGCGGGTGATTGAATCATCGCAGATGCCATTGATTTTATTGCCTGTGATACCTGCTGTCCAAATCAGCGTCTCGCAATAGATTTCCTCGCCGGTCGACAGGTGAAGTACGTTGTTTTCATACGACTTCATCATACAGTTTAGCCTGGTCTCAATCATGAGATGCCCCAAGTAGACTTTTGCATCGTGTGACGCTCTTTCGCTCATTGTGCGGAGAAAGCGGTCAGTGCCCTCAATCAGAATCACTCTGACATCGTCAATGTCGATTTCGGGATACTCTTTGTTTAGGATATATCGTTTCATCTCGCCGAGCGCGCCGGCAACCTCAACGCCAGAAGGTCCGCCGCCCACAACGACAAAACTTAACAGTTGGCGTCTGCGTTCGCGGTCGGTGGTGATGCAAGCGCGTTCAAGTCGGTCGAGAATTTCGTTGCGCAGGCGTATAGCCTCAGCGGTGGATTTGAGCGTGTGCACTTTTTCCTTCAGTTCCGGCTGGTTGAAGAAGTTGTTGGTCGTTCCGGAAGCGATTACCAATTGGTCATATTTGATTGTCTCAAATTGCGTGCGGACGGTTGAGTTCTTGCTGTCGATTTCCAAAACCTCGCCGAAGTGGTAATTGGTATTTTTGAGACGTCTCATTTCCCGACGGAACGGGAAGGATATGCTGCTTGGCTCAAGTCCGGAAGATGCTATTTGATAGAAAAGCGGTGGAAAACTATGAAAATTGTTTTTGTCCAAAATGGTGACTCTGAATTTATTCTTGTCAAGTTCCTTTGCCAAATTGAGTCCGGCAAAACCGCCTCCGATTATCACAATGTGTTGTAGTTTCTCCATATAAGGGTCTATAAATTGTCGAATGAAATAATAAAAAACACAAACAGCCTGCTATCTTCTCTTGCAAAGATACGCATTTATTGGCGATTTTGGATTACATTTGCAGTCAATCTGGATATTATTATGAACAATTATAGGTATATACGAAGTTTTTTATTGATTTTAATATTGTCGGTGACCTCTTTGACTGGCGTTTGCCAATTGAACACGGAGCGGTTGCTGACAATTGGTAGAAATGCGCTTTATTTTGAGGACTATCTTCTTTCAATACAATACTTCAACCAAGTGATAAAGGTTAAGCCTTATCTTGCCGATCCGTATTTTTTTAGAGGACTTGCCAAATTCTATCTTGAAGACTATAGTGGTGCGGAGGCGGATTGCACGATGGCTATCGACCGCAATCCGTTTGTTGTGGACGCCTATGAGGTCAGGGCTTTGTCGAGGTTGCAGACGGGAAAATATCTCGATGCGGTGAAGGATTATGATAAAGGGTTGGAGTTCTTGCCTGAGAATAAGGTGTTTATGCTTAATAAGGCAATAGCGTTGCAGAACGCCGGGGAGTTTGTCGACTCGCATGCGGCATATGACGAGTTGTTGCAGAAGTTTCCGAAATACGACAAAGGCTATCTCGGACGTGCGCAGTTGTGTCTGGCCGAAAAAGATTCGTTGGCGGCACTGCCAGACCTTGACAAATGTTTGGAGCTGAATGCCAACACGATTGAAGCATACCTTATGAGGGCGGATATACATTATGGAAAAAGTAAGGATTGCGAAGCTGCGGTGAAAGATTTGGATGCGGCGGTTAAACTTTCGCCGAAGGAGGCGGGGCTGTTTATAAACAGGGCGTATCTTAAATATAATTTGGAGGATTATTTCGGGGCGATGGCTGATTTCGACTATGCGATAGGATTGGATCCTGAAAATGTGACGGCAAGGTTCAACCGAGGTCTTCTGAGGATGGAAGTGCAAGATGTGAATAAGGCTATAGAAGATTTCA
>ULMA01044704.1_pt1 | contig 11209 bp, 6 predicted proteins | sample 1951551 | NCBI WGS metagenome assembly ULMA01 (sample SAMEA4835540, study PRJEB28245) | human gut metagenome | biome: gut microbiome; material: fecal sample | place: Denmark | collected 2008
TTCCGGGCTTGTGGGTGCTGATGAAAAAGCGGAAGCCACTTTGTTTGTTTCAGAAGAAGATGAAAAGTTACAGGAAGAAGTACAGCAAAAGATACTTTCCTCTTACAGAACCTTTGAGGAACAAAGAAATGACATCCAAAAGGAATACGCCTTGCTGCGTGCTGCCGCTCAAAAGACGGGCGACCAAGAACGGATTAACCAAGTAAACAAGTCGGAGGCAGAAGCGTTAAGCACCCTTACCGCCAATATGTTAAAGCAATCGGATAGTTGGAAGAAGTTATTTGGCGATTTGGATAGCCTTTCTGTAGCTGAAATAGATAAGTTGGTGGCTGATATTGAAACAAAGCTAAAAGATGCGGATTTGAAACTGAATCCCGTAGATTACCGTGCTTTGATTGATAGTTTGAATCAAGCAAAGGAAACGCTTATTTCAAAGAATCCCTTTAAGGCTTTAGGCACGTTCTATGATGATTACATTGAAGCCAAAAAGAAGCTGGCAGAAGCCAAAGCGAATGTTGCTGCTGGGAAGGGTACGGATGAGGATGTGAAAAAGGCAGAGGCTGACATGAAGAAAGCCGCCAAAGGCGTAACCAAGTCCATTGAAACGATTACCGATACGGCTACCACGTGCGGCAATGCCATTGCATCCATGTTTTCTGATTTGGGACAGGATGATTTGGCAAACGGCTTAGGTACTGCAATGGAGTTGTTCGGGCAGTTGGGAAATGCCGCCGCCTCTGTAGGTAAAATGATGAGCGGTGACATATTGGGAGGCGTTACGGGTATGGTAAGTGCCGTTACTTCTGTAGTGGGCATATTTGCCAAATTGCATGATTCCAAGTATGAGAAGAAAATTCAAAATCTGCAAAAGGAAATAGATGCGCTGGAACAATCCTACAGCCGTTTGGAACGAGCCTACAATAATACTTATTGGGTGTTCAATGATAGCCAACGTGAAGCCTACGAAAAGAATATCCAACTGATTAACGACCAAATACGGGCTTTGGAACAAGAAGCCAACGTAGCAAAGAAGAATTGGGATTTTGCCCGTTACGCTCAACTCAACAAGGAGATTAAGGAACTCAACAAGCAGTTGAAGAATGCGGAAGAAAACGGAGATATGTTTTCCATCTATGAGGCTCAGAAAAAGAACCTCAAACAGCAACAAGAGGATTTGAGAAAGCAAATTCAAGCTGAAAAGGATAAGAAGAAAACCGATAACGGAAAAATCCAACAGTGGAACGAGCAAATAGAATCCATTACCCAACAGATAGAGGATTTGGATAGGTCAATGATGGAAACGCTTGCCGGAACGGATGTAAAAACCGCCATTGATGAATTTGCCGATGCGTTGGTAGATGCTTATTGCAAAGGTGAGGATGCAGCGGAAGCATTGGGCGAAAAGACAAAAGAAGTCCTTAAAAAAGCGGTTGTGGAAGCGTTGAAACGTGAGTTTTTGGCAAAGGGAATCAATGATGCCGTTCTCTATTTGGGAGAATCCATGAAAGACGGGAAACTAACCGATGTAGAGAAGCGAGAATTTGAAAGGATGGTGAACGCTGCCGGGGATTTGTTCAATTCCGCATTGGAGGGTATTGGTGATTGGATTAAGGATGTGGAGGAAGAAACCGTACAGCAAGACCCCCTTACGGGTGCGGTTACTTCCATGAGTGAGGAAACGGGCGGTGTGATAGCCGGGCGGTTGAATGCCTTTGTCATAAACCAAAGCGACCAAACCTCTATTATGAGGCAGGCACTTGTTTACCAAGCCGAAATAGCCGCCAACACGAAGTTGAGTGCATCAGAGCTGACGGAGATTAAAACTACTTTGAAGCGCATTGAAAATAAAGATAGTTCACTTTTATCACAAGGAATAGCATAGTTATGGAACTGGTACAACAACTTAAAGAGGATGGCAAGGCAAAGGGGCTTTGCCGGATGTGGCAAATGAAGCTAAGAACGGGGCTTGACTATGAGCAACTGATACAGCTTTACATTAAGGGCATAGATTTCTGTATATCGGAGAATTACCCCACGCTTGACTTTATACGGGAACACTTCAAAGGCAAATGCGAGGTTTACGGGGTGTTTGTGGATGATGAGGTTACGGATAAGGTGAATTTACCCGATGTGGTGCTGAATGGTGACTGCAAAGCTATGTTGGAGTATGACGGCTATTCTGTTTCACGGGTATATGCACGGCATGATTCCCATAGTGCCGTAAACGTGTCGGACAATGCGATTGTTACCATAGACGCTTTCGATAACTCGTATCTGTATGTGGCGGTAGCCGGAACGGATGCAAAGGTGCTTGTGAATCTGTATGGCAATGCCAAAGCGGATATAGAGGGAGTGGGGATAGAAGTTAGACAAATGAATAAAAATACTTACTGATATGGATAAGAACATGATTTTACACCTGCCTTTCGATGACCCGGACGGTAGTATAGCTTACGACTTTTCACAGTATCGCAACGATGCCACCTTATCGGATGGTGCGGATTTTTCTAAGAAATCTAAAGTGGGTAAATCACTTGCTTTGAATGGTACGGGCGAATGCGAAACAGCTCGTTCCATACCCTTTAGCGGTAATTTTACACTTTGTTTTTGGGTGCTGCCTGTTTCTCAAAAGTTAGGCTGGGTGCTGAATATGCCCGGTATAGACAATTATAAAGAGCAATGGCTTGATGTAATGCCCGATGGCTGGATTTTCTTTGCTTTCGTTAAGTCCGGCAATATGTTTACCGTCTATGAGAACACGACCCGGATATTCAGCGAAATATTACCAAAGACACCAACGGGGCTTTCCATCAACGACCAATCACTTTTTGGGACGAAAGCCTTGCTGGACGAAGTGAAACTGTTTGACGTGGCGAAAGAACCCCGTGAAATATTCGAGTTGCAGAAAGATACGGATGTGGAATATTTCATAGACGGAAAGAACTTCAAGGAGTTTGGGGTATTCGTTTCCAAAAGTGCCGGATTGGTTGGACGGTTGGAGCGCAAAGAAGCCTTGCAAGTGAACTGGGACAATTACCACGGTATTGTAAGGGATAAGAAGCGACCACGCTACAAGGAACGCAACATTACACTGGATTGCTTTATTGAGGCTTCGGGACGTGCCGCCTATGTGGAATGGGTAAACCTTTTCTTTTCCCAATTCGATGCGGAGGGGAACCACCGTTTGCGTGTGGACTATGACGGAAAGGCAAAGCCTTTGGTATATGAAGTGGAATTGCTGGATGAGGCAGACCCGGAAAAGAGCTGGGGACAATATAGCAACGATTTGATGGTGGGTACATTCCGTTTAAAGATGGTGGAAGATGAACCTGTGAAAAAGGTGCTTAGATATATAGGTGGAACTGCAAACGGCAAGGCTACGATTACCGTCACTTCGTCCAAGCTGCTTAATATCTATTGGGGTGACGGCACGCACACTTACGATGTGTCCGGCAGCGAACAAACGATAGAACACACTTACGTTACACCCGGTGAATACGAGATAATCGTTTCGGGCGTGATTGAAGACATTGAAAAATTTGAAACCAATGCTATTGTGATATGGGAACTCTTGAAATAATCAGGCGCAACGGTGAAAAGGTACGCTTGTTTTCCAAAGAGCCGTTTTGTACGCTGAAATCAGCCGCTCAAAACAGTTCCTTAATGGGGGATGATAACGTACAGCTTTCCATTGTTTCCTCTGAGTTGCTTAATTTAGGCAAGGGAGATAAAATCATAGTGGAGGGTGAAGAATACACCATCCGTACTAAGGTGAACCGTGAAATGCTTTCGGACAACCATTATGTGCATGATGCCACTTTCTACGGAGTGATGTACGAGCTGATGAAAAGCCTGTACCGAAACACCGATGCAAACGGGAAATCCAGCAAAAGCACGTTTGACCTCACTTATAATATCCGGGACTTTGTAAAGGTGCTTATCTACAACGTGAGCCGTGACTATCCGGGCTTATGGGCTTTCGATGAAGCTAATTGCCCGGACACAGAACCCCGTACCATTTCCTTTGCCCGTAACAATTGCCTACAGGTTTTGCAAATGCTTTGCAGTGACCGTGAATTTGATTTGGAGTTTCTCATTACCCAAAAGGACGGGGTGCGTACCATCCACATAGGAAAGTTCGGTGCAAAAGTTGTGCCCCCGGGTGGCAACGCTTTCTTTGAGTGGGGCAAAGGCAACGGCTTGTACAAGCTCAAAGAGCAAAAGGTAGATGATAAGACCATTATCACAAGACTTTGGGTGGAGGGTGGCACGACCAACATTCGGAGTGATTACAGGGACTATTCAGAACGCCTACAGCTTCCGTTTCCAGTGCGTTTGAACAAAAAGGAACACAAACTATGGGACGGTACAATAGTACCGCCTCAGAGCGAATATATAGGCATATCCGATGATAACAAGCGTTATTTGGAGGATGGCGATTTGAGGGATGCACTGGGTAGTGATGAGGATGCTGTGACGTATGATAATATTTTCCCGAAACGGACGGGTACGGTTACTGCTTTGGTGGTTGATGATATAAACAGCTTCATTGATGATACAATGGACTTTGACCTGAACGAGAAAGACGATAAAGGTACAAAGTATCTGATTAACGAGGTATCGGCAAAGATTACTTTCATTTCGGGTAAATTAGCCGGACAACAATTTGAATTGGCGCAAAAGGGAGGATACGACCATGCAACAAAAAGGTTTACGCTCATTCCATTTACGGACAACAGGGGGCTAACTATTCCTACCACTGAAAGCGAGGCTTACCGAATAACGGAGGGTGACACGTATAAGATTACGGATATTCACCTGCCTAAATCTTATGAAGATGATGCAGAGGAAGATTTATGGTATGCCGGATATAACGAGTTCAAGCCACGCACACAGGCACGGGCGCAATATCAGCTTACCTTTGAACGTTCCTATTTTTTGAACGCTTTGCCAAGCGATAGCGAAACAACCGTCTTTCATGTGGGTAACTATGTACCCGTGAAAGATGAGCGTTTCGGTATTGAAAAGAATATCCGCATCCAAAAGGTGACAAAGAACCTGCTTGTGGAGCATGACTATACACTGACCCTTTCGGACATTACAGCCATTTCCCCAATCACTCAAACGGTTGTGGATGTTGGACGGCACGAAACAATCATAGAAAACAATCGGCTTCGGGACTTGACTAAGGCACGGAGGGGATGGCGTACAACAGAGGAACTGCGTACAATGGTGTATGATACGGATGGTTATTTTGACCCCGAAAACATCAAGCCCAATTCCATTGACACCAATATGCTTACGGTGGGGTCTAAGAGCCAACAATTTGTTTTGATAGATGTGATACTGCAAGCCAACGTAAACGGAATATCCAATCGTTTTGATGCTTCTGCCGGGGTATTGGCTCACTTGACTATTGATGATGAGATAATCAAGCATTGGAACATGGCGGCTGGCTCATTCACTCTATCAAGCCCAAAGGGGTACTATGTGTTTGCCAAGTGCTCCAAGAAAAGCACGGATGGCATTTGGTATGTGACACAGGAACAACTAAAGGTTGAACCAACCGAAGACCCGAACAACTATTATTTCCAAGTGGGTATATTGGGGTCGGTGCATTCGGATGATGATTTCAGGGACTTTACCACTACCTACGGATTTACCCGTATCAACGGAAACACTATCACTACGGGTAAGATTATAACAAGCGATAAGGAGTGCTATTTGGATTTGGACGGCAACAAGTTCCGTATCGGTGATTCTTCAAGTTCTATTGATTGGAACGTAACGGCAAAACGCCAATTAACGTTGCACAACGTCCGTTTGCTTTCTGATAGTGGGGACACCTCACATATCGGGGTGTTCCGTGGCACATATAATCCGAAGTACGTGTACTATGCTGGGGATGAGGTGACTTACACGGCGAATGGTGAAACGTGTACCTACCGATACACCAACCCCACGCCAAGCATGGGCAACTTGCCTACCAATTCCGTATATTGGTCGGTTGTGGCGAAAGGTTCTACTGGGGATAAGGGAGAAAGCGGTTTATCCGTATTCTATACCTATAATGACAGTGAAACCAAGCCTGCCACCCCTACGGGGGATGGCTCTACGGGAGGTTGGCACAGAACTTCGTCCGAAAACGTGGTTTGGATGAGTATAAAGAACGCCAAGACCGATACGGAGGGTGCGTGGGGTATTCCTTTCCGTGTGCGTGGTGCTGATGGTACTTCAATCAATATCAAAGGTTCTAAGGATAATGTTTCACAACTGCCTACCGTTGGAAATTCAGAGGGCGATGCTTATCTAATCGGGGGCAACCTCTATATTTGGGATGGTACGAACTGGAAAGATGTTGGAGTTATTAAGGGGGAAGATGGAAAGAGTAGCTATCTTCACAAGAAGTATTCCGATGATGGCGGCAAAACGTTCACAGCTGGGAACGGTGAAACACCCGGAAGATGGTTGGGTTTGTACGTGGATATGATACCTACCGATAGCGACAAACCAAGTGCTTACAAGTGGAGCGACACGAAAGGACAAGACGGAACGCCCGGTTTACCCGGTGAAGATGGGCGTACTCCATACTTCCATATCAAGTATTCGGACAACGGGGGAATGTCGTTCACTGCAAACAATGGTGAAGAGCCGGGCGACTACATAGGGCAATACACCGACTACGTGCAGAAAGACAGTGATAATCCGATGGATTACACTTGGGCTTTGATTAAAGGTGAATCGGGTACAGGTGGAACGGATGCCGGAGCTGGCGAATATTACGAGTATCGTTACGCTAAAAATGGCTCGACTTTAGTACCGCCCGATTTGGATGTTAATTCTTCCAACCCTACAGGGTGGAGTACGGAAATGCCGAAAGTAGGAGCGTTGGAATATATTTGGTGTACAATGGCTAAGAAGTCCGGGCTTGCAGACCGTACCAAATTTCATTTGCCCATTGAAGCTAACGACACTTCAAGCATTGCCGATATTTCGGGTAACGGTTATAATGGTGTGCTGGGCGGTGGGACGGTAGTAAAAGACGGAACGAGATATGCCCTCAATCTGAGTGGTGGAATGGAGAGCCGTATTCCTTATGATTTACCCTTTGGGGAAAGTTTTACACTCTGTTTTTGGATGAAGTCAGACCAAAATCAAGTCAAGTGGATGTTGAACGGATATAACGGTAGGCACTATGTGGAAAAGAGTATTGCAATCACGCCTAATACGTGGTTTCACCTTGCATTCCGTTTTAATGACCGTACCGTTACGGTATTCAAAAACGGAGAGCAATTACATAGTGGTAGCGTTAATATCATGGCTGTAGGCTTTGCTATTTACGATGATGATGTATTCGGCTCTGCCGTGTATTTCGATGATATACGTTTGTTGATGGGGGCTTTACCTGTGAATGACATTGCTTCCGTAATGAATGGCAAAGCAGACCTGATGATACAGAAATGGAGTACCCCTATTCGTGTAAATCCTTATGATGGTGAAGATGGAAAGCCGGGTGTTAGTGTGACATTGGCAGATGTGGAATATGCACAAAGCACGTCAAATTCAGTTGCGCCTACTACGGGGTGGCAGACAACCGCCCCGACATGGATAAATGGGAGGTATATATGGAGTAGAACGAAAGTATCTTATTCAGACAACACGACTACCTACACTAAGGCGGTTTGTATTACAGGCGGCAAAGGCTCTACGGGTGATAGCGGTGTTGGCGTAAGTTCTATTATTGAACAATACTACCTATCCAGTTCGGCAACCTCATTACTTAATGGCTCATGGAGTACAACACGCCCAACTTGGAAAGACAAATGGTATATATGGACACGCTCGGTTATCACTTATACGAATGGAACGAGCGACACTACGGCTGCAATATGTGTAACGGGGTCGAAAGGTGATAAAGGTGAAGATGGAAAGCCGGGTGATAAGGGGGAGAAAGGTGATAGCCCCGTACTTGTTTACAGGGGTATTTATGATTCATCCAAGACTTATTACGGGAATAGCAAGCGGTTGGATGCTGTAAAATACAACAATCAATACTATATAGCCCGTATAGATGCTGGAACTTTCACTGGGTTCGTACCGACTAATACAGGCAAATGGAATACTTTTGGAGCGCAATTTGAAACTATTGCCACAAACTTATTATTGGCTGAGGGGGCAAATATTGGAGATTGGTTTATTAAGGGTGGTAAGATTGTTTCCACTATGGGTGATGGCAATAGGATAGAGTTGGATGCTTCAATGGCTCGTATTTATATTGAATCTTCAAGTGGTGGTGGTGATTATGCGCTTGTTGATTTTGGTGCAAAAATGACAATAGATGCCAACCGTGGAATTTTTGAAACAAGGGCTAAAAATGCTCCTAACTATTCTAATGCGGTTTCCTATATGTCACCAACGGGAATATTCTCAAATATGGCAGGTACGGACGGTATGCCAGCAAGTAGCGGATATACGCACCGTGGGGCTATTGTTGGGCTTGGTTTTGCAAATGTTCCGGCAAGAACATGGGATATAAATGCGGTAGATACAATCGTGGCAGGTGTTTATGGTCGGGCTTCTAATTCGGGGACTGCACCAGCCTTTGGCGGTTTCTTCTATGATTTATTTGCCGGAGGCTTGATTTTTGGTCGAAAGTGTATTACAGGAATGTCGAATAACACATGGTATTTGAATAGAGAAGATACCGTGGTAATAGGGTACACGTCTGCCGCATCAGTAGTGTATCTTCCGGCTTCTCCTAAAGAAGGGCAGGTTATATTTGTAAAGCAGTGGTGGAGAGGCTATATGAGATTCAGACCAAGAAGCGGCTACCTAATCTATGATGATACTTCGGTAAATGACTACTACGATTTTGTAGAGGGTCAAGGTGGTATGTTTGTATATACCGTAGGATATGTAGATGGAGTTAAAAAACAAGCATGGTTAGTAAGTAGATGGAAATACTAAAAATATGGAAGAAAGAGTATTATACGGATATATGGATGGCGACTATCTACAATGTATAGAAATAGCCCCTATTCCTCAAAAAATCAGAAATGAGAAAACGGGGGAAATAACAACACGCATGGTATCGGTTATTGAACAGGTGGCTGAACTGCCAACCATATATAAGCCAGTGGATGCAATAGATGAAAGTAAACAAAACACAGATAAGGAGGGCTATGTTGTGCGCATTGTGCCATACGATGCCGGGGACAGGATTTCATTCAGATACATAGAAGTCCCCGACTTTCAAAAGGTGGCACATGAGATTGAACGCTCAAAGGAGGTGTTGGCAAGTAGCGATTATAAGATAATCAAATGCTACGAAGCCGCCCTAATGGGGTCTGCAATGCCGTATGAAATAAAGGAATTGCATAATGAAAGGCAGTTGCTAAGAGATAAAATCAATGAACTTGAAGCACGTTATACCTCATTATCTGATGATATACTTTAATTATAATCATAAATGTGTTTATTGAACACATTTATGATTATATTTGCAGTTAAATAAACTTGATTTACTCAGTGAATTATGGAAACAACGATGTACAGCCTACGGATTCTTTCCAAAGGTAAGGTTACAGACCTTTCCAATGGTTTTGCTTTGGGTGGTGTTCCGTTTACCGTCTTTGTACGACCTAAAGAGGTTACGATGGAAACAAGTACGCTGCTTAAATGCAAGCTCATTTGTGATAAGGAATTTGGTATGTTCCCCGTACCTATCGGGGATTGGACGCCCGGAGCGATAACCGTAATATCCCCAAACGGTATCGACCTTTCGGTATATGATGTGTATTGGGGTGCTGGTGAAACTATTAAATAACTTATAGCTATGGGATTATTATTGGGAAGCGGAAACACGAAACCGCAATATCCTTACGACCAATGGTATGGGGTGCAAGGTGATTTCAACTCACAGGACTACAAACTAAAGCGTGTGGGTAATTTGGATTTGCACCGTACATTACCCATTCAAGCGAAGCTGAAACGCTTTGTGGAAAACCCTGACGGCTCGGTTAAGTATTACCTTAACCAAAATGACAGCCGTAAAAAGGATTCGGGTGCAACGGCTGTGATTGACAGCACGGACGGTAATGTAATGCTTGAAAAGCCGGAATATTACTTCAAGTTGGAGATAGAGGGGACGAAATGGATTCGTGCCTATTCCGAATATCCGTTGCCCGGCTTTATCAAGATGGAACGAAAGACGGTAAGCCCGTGGTATGCAACGGTGGATATTACCAACTCTGTAGCCGTTTCGGGATGTTGGCTCACTTGGAATGGCGATGAAATTGCAAGGGATTCAGACGGATTTGTTATACTCAAAGCGAATGCCGCACAATTCAGAGGTGGTTCGGGTGCTGGTGATGCCGCTAAGGATGGTACTTACAACTCCATGTTGGGTATGCCTCGTACTTCCATTTCAAAGGCTGGTGTTCGTCCTCTTTGCAAGAACGGAACACACCACGGGGCGTACAGGGTGTACAATGAAATTGCTTGGTTGCAACGTGTGGAATATGCCTCATTGCACTGCCAAGATGCTTACACCGAAACGCTGACTGCTGACGGATTCCATCAAGGAGGCTTAGGGAGTGGTCCGGTTGTTAATGGTACGGAGTGGAATACATGGGGAGGTTACAAACCCTTTGTGCCTTGCGGTGTTACTGCAACGCTGGGAAACAACACGGGTAAGGTGTCCTACACCATCAAGGGATGGACTGGTGGCGATAAGGTGGTACAAGTAACCTCTTACCGTGGCTTGGAAACTCCTTATGAATACTTGTGGATGCTTGCTGATGATGTACTAATTTGGCATAAAGCGGATGTATCTATTGCCTATGTATGCGAAGACCCGACAAAATTCACCTCTCATTCAGATAGTGCTACTACCGTACCTATCGGATATGAAGCCATTACGGAGCTTCCACGAACTGAGGGCTATGTGCTTTCTATGGCTCATTCCACTAAAGGCTATTCCTTTGCCGAAAAAGTAGGAGGTTCAAGTAATAAAGGCTATTGCGATTACTATTGGACTCCCACAGGTGGTAGTACGTGGTCTGCTGTAGGCTGGTATGGTGCCCTTTTGTCTGCTGCTGCGAATTATGGCGCGTATGCGGGTTTCGGTTGTCTGCGTGCGATTTATCGTTCCTCGTCTGCGTCTGCGTACTTTGGGTTCCGCTTGTGCCGTTTTTGACGGACTGCAAAA
>ULMA01005322.1_pt1 | contig 11192 bp, 8 predicted proteins | sample 1951551 | NCBI WGS metagenome assembly ULMA01 (sample SAMEA4835540, study PRJEB28245) | human gut metagenome | biome: gut microbiome; material: fecal sample | place: Denmark | collected 2008
ATCTTGAGTTCCCATTCCATTCCCGCCATCACGTCTACCGCATCTGCTCCTCCGACTCCAATGGCAATCATGCCGAGCCCGCCGGCATTCGGGGTATGTGAATCAGTTCCTACCATCATTCCTCCGGGAAACGCATAATTCTCCAGCACTACCTGATGAATAATACCTGCTCCCGGCTTCCAAAAGCCAATGCCATACTTCTCGGCCACGCTACGCAGAAAGTCATATACTTCCTTGTTGGCCTCGCAAGCCGCAGGCAGATCACTGCCAACTCCCTTACAGGCCTGTATCAGATGATCACAATGTACCGTAGCAGGCACAGCTGAACATGACTTGCCGGCATTCATAAACTGCAGCAGAGCCATCTGCGCCGTAGCATCTTGCATCGCAACACGATCAGGGCGGAAATTGACATAATCTTCTCCTCTCCGATAAATCGTCTGAATGCCTTCTTCATATAAATGGGCATACAAAATCTTTTCAGTTAAAGTCATGGGTCTTCCCAACTTCCCGGCAGCCAGATTTACTTTGGCCGCATAAGAGGCATAGAATGCCTTCAACATATCCATGTCGTAAATCATCGTTTTCAATCTTTTTCTTTACAAACGGAGGCAAATATAAGTATTGATATTCACAATAAGAAATAACACACCTTAATTTTTAATCATATTGATATAAAATCAAGTAAAAATGAATAAATATTACAATTATAAAGCATATTATATTTCTTTTTGAACAAACAAATATTCTAAAGCATTTTTCCATTATTTTAGCGCAGACCATTTCGTTTTTCCATTGTTCTTGCTTATCTTTGAGAATTAACTACTTAATCATAAATCTTATGGAAACATACTTATTCTGGATGGTACCGGCTGCCTCACTGCTGGCATTGGCACTGGCCGGTTATTTTTACAAACAGATGATGAGAGAAAGTGAAGGTACTCCCATCATGGCAAAAATTGCCTCGCACGTCCGTCAGGGTGCGATGTCGTATCTGAAGCAGCAATACAAAGTTGTTACCTGGGTCTTTGTCGGACTGGTTATCCTTTTCGCCGTCATGGCGTATGGATTCAATTTGCAGAATCATTGGGTACCGGTAGCCTTTCTGACCGGAGGATTCTTTTCCGGGCTTTCCGGATATCTGGGCATGAAAACAGCAACGTATGCTTCTGCACGTACGGCCAATGCCGCCCGCAATTCTCTGAACAAAGGACTTAGAGTAGCCTTCAGAAGTGGTGCCGTCATGGGACTGGTAGTTGTCGGACTGGGCCTGTTTGACATTTCTTTCTGGTACCTCTTACTTGAAAAGTGCATCCCGGCTGATGCCTTGAATCCGACATCCAAACTTTGCATCATTACAACCACCATGCTGACTTTCGGTATGGGAGCTTCCACCCAGGCCTTGTTTGCCCGTGTAGGAGGAGGTATTTATACCAAAGCTGCAGATGTGGGAGCAGATCTGGTGGGAAAAGTTGAAGCCGGCATTCCGGAAGACGATCCGCGTAACCCGGCCACCATCGCTGACAATGTGGGAGACAATGTTGGTGACGTAGCAGGTATGGGTGCAGACCTTTACGAATCATATTGTGGTTCCATCCTGGCAACAGCAGCACTAGGAGCTGCTGCATTCATTGGAACCGGAGACACAGAAATGCAATTCAAAGCTGTCATTGCCCCCATGCTGATTGCAGCAGTAGGCATTGTACTTTCCATCATCGGTATCTTCTCCGTCCGCACTAAGGAAGATGCCAGTATGAGAGATTTGCTGAATGCCCTGGGATTTGGAACCAATCTGAGTTCGGCACTGATTGTCGTTGCGACCTTCCTGATCCTCTGGCTTCTGGGAATCAATAACTGGATTAATCTGTCACTGGCTGTTGTTATCGGACTGATTGTAGGAATAGTGATTGGCCGCTCCACAGAATATTACACTTCACAATCATACAAACCGACTCAGAAGCTTTCGGAAAGCGGAAAGACCGGTCCGGCAACCGTGATTATTTCCGGAATTGGACTGGGTATGATTTCTACTACAATTCCTGTACTTTCCGTCGTAGCCGGAATCATCCTTTCTTACTGGCTCGCATCCGGATTTGACTTCTCAAACATCGGCATGGGACTTTACGGCATCGGTATTGCAGCTGTAGGTATGCTCTCCACTCTGGGAATCACACTGGCAACCGACGCTTATGGCCCGATTGCCGACAATGCCGGAGGAAATGCAGAAATGAGCGGATTGGGAGAAGAAGTTAGAAAACGGACCGATGCTCTGGATTCACTGGGCAACACAACTGCAGCCACAGGCAAAGGATTTGCCATTGGTTCTGCAGCTCTGACCGGACTGGCTTTGCTCGCCTCTTACATTGAAGAAATCCGTATCGGGCTGGAACGTCTGGGAAATACGGTTCTTGATCTTCCAGGCGGAATCCAGGTTCCTATCCATGAAGCCAGTTTCACTGACTTTATGATGTATTATGATGTCACCTTGATGAATCCGAAAGTACTTTCCGGCATGTTCATTGGAAGTATGATGGCTTTCCTTTTCTGCGGTCTGACCATGAATGCGGTAGGACGTGCAGCTGCTCACATGGTTGAAGAAGTACGTCGTCAGTTCCGTGAAATCAAAGGTATTCTGGAAGGAAAAGCAGAACCGGATTATGCCCGATGTGTACAAATTTCCACCCGGGGAGCACAGCATGAAATGGTATTTCCATCTCTGCTGGCAATCATCGCTCCTATTGCTACCGGACTGATCTTCGGCGTACCGGGAGTAATAGGTCTGCTGGTTGGAGGACTTTCCTCCGGATTTGTTCTTGCTATTTTCATGGCTAATGCAGGAGGCGCCTGGGACAATGCCAAGAAATTTGTAGAAGAAGGCAACTTTGGCGGAAAAGGAAGCGAAGTTCATCGGGCAACGGTAGTAGGAGATACAGTCGGTGATCCTTTCAAAGACACCTCCGGTCCCAGCCTTAATATCCTTATCAAACTGATGAGCATGGTAGCTATCGTTATGGCGGGCTTAACCGTTTCCTGGAGTCTGTTCTAACAAACATAAACAATATACCCGGAAAGCAAGTCTCACAACAGGACTTTACCTTCCGGGTATATTTTTCATGGTAAGAAATTACAGCCGGTTCCGGGTCAATACATCACAATGATGTTCCTGAAGAACCTTTATACAACGCTGCATGTCATTCGGCTTAATGACTACATGAGCGCGATCATTCTGCGCAAATGCATACATATACTCAATGAAAATCTGTTCTGCTGCCAGATATTCCAGAACAGTAGCCAAAGCACCCGGCACATTGGCACAACTCAGACAAACTACGTCTGTAGACATGACCGCAAAATCACGTTCACGAAGCACTTCCACAGCCTTGTCTACATCCGATACAATCAGACGCAAAATACCAAAGTCTGCAGATTCAGCCATACTGAATGCATGCATATTGATTCCATATTGCCCCAATGTACGAACGACATCATTAATTCTTCCGGTCTTGTTTTCCAAGAAAACTGATAACTGTTTAATTGTCATACACTCCTCATTTTGTAGATTATACCAATACACGCTTATCCCATACACGTTTTGATTTACCTTGACTCCGGACAATACTGTTCGGCTCCATCAGCTTCACATCAGCACTGATAGACAAGACACTTTTCAGCTTGTCTGACAAGGTCTTCTTCAGGTTCAACATAGCTCCCATATCGTCCGTAAAGAAGTCTTTCCGCACTTCCACCTGCACCTGAAGCGTATCCAGATTATTTACACGATCAACAACCAGCAAATATTGCGGTTCAAATTCCTTCATACCCAGAATTACGCTTTCCACTTGCGACGGGAATACATTGATACCCCGGATAATCAGCATATCATCACTTCGTCCCATAATAGGCGTCATGCGTACATTCGTCCGTCCACAAGGACATTCTCCGTCCATCAATGAAGTTAAGTCTTTCGTCCGATAACGGAGCAAAGGCATTCCTTCTTTCGTCAAAGTAGTAAATACCAGTTCGCCCGTTTTTCCATATGGAAGAGGTTCCAGGGTCTCAGGGTCAATTATTTCCGGGAAGAAATGATCTTCATTAATATGAGAGCCATGCTGTTCCTGACACTCATACGAAACGCCCGGTCCCATGATTTCACTTAAGCCGTAAATGTTATATCCTTTCAGTCCAAGACGTTCCTGGATTTCCTGCCGCATATTTTCTGTCCACGGCTCAGCTCCGAAAGCTCCGATACGCAGACCGAGTTCTTCTTTCTTTATTCCCATCTTTTCCACGACCTCTGCCAGATAAAGGGCATACGAAGGTGTACAGGCAATTCCCGTAATATGGAGATCGCGAATCAGGCGCACATGCTTTTCCGTATTTCCCGTAGAAGCCGGAATCACCGTAGCACCCAGATTTTCTACACCATAATGCGCTCCCAGACCTCCCGTGAAAAGGCCATATCCATAACTTACGGAAAAAGTGTCATCACGTGTCACTCCATACGCAGAAAGACAACGCGACATAACTTCTGACCAGATAGAAAGGTCCCGACGCGTATAACCAACAATCGTCGGATTTCCTGTAGTTCCAGAAGAGGCATGCACCCGCACAATTTCAGAAGGAGGCGCAGCCTGCAGGCCATACGGATAATTGTCTCTCAAATCCTGTTTGGTCGTAAACGGAAGTTTTACAATATCATCAATCGTACGAATATCATCAGGCGACAAATCCATCTCCTGCATTCGTGAACGGTAAAAAGGTACATTATGATAAACGTATGTCACCAATTTCTGCAAACGTTTTCCCTGCAATTCACGCATTTGTTCGCGAGACATACATTCCTTATTCGTGTTCCAAATCATAGTTTTCGTTAATTAAAAAGCGTTATTATCAAAGGTGATCTTCATGGAAAGCTTTCATACGTTCCTCAAGAATCGGATAAAGTTCTTCACGCATCCGGGAAGTACAGGCTCGAACTCCCTGTTGTTCACTACCGGTTGTTGAGAGCGAAATGCTGCTTACTCCATAATACATCAGTTCACAAAGCAACTCTCCTCCTGTCATACCAGGATAACCAAGTGTAAAGAAGAAACCATCACCAACAGGTTGAGTCACATCATGATCATATACAATTGTAAAACCATTGTCCGTAAAGATCTTCTTCATGCGAGCTGCCCTCCGTTCATACTCACGGGTATCCTCCACAAAGTTAATGGTTCCATCTACGGAGCGGTTCAACATTTCCGCCATTCCATACTGCGTAGTTGCCGTACATCCGGAAGTAATCATATACATAATTGAAGCGATAAAAGTCGGTCCGAACACACCCGAATCTTCATAACGCTCAGCTAAAGCCGGATATTGCTTATCAAACAATTTATCGGACACACAGGCTAAAGCGATACGCTGGCCTGCATAACTGAATATTTTCGAAGCGGAAAGCATCAAAATGTAATTATCCGTATAACGGGCTACCGTAGGCACAAAAGGAGCCTGATACGGACGACCGAAAGGATGACGGAAGTCCATACAGAAATATGCCTGATCTTCCATGACTACCGCATCATATTTTGTTGCCAGCTCACCGATAATCTTCAGTTCTTCTTCTTCCAGGCAAATCCATGCCGGGTTATTGGGATTAGAATAGACAATGGCAGCAATATCACCGTCTTTAAGATATTCTTCCATCTTATCACGCAATGCCTGTCCGCGAAAATCATGAATATCAAACAGCTTCCAGCGAATGCCCAAGATACGCAACTGTGACTTCTGGATCGGGAAACCAGGATCAATAAACAAGACTTTGTCTTTTCCCGGAATGCGCTGGGTGCATGCAATAAACGCACCGAATGAGGCTGCCACTGAACCCGTTGTCGGCAAACAAGCACGAGGTGAGATATCAATGTCAATAAAAGCTTTCACAAAACGAGATGCTGCTTCCTTTAATTCCGGAACTCCTGCAGCTGCCGGATATTGTGCACCCAGTCCTTTATCCAGTGCAGCTTTTTCTGCTTCTATACCAATCCGATTGGCCGGCAAACCCGGAGAGCCCTGATCCATCCGGATAAAAGGAATTCCAGTCAGTTCCTCCAACCGGGAAGCAACCAGCAAAATGTCTCCAATTGTTGCGTTCTGCAAGTCTGCTACTTTCATTTCTCTGGCAACAGAAGCTACCAGATCTTCATTAAAAACCTTGCTCATTCTGATTTTTCATTAAGTCCTTTCACATACTCATAACCGATATTAAACGCACGGTTATTCATTTCCACAACAGCTTCTCCTTTCGATGCAAAGATCCGTCCTACACTTGCACGCAACGTTTCTACATCCAGAATTTTCAGAAAAGCTGCTGCCGCTCCCAGTAAAATAACATTTGCTGACTTCGGTACCTGATTCTCACGTGCCAGAGATTCAACGTCCAAAGCGACAACATGTGGCTGCGACTTCAGTTCTTCCTGCAAACAGGCCTCATCCGGATAGTTCGGAATATTCTTGAATGGAGCAGAAGAGGTGATAATCCAACCTTCCTGCGACAAATAAGGTAAATAACGCAAGGCTTCCATCGGTTCAAGAGACAATATCAGATCAGCACTTCCCAATGGAATCAGGTCGGAAGCAATCGGTCCTTCAGACAGACGTAAATTAGACTGTACATCCCCACCACGCTGGCTCATTCCATGTACTTCTGCCTGTTTTAATGTAAGCCCCATGCGTGTCGCTGCTTCTCCGATAATGGTTGCAATGGAGAGGATTCCCTGTCCTCCTACTCCAGAAAGTATGATGTCTGTTTTCATTTTTTCTCTGCTCTTTTCTGTTTCAACTTACGATTCAAAGTCTGCATACATTCACGGCGCGGAATGATTACAGAAACCCCATTGTATTCTATTTCTTCCCGAATAATCCGAGTTATTTCATCCATATTTTTCGGCAAAGGCACAACTACGCGTACATGCTCCGGTTCAACTCCCAGTCCCAGACAAATAGCTTCAAACTTATTAGTGCCGGCAGAATCCTGTCCTCCCGTCATGGCTGTGGTGAGATTGTCTGAAATTACCACAGTTATATTGGCCCGGTCATTAACGGCATCCAACAGGCCCGTCATACCGGAATGGGTAAAGGTTGAGTCACCAATAACAGCAATTGCAGGAAACAAACCTGCATCTGCAGCTCCCTTGGCCATTGTTATAGAGGCTCCCATATCGACACAACTAGCCAATGAACGGAAAGGAGGAAGAGCTCCCAATGTATAACAGCCAATATCTCCAAAAATCTTGGCATCCGGATATTCAGCCACAACTTTGTTTAAAGCATCATAGACGTCTCTGTGTCCACACCCATTACATAAAGCAGGCGGCCGGGAAACGACTTGTTTAGCTGGAGCATAAACTTGTGTAACAGACATCCCCAAAGCCAGCCGAACATTGTCCGGATTCAGCTCGCCTGTACGGGGAAGATCTCCACTCAGACGGCCTTTAACCTGATAAGCAGACGGTAAAATCCCTTTCAGCTGTTCTTCGACAAAAGGCTGACCGTCTTCTACCACCAAGATTTCTCTGCAAGAAGCTGCCAATGCTGCTATTTTCTCAACAGGAAGCGGATATTGCGAAATCTTCAAGAGTGGATAAGGACAACCTTCCGGAAAATTCTCCATTACATAATTATATCCGATACCACATGCTATAATTCCTTTTTCAGCCATCTTCTCTTTTCCCTGTATGTAAAGATTATATGGAGAAGACTCTGACAATGCCATTAATTGGGGCTGAACTTCGATTACCTCCAAATACCGACGACGTGCATTACCCGGTAACAGTACCCAGTCTGCAGGAACAGAAGGACGTCCGGTTCGGGTAACCTCCAAAAAGTTTTGTTTCACTGTCACTGCAGCCCGCGAATGAGCCATACGAGTTGTAATACGCATTAATACTGGCAATTTCTTTTCTTCCGACAATCGAAAAGCACCTTCCATCATATCATAGGCTTCCTGCTGGGAAGAAGGTTCCAGCATAGGAATCATAGCAAACTTACCATAAAAACGAGAGTCCTGTTCATTCTGAGATGAATGCATGGAAGGATCATCTGCTGCCAATACCACAATACCACCATTGACACCAGTTATAGCTGAATTAACAAAAGCATCAGCACACACATTCATACCTACGTGCTTCATACATACCAACGCACGGCCACCCACATAGGAAACGCCCAGTGCAGCTTCCATAGCCGTCTTTTCATTGGTGCACCAAGTACTATGTAATTTGCGTTCCTGAGCCAAAGGAGAATCTTGAATATATTCGGTAATCTCTGTAGAAGGAGTGCCAGGATAGGCATAAACTCCCGAAATACCAGCATGGATAACTCCTAAAGCTATCGCCTGGTCTCCCAATAATAAAAGTTTATCTGGATTGTTCATCATAATTATAGAAGGTATGTTAATTCTGTATAGATTATAAGATTTGATAAGGATCGGCATCGTCAAGTACAGGGAATTTTTTCCTGAATGCCTCAAGTACATCCATATCAATAGTTGCTTCAGCCGTACAAGATTTGTTATCTTCACAAGCTGCTAATGTATGTCCGTACGGATCTATCACGGCACTTCCCCCACAATATTGACATGCAGGATCTTCTCCTACCCGATTAACGGCAACTACATAACATTGATTTTCAATCGCCCTTGCCCGTAAAAGGATGTTCCATGCGTCAACTCTTGGAGTCGGCCAGCTTGCTACGTAAAGAATCATGTCGTAATCTTTACGATTTCGCGCCCAGACCGGAAAACGAAGATCATAGCAAACCTGTAATAAAATCCGTACACCCCGGAAATTTACAATAACCCTTTCAGCACCTGCCGTGAAAGACTTGTGCTCTCCACCATAGGTAAACAAATGTTTTTTATCATACCATTGTACCTGTCCATCCGGATGAACAAAATAAAATCGGTTGTAAAAATGTCTGTTTTCCTCTACTGCTATGCTCCCGGCTAAAGCAGCATTCAGTTCTGCAGCTTTTTGTTTCATCCATAGAAGTGTATCACTACCCACAGGTTCTGCTATTCCTTCCGGCCGGGTACAAAAACCTGTAGAAAACATCTCGGGCAGCACAAATAAATCAGCTTCCCCACAACGGGCGAGCATTTCATCCACTTTCTGCACATTGGCCTTGGGATTCGCCCAACTAATATCAGTTTGTAAGATTATAACTTTCATGTCTTCCATAAATCAGAAATGCCCCAAAGTTAACAAAATAATTAAATACAGCCTATTTTTCTATCATTTTTTCGAAATAAGGGCCTTTCTCTACATCCTTACAGTCACACAAACAAAGGATAGAGAAAGGCCCTGACAGGTATTTCCCGTTTGATTATGCCCAAACAATTTTACTCAGCAATCTCAACCCGATTAACACGTTCCAAAAGGAAACGGTTTTGATTCCAGTGAAAAGGCTTATAATCAGTATTCGTACGGATCACATTGTTACGGAATATCAGACCGTCAACCGACTTGGCATAAAGAACCGGAGCATCAAATATATCAAACTCATTATCTACAATCTGGATAGCTCCCGCTTTTCCACCATGAAAATAAGCAACCTGATGATCCAGGTCAGGAATTTCCGGATAAATAGAAATGACTGCATTCGTAAACTGGAACATATTTGTCAACGAATTAATGAAACGGTTTTTACGAATCACAACATCACGACAAGCTCCGGTTTCATACCATCCGTTACAGTCTCCGCAAAGCAAGATAGCAGTTCCTGAAGTATGATCAAACAAATTGTTTTCTACTACTGTTTTCTTTGGCGTACTGAACAGAGATCCTCTGGCACGATTATTACGGATCGTATTATCCGCGAAATACACTTCCGGAGTCCAGGTCAGGTTTTCAATACCAAAACTTTCACCTTCAGTCAACCAGTCACCAACAGGTTTGGAAAAACGTATTTCAAATTCCCGGGCTCCTTCCACTGATGGCTTGTCCAAAGGAGCAATCCGTTCAATCCGACTGGTATCACCAACGACTTCCATTGTCTTAGAACGAACAAACTGTACTTCATCACCAACATATCCCCAGTCAAATCCCCAGGACTGATCATGCATATAACGACCAACCAATGTATATCTGTCAATCTGCTTGATAACCTTCAGGTAAGTACCATGCACATTAATTGCATCATCCATCATTCCCTCATACAAACCTCCTGTAGACGTTATTTTTCCCTTACACTGAGAAAAATGAGTAGCATCAGCCTGAGTCGTGAAGTAACGCGGATCATTCTCTCCTTTCAGACATACGCCGAAACCATCAAGTGTAATATTCTCACACAATTGCGCCAGTAAGCCCATTCCCTGTGCATAATGTACTTTCACATTTTTCAATGTCGTATTCACGTTGTGTGACAAGAAAATACCAGGTGTCGGCCGGTCCCATGCACGCATGGCAACTACCGTTCCCGGTTGAAGACGTTTATCTTTCCATTGTGGAGCATACAATACATCCTTATCCACCTTTGTCACACCTTTAGTAGAGTAAAACAAATCACTGGTATTATACACTACATGGCGAGTATCTTTCTCAAAAGCTATTCCTGAACTGGGACGCAATTTCCATCCTTCTCCATAAGTTTCAAAAATAGAATCTTTTGTTATCCGATACACAACCCACGGAGCAACCCGGAATGTCATCCCCTTGTCTCCTTCATTTTTCAGGATTTCAACCTGGGCAATGTGTGGATTAGCAAAATCAATACTGAAATCTTTCAGTGTACAATTTGAGGTATGCAGCAAAGACACCGGAAGCATCTGTCCGTGAAAGACAAACTCTGCCCCATTTCCTTCAATAGTCAGATTCTGAAAATTCTCCAAAGCTAATCCAACTTTTTTAGGATTCGTCTGATCATGATTTGAAATATAATATTCACGTTCTACAGCATCATTCGGATAAAAATGATAGACACCAGGAGTAAAACGTAAAACCACCTCTTCCCCGGAAACTGCCTGCTTGCGAATCTTATCAAGTGCTTTTTCCACACGAGGAGACATATTCGTTTTCTTCCCGGGAACAACTCCTAAAGAAGTCATATCAAACACTTGCTGCGCCCAAAGAGGCATACATAAACTGCCCAACAGGGCCATACATAAAATTTTAGTCTTCATGGTCAATACTGCGTTAAATTAATATTTAATCGTC
>ULMA01033820.1_pt1 | contig 11179 bp, 5 predicted proteins | sample 1951551 | NCBI WGS metagenome assembly ULMA01 (sample SAMEA4835540, study PRJEB28245) | human gut metagenome | biome: gut microbiome; material: fecal sample | place: Denmark | collected 2008
AGCCTCAGGATGATCCTTCACGAAATCATCAGTAGCTTCCCAGAGCGTTACGCCGCTCCAGTTGCGCATGTTATCGCTGGAATCGAAGGTAGCAATGCTACCCAGTTTCTGGTTGATCATGATGACAGAGAGAGAGTCACCGGCACGGTTGTCCTCAATCTTTGGTGCTGCCTTCTGACGAACGGTCAGAATAACATCATCTGTAGGTTTACCATCCGCATCTACCAGCTGGTCTTCATCCTTGACTGGCACGAGATGAACCTTAGCCACACGAACGGCAGGAACCACGTTCATCGCCCAGCGGAACTTGAACTTCACGCTGCGAGGACGCGCCTTTCTATCAAGTACGATTCCGAGATTGGTACCTGTCAGATTACCTTCATCCTTGCTGTTCAGGAGCCAGCCCTCACGCTCGCTCTCGTTCTCTGCCTTCTCGGCATCGGTCAGATCACCCTCGAAAGAATACTCAATCTTACCAATCCTGCATTCCACGTTGGCAGAAATCAGACTCTCGAAAGCACGTTTATCGTAAGAATCGGAGTTTTCGATTTCTACAACAGGATCCTTCAGGAAGATCTGCTTGCCATAACCGAACTGGGTGATGGTAAGCTTGCGACTCTGTCCGTTGGCACCCTGGAAACTGAGTTCTGTGCTGCGGAGCGTGTTGGAAAGAGTAGAATCCACCTTGATGGTACCCTCAACAGAACCCACGCCGTTGGCAGGCGAAAGCATCAGCCAAGGCTCAGAGGTATTTGCCACCCAGTCCTGTGAGGCAGCGATGGCAATCTGCTCTGTTCCACCCTGAGGACCTATGGCTATCTCCTCTTTATCGAGCGCCAGTCCTCCTGGGATATCGACATCATCCTTATCGCTGCAGGCTGTGAAAAGCCCGGCAGCGAGAACGATACCTAATGTCAGTTTATTCATATATTTCATATTACTACTTTCTTATAGGGTTTAATTTTCGAGATCCAAAGCATCGCAACCGCGGATGTCCTGATTCTTGTCGTAGAACAGCTTATACATACCTGCCTTGATGTATGCGCAGACGCTGGTTACATCGATAGAGATGTTAGGGTTGTCTGCGATATTCAGGATATAAAGGTGAGAGGTCAGTGTCTCTTCTACCTTACGGATATCGTTGGAACCAATCTGGAACTGGATCAGGCTCGGACAGGTTGTGATTCCTTTAGGCCATGTACGCAGGCAACGCTGGTCGTTATTCTCATCACGCTGGTGGTTGATGGCAAAGGCACGGAGCACGGCACTGTTCAATGGCTGGGTTGGCACCTCGGTGAAGCAGTTGTAGCTCAAGTCCATATTGGTAATGTATGGCAATGTGGTTGAGCGGAAGTCATCAGAGAGGGATGTCAACTTGTTGAATCGGAGGTCGATGACCTGCAGCAGATAAGCCTTCTTGCCCTTGATGGAACCCTTAGGGATGGTACGCATCTGGTTGCCGCTCAAATCGATGGTTGTGATTGGCGAACCGGCTGTAAACAGCTCTGAAGGGAACTTCTCAATCTTGTTGTTTGACAGACTGACTGAAGCTGCATTAATACCCTTGTAGGGAACATGACTACTATTATCTACACCTGTAATCTCGTTGTAAGAGAAGTCTACAGAACCCATCACGCGAACAGAACTTGCATCGAAGATATTCGGAATCTTCTTCAGTTTGTTATGAGCGAAAGTCAGGCTTTCCACATCATCTGTAAAGGCACAGAGATTAGCAGGAATCTCTTCAATCTGGTTGTTGTTCAGATAGAGTGAAGAAAGTGCTACCTCAGAACCGAACGGATGTACCTTCTTGATGTTGTTGTAAGCCAGGTCGAGCAAACCGAGATTTACCATCTTGCTCAAGGCAGATGACTCAGGGAACTCCTCCAGGTTGTTGTAACTCATATAGAGAATCTGAAGAGTCTTACCGGTCTTCGCGTTAGCCAGACGGGTCCAGTCGCTTCTCAACCGGTTGGCTGAGATGCCCTTGCATCGTGCCAGGTTCATCGCCTGCAATTTAGGGAGATTATAGTAGAAGTCTGGAATGCGACTGATCTTCGGACAGTTGTAAAGTTCGATATCGGTCAGGTTTTCCATCTTGTCCCAATCCTCTTCCTTAAACTCCTGTGCAAACTTACCATAAACAGGATCGTCAGCATTGTAGAACTTCGCACAAACCTCATCGGATGTGATAGAAGAGTTACCGATATAGAACTGCTGCAATTTGGTCAGACGGTAGATGGCCTTTGAAATACCGGTGATGCGGTTGGTCAACGTACCGATCTGCGCATCCTTCAGGTTGATGCGGCTGTCCTTCTTGATTCTGTTCTTCGGTGCCACCTTAGGATCAGAGTTGTAGCTTTTTACAATCATCTCCGACATGTTGGCACGTGGGTCATACTTCAGGAACTTATTCTCATAGTCGTGACGCATGCTGTTCTTCTTTGCTGCAGTCAGACTGTTTGCATCATAATCATTGAAGATGTTGGCACCAATCTTCTCATCGTGAGAACCGAGGTTGAGCACCTGGAGTTCTGTCAGCTGTCCGATGGCATCAGGTACGATTCCCTTAGCACCGAAACCGGCGATGATAAGACCGATGACACGGCCGTTGCTGTTGAGCGTTACGCCCGGCTGGTCGCCCCACATATCGAGTTCCTTGTTGAAGTTCCAGTTAGCTCCCTTGAAGGTAGCATCGCCATAGAAGCTCCACTCCTTACCCTGGAGAGATTCCCAGATAGCCTTCAAAGCCTCATAGTCCTTGATATACTCCTTGGTCTTGGAAAGGAGGATAGGCACCTGAGCCTTATCATTGAGTTGATTGTCCTCTATAATAAAAGCCTCACCCTTTACAGGCTGGGTTTCGTACTTGGTCTTCACCGCACCAGTTTTGCCGTAGGTGGTATATGAGGTAACCTGATAAGTACCGGCAGGCAACCATACGGTAGAATCGCAGTAAGCTGTACCTGTGTCCATATACTTATCGTTCTCATTGTCAGGATTCTGATTCTCCTTGCTTCCCTCCTTATACTTCACCTTCAGCTCAGGGAAAGTATAGGTCTCACGGGTAAAGAGGTTAGTTACGCTGACGTCAACGAGACGGATGTTAGAGAAGAGATACTCAGTACCACCGGCACGGGTCTTCTCCCACTCCTTCACGAGATTGAACTTCACCTTACCGCGCTCCACAGTCTCCACCATGAGGTTCTGTACTTCCAGACCGCCACCTACTACAGTAAATGTTTCGCCGGCAGAAGAAGCCAGCAACTCCTCGTCTACCGCATCATAGAGATAGAAACCGATGACGGTGTAAGTACCCGAAGCGAGTTGCAGTTTTTCACTTCTCAGACCATACTCTGCATTCTCTGAATTATAAGAATTGAGCACCAGTGTCTGAGACACAGTTGTACCGTTGTGCTCCATGACCACCTTGATTTTCTTGGCATCATCCAGTTTCTCAAGTTTGTCAAGGGCAGTAGCACGGGTAGCTCTAGAAGAAACCTTCTTGCTGAGCTTGAACTGCACATATCCGTATGTGCCGTCCCAGCCTCCGGTCTCATCATCCGAGCAACTTGTTGCTGCAAAGGTCAGGAGAGAGACCAAGAGCAACAAGAGTGCCTTTGAAAATATTTTCATTCTATTCATTACTTTCTAATTTTTCTGATAGAAGTATGTTTCTTACTCATTCCCTCACCAGGAGATTCAACAACAAGAACCTTTACAGGAGTTCCGTTGTCCTTGAATACCATAAACATCGGAGTAGCTTCTGGTACTTGTACAAAGAATATCCAATTCTCCTTTTCGTCTTGTGAAGCCTCTGCGTTAACATCATTTCCGTTGAAATCCTTAACTGTAAGATAGCCTGTCTCCATCATAGTGGTAGGGTCCCAATCCTTGATATTAGGATTAACTGTAAGAGAGCTTCCTGCTTCTGACTGAGCGACATATATTTCGTCACCATTGTAGCCAAATGCTTCTGATATGATAGAACCATACATTGATTTATCCTTCTTGCACTCTACTGGCAAGTAGTTCATCTTCAAGATTGTCGGTGCTGCAGACTGATCATCAGCAGAAGAATTGGCCTCCTTCTGTACAACATCCATCAGGAAGTAGCGGTCGTAATCGCTCTTCACGCTTGTGAAGTCGTTCTCAAGCATCTCATCGAGACCGTTCTCAAAAGTTGCATAAACGCTCTGTGGCAAAGCATAAACCAGGAACTCACGGCTTCCGCTGCTCAAAGGCTCAATAGTGAGCTTAACGTCACCCTTTTCACCCTTCAGTTTCACTGCACCAGATGTATCCTCGAACAGACCATTCTCTTTACTTTCGAAGACTACCAGCTGATATTCATCATTAAGCGTATTGAGCTTGAAAGGAACGAAGTTGTAGAAGGTGAAAGCGTTGGTATCACCGCCATTCAGACTAGAACCATTCTGAGTGAACACCTTACCATCGAGAGATACATTCCATACTGCCCACTGTGAAGAGGTTGGATAAGTAACATCCATGGTGCTGGTGGTCATACCATTATAGATAACAGGTACGGTTACAGCAGCCTTGCCATCCTCAGAAGTGAAGGTGATGGTGTAGTTGCCGTCCTTAGCGATGGCATACTTAGCACTTACACCCTGATTCTCCTTGAAGGCAACACCGCCTACAACTTCCTTGTTAGGTGTACCTACCAGGAAGCCGCCTTCCAAGTCTACCCAAGCTGGAGTGTTGGTAACAGCAAAACGGAAGTTTGACTTTACGGTAAACTTGGTGTATACATTGTAACCTACAGTGATACCTGTCTTGGTGATATCATTGCCATCCGCATCGTAAACCGTCAGTATATGGTCGGCAGCCGAACGCTTAACCTCAGCGATGGCAACCTTCTGTCCACCCATATTCAGGAAGAGCTGAGCCACGCTCATATCATCGCTGGCATCATCAGCAGTAATCTTAACCTTGATGGTCTGCTTGCCTGCAGCACCATTGAGTACGAAGGCGTCTGTTTTCTCGCCCTGCACCAGTTTACACCAGATTTTGTCTGAAGAAAGGCTCCAGCTCTCGTTGGCATCGAAGGTGAAGTCCAACTCAGCGCCAGCTGCACCGCCGATAGTCTGTACCTGTGGGAACACAGGAGATACGGCATCGTCGTCATCGCTGGAACAAGCTGTGAACAGAGTCACTGATACCAGCGCCATCAATACGAGCCAATATTTTGAAATCAATGTTTTCATTTTCTTTTTATTCTACGATTAATATCCTTGTTCTTTCAATTTCTCTGCCTCTGCATCGCTGATCCATTCATACATGGTGATGAAGGTTCCTACGTTGCCGTAGGTTGAACCATCCTTGTTGTCAACACTCATGTTGACATACTGCAATACATAGTTCTGGCAGGTGTTATAATAAGAGGTATAGAGAGAAGGCTGGCTAATGCGCAACTTGCCGTCTCCATAGATGGTACCGAACGCCTCGCCGGTTTCACCGGCTATCTGGTCGTCCATCTCTACCTTTGGCTCAAGCATGTTCTTGGTATTGAACTTCAACTTCAGGTTGTAGCCCTTATAGTAAACATCCTTCAGCAGAACGGTATTCTCCTCGCCTTCCACCACCTCGGTCTTGATCAGACGGTTGGTTACGTTGTTCAGATACTTGCTGTAGAAGGTAGATGTTACCATACACCAGCCAGAGAAGTTGTGGATATCGAAAGGACAAGACTTCTGCATTACCACGTGGGCATAGTCCTTATAGAGATCTGTCCAGTTATACTTCTCCGGAATCACCAGTTTCAGGGTGAAGCCGAGCGAATCGGTCTTGCCGATGTTATCATAGATACCCTGAACCTTCACATTTCCTACCATCTCGCCCGCCTTGATTGTAACGGTGTTGTTGAGGATGCGGTAATGCTTACCCTCGATGGCATTGCTCTGCTTGTCTACTACCTCCACGCCGAAGGTGCGGTCGTAGTCAGCTTTTTCGGTTGCAGATACAGGCACATTGAAAACCTCATTGCTTTCCTGTACAGCATACTGATAGAGCGTATCAGAGAACATGATATGACTTGGACCAGCATAAGTGGTATAATCCTGTGAACAACTCACAAGAGCGATGAGTGCAGCTACGGCTGCCAAACATCCCATCATTATTTTCTTCATGATCGTCTCCTTATTTTATTTGTTACTTTCATTAGGCTGAATCTCAGAACCTGGTGCCTCAAGCTCATGCTGAGGAATTGGCCAGACAAAGAGAGGGTCATCCTTTTCAACCTTCAGACTGCTCTGCACGAAGTTGGCTGCAGGCTGGTCGGCAGCCTTACGCTCAAATCCCTTGTGCCAGCGCTTGAGGTCGTTCAGACGGAAGCCTTCCATATAGAGTTCCTTCACGCGCTCTGCCTCGATTATCTTCATGGCGTTGCTCTCGCTCATCGAAGTGTTACCACCATAAGATGAGTAGCGGGCTGTACGCAAGGTAGAGATGTCCTTACCTGCCTTACTATAGTCCCCCTTCATGGCGTAAGCCTCTGCACGAATCAGATACTGCTCTGACAGACGGAATACCATTGGCTGGTGAACATGCAGGATATTGTTGTTCAGGAATTCTGCATCGCCGAAATACTTGCTCAACAAAGGCCACTGCAAACCGTGCTCATAACCTGTTACACGGGTTGTGAAGATGGCTGCAGCACGGAGGTCATTGGCGTCGAATGAGTTGATGACCCATGTCTCAGGCACATAGTCTGGACGATAAGTTACATAGTTGTAGTTATCGAAGATGGTACCCAGTGCACCGCCATAGCTGTTCACGGTAAAGCCTACCTTCCAGATAGCCTCGCGCGAATCACCATAGGTCCAGATATACTTGTAATCGTTCACCTGGTTTGTATAAGTGTTGGAAGAAGCCTTCTCCAATGTATAATACTTACTGCCGATTACCTTAGATGCATACTTGATGGCATCATCATACTTGTGCATATATAAGGATACGCGCGCACGCAAGGCATGACAGGTATACTCGTTGAAGTAAATCTCATTGTAGTCTTCGTCTACCTTCAGATACTTAGCAGCCTTGTCAAGGTCTCTCAATACGAAATCGTATGATTCCTTCAGACTGGCTCTCTTCTGTGGCTCATTGCCGTAATAGTGCTCTGTAAGTACAACGCCGAGTTCCTTCTCTGCCTGCTCATCGCTATCGTAAGCCTTGCAGAAACACTTGATCAACTCTGAATAAGCCAGGGCACGGGCAAAGTAAGCCTCGCCCTCACACTGCTCCAACTTGTCGAGCTCCTTATCACTGTTGGTGTTTGCCTTTACCTTATCTACGTTGTCGAGCAGGAAGTTGGCATTGTTGATAACACCATAAAGATCTGCATATACCGCCTCGATGTCGGTGTTGGTAGCCTTGATATCTTTCCATCGGTAGATATCGCCATAGGCATTAGAGTAGCCCTTCACGCAGTACACGAAGTCTGCCTGCAGATCTGGCAGGATTGTCAGATTGCCCGAATAGAGGGCGCTGCTCTTGAAACTGTCGTAGATACCGTACACCAGCTTGTCTATGTCGCCCACCGTGTTGATAGCCTGGTCCATGCGGATAGAATCCTCAGGATACTTATCAAGACAGGAAGACATCGAGAGGGCTAGGATTCCCGACAGGATGTATGTCTTTATATTTTTGATATTCATTTTTTTCTCCTTTCTTGGTTAGAATTGCAATTCAACACCCAGAGTAAACTGGCGTGATGCCGGATACTGTGCCTGGTAAATATTGGATGAAACCTCAGGATCCAGACCGTTGAAACCGGTTACGGTGAAGAGGTTCTGTGCCTGACCGTAGATTCTGACCATAGAGAAGAAGTTGGTCTTGCGCAACAGACTCTGTGGCAATGAATAGGACAGACTGAGATTCTTCAGACGGAGGAACGATGCATTCTCCAAGAAGCGGTCGTCGAGCTGGGTTACCTCGCCCCAACGTGGGATGTCGGTAATATCACCAGGCTGCTTCCAACGGTCGTACAACAGACGGTTTGACTGGTTGTAAGCAGTACCGAAGGTTACACCGCTCTCCTCGAAGTAACGGTCGTTGTTGATCACGTAGCGTGTACCAATCCAACTGAACTGGGCAGAAAGCTGCAAGCCCTTCCAATGGAAGCTTGTACCGAAACCGCCCATCCAAGGTGCATCATAGGTCTTGCCTGTCATCACCTTGTCGCTCTCACGGAACTCGTTGGTCACGTTGCCATCCTTATCATACCAGAGCTGCTCACCATTCGCTGGGTTCACACCGGCATAACGGTTCAGGAAGAACTCGCTTACTGAGTGACCTACCACATACTTCAAACCGGTGGTTGAGTTTACATACTCGGTTACACCGTTATAGAGTTCCTTCAATCGGTTCTGGTTGTAAGATACGTTGGCACTTACATTCCAGGTGAAGTCGCGTGTGCGGATTACATCACCGTCAGCGCTCAACTCGATACCCTTGTTAGCCATCACACCTACGTTCTTCCAGCGATAGCCCTCGCCGGTAACGGTATAAGACTCAGGAACGCGCATCAGCATATTGGAGGTACGCTTGTAATAAGCCTCGAAGCTGAAGTTGATTCTGTCGAGGAAGCCCAAACGGAGGGCGAAGTTGTTTGCCCATGTTGACTCCCAACCCAATTCCTCGTTACCACTCTGTGATGGAGAGAAACCGGCAGTATTATCGTAGTTGGCACCACCCGATACCAGAGCCAGGTGATAATAGTTAGGAATCTCAGAGTTACCCGATGTACCGGTACTTACGGCAATCTGGGCAGTGCTGAGCCACTTCATATCCTTCAGCCAGTCGGTTGACTTCACGTTGTACATGAAACCGAGCGACCAGAATGTACCCCAGCGATGATCCTTACCGAAACGTGAAGAAGCATCAGTACGCAGAGAGAAGTCGGCATAGTAGAGTTCCTTATAGTTATACTCGCCACGCATGAAGAATGACAGGTAGGAATAATCAGAAGATGAATCTGCCCAGCGGCTGGCACGTGTACCTGATGATACGTTGGTCAGGAGATCGCTGGTCTGACCCTTGGAATATACCTGGAAACCCTCTGAGTGGAAATTGACAGCCTCCTGACCCAGCATCACGTTGAACGAATGGATATCGTTCAGGGTGAAACGGTAGTTAGCCGTAGTGGTCTCTGTCAGGTTGATGGCATCGCTGCTCTGGCGTGCCGCTGTACCCTGTCCGTTATTTGAAGAGAGACTTGGGAACGACTGGAGGAACGCTGTAGAATGGGTGAAATCGGCACCAAACTGAGTACGGATAGTCAGATTCTCTATCGGATAGATTTCAGCATACATGGTAGAGAGCACCTTATATTTCTTGTTCTTGATAGGATTCAAGCCCATGTAAACGATCGGGTTCTCGCTGGTTCCAGCCCAGTTGCCTGCAGCAAGTGAAGCCAGACTTCCATCCTTGGCATAAGGATTCCAGTAAGGCAGCATGAATCGGCATGCTGAGATAGGAGTAACGGTAGTATAGCTGCCGTCGTCAGCCTGCTGAGCCTCCTCATAGGCAGCCATGGTGTTGGTACCTACCTTCAACCACTTGCCTGCCTTTACATCAGCATTGGTGCGGATGTTGTAACGGCGGAAGGTTGAATTCTGTGCGATACCGTCCTGATCGTAGAAACCACCAGAAACATAGTAGTTCAAGCGGTCGGTAGCACGGTTGATAGAGAGTTCGTAGCTCTGCAGCGGAGCGCGGTCGTTGAACACCTCGTCCAGCCAGTTTACGTTTACTCTTGAAAGGAGATTGTAATCCTTACCTGTATCCAGACCTACTTCTTTCTCAAACTGGATACGCTCATCGGTATTCATCATTTTCCAGTTGGTCTGTGCCAACTCAGAGAAACCATACTGTGCACGGAGCGTAATCTTCGCCTTGTCCATCGCCAAGCCTCGCTTGGAAGTGATGACAACCACACCATTGGCAGCACGTGCACCATAGATAGAGGTAGAAGAGGCATCTTTCAATACAGAGATACTTTCGATGTCGTTAGGACTCAAGGTATTGAAATCAGAACTTGAGATTGGCACGCCGTCGAGGATAAAGAGTGGCGACTTGCCGGAGTTGATAGAGTTGGTACCACGAATCTGGAAGGTAGCCGCCTTGCTAGGTTCACCCGAAGAAGAGATGACCTGCAAACCAGTACTCTGTCCCTGCAAAGCTTGGTCGAAGCTTGCCGCCGGCACATTTTCTATCTTTTCAGACTTTACGGCAGACACGGAACCCGCAATGGTTCCCTTCTTTCTCACGCCATACGCCACCACAACCACTTCATCCATCATCTTGGAATCCGAAGCAAGGGTGATGTTGAGCGTATTTGTCTGCGCTTTCACAACGTGCTTCTGCGTAACGCAACCCACATAAGAGTAGGCAAGCGTAGCCTTCGAAGCACCCTTAATTTCGATGGTATAGTTACCGTCAATATCGGTCACTACGCCATTTGATGTTCCCTCTTGCATAATGGTCACACCAATCATCGGTTCGTTGTCTTCAGCAGACACGACTGTACCCTTGACGCTGAAACTCTGCGCCAAGACCGATTGGATAGACAACAATACAAGTGAGACAAGTAAAAGAGTTAATCTTCTCATCCTTGTTTGTTTCAAGTTTACTAATTAATAATTATTATTTTTTTCTCATTTTTTTCTCGTTTGGTAAAAGCCGAAAGCACTCAGGGCGACACTTCGCCCCTCCATTTATACATTCTTTCACTAAAATGCACGCATGGAAATACCTATTTAACTTAAATCGGTGCAAAATTACGAATATTTTCTTATTTGCCCAAGATAATCGCTTAAAATTTAAATGTTTGATATGAAATATCTATGTTTTTTAGCATATATGTTCATAAATTTAGTTAATTGTCGATTTTTTGTCACATCCGATTACAGTTTGCAAAAACAAGTTCAATACACACTTTTTTTTGTTTCTGTGCAGCCGTTTTCATAAAGCTGAAATTACGTCCCGACGTAGCTTGTACTACGTCGGGACGTATCTTTTGCTGCGTCGGGACGTAGCAAATGCTACATCGGGACGCATTTTTTACTGCATCGGAACGTATTTTTCTTCCTTTGTTGCCAAGTAAAAATGTGGCATTAAGTTAGAGACTGAAGTTTCGCATGTGGTTCAAGTACGGGCT
>ULMA01034302.1_pt1 | contig 10982 bp, 7 predicted proteins | sample 1951551 | NCBI WGS metagenome assembly ULMA01 (sample SAMEA4835540, study PRJEB28245) | human gut metagenome | biome: gut microbiome; material: fecal sample | place: Denmark | collected 2008
CCGGCAATCCGGAAATAAACGTTTGCTTTGAATACCGTTCGGGAGAAACCGGATATTCAATCAGCACGAATGAAATAAAAGAGATTCTGGACGGCGTCCCACTGAGCTATCCGAAGGTGATGTTGCTTATTAAGGAGATGATAAAAGAAAATATCCGGTCTTGAAAATAAGATGGTCCGATTGGTTATAAACAATAGGGTACCATTGCTTGGAAGGAATGGGGGCTATTGGGGTACCATTGGTTATAAGCAATACGCACCTCTTTATTTCTTTCCTGTTTTATGAAGATAATAATTGTAACGCTCCATCACCTCGCGCACATAATTGAAGGTTTCCGAACCACGCAGGTAGCCGTGTTTGCAGACCGGATCATTGTAGTACTCCGGATCGTTCTTCATCCGGATATATTCGGCCACATTATCATCCCAGACGTATGGGTCTTTGCCGTATTTCTCTGCCAGTCGTTGGGCATCGTAGATATGCCCGATCCCGGCATTGTAAGCCGCTAAGGTGAACTTGATCTTTTCGACTGGGTCCGTTATTTTTCCAAATCCCTGACGGAAACGGCGCAGGCAATCCACACCCGTACGGATTCCCGTGTCCGGATTTTTCAGTTCGTGAGGCGTTACCCCTAAAGCCTTTGCCGTGTTCGGCATGATTCCCATCAGCCCTTCTGCGCCGGCCCATGAGACGACGTTCGGATTGAAACGGGATTCCTGGTAGCCGATAGAAGCAAGTAGCTGCCAGTCCCAGCCGATGTTTTTGGCATGTTTGCGGAACAGCTCGTCGTAGGGCGATACATGTCCGTTTTTGACTTCCGGCAGTTCGGTCGTGACGGGTTGTTTGCTCAGTTCGAAATAGCGTTTCGTCAAAGCCTTGTAGACATGCGTTCCCGCCTTGTCGGATGCCCACGCGTCGATGGCCTTAGCCAGTTCGGGGCTGCTTTTGCGTACGACCCATGAGGAGCGTTGCATAAAACTGATCTTCAGCGAAACGTTCAGGTTCCAGAAATAAGTTTTGTTCAGGCGGGCTATATTCTCGTCGCTTATGGTGTAAGGGATTTCTCCTTGCGAAACCATGCCGATCAGATCCTCCGTTGTCACTGTGTCGGCATCCGCTTCATGAATCCGGATACCGCCTCCTAATTCGACATCGAGGTTCTTCAACCGTTCGAAATATTTGGTTCCCGGCTTTACATAGACATCTTTTCCGAGCAGCTCCGTCACGTCGGTGATCACCTTGTCGCCTTTGTTGGCACGTTGGATCAGCACCTGGCAATCTTGCTCTTCCCGTCCGCAATAGATGAGTTTCTCTTTCATGCGGTTGCTGATCTGAATCGGGTAGGCGACGACATCGGCTTCTCCCGCTTCCAACATTTCGATCAGTTTGGCAGGACTTTCGGCAACTTTAATATTCAGTTTAAGACCTTCCGAACGGGCGAAATCCTTGATCAGTTCGTATTCGTAACCCATCGGCTGCATCTTATACTGAATAGGAAGTCGAGCTATATAGCGTGCCGGCCGTTATTTCGCCTTGCGCTTTCAGTTGAGGCAGGTCAATTGTTACATCGTCATCCTCCTGTCCTTGTTCCTGCCTCGCACGATTACAACCGGACAACAACAAAGCAAATGAAAACAGGAGGATGATCTTGTTCATTATTTTCTAAGCTTTTAATTCTTAACTTTTAATTTCTCCAGGAGGACGACATTTTCCACATGATGCGTATGTGGGAACATATCTACCGGCTGTACCTTCTTAACGGCATACTTCACCGAGAGCAGGCTCAGGTCGCGTGCCTGTGTCGCGGGGTTACAGCTCACGTAAACGATACGTTCCGGTTCCGCAAAAAGAATCGTGTTGATCACATCGTCATGCATACCGGCACGAGGCGGGTCTGTGATAATAACATCCGGACGGCCGTGTTGGTTGATGAAATCCTGTGTCAGGATATCCTTCATGTCGCCGGCGTAGAACAGTGTATTCTCGATCTTATTCAGCGAGGAGTTCACTTTGGCATCTTCGATCGCTTCGGGCACATATTCGATACCGATCACTTTCTTTGCCTGGCGGGAGACGAAGTTGGCGATCGTGCCGGTTCCGGTGTACAGGTCATAAACCATCTCGTTTCCGGTCAGTCCGGCAAACTCGCGGGCAACTTTATAGAGTTCGTAAGCCTGTTCACTGTTGGTCTGGTAGAACGATTTCGGCCCTACTTTGAACTGAAGTCCTTCCATATCCTCGATGATATGGTCTTTTCCGCGGAACACAAGGACGTCCTGGTCGGTAATCGTATCGTTGCATTTTTCGTTGATGACATACATCAGCGAAGTGATCTCCGGGAACTGTTCAGCCACATAGGAGAGAAGCGCTTCGCGGCGTTCCACATCTTCATAGAAAAATACCAGCACTACCATCAGATCGCCCGTTGAAGCCGTACGGATCATCAACGTACGCACAAATCCTTCCTGATTGCGAAGGTCGAAGAACGGATAGCCTTCGTGTGTCAGGCAGTATTCTTTGACTGCCAAACGGATGCGGTTCGATATGTCGTTCTGCAACCAGCATTTGTGAATGTCGAGCACCTTGTCGAACATTCCCGGAATATGAAAGCCTACAGCATCCATGCAATCGAACTTGGCCTCGGTTTTCACTTCCTCTTCCGTCAACCATTTCTTGTTAGAGAATGTAAATTCAAGTTTGTTACGATAGAAAGTCGTATGTTTGGAACCCTTGATCGGGAGTATTTCTTCCATTTCGATCTTACCGATCCGGGTCAGGTTGTCGATCACCTGCTTGTGTTTGTAGCGAATCTGTTCCTCATAGGGTAGATGTTGCCATTTACAGCCACCGCATACGCCGAAATGTTCACAGAACGGAATGGCACGCAGGGAGGAATATTCATGGAAAAATACAGCTTTTCCCTCCGCATAACTATGTTTCTTGCGTGTCAATTGTATGTCTATAACATCTCCGGGCGCAACAAAAGGTACGAATACGACCATGTCATTCACGCGTGCGATAGCCTTTCCTTCTGCGGCTACATCTGTTATTGTTACCTTTTCTAATAAAGGCAACTGCTTCTTATTTCTTGCCAAGATGATTAATTTTTTAATTTATGGCGCAAAGATAGATATAAAAATATATCGTAAAATACTTCTGTGTAAAAGATTTTGACTATCCGCATGGTTGTCCGGCCTTTTCCCGGCTGTCCGATGGAAATATCTATACGGCCCAAGATGAAAATAGTATCTGGACAATGATGTCTCAGGTACTTGAAGCCTTATTACTCGCTCTCAAGAATAAAGGCAAGAAAAAGAGATCAGAAGACTTCTTCCGGAGCTTCACGTCTTGCCCGATAAGAGTATATGAGAAAGATTCAAAAGTCATAACGAGTTGATACAATATATGTATCAACTCGTTATGACTTTGATCAGCTAATTACGACCTCTTATTTATGTCGGGGTACCAGGATTCGAACCTGGGACCCCCTGCTCCCAAAGCAGGTGCGCTAACCGGACTGCGCTACACCCCGTTTTGCAATTTCTTTTATTTTTGATTGCGATGCAAAGGTAGGTATTTTTTTTTAACTACCAAATATTTCATTGTTTTTTTTATTTACGTACATTCGCATCAGTTTAGGAGATCATTACAACATGTATACCCCCTTTATCAACTTTTAGAATGAACATATTGCAAACCAATCTGTTATATATCAAATGATAAAACAAAATTTAAATAATAAAAAATATGACAATCGCTTATATACGTACATATTCAAATAAACAACAAACAGAGAGCCAGAAAAACGCAATCGAACAATTTGCAAAAGCAAAAAAAATTGAGATTGACAAATGGTTGAAAGATGCTAAAAATTCTTCCAAAGAGAAAAACCGACTCGAAGACGTAATAAAAAATTTACAAGAAGGCGATATTCTTATCGTCGCCGATGTCACTCGACTCAGCAGGAAACTAATGGAGATAATGCATTTGATTTTGTTGTGTATTGAAAAGAAAGTGGCACTTTACTGTATCAAGGAAGGTTATTCATTTGAAGATAACGTGAACAGCAAGACGTTGGCATTTACATTTGGGCTTGTTTCTGAGATTGAAAGCAAACTTATTTCTGCCCGTACGAAAGAAGCATTGACAGCCAGTAAAAACAAAGGAACAAAATTAGGACGTCCTTTGGGAAGCCCCAAAACCGAATTTCTCCTTTCCCAGAAAAGCCAGATCGAAAGAGAATTGAAAGAAGAAAATGCAACATATGCCGAATTAGCCGATTATTATAAGGTTTCTTTAAGCGGTTTCAAGCGCTTCATTCGGGAAAATATACCGAACTTACCTTCAAGAAGGAAAAAGAAAAACGATACCGAATAAATATAAAAAGCGGGATTTTTAGATATACTTAAAGATAATTAAAGATAATTACGATTATGTTTAATAAGATTGTTGAATTTCTTTTTTGCGCAGACATAATAAAAACCCCGAAAGTTTTTTGTCTAACTTTCGGGGTTCATTATATGACATATTTTCTTTTATCAAATAAATCTTATCCGATCTATTATTTATTCATTTCTGCTTCAATAGCTTCTAATTCCGGCCCCATGTTCAGATTGTAATAGATACCTCTCAAAGCGATCATGTTGTCCATTTTTTCAGGTTCAGCTTCATGAGCTTTTTTATAATAAGGAAGAGCTTTTTTGAACAAATCTTTTGCCATGCTTAATTCCTCCTGGTATTTCTTACTATCATTAATCATATTGGCTTCGCTTAATTTGTTCACTCCTTGATTGTAATAGATACGACCAATGTTAGAAAGCGCATCTGTCAAATTCGGATCTTTTTCTAAAGCAATCTGGAAATTCTTTTCAGCATTGGCATAATCTTTTAATCCGGTTTCATAAACACGTCCCATTACATTGTAAAGGTTTGCATCATTTGGATTTTTCTGGATTGCAACATTCAACATTTCCAATGCTTTTTCATTTCTATTGGAATAGATGTATGTATTGATCAAGTTATTCAAGAAGAATGCCGAATCTGGAAAAACCTGCATGCCTTCTTCGAATGTTTTTTCCAACATAACAGAATCCTGAGCAGTTCTTGCCTCTCCGTATTCGTAGCAAAGATACTGATAAACATCATATTGACGATAAGGAGTATTTTTAGCACGTTCCAAAGCGGCAATAGCCAATCTGGAATCTTTAGCTAAAGAAGCTGCTGCTGCTGCATAGAACTGAACTGTCATGAATGTAGAGTCTTTTTCCGCAGTCTGAGTCCCTGCGAACATTGGCAGTTCGGATATTTCTACATATTGGTTGAAGAAATCGTATGCTTTTTTATACTCTTGTTTATCGAAATAATATGCACCACCATTGAACAGATATACATGGTTTGCGCTCAAGATACTTTTGATATCTTTTGTGTATTTAGGTTTCACTTTACCTTTTTCATTAGGCAACTGATCCAGTTCGTAGGCTTTCTGGAAATAAGGTAAAATACCATACAAAGCTTCGTACATAACCGGCTCGTTGGGTTGCTGTCCCAGAATTTGTTTAGCTCTTTCAGCATTGAACTGCTGATCTTCGATAAAACCTGCTACATACCAAGTTTTAGCATCGTCTTTAGTTTCCGGATTTTCCAACGCTCCTTTGATCAAGGTTCTGGCTTCTCCGAAATCTGCGTTACTTCCTTTCGCAATACTCTGTGCCTCGTTCACAACTTTTTTCTGTGCGAAAGAGGCAGATGCTGCAACACATAGTGCAACTGTCAATAATACTCGTTTCATTTGTGATAGTGATTTGAGATTAATATTTCTATTTGTTTAAATTATTCCTCAGTTGTTCCTTCTGTATCGTCCGCATTTTCATTGCTTTCGACATCATCAGAAACATCTTCGAAATCGGTATTCTCTATTGGATGTTCATGAATTGCCGCATCTTCTAAAGCTTCACGCTGTGCTTTTTCTTCAGCGATCTCTTCTTCGGTCTGTGACAGCACTTTGCATACAGAGGCGATTTCGTCATTACGTTTTCCTAAATTAATCAGGCGTACCCCTTGTGTTGCACGTCCGATGACATTCAGATCGGATACCTTCATACGGATTGTGATACCGGATTTATTAATGATCATAATATCGTTTTCCTCCGTAACATTCTTGATGGCAACCAGTTTACCGGTCTTTTCCGTAATGTTGATGGTTTTGACACCCTTACCTCCGCGATTCGTAATACGATAATCTTCGATATTAGAACGTTTGCCGTAACCTTGTTCGGACACAACCAGTACAGTTTCTTTTTCTTTGTCCTTAATGCAAACCATTCCTACAACTTCGTCGTTAGAATCGTCATCAAGTGTCATACCTCTTACACCGGATGCTGTACGGCCCATAACGCGCACTGCATTTTCATGGAAACGGATAGCACGTCCGTTACGGTTTGCAATCAGAACTTCATTATTGCCATTTGTCATACAAACTTCGATCAGACCGTCGTCTTCACGTAATGTGATGGCATTTACACCATTCTGACGAGGACGAGAATATGCTTCCAGTAACGTCTTCTTGATCACACCTTTCTTTGTACAGAACAACAGATAGTGCGAATTAATAAACTCGGTGTCTGTCGTCAGCTTCTTTACGCGAATGAAAGCGTTGACCTTGTCATCCGGTTCGATGTTCAACAAGTTCTGGATCGCTCTACCCTTTGAGTTCTTCGCTCCTTCCGGAATTTCGAACACTTTCAACCAATAACATTTTCCTTTTGCCGTAAAGATCAGCAAGGTAGCATGCATGGAAGCCGGATAGATATATTCTACAAAATCTTCGTCACGCGTTTCAGAACCTTTGGCCCCTACTCCGCCGCGTCCCTGAGCACGGAATTCACTAAGCGGCGTACGCTTGATGTATCCCATGTGGGAGATGGTAATGATCATCTCATCATCTGCATAGAAGTCTTCAGGATTGAGTTCTTCGGAGGCATAAACGATATCTGTTTTACGTTCATCTCCGTACTTGTCCTTGATTTCCTGCAACTCGTCTTTGATGACTTTCATACAAAGATCGTCATTTTCTAGAATTTCCTTCAAATATGCGATTAATTTTTCGATTTCTTCATACTCTGCACGAAGTTTATCCTGTTCCAGGCCAGTTAACTGGCGAAGTCTCATTTCTACAATGGCACGAGACTGTATATCCGACAGGGAGAAACGTTCCATCAAACGTTCGATAGCTTCAGCAGGGCTTTTAGATGATTTGATGATTGCAATGACTTCATCAATATTATCGGAAGCAATAATCAGACCTTCTAAGATATGGGCACGTTCTTCGGCTTTCTTCAAATCGTATTTCGTACGGCGAATCACAACTTCATGTCTATGGTCGACAAACGCTTTGATCAAATCTTTCAGATTGAGCAGTTTGGGACGCCCATTCACCAACGCGATATTATTGACGCTGAAGGAAGACTGCAATGCCGTCATCTTATATAGCTTGTTGAGCACAACACTCGAATTTGCATCCCTTTTTACATCCACGACGATTCTCATGCCTTGGCGGTCCGACTCGTCATTTACATTCGATATGCCGTCTATGCGCTTTTCATTCACTAAATCGGCAATATACTTGATCAGTTCGGCTTTATTTACACCATAAGGGATTTCCGAAATGATAATCTTCTCATGATTATTTTCCGTCTCGATTTCTGCTTTACCGCGCAAAACAATACGTCCCTTACCTGTTTCAAAGGCGTCTTTTACACCAGCATATCCGTAGATAGTCGCACCTGTCGGGAAATCAGGAGCTTTGATATATTGCATCAAATCAGCTACTTCCATTTCCCCACGAGTATCAATGTAGGCCATACAGCCGTCCAGCACCTCGCTAAGGTTGTGTGTTGGCATATTTGTCGCCATACCAACGGCGATACCAGATGCTCCATTTACCAGCAAATTCGGAATACGAGTCGGCAATACGGTCGGCTCTTTCAGTGTATCATCGAAATTCAGCTGGAAATCAACCGTATCTTTGTCGATATCGCGAAGCATTTCTTCGGCAAGTTTACTTAATCTTGCTTCTGTATAACGCATGGCAGCAGGACTGTCACCGTCCACCGAGCCAAAGTTTCCTTGTCCATCCACCAACGTATAGCGCATAGACCATGTCTGTGCCATACGAACCATTGCGAAATAAACAGACGAGTCACCGTGTGGATGGTATTTACCTAAAACTTCACCAACAATTCTCGCAGATTTTTTATAAGGTTTGTCGGATGTATTACCCAATTCATTCATTCCAAACAAAATACGACGATGAACCGGTTTAAAACCATCCCTAACATCCGGAAGGGCACGTGAAACAATGACAGACATTGAATAGTCAATGTATGCCGATTTCATTTCCTCCTCGATGTTAATCTTAATAATTCTGTCTTGATCAACCATTTAGTCTTATATTAATTACACTCAATATCTCACCTTTCAAAAAGTGCACTAAGGTAAGGCTTTTCCGTGTATCACGAAAGCTTTTGACTCGAAATTTTAGAATTTACTTGTCAGAAGGCATCCGGTTTCAAACCATCAAAATGAAACTGCCACCCTATGAAAATGGGATTAGTAGTACATGTATTTGGAATTACACTTACGGGTAATATTTTTTAATGTTTCTTTATAACAAGATAAAGCTGTTTTTTGTAATATATGACAAGCCTGCCTTCAATACTTTATTTTCTTTTAAGGAATAATGGCATGGATTTTGTTAGATATATGACGAGAGTTTATTACATTTGCACTATCATAGTACATTATTATAATATGAAAAATAACTATTCAAAGAGATTAATGGACGTTATTGAATATAGCCGTGAAGAAGCAGCAAGGCTTCAGAACAGTTATATTGGACCGGAACACTTAATGCTTGGAATTATCCGCGACGGCGAAGGGAAAGCCGTGCAGGCCCTGCGCGAACTAAATGTCGACGAATGGGATATCAAAAGAAAGATCGAACAGGAAATTAAAAATACAATCGATGCCGAAGATGCTGTCCAGCATGATATCGCTATTAGTAAAACAACCGAGCGCGTACTGCGTATGAGTATGCTTGAATCGCGCTTGTTCAAGAAAAAAGAAACCGGAACGGAACATTTGCTTCTGGCCATTTTGAAAGAAGAGTTTAATGTTGCGGCAAAGGTGCTGAACGAAGTGGGCATAACGTATCGCAGTATATATAATTACCTGATAAGCGGCACAGGTTTGAAGCACATGGATGATTTTATTGGAGAAGAAGATGCCGAACATTTTGAAGGAATCAGTGATGGCTACACCGATGATGATGAAGATGATGACGATGATTACTCTTCCCGCCGGGAGTCTCCCCGCTCCTCTTCCGGAGCCGGCTCTGCACAACCAAAATCACCAAACGACACGCCTGTATTGGACAACTTCGGTACAGATATGACGCGTGCGGCCGCTGAAAACCGTCTCGATCCGATTGTCGGACGTGAGAAGGAGATCGAACGCTTAGCTCAGATATTGAGCCGTCGCAAAAAGAACAATCCTGTCTTGATCGGTGAGCCAGGTGTCGGCAAATCGGCAATTGTGGAAGGTTTGGCACTGCGTATCATCCAGCGCAAAGTTTCCCGCGTTTTGTTCGACAAACGTGTGATCAGCTTGGATATGGCATCTATCGTGGCTGGAACCAAATATCGCGGTCAGTTTGAAGAACGTATCAAGGCGATTCTGAACGAACTGTCGAAGAACCCGAATATCATCCTGTTTATCGATGAGATCCATACGATCGTCGGTGCAGGTTCAGCTTCAGGTTCAATGGATGCCGCCAATATGCTGAAGCCGGCTCTGGCCCGTGGTGAGATACAATGTATCGGTGCTACGACATTAGATGAATACCGTAAAAATATCGAGAAAGATGGAGCTTTGGAACGTCGTTTCCAAAAAGTGATCGTCGATCCGACAACAGCGGAAGAAACTTTGCAGATCCTGCAAAATATCAAGGCCCGCTACGAAGAACATCACAATGTGATCTATACGCCCGAAGCCCTGCAAGCTTGTGTAAAACTGACAGAACGTTATATCAGTGACCGCAACTTCCCGGACAAAGCAATTGATGCGTTGGATGAAGCCGGTTCTCGCGTACATATATCTAACATAACGGTTCCGAAAAGCATTGAAGAACTGGAAGCCAAGATCGAGGCAACCAAAACAGAGAAGCTTGCTGCCGTTAAGTCACAAAACTTTGAATTGGCTGCCAGCTTCCGTGACAAGGAACGTCAGTACCTCTTACAGTTGGAAGCAGCCAAAGCCAAATGGGAGCAAGAATTGCAGGAGCATCGCGAAACGGTGGATGAAGATAAGGTGGCTGAAGTTGTAGCCATGATGTCAGGTGTCCCTGTCCAACGTATCGCAAAAGCTGAAAACCTGAAATTACTCGAAATGGCGGAGAACCTAAAGAAGAAAGTAGTCGGCCAAGATGATGCCGTTCAGAAGATCGTAAAAGCAATTCAGCGCAACCGCGTTGGCTTAAAGGATCCGAACAAGCCGATCGGAACATTCATGTTCTTAGGGCCGACAGGTGTCGGTAAGACTCATCTGGCCAAAAAGTTGGCGGAATATCTGTTTGACTCGGCCGACGCTTTGGTCCGTATCGATATGAGCGAGTATCTCGAAAAGTTTGCGGTGTCCCGCCTGATCGGTGCGCCTCCGGGATATGTAGGTTATGAAGAAGGCGGTCAGTTAACCGAGAAGGTCCGCCGTAAGCCCTACTCTGTTGTCTTGTTGGATGAGATCGAGAAAGCGCATCCGGACGTGTTCAACCTGCTGCTGCAAGTCCTGGACGAAGGTCGTCTGACTGACAGTCTTGGCAGACGGATCGACTTTAAGAATACAATTCTGATCATGACGTCTAATATCGGTACACGCCAGTTGAAAGACTTCGGCCGTGGTGTCGGTTTCAGTTCGCAGGCTGCCGGCGA